>Ga0209726_10000518_pt1 | contig 71417 bp, 70 predicted proteins | sample Subgrocontami54m_FD_187453 | JGI IMG/M metagenome (GOLD analysis project Ga0209726, IMG submission 187453) | Subsurface groundwater microbial communities from S. Glens Falls, New York, USA - GMW46 contaminated, 5.4 m (SPAdes) (version 3) | ecosystem: Environmental > Aquatic > Deep subsurface >...
CCGCAAGCCAGGAGTTGACGAAATTCATCAAAAGCTCTATGGCTTCCCGGGATCTCAAGAACTCGGCCGCGATCTCCGAAAAGGAAATCCAAGGCGAGTACATGGCGTTCACCCAAAACCCCCTTTTCGTCGTGTGCGGGATCTTGTCTTTTATTTTTCCGTTTGAATCGACGCGCAGGCCTTCCGGAACCCATGCGCCCTCAAGCATCATCTTGTGCTTGTCGGTGTCTCTTATTTTTTGTCTGCAATTTATGCAGTCATACCAGGCAAGCTTCGAGTCTTTAATAGCTTCCGGGTTCCGCTCCTCATCCGGCCACTTAAGCTGCCCGAAAACAAACGATTGATAATAACGGCAGTGAGGGCAGGGTACGAAATAACGACACTTATCCGTACGCTCGTATTCCCGGAAAATGTAGCCCTCCCGCGTCGTCGGCGTGGAACACTTGACGATTTTCCTGTTCCAAAAAGTGCGGGTTCGTTCGGTAGCAAGCTTTATGGGATCGGCTTCGCGGCCTGAAAAACGCGGATATTTGTCCGTTTCATCAAGGAATAAATAACGAATAGGTTTCTGGGCCAAAGCGGCGGGGCTGTTGGCACCGGCAAAATAAACAACCATCCGGTCGAGTTTGATCTCAAGCTTTGTGATGTCATCCTCGTTTTCGGTCACATGCGCTCGGAGAGCCGGTGAGAGTTTAATCATGGGTTCTATCCGGTCGGATGAGATCGCCCTTGCGTCTGGTTCGCGGGGCATGACCCAAAGTGTCGGCGCGGGATCTTGATCGATTGCGTAACCCAGCATATTAAACATGGCCTCGGTTTTTCCGACCTGGGTTGAGGCCATGATCGTGATATCCTCGATCATGGGATCGATAAAGGCGTCCATAATTCCTTTAAGATACGGCGTCCTGTCCGTCATCCACTGCCCGGGCTCGGCCGAGGTCAAAGGATCGAGGTATCGGTGTTCATCCACCCAGTCGGAAACCGAAATTTCACGAGGTCTCTGCCATGCGCGGAGTTCTATTTCCGACCAAAGGACTTCGTTAGTTTTGTCCTTTTGCGAAATTATCGATGATTTCATGGATTCTTTTTTCGAGGACGCCTTGAGCGGCGCGGATGTCCAGGCCCGCAACTTGCGGGGCGACGCGCCTGGGCAGAGAAAGAAGCGCTTTTTTAACCGCCAGGATCCTCTGCACCCGCCCTTCTTCGACTTCCCCCAGCGTCACAAGCTCGCCGAGACGTTTTTTGTATTCCATCTCGGCCAGAAGCGCTTTCATCTGGCGGAACTTCGTGTCCCATTTTTCTTTATCGGTATCGGAGCTTGCGACTTCGTTATCTTTTAGAAGCCGCCAGGCCTGGATTCCGGTGATGTCATAGAAACCCTCGGGCGTCTGGGGCATTCCATCCTTCGCCCAGCGTTGTACCGTCCGGATGGCGACTTTAAGCGCCCTGGCGACTTCCCCTTGGGTTTCCACGACACCCGCGGGAAGATCCGTGCCTTCGAGCTTTTGAAGCTCCCTAAGCTCACCGGCTGAGAGCGTCTGCCCCTGCTGGATTTTCTGCAAGAGGTGAATGTGACGCTTTTTCTTTGCGATCTCAAGAACATTGGGTTTTATTTTTTTTGGTTCTTCGCTCACGCCGAGCTCCCGGGATCATTTTTCAGGCCTAAAGAAGCTCCGCCTTTTTGCCGGTGTACTCCTCCCAACGTTTCACCGCGACATCGCAAAACACGGTCTCAATCTCCATCGCGTAACACCGGCGGTTCACTTTTTCGGCCGCGATGATCTGTGTGCCGGATCCCGAAAAGGGTTCATAACAAAGATCCCCGGGCTGGGTATGGATCCGCATAGGGATAGCGAAAACCTCGGTCGGCTTCACCGTCGGGTGATCCTTGGCCGAAGGTCTTTTCTTTCCCTCCCAGTCAAGCTCCCAAATATCCGAATAATATTCAGGCGACGCGGGGTCGCCCGTTCTTAAAAGATCGATGTGCCAGGCCGTGCCGATCCCTTTCATTGCCGGACGGTAATGCGGCTTCTCGCCCTTCGGCCATCCGAAAATGCAGGGCTCGTGCTTCCACGAATAAACCGAGTAGGTCATAATGGAGCAGGGCTTAACCCAGATAATCGGCTGATGGATGAGAATGCCCAGCTTTTCAAATATGCCCGCGATCTCCACATACCGGCGCGAGGCGTGCCACATATAGACCCCGACGTTTTTGACGCAGTGCTTGAGACTGATACGCAGATACGATTCGTAAAACGCGGCCGCGTCCTTGATATCGATCTCGTGATAAACGCCAGACCAGTCCTTGCCGCCGTGGGATTTTTTACTGCCTTTGGAATTAGGTCTGGCCGTTCCCGTGTAGTCGACGCAGTACGGGGGATCCGTGGCTAAAAGCTTCGCTTCTTCTTTCTCTAAAAGCCGGGCAACATCATCGGGGTTCGTACTTGAACCGCACATAAGCCGGTGAGGCCCGAGCCGCCAAATGTCCCCTGGTTTTGTGATGGTCTTTGCGGGAGGTGCGGGAATATCATCCGGCAGAGTTTTCCCCGCGCCCATATTCTCCTGCTCGAATTCAATAACTTCTTCCCGCAATTCTCGAAGCCTTAAATCGATATAGTCATCCGGAGCTTGGTTTCGGAGTTCTTCCAAGATCGGGATAATCGCGGCTGTCCAGTGCCCCGCGATCTCCTGATTGTTGAGCGAAAGCGCCATCGCCTTTTGCTGAACCTCATCGACGTCGACCAAGATGCACAAAGCCTCTTTAACGCCTTGCGCGGTTAAAACCTTGTGGCGCTGGTGGCCGGAGACAAGCTGCATGTTGCGCTTGTTAACCACGAGAAGATCGACATAACCGAAACGCTCAAGGCTTGTTTTAAGACCTTGAAGCGCCTCGGTTGAGATGTCGCGGGGATTATTGGGATCGGGCTTTATATGCGACATCTGAAAAAGCCGGATGTCGGGTTTTATGACAATCTTGGAAGTGTCCTCTTTGGATTTTTTCTTCATCGCTTCTACTCCTAACCCATTTAGATGCGTTCGGTAACGGAAAAGAACCTCTTCATAAAACCTTTCATCCTCCTCTCAAAAATATCTTTGGGCATACGACATGACATCGAAAAAAAATATTTCATCATCGCTCAAAGACTTCGCCTCGCCCGACCCGCGACCGCCACCCGCCCCCGAAGGACCCGTGCATTTATTTCCTTTTTAGCTCTCGTCCCCGCCGAACGGCCTCGGCTTCGCCGACAAGCCGATGTGAAGCGCAGGTTTTGTGACGATGAGACGTTTAATCGTTGGAAGTTTCCCCGGCACAACGATGCCTCTCTCATCCGGAAACGTGAAGTCAATCGTCATCCCGCTCTCCATGAGGTCGAATAGCTCCATCGCAAGCTGGCCGATACGCTCGATAGCTGCTTTTAATTCTCTGTCTTTAAGTGGATCCACAACGTTCTCCTTTCAAGGTTCGTGAGCCGTGTTTGATAAGCAGCACAGCGTTCGGGATGATCTAAAAAGTGTCAATGGGTTAAATCTTCTTTTGACTGTCCGTTATCCACATATCCACAAGCTCTATTTTCTATTGAAAGGTTTCTTTAATACTTTCTATTGAGGGTGAACTGCAGTGCACCCTTCTTCGACATAAAATTGCACCCTTTCCGTACATGAAATTGCACCCTTTCTATGAGTTATCCACAGGCTTTTTGCCAAGCCAGGTGTCATAGTGTTTGTTGAAAAGATACTGGTTAAAGGGTGAGCCGCGTTGCACCCTTTTCGATGGCTCAAAATAAATAAGACGTTTCTTTTTCAAATCTTGAATCACTTTTCTCACCATGCGCTTGGAAAGCCCTGTCGCTTCTTCAAACTGCCTCACCGAGATCGTGTCGTAATTTTTGTTAAAACCCCATGTCTTGTCGATCACGTACAAGCAAATCTTGTACTCGGAAGCCGCCAGGTCCGCACGAATCAAGGCCTGGTAAACTCCGTTTGATATTTGCCGGTTGCCGCTTTCGCGTTGCGGGTTTATTTTCGAGAGACTCCTCCAAGGATTGACCATTCATCGCCCCCGCCACGGAAAAGCCTTTACAACAAACGCCCGATAAACGAACCCAAGAGAAAAATCAACCACCATAAAAGAGCTGTTGCGACAACGATGAATATGAGTGCTCCCCTTGTGAAATGAATTTTTCCGTCCTCAACAAACGGCAGATATTCCTTCACCCGCTTCGAGACATTTTTAATCCTGCGCTCAAGCTCTTTTCTCTTAATCGTCCCGGCGTAGAGCTTCATAACGCCCGCGATTGTTTTCGGCTCGATGTAGACGATGCGGACTGGTTTTCTCATGGCGAACGCCATCCCGAAGTCAAAGACCGTTCCGACGCTCCGGCCATCCCAGATAACGCGAACCTCATCCGCTTCTTTGATCAAAAGTCGGTTATGCTCGCACAGGGCAAGCTCGCTGAAGAACGGCTGGTCATCGAACGCGGGGAGCCACACTTTATGCCCCTTCGATTCGAGTTTAGTTTTCTCGGCTTGAAAACGCTCCCTGTAGCCGGTCGATCCGATCAGAACTATTTTCATTTTTCGAACTCCCATTTTTTCTGACCTCCCTCTTCGGAAACGCGTTCGCTTGTGCGACCGATTAGCTGATACGCCGGGCGCTTGCCTATTTTTATGGACTCGATGACCCAGCCCTCTTCCCTAAGCTCCATGATTCTTTTTCGATACTCCAGTAATCCCAACTCGTCCCGGAACTCCGCGCTGTAATGCGGCCGTTTGTCTTTCAAGAGACTTAAGACCTTTTCCTTGTTCGTTGCCGCTTTCGGAGACATCGCACTCCTCAAGGTACAAACCACTACCATTCGGTAGTGATTAAGACCAAAAAAATTTGGGCGAAATATTCAAAGCTTTCGCCAGAATAAGCACCGAGTCCGCCATAGGGCCCATGGTCTTTCCGCTTTCCCAATTAAAGATCGTGGTCTCGGTGACATCAAGACCGTGGGATTTTAAGTTCATCATGAGCTGTCTTCGGGAAAGACCGGCTTTTTTACGTGCTATCTTAATTTTCGTTCCGATGGATTTGGGTTTTAGCTTCATTTCTCCTGAACACTACCACTCGGTAGTGTTTCTTGTCAACCCTTTTTTGAAATTTATTTTGAATAATACCTTTTGGTAGTGTATACTAACCCTCATGGAATTCGCTGAATACCTCACAAAGCTCCTGCAGGCAAAAGAACTCTCAAAAGCCGAGATCGGGCGGCGCATCAAAAAGACCCAAGGGTACATCTATCTTCTCTGCTACGGCCGAAAACCCGCGCCGAAGCCTGCGCTGATGGATAAGATCATAAAAGCCGTGGATGCCACGAAAGAGGAAGCCCAGAAGCTTATGGATTATTCCTACCGGAAAGCGCTCGGAGAATACGCGAGGAGCTTCCAAGAATCACGATCCCTGGAACTCACCTCTTATTCCTCCCCCCTCCAAGAGATCCCCATCCTCTCCTGGGTCAGCGCCGGACATTTTTCTGATGTGGGGCAAGGGCACCGGGACGGCGCGGAAGGAAAAATTCAGACTGATCTTAAAGGCAAGCGCTTATTCGCTCTCAAAGTTAAAAGCGACTGCATGGAGCCCGAATTCAGGCACGGCGATGTCATTATCGTGGATCCTGACGCTGGCTGGAATAACGGCGATTATGTTGTGGCGAGATTAAACCATGACGATGAAGCGACATTTAAACAGCTCAAAATCTACAAGAGCCGGGTTGTACTTCATCCCTTGAATTACCCTCAGTTCGACGATATCAAATACTCCAAAAAGGAATTTGACAAGAAAGTCACGATCATCGGGAAGGTCGTCGAGAAGAAGAAAAGATACTAGCGCTGATTTGGAAGCTTATTTAGTGGTCATCTTCTACTAGACCGTGTCTAAAAGCGATCTCGCGCACGGCCTCTTCCAATCTCTTTGGATATTCCCAATCAAACGTACCGCCCTCAACCGCGGTCACCTTTTCGGGGTCGAATCCGAGATCGCCCACTTTCTTAAGATAAAGCTCGCGGCCATGGACGATGATTTCCTTTGGAATAGCTAAAGTTGATTGAATCTCTTTCTTTAGCTCAGGATAAATACCCATAGCATCGGTATTAAGAAGGATTATGTCGGGTTGTAATATTCTGATAAGCGAAGCAGCATTGTCCTTGTCTTGCGCAAAAACCAATTTATAGGCCGCCTTGTTTGCCTTATTTAGATCGTTAAAATACGGCGAGAACAGATTATTGTAGACAACATCGTGATGCTCGATAAACAAAAGCTTGGCCTTTGGAATTCCACCTTTGACGGCCTTCGGAGATTCAATATGAGGTGTAGGACCAAGCATCATCTTTATTTTCTTGGCCAAGTCCATCAATCCAAGCGGCTTATCCATGACATGCTCATGGATATTCAGCTCTTTTAGTTTATCCTCGTATTCGCCTTTGTAGCCGGTTATAACGACGATGGGCACTGTCGGCCATTTTTGTTTAAGAATTTGCGCGACTCGAATTCCGTCTATTCCCGGCATGTGCAAATCAAGGAGTACTAAATCAAAATGATATTCGCTGATAAGCTCCTTTGCCTTCTGACCATCGTTGGCGACATGAACGGTATAACCCGTGTCCGCAAGAAATACTTCCAAAGCCTTTGTTAAATCAACCTCATCATCGACAATTAAAATCTTCATTCGCGTCGGCATTTTATAATTATCCTTTCATGATTGGGATGGTTAGCATTATCTTTGTCCCCTCGCCATACTTTGAGATAATTTTTATACTTCCCTTGTGGGCGTCTATCATCAACTTTATCATGGAAATTCCAAGACCCGTGCCCTTTTCGCTGGTAGCCTTGGTCGTGAAAAAAGGAATAAATAGTTTTTTTGTCTCATCTTCCGTCATCCCAATTCCGTTATCTTCTATTTCGATTTCCCAATAATTACTATTCGGCCTGGCTCTTATTACTGTTCTAGGTACATAGGGAAGTGTCAATTTTAACACACGCTCCTCTATTTCATGTTGCTTTCTTACCTCCGCATCATGCGTGTTATCCAGCATATTAAAAAATATATCCTGCATCATGGAGAGGTTGCCATAAATTTTTGGTTTTTCAAGGGGTAAATCCAACTCCAAATTCAGCTCTTCCACCTTAAATTTACAGGACAAAAGATTAAGGGCACCGTTCAAAGCATCTTCAATTTCAACAGGCTTAAATTCGTCCGATTTTCTTGAAAAATTGGTCAAAGTTTTTGCAATCTCTCCGCCCCGTTTTGCGTTGTCTGCGACACGTTGTAGCGCATCTTCTATTTTGGCAATAAGCTCCTTCGAGTCAGAGCCTGAAACGGTGTTTTTCAGCTTGGGTAAATAAGTAAAAAGGGCCATCTCTGCATTAGCCGATAATGCCCCAAACCTATTATTGATCTGATGACCAACCCCTGCCCCCATCTTTCCGATAGACCAGATCCTCTGTTCCTGTAATTTTTCGGCCAGGGTTTTCCCGGTCTCCTCATAAAAAATTGCGTTTTCAATTGCGAGAGCGGCCTGATTGGCCAGCACTTCAAATACGTTTAAATCATCCTGCGTGTACATCTGACCCTCGGGCTTCTCTCCCAATACCAAGAACCCCAGAAGTAGGTCCTGAATAAATGACGGCACAACGACCGCGACTTTTAATTGTTCCATTCTTTTTTCAATGGCACTGAGATCATCCGCTCCTTTACGACCGTCCGCGCCAAGCCGTGAACGAATTTCCTCAAGTACAATCGGCGTCCTATAGGATAAAAGCTGTTTAATTAAAGGATCGTCCGATTGGAAATAAAAATCATCAGGAACTTTTCCTTTATGCCGCACTGCTTTAACCATATAGCAGCCGGTTTCTTTATCAAGGAGAAACAAAGAAACATCTTTAATCCGAATGGCTCGCGAAACCACATGAACAATGAGTTTTAATAGTTTGCGAATGTCTTTTACAAGGGTCATGCCTTGAGAGACCTGCAACAGAGTCTGTTGATAGCGGCGTTGTTCTTTTAAAAAAAGAGCTTCTGCTTTATTTTTGATAGTGAAGTAAATATAAAGACCCATCGGGGCCAGAAGCGATGAGGCCGCTACAGGCAGCATCCACCAGTTACGCCCGAAGATACGCTCAAATGTCCCTCTAAAAATAATCCCCAATAAAAAAGGAGCCACGAGAATAGGAATATAGACCAATATAAACACGAGCGTTCTTACCGCAGCGATCCGGATATCCATCAGTCTGTACTTAACAATCGAATAAGCTACCGAAACCACGTACAAAGAGATCAATACGTTCGGAATCGGCGGAATCGGGATTCGGTACCAACAGAAATAATTCGTCACCCCTGCCAAGTACCCGATGGTTGTTCCGATAAAAACGTATTTAATTTGGTTTCGCGTAACACCGCGGGTTTTCTGAATTGCCACGGCCATCTTATAGTGCGAATAAATGACGTTTACCGAAAAATGGATTAAATGCAGGGGGAAAAGAATGCCCGGTCTTGCCCAGTACGGGAAAACCAAAAAAGGCCCACCGTCATAGGCGTAAAATGGTGTGTAGACAAGCGCCGCGATAAGCGTACTTAGCAAATAATTCGCAAAGATTACCTTTGAGTTGATCTTTAATCCGAGAAGGTGGCTTATAAAATGCGTAAAAATAGACGGCATGAAGATAACGCCAAACATGCATGTCTTTAAGAAAAAATCGGCAACAGATGGGTTTGCAGTGCGTAGCCACAAGAAATAAAAAAAGGACCATTGAGCCACGGCAAAGCAGAAAAGGGCGAATATTCGGTTAGCTTTCGCCCTGACGTTTTTAAGGAGGATAAATACGCAGAGACTAAAACTTGTTACAAAATTGATGAGTCCTGAGAGCGCATAATACTGAAGCGGTATCCACTCAAAGAACGCAGCCATTACCCTTTAACTAAACTTATAAAAAATATCTGGCGTGACGAATCTCTTTCGATTCTATTTACTGTATCTCCCAAGCCCGCCGCACGAACCAACGACAAAAGATCCTCCTCGTTTCTCGGAATAAAAACCCAGTCGCAAAACCATTCAGGCGGCAAATGAGAAAAGTTTATCTCTTTGTCTTTGTGAGCGATAATGAATTCGCCGCCGCGGTTTAATCCTTCAAATGATGTCTTAATCAGATTCTTAAGCACCCTATCCGGGAGATAATCGGCAAGGCCTATGCTGTAGACCAGATCATACCTGCCGTTCTTTTCAAAGAAGTTCGCGTCCTTGGTAAAAGTTATAATATCTTCCCTGATAAAATCGACACGGATATTCGCGGGAAGATGTTGAAGCTCACGGTTCGAAAAACTTGAAGCATCTTCATCCCAATCAACGCACGAGAAGAGGATGTCTTTGCGAAGAAGCTCTTTATCTTTTGCCTCAAAAAGCTCCCTAATCTCCCGGCATGAGCCGCTGGCAAGATTCAAGACTTTAATAGAGCCGCTTTTTTTTCGAAGTGATCGGGCGAGTATTTCGCGCAGGATATCTTTTCTGTTGCGGACGGCATCCGCATAAGGGTTTTCCAAAAAATACTTGTCAAAATAAAAACCAAGATCGTTATGCGGAGAGAAGGTCTCAAAATCGTAGATGATTTCGAGCGTGCGGTAGTCTCCCGGGTATCCTTTCGGCTTGTCGAATCCCCGTTTCATAATTTGGCTTTTGAAAGCCCAAGGACTAACAAGACGTCTAAATTCGCGCTTAATTTTGTCATAAAGAAGTTTATTGGCGATCCTTCCTTTAAGTTCTTCGCCTTCCGCGACAATGCGAGTATTAATATCTGTCAGCCTTTTTTGTAATTCCTCTTCATCCAAAGAGCCTTCGGAAGCTGAACGCTCCAAATCTACAAGCCCAAAGAGATAATCCCTAAAACTTTTGGCGAAAACGAGGACATGCTTTCTCAATAGTCTGTCTTTAACCTCGGTAATGAATAGTTTGAACTGACGCGAGATAACGTATTTCCTAATCATAGAGAGTGTTTTCTGATCAAGCTTCTCAAATGATGCGCCGCAAAGCATACATCCGTTAAGACCCGCCGAATTTTCCCATCTCACTTTTATCTTAGTTTGGATGCACCCCGATGGAAGCTCGATAGTGGCAAGCAAATCTTTGGGTTTTATCCTATGAGTCGTCGAAAAACAAATTCCGTGATCGCTTATATTGATTAACTTGACCTTCTCATCACTGTCTATTTTTGCGTAAAGGCCGGTCTCGATACGGGGGCGAAGCCGACGGTCAATGTCGGCTATTTTTTCTCTCGTTATTGTTTTTACCGAGTCAGTCATGATCTCTTAAAAATCAGCGCGTAAGCAACATACCCAACAAGCCAAATGCCGAATAGAACACCTGATATTGTAGTTATCGCAAAAACATAGGAATGAAATTTCTCTTTGAGAGGCAGTCGTTTGAAGAGCGCTTCTTCAAGCGTCCTGTGCTCTTTTAAGAGGTCTTCCCGCTTCCCTTCGACTATGGCTGTTTCGTGGTCATTCATTTGGATTTCTTTCTTAGGGTTTCTTTGCTATCAAGCCACTTTACGAGCCGCTCTCTCCTAAACCGCCATTGGCCGCCCAGTTTAATAGCCGGGATGTTCTTTGCCTTAATTAGGTTATAAAGCGTAGTCCTGGAAACATTCAGATATTTCTGCGTTTCTTTAAAAAGCATTAACTTGTCTGTCATTTTCCATTCCCATTTATCATTGTTTGATACTATTTGATACTTACGGGTAGAGTTAGTATACGCCTAGAGGGGGAAATTAGGAAGAAAAAAATGAGCTCACATTTGTCAAAAAAAAGGGTCTATTAAATGGCCATTCTTCAAGATAAAAATCTCATTTTGACGACTGCGAGTAATATGCGGCTTCACCGGCCTTTGGCAAAGAGACAATTAATTTTGTCCTTTTGCCGCTACCACCACATTCGCCTGATTTCCGAAAGAGCGGAAGGTTTTGACTTCCTGCGCTCCAACGCCAACCATCAAAGTTTTAAGTTCCTTTTCGGAGAAGAAGTAATAATGACCCTCTCCTTCCCGGCGTTTAATCTGGCCCGCGCTACTCAAAAGCTTTCTCGCCTCGACAAGATCCTGTTCCGATTCTGCTTGGCTTATAAAGTGTCGATAGATTTCTGACAAATCGGCGTAGGGCTTAAGGGTTGAGATAGCGATAACCCCTCCCGGCTTTAGCACTCTAAAAAGCTCTCTAATTGAGTGATCAGGATTTTTGAGATAGGAAATAACCAGATTGCAACATATCTTATCGTATGAATCAGAGGCATACGGCAAAAGATCGTTTAAATCCGCCAGATCATATTGGAGCTGAAAAGAAAGCGAGGTGTCCGAAAACTGCCGAAGCAAGCCCTTATGATTCTGCTTCGCTTGCCGAAGATTCGATTCAAGAAAATCAAGACCGATGTATCGAATTTTTCGATCCCTCTTGCCTTCTTCAGTAAGTTTTGTAGCAAGCCAAATTCCAAAATAACCCACGCCACAGCCAGCGTCTAAAACCACCTGGCCTGTCTTAAGAGGTAACAGCGCATTCACCATCGAATCTAGAAATTCACGATAATCCGGAACTTTTTTAAGCATCGCAAAATCAACAATGTACTTTGCCCAAAATTCTTTTTCTTCCTGTACAGAACGTCTTGTGAGTTTTCTTAGCCGGTCTTTTTCGATCCTATTTTGGGCGGCCATCTCTCTCATGGTTGGAGCGATAACCTGATCAAAATCGATTCCGTTGCCCCTTAGATACTTGAAGCAGCTTACGACAATCTGTTTCATGGCAACATGAGCGGCTTTTGGATTTTCAAAAAGTTGATGCATCGCATCGGGTATAACGTGAAGTTCCCTCGTGTCAGCTTTTGAAGATTCGATTACAAAACGTACGTCATCAAGTTTTACCCACGCATCATTTTCGGCAACCAAAAAAACAACTGGGATGTTGATATTTTCAAGATCTTTTTGCGTTGTAAGCAAATCATGATAATTATCTTTGATCGCACTTACGGGATATTCTTTGGAAACTTCAAAACCCATAACATCATAGATAGCTTTGATCTTCCCGCTCTCAACATCCCCAATAATATCTTCGTTGTAAACGGCGTTCAACGTATGCTGTAGATTAACGACACCAACGACACCCAAAAGGAATACGATCCTTTTATCTTCGCTCGCCGCCTTAATCGCCATTCGCTTGGCAAGACTGCTCGCAACAACACCAACCTTCTTGACTCCGTACGCTTGCTCAACATAGTCGATAGCGCCGAGAAGGTCATTCTTCATTTTAGTCATAGTCGTGCCTATAATTTCGCCGTCGCTCTCGCCGATATGGTCGGTAGCATCGTACCGGATCACGTTGAAGCCGTTTTTGACAAGATAGTAAGAGGTCGTGAGAGCATCCCGTTTGGTTTCGCCGTAGCCGGGCGGGCTTATAACGAAATGGTCTCTTATAGTCGCATTGTCCAAGTGATCGTAAAAACCGATTATGTTTTTGCCGTCCTTATTTCTGAATGAGATCTGCTCACTGATAATCTTGGATTTAGCTTGCCAAAACGGTTCAAGAAGAAGATCGGGAGGATTGAGCGCATTTTTCCTAATTTCACGAAGCATCCATCGTAGAGCCAACTCCGCCTTCTTATTCAAATACCGTGTCGTGTCTTTGGTATTCTGGCTTAAGTTCCAATCAATTCTGGCTGTTAAATGAACTTCCGTTCCTGAACCATTTTCCAAAAGCTTCCAATTTCCCTCGTATGAACCGTAGTCCCCCTCCCGCATCCGGAAATCAATGGAATAGTTTTTATCGTTAAAAATGTCCTCTTCCTCCCACGTCACAATGGTATCTTGAACATTGATCCGCCAATTGCTGACAACGAGGTTATCGCTTAAGTGTTTAACATTTATACTTTCGACCCCTTTAATGAAACGCGGGAAATACTCCATATTTTTTAATATCGAGTAAATAGTGGCCTTATCCTGCGGAACAACCGTGGATCGTTTAATGACGGGCATAGGAATTATTCCTCAAAAAACGCTTGTTTGCTTTGAGTGCGAAAGTGCTCTTGCCGACGATTATTCTCGTGAATGCTTTATTCTGACTATGTGAGTGTGTCTTTCGAGGGCATAACCGCGGATCATTGTATCGATTTTATCTTTCAGATCTTCTGCATCCCAGGGCTTTTCCCGAAATCCTATATCTGTTCCAAGTCTTAAGACATCGATCTGAAATTCTAATTGAAGATTCGTTGTAATAAGTAAAATTTTGAGATCGGAGCGTTTTTCCTTGATAGAGGCCACGGCTTTTAAAGTGGCGGGTGCCTCATCAGCGTTCAGTATCAACAAATCAATCTGGTGGCTACAATAATCGGGAATTTCTTCCAAGGTATTGGCAAATAATATCCTGTATTCTTTTTCGAGAATGAGCCGAAAAGATTCTTTTAATCCCTCGTGGGGCTCCCAAATCATGATCGTTTTGTTAGTTGTAAATCTCATTTTGACGACTGCGAGTAATATGCGGCTTCGCCAGCCTTTGGCAATGAGACAATAAATTTTGTCCCTTTGCCGACAACGCTTGTAACGGTTATTTTTCCCATATTATTTTCGATAATCGAGTGCGTGATGGCAAGCCCAAGGCCGGTTCCTTGGTCTTTATCGCTATAAAAAGGGTCAAAAATGTGTTTTATTTTGTCCGGTGGGATGCCACAGCCGGTATCTTCGATTGCAAGCTCAACGCCATGCTTGGACGGCTTTGACCGAATGGTAAGCTTTCCTCCGCTTTTCATCGCATCCATGGCATTCACTATGAGATTTAAAAGAGCCTGTTTTATCTGCTCCCGATCTGCCAATACTTTTGGGACGGCTCCTGTATATTCGCTTTCGATTTTCTTTCTAATCAGCTCTTCCGACTGAAGGTCCAGGATTTCCTGAATAATTTCACCCACATCAAAAATCTTAGGATTGCGATAAGCAGGTTTGGAGAAAACGAGCAAACTCTGCACGATGTTGTTTACCCTCTGCACCTCCGCTTGCACAATTCTCGTGAATTTCGCTCTAAATTCGGGATCTTCATACCTGGTCGGTAAATACTCCGCGAACGTATTAATCGCCGCCAGCGGGTTTTTAATCTCATGCGCCATCCCCGCGGCCAGGATCCCCACGCTTTTCATCCGTTCATGATGCTCCAGCTCTTTTTCCATGATCCGTTTATGTTTTAAAAAATCGTATATCGTGCCACGAAAGAATATTTTGTCGAGACACCAGTTAAGAAGCATTTCAAACGGTTTGAACAAAATCGCGATTATCAAAACCACCGCCAAGCTACCGACGAAAGATGAAATTTCTAAGCTTGTTGGCAATGCCATGCGTATAAAAACTACGAAAATGGCGCTTACGTAAATAAGCGAAATGACAAATGCTAATATCTTGTGCAGTAAAATTTTACTCATTGGTTTTGGGATGGCTATTTTCTCAACTCATCCAGCTTGACCCAGTCTCCCGGGGCACGCTCGTATTTCCACCAGAGCCAGCCGCTGACGGACAGGCGTGTGGCCGCCTTGGCCGCGAGAGTAGGTGAAGTATAAAACTTCCTCTTGTAGCGGATCGTGCCGTCCTTTTTGACAAAACCCTTATGAATTTTTCCCTTATGCCATAACCGAATACGAGTGCCTTTGTTGAAATACCCCGCCAGGACCGGATGCCTGCCCTCGACCACTTCAACCAGTTTTTTATCCGAGACTGAATCTTTTTTGTAAAATAAATCGTCTAGCTCGTGCTTCAAGCGATCCGCCACAGACCGTTTAAATATTTTTTTTAGATTTTGTGAGCTCCGAAGCTTCCCCATCTGACGGTTCTCCTTTGGGGACGCGATACGAATAGCCAAGGCTTCAAGCTCTCTTAAGTGCTCGGATTTTAAGGTCAGATAAACACTGAAATGACTCCAAGATTTAGCGTGTCTGTCTCGAAGATGGTGGGATAAACGACTCTTTAAGTTACTGGCTAAGCCGACATAGCGGAGATGATTTTTTCGGTAAAGCGCATAAATCCCATGCCGCCTGCGGACAAACTTTTTAAGAATGTCCTGATATTCCTCGATTGCTTTTCGAGAAATCATTTCGAGGTGCTGGCACACTAAAGGAGATTTCTTTACCGTCATAATTCTCCGTTTACTTAGCTAGTTCAACATCCAATGCCGAGCGGAAACTGGAAATACTTCCGTCTCTGATGCTCTGGAAATAATGTCCAAAATCAGATGGGGTAAGAAAATTAAACTTATAACTCAACTTCGGTCGCTCTTTTTTTAAAAATTCGTTGAGCCGCTCGAAATGTGCAAGAGCATATTCGCTCTTTTTTTTATTTTCTGGTGACGCATCGTTTATTTCTTCGTCATCTTTAATCTCAACAACCAGTATCACATTGCTAATCTGTATAAAGAAATCCGGGCTAAATCTCCCACGTTTGGGGTGTTCTCCTTTTTTCCAAAAATAATCAATTTCGTAGAAGCCCATTGAAGTGGATTTTATCCACGCAGTAATAAGTGGAGTATTATTCGCATTCACCAACTCTTTTACAAACCGGCGTTCGTTATCGTGATCCGCAATGACAGCATTGAGTGGGGTTTTTAAATCATAATGATTAGGCACTGAAACGCACTTAAATCCACTGCCATTTTCAGTTGCCTCATCGTAAAATTCCTTGTATTCATCGGGAATAGTTTTTGCCGTTTCGCTTGTGAAAAAAAGTGTTTTTGTGCCTTTTAGATCCGACGCGCTTACGCTTTCTTGTGGATGCGAGCTTGTTGGTACAGGAAAATAATTTGTCGGCTCAAAATCATACCTTACAACTTGAGTTTCCTTGCGCTGTAGAGTACCGAGTGACTGTAAAAATCTCTGCCGAAGCCCCTCAGTAATTAATTTATTACTGCTCTCTTCAAGAGACGCCTTAATAATTTTTTCAAGCTTTTCTACCGGAAACTGCTTTGTGTAATGCTCTCTGTCTTCACGATCAGGAAGATCCTCAAAACGCTGATACATCACTTCCGCGACTTCGCGGACTGCGTATGTCTTATGCTTTATTTTTGTCTGCCATTGACTGCGCGTCCCGGTCGTAGCTTCCTCAAATTCAATACGCACTTCTTCAACCGGTGTTTCAAATGGCAGATCGACATATCCCTTTTCAAATAATTTGTACTTACCGGCCATGGGATAAGTCTTAACATACGGTTTTGGATCATACTTTATGTTCACTAAATCAAAATGAAACTCCGACTTGGAAAACGGAAAGGTCGGGATGCGTTTTTCGATTTCCATAACCTCATACACAAGATGTCGAATGTCTTCGGCCCAATTGTCATGATTAAAAACCGTCACCTCCGGCTGTTCACCGGCCCATCCATCGGGAATACGCAAACCGCGTCCAAGGACTTGTGCGATGAGCAACTTGCTTTCAAAAGCTTTTTTCTCATGGGGCACAATCTGAAAAACACGCTTTACGTCCCAACCTTCGCTGAGCATTGAAACGGACAAAATCCATTCAACTTTACTACCCGCGCTATTAACATTTGCGAGACGCGGCAAATCAGGTGCGTCGCTATGGATTACAAGCACCTGTTCGTCAATCTGCTCGCGGTTTTTCTCGGTTTCCTCCGTCAGAAACGCTTTTAGCTTTTCCGCGACATCCTTGCACCCACGGATATCTCTTGTGATAACAATCGTGAGAGGCCGTATTTTATGCGCTCTTAACTTGCGTCGAATTTCCTCATGATGATTGAGCACCAGTTGCCATTTTTCATTCTCTTGTTGATTCGTCCGTGGCATTTCCGCAACATACTGCACTTTCTTTACAAATCGTTGTTCCATCGCTTGCCGCAAAGAATAGCGGTAGATCACGTCGGAAAAATAATCGTTGCCGATATAGCAGGTGCCGGAAAGTCCGATGATATATCGAAATCCGAAATCGTTGTCGGTTAGAAATTCCTTCCACTGTTTCACGTGTCCGGTCGCTTCATTTGCCACATGATGCACTTCGTCATTCAAAACCAGTGTGCATTTACCCTTGCCTTCCAAACTATCACGGATTGACGAACGTACATGCGCAAGCACAGCATGATAGTTTTCAATACAAATACTCCCAGAGACAATACTTTCGCTGGCATTGATGATCCGTGGCGCATTCACCGCCGCATCGGATGGCAACATATCTCGTAAATCGGCATTCCCGGCAAGCTCAGTAAACTTTTCCAAAAGTCCAGTTTCGATTGTCGTGGACGGACAAAGCACCAACACTCGATCAACTGCGCCTTCCGCAAGCATGATGACCGCAATGCCATACATCACATAGCTCTTGCCTGTGCCGGTTGCTAAATCAAGTGAAGCCGAAAGTTGATCCGGCAATTGCAGATTACGTTCCATGTTCTCACGCGAACCGTGTCGGTCACGTAAAGTAGCGTTTTGTTCAAAGTTTTTAGCCGCTAGATCCCGCAAATTCCGGTACTGACCACCAAGTAAATAGCGGAGCGCTACGCGGAGAGCATCCTTTTGGTATTCGCGATTACCACAAAGTTCGTCAATAAACGGTTCGTATCGGTTTTCGTCCCATTTGCGACGATCTACTGAGGAACTAACCTCAAGAATAAGGTCTTCGTTATGAAAAAGCTGTCTTTCGTTGTTTGTTGATCTTGGCATAGACTTTACTTGCTTGCGCGACGCGCTAATGTCCTTGATTTTTTTCCTAGCTGATTCTTTTTAAGAAGATTCCACGATTCGTTGCCATATATATCCAAAAATACCAACATCACATTTCCCGCTACGTTCTTGAACGGGAGTTCAATTTCCCACCGTTTTGCCTTAAGATCGTGCGCATAAAAGACGTGATCCAAATCAAATACCTTGCCATCATAATTGAGGTCCACCATTACCATTGAAAGCGCGTCGTGCTTACTAATTTTTTCCTCACCACGCAATCGAGCACGGCTCTCAAACTTTTTGATTTTGATCGATGTGGATCCACTCTTTGTCTTCATCTCAAGCTCTACCAAAGGCGGCTGAATAAAATCAAAACCGACCGCTTCCACAGTTTCGTTTACCGCCATTTCATCGTTCGGCTGAGTAAGAGCAGAAAATTCCCTGCGGTGCAATTCGTTAATATAGGAATATGGGATGCGCAGTGCGTAGTATCGCACACCATCCAGCTCGATAAAATCCTCTTGGAAAAGGAACGCGCCGCGAGGAGCAATGATAAAACAACGGTCTCCGATCTGCTTGCCTATACTTGTGTGAATGTCGGATATTGTGTCGCGGCTTATCGTTCCTTTGTGAAAATGATCAAACACGAGCACGCTTGATCCTTGTCGCTTGCCATCCAACTGAAAGCCTCGGATATTGTGTGGTTCGTCTTTACACTCAAAAAGCTGAAGTGCTATGGAACGCCATCCCTCCCATGGTAATTGACGTAATGTTTCAAAATCATAAAGACCGGCGTTGTAGAGCGTAAATGGTTTTGGTTGTAATCTTTCGGTCTTGTTACCAACTTCATGCCGGAGATTTAACATTCGCTTTTGAATCGTATAGATCGAGAATTTTCCGCAATCGATTCCAATCCAATGGCGTTTAAGTTTCTCAGCAACAGCACACGTCGTTCCGGAGCCCGCAAAACAATCCATAACGATGTCCCCCGGCCTTGACGAGGCTTCTATAATGAGTCGCAGAAGATCCTCGCTTTTCTCTGTTGGGTAACCGGTTGTGAAAGATGATGCTGTTATATCGTCCCAAATAGTGTCTCGAATATCTTCCCTGGATGGTTCAATGTAATATTGGGGCTTGCCCGATTTCGGATTTTTTACTAAAGTTTTTTCCCTGATCATATCCTGTGCACGGTCTTTGCTGAGCATCCAATGACGGCCAGTGGGAGGTTTGTGTCCAAAAAGCGGATAATCCATACCTTTTCTTATTCCGGGCGCATCAAAAGCGTGCCATCGTCCTTCACGATCAGCTGGTTTAGTAGGAGGAGAAATAAGATGCGCATCAGATTTTGCGTAGAAATAAATAACATCATGCCCATAGTTAAGCGTTTTTACTCGCTCTCTTTCGCGGATATTCTTCCTGATCCTTCTGACAATAATTTCATTGCGGAAATTTCTCTCATTAAAGATTTCATCCATTAATGTTTTCATGTAATGGCCTTTTTTCCAATCTAAGTGCAAATAAATAGCCCCATCATCGGCCAGCAATTCTTTTAAAAATATCAAACGCTTTCTTAAAAATTCCAAAAAATGAGCGCCAATTATTTTATCTTGATACGCCTTCTGATCTTGACTCCCGCGAAATTCCTGTTTGGTGGCAAATGGGGGATCAATATAGATTAATCGAACACCAGGCGTTCCGTCGGCATTGACCAATTCACCACGCTCTTTCATTTGAAGAAGTGTTTTCATTGCCTGCAGGTTGTCACCGAAAATCAGCTTGTTGTGCCAATCAACACCATTCTGGCAGAAAGTGCTAACCGGCTGAAGTGGCACCGCCATCGTATCGGCAAGAATCTGTTCCGCGCTCTCTTTTCCATAATAGACAAGCTCGTATTCCCGCCGTTCCGGTGGGAATAGCTCTCGCGCCCATTCAGCAGGAAGCTCCTCACCGTTTTCGGTAAGTTTCAGGCCTCGTTTCAGCAGTTCATAAATTTTTTGTTGTTGTTCTTTTTCCATACCCTAAGCCAATTTAGCGTTTACTGTTTTGTTGGACTGACAATACCCCACAGAACTATCAAAAAGAGATTTTAAAAAAATATATTAAGAACAGATATTCTACCCCTATTAAGAACTATTTTCACGCAAATCTATTTGGGGCAATTTCTTAGAGAAATAGGCTCGTTTGGAAAACAAGCTCTTGGGCTATCTTGGAGGGATCGCTTTTCAGACAATAGCGGCCGCACATGCCTTATTGCTGGCCGGTCTGATTCTTGGCAGACAAAAGTTTGTGGATTTTCGTGGCTCGAAGTTTGACTTCTTCATTGAATTGCTGATTCATGGAGTACTTGGGCAACTCCTCGATATAATATAATTCTTTTTCCAAATTGCCCTGCGCTCGATATATCTCAGCAAGCTTCTTGTAGACCATGCCTCTTTCAAGGCCGATGCCAATATGAGATAAGCTCTCGTTGAGCAATTTTATCGCTGTGTCATAATCTCCCACCTCAACGCTGTCACGAGCTTTTCCATAAAGATCGTAAAATTCTTTAGCACTTCCCGCTGACTCATCAAATGTCACTTTATATTCCTTGGGACCTAAAAACACTGTATCCACTGTTCCCTTCTTGGGGGCTGCTGAAAAACGTTTGATCAAAACCAAAGAAACCGGGATCGCTATTACAAATACTACAATCAATATAAAAATATATTTTTTCATGTGTCGCTCACTATATTAAATTGGCCGGAAGATTTTTGGTATCAACCACATAAGTTTTGATCACGTGCGTTATGTTTGTGGCTGGATCCACATATGATGTAATCGTGGGCGTTCCTACCAGAAACAACAGGTCATTAAGATCATTTGCATTGCGTGCGGCCTGCGTCAGCCTCGCAATAAAATTTGAAGCTTTGATTTGCTCGGGTGTTGGATTATCGCCACTCTTATAAAAGTACTCGGTATGCCCGATATCCTTAAGCTCGATATTAATCGTTTCCATAGGATGTTGCAAGTGAGTAAATCGCTTCGAGATATGCGGCACAGAACTGGGCTTATTCAAGAAGAGATCGTCACTTCCATAGACATTGATAATCTGTTTGAGAGAGCTTGTCTTAACGGTGGTATCCACATCAAAAAATGGAGTTCCTACAAGAACGGCGGTCGCAATGCCGAAGTCACGATAATTCAAAGAGGGGTCGGATAGCGCCAAAAGCAATGGCGATCCGGCTCCGCTATAGGCCAATGGAACAAACGGCTTTGTTGGCTGATTCTTCTTAATCTGAATAAATGTATTTTCAATCTCTTTGGCGAGCTTAAGGGGCGCAAACCAATTGAACAGATCGCCAAATCCCTCAAACAAAGGAATGGCTTTAATAGACTGATCACTCACGCCCAAGCTGTTTAGTCTCTGCCTAAGCGGATTGCCAGACTGAAAATAATCGGGGACATCTCCTTCTGGCACAATGTCAAAAAGCCTTACCCCATTCATGAGAACTATATCGATCAAAGAAGTCACCGGGTTTGAAGAAACGGGATTGAGCTTAACTTCCGCCGCATTGGCAACCCCCTCCTTTAAGAATAATGACAACCCAAAAGGAAGAAGGTTGAATACGCTTCCCCAAAAATTGAAGGAAGGGTTCGGCTGGTCGGGTTTTGGCCCTTCAATAAATATTGATTGGCCGGGCTTTTCAGGATCAACTTGCAAGAGCGTTCCGCTCGGCCCATCGATTTTAATACTGATGAACTGTCCGTCTCTGACACCGCCATAAAGATCTAAATCACCGTCAAGATTGGCATACACATTTCCTTCTAACAACGAGAAATTACCATAGGAATCATAACCAAAATCGCCAAGCTGATAAATCCCCTCATCTTTTCTGCCGATAAGATGTGAAACATCATCAAAGAAAAGTGAGTTGTTTCCATCGATCTTTAATTCCTGCCCGGATCTTCCGTCTCGAAGAGTAACGGGCGTCTTGGGAGTGGAATTGAATAATCCTTGTACTCCACCTTTTTGAAGAATTGCTTCTTGGGCATTTCGGCTGAAAATAGACGATACAAGCGATTCCAGGGCCCCAGCCAGGCCTTTCTGCTGGATTGTCGTTCCAAAGCTCGTAATACCCTCAAAAACCGTCTTAACAGCCCCTCCAACGACGTTCACCACATTTAAAGCTGTCCTTCCAAGGATATTAAAGACTGTATTGAATAAACCATCTCTTCCTATGGCAAGGGCTAAATTGTTTGTGATGTCTCGGCTTAAAAGAGAGCCAATAAAAGGACTTGAAGTACCCGTGAAGCTTAAGCCATAGGCCAAGGCTCCTTGAATCATTCCTGCCTGAACGGAGTTCATGATAGTTATCCCGGCATTTCTTCCGGTATCAAAGACTGTACCAATCCCTGCCGAGATCGGCGCACCGATGAGGCCAGAGATCCGTGGATCAAGGCCTAGAGAACTGCCCAAGCGATCTATTCCGTATTGGGACAGAGAACTAAAAAGTTGAGGTTTGATATTTGAGAAAGCTTTCTCAAGGGTCGTGGATGGATTCTGGATAACCTGGCCTCCGATAGCGGCCAAAGACAATGAAAGTATATTGGTAAACCCGGAGTCCAGCCCGAAATGAATCCCGAGTTGACCTATCCCTTCGATGGCTACAGATTGAAAAATGCTCGAAGCAATCATAGTGGCTCTTGTGACGCCTTCCGCGGCTTGGGCAACGCTAATGGGATTGGCTAACCCTTGATAGCCGCCTGTCACGAAAGCCGAGATCAGATTCGAGATCGTAGGATTGACTCCTAAGGACTCAAGACCTCTTGAAACCGCGAAGTTTAAGCCGGTTCTCACAGCTTGTTGGAATAGAGTGTTTCCAAAACTGGCCTTGAGCATTGATCCGAAAACATTCTGTGAAAGGAACGACCCAACATTCCCAAGCGCACCCCAGAGGCTCGAGGCCGCAAAGCTAATGCCCTGCCAGATGGCGTTTCCGATATACCCGATTGCGTTAAAGACGGCGCCGAGGAATTGACCCACGCCTGATAGGATCGTTCCTACCAAAGAGCCAATACTGGCGATAATTGTCCCAATAGCTGAGATGACTGTGAATACTGCCGCTCCGATATTGGCGATTGCCGCAAATATGAGAGGAATAAAGAAGAAGAAAAATGCGCCCCTTATCTTCTGGGTTTCCTCTGGAGTGAGAAAGCGAGCGGTAGGAACAGGTTTTTGAGCGGAGGCCGTGACAACCGGGTTTAAGAGAGCTGAAGCGGCAGTCACATTACCCTTCCAGCCCTTCATAAACTGCGCTTTGGTAATGGTTTCCACCTGATTCTGTTTATCAGGTCCCGCGCCCGGATCGATGTAAGTTATGGTATCTTGAGTTATCCCTGTGATTACAACATAGTGATTCCCATTGATGTGGGCGATGATTCTCGGGATATTGTTATTCGACCCTTGAGTAGACGGCGTGGTAAGAGTGGCCACATTCGTGCTGCCGCCGATAGTGATAGGGTGAGAGGCGGCGCTGAAGTCTTTTATGCCCTGCTGGGGATCGGCGTAGAGTAAGAACTTGGTATAGGAGTCCGCCGTCAGATGCTGAGAGGATGGCGTGTAGTTCTGGGTATACCTTGCGACGCCTTTGGAGATGCGAATATCATCCATCCATCCGTTAAAATTTCTGCCGCCAAATAGATCTTGGCCTATCAAGAATGGCGTTGAAGAATTTATGTTGTAGCCGCTTGTTAAGGTGGATCCTAATTGGACTCCATCCACAAAAAGTCTTACGTCAGTTCCGCTTCTAGTGACTGCCAGGTGATACCAGACATTGTTACTGGGTGCCCAACCGGCTGTTATATTGTCTCCCGGGCCGATGAAAGTTGATAAAGTCCCACTAGTCGACCAAAATAGAGCCACACCCCCTGACTCTTTAAGAAGGATGCGTTGCATATCCCCACCAGTTGATTTATCGTTGAATTTAATCGATACTTCATACGTAAAATCTCCTGTTCCAAAATCAAAATCAGCCGAGTTTGGAACACTCAGATAATCTCCTGCTCCGTTGAATCTAACCGAGGATCCAGGAATGGACGCCTTGTTGGCATCGTAGATACTCTTAAGATCATCCCAACTTAAATTGGCACCCGACAATGAAACGCCGTAAAGCGAGGCAACTTTATTCAAAGCGAACATCGAAATAACCAAATCCCCATCATCGAGCGGGCTTATAACGCCCGTTAGGACGTCAACTAGGATGGCTTTTTGAGCAAGATCCGTCCTTGTGTAAACTATCCCCTTTTGGTCAAGCAGGGATTCTAGTGCTAGGAAGGCGGACTGGCCGAAGTGCAGTGATCTGGCATTCAACCACGTGAGAATTTTTTGAGCGTCGGAAGCTGAAAGATTGATTAAATCGGACGCTTGAAGTCCAAGACTCGCGGCAAAAACTTGCTTCTGAGCATCAGACATCGCGAGGAAACTATTGATCTGTGTGGTGACATTTTGTTTAACGGTGGCGACATAAGCCTGCCGTTCTTGCAGTTCAGGTAGCGCGTTCAAATAGTCTTTAAGCGCCTGAGTTAATGGTTTAGAGACAACCGTCGGAGGAGCCGGAACATGCTGAGATTCGTTGAGACTAATACCGGAGGGAACAAAATTGGCATCCTGTGTGAGGATAAACTTGTCAAATTTAAAACCAACCTCGCGAATCCAAAAGTTTAAGGTATGCTCTCCGGCCGTACTAACCGTAAAGGCCACCCGCTGACCTTGCATATTCGTTTTGGACCACACATATTGGCCGTAAGAAAAGTTGGAAATTCTATATCCCGGCGTCGTGTCGGATATCACACCATCGAGACCCGCATGAAGTGAGTCGCTGTTACCATCGGCCGCGTATCCCCGGACCCATAAGTAATAGGTGCCTGGTGTGTTCACATAGATTTTGTAGTCGAGTCTCGTGCTATTAGTGTCTATGCCTGTGGAATCGTAATAGGAAGACCCTTGCGCTGTCACCGCATAGCTGGAAGAAAAAGAGGGGTCTTGGCTGGATTTGACCCAGGTGCGCCCTGATTTTGCCGCTAGGGTATGGTAATTTTCCGCTTCAATAAAGAGTTGGCCCGAGGATTCCTTGAAAGCAAGCGTTTTGGGATCAACGCTTTGCTGTTCCACGGTTGCATAAGTCTGCGATAAACTCGGGTCTTGGTTGTAATCGGTCTTTGCGATCCAATAATCGTACTCAGAAGAAGAAGGATCCCGTCCTAAAATTCTTCTATAAGTGTCATAAACAACCGGCGAGACTTCCTGGCGCAGGATTTCTTTCTTGAGATTAGCTTCTTGACCGGCCAGCGCCGTGAAAGCAGTTTGGGAGTCGGCCTCTATCTGGTCGGAAACGGATTTTACCTGTGAATCAAGCGCCGCGTAGGCGTCGGCTTCTTGGCTCGAAAGATTCGCCAGAGCGCCGCGGACCTGGTCCATCGAACTACCAATCTGGTTTAATACATCGCCTCTGGCGTTCTTCGCCTTCTTGCCGCTGGCGGGCGTGTTGCCGACTTGATTGAATTGATCCTGCAAACTATTTAACTGCGATTGCAGAGCTTGTTTTTGGGCGGCGACCTGGGATTGGATGGATTGGTAGGCGAGATTTTTTTGCTGGGCTAAAGTTAGAAGAGACGCGGCGCGTCCTTCTTCGATACTCTGTCTGGCTTTTAAGACTTCATCCGGCAGTGTGTCGCGCGCGTTTTTGAGATACACCCGCGAAGGATTCCCGTCGGCATCGTAACTATATTGGATCAGGATCGTTCCTTTGCTGTCCAAAACTTCGGAAGGTTTATTGTTGTCAAATAAAGTCACGGTCCCGTCGGCCTTGGTCTGGGTCTGCAAAGTGCCGTCGGCGGAGTATTCCTGCGAAGCGATAGTTTGGGAATCGAGAGTAGATTCTTGAGAAGCGGAGAGCCATGAGGAGTTATATGAACCAGCCGGTAATATAAGATTGGGCTTATAAGGCATCGCGTTGAAAAGATTAGTTTTCCCCGTTAAAGATTGGGCTATGGAATTTAAATTTGCCGGCGTTCCGGCCAAAGGATTTCCCTGTGTATCATAATTAATAGCGCCTGGATAACCCTGAAACGAATAACCTGTTGTATTTCCTAAGGTATCGGCAGATTTTCTAAAATTTAGATAAGACTGGTCGGCAAGGGACCATTGGATTTCATAGATCCCAGCAGCTCCCCAAGCACTTCCCGAGCCTGAAGTATTACCAAAACCATGGGCGTAGGCGCGGACAGCCTGGACATTTTGAAGGTTCAAGTTATTTAACGTGACAATGCCTGTATCGACTGTCAGGCTTCCATTGCCTTGGATTTTATTACTTCCCCGAAAAGAGCCTGGAACTTGCACCCACGTGTTATTTTGGAGGACTTCCACATAGCACAAGGCTTCATAGTCAGTAATGTAGGGGCCCGAAGCATCTCCATGAGCATACATTCTAAATGTAACGGAGCTAATCGTCTGAGGCGCTGGAAAATCGTGTTCAGAAGAGACCGTGCCAATTCCTCCTGAAGAATGACCATAAGATTCATACTGCCATGAATTAAAGTCCCCGTCGATGCCGAAGGGCCCATTCGAGCCCCCTTGGTACACGTGGGTCGCTTGCGCTTTTACTTCCTCGGGAGTCAAAACACCGTCGAGTCTCAAACCTAAAAGATTGCCTGTGATATCATATTTTAGATTGGTACCCGCGATCTTTATCCAAACAGATTGAATATTACCCTGCGCGTCCTTATCGTAGGAATAGATCAGGTTATTACCCGCCGGATCAGTCACCGTGGATATTTTATTATCCGAAAAATAAAAATGCGTGCCGTCGGGATCGATCTCTTCCAAAATCGTGGAGCCGTTGAAAACTTTTTTTATTCCATTTAACAAAGTCGCGGTGCCTTTAGTCACCTGGCCGTTGGGATCCAACGTGACATCCGAGATCATCGTGCCGTCCGTTTTAAGGATTGACGTCAATTGCCCGCTCGTATAACGCGCCGCCGAACCATCGGGGAGCTTTTTCTCGATCAGCTTCTCTTCCACAATTTTTTCACCGTCGCTAGTCGTGGTGTAAGAATAACCGAATTTTTGACTGTCTTTTTCAAGATACAAGAGTTGTTTATTAGCATCGTAAGTCCGGATTATCCCCTCCTCATCCGTCACCACCGGCATGTCGCCGCTATAGCCGTAGTTGTAGGTATGGAGATTTCGTCCGAGGCGTGAGACCTGAACCTGAGACACACTGCCGTTCACATAGCTATAAGCGGACAATAGCGAGTTATTCCGATCGAGAGAGCTTGTCATATTCCCGTCCTGATAAGTTTTGAAAGCGTTTTCCTCGAGATCATCTATCTGCGTGATCTCCGTATTCGACGCGTCAAAGGCATAGGTATAATTGAATGTGACGACGCCGTCTTTTTTGATCTGCCGGATCTTGCCGTATTGATAACTCACCAGCAGCGTATGAGGATTGTCGGTGGTAGGGCTTATCACCGCGCTCGTGGGATTATTATTCGAGTCGTAGGTGGTCACCACATTCCCCTGGGTCACGGTGGAAGAAATGAGATTGCCGCTTGAATCTTTTTGATAACTAAAAATCTGCGAAGCGCTTGAAGGAATATCTATCTGGGTCAATGTGTTATTCAAATAATTGAGAACCTGATTATTCTGCCGGATAACTTTCGTAAGATTGAAGCTCGTGTCGTATTGCATCTTCACCGGAGTCGTCGCGTCCTGAGGCACTATCGATGGATCGAGCACGGCCTGGACGATATTGGGAGCCGTGTAATCAAAATTATAGGTCAGCTTTTCGGGCGTGATCATTTTTAACGGTTTGCTGAAAGCGTAAAAAATTTGTGAATCGTCCTGGCGCCTTAAATTCACCAGAGTCCCCGCCTGATAGCTCCTTATTTCCCCATCCGGCGCCGTAATCACCGCACCGGTCACATTGCCATTGGCGTCAAATACGAGATTATGAAGCTGAGTGCCGTCGGTTTTTTTGATGAAATCGATCGCGTTCGATCCAGATTGGTAGTGAATAGTGAGATCGTTGACCTTCACTTGGGACAGATTGCCGCCTGAATCATACTTGGAGTCCAGGCCATTTTGGACTATCTCCGAACCTGTGATATTGGAAAAATCACTGACGGAAAAACTGAAAATCGTTGGGTTTCCCAAGGGATCTAAAACTTGATTTAAAAGGCCATTCTGGAAGATATATTTGGAATTGTCCGTTTTGATAACTTGCTTGATCTTGGAGTCGGCGCCGTAAGTGATCGATGAGTAGTCTGTCGGATTGACGCTAGGTACGGCGGGTTTAGACAAACTGAGCGTGCTGACAAAATCAAACTTGGTTGAAACCGGGGTTGATTGAACTTCTGAGACGCTGGGGGTTGAAAGACTTTTCGCGATCTGGCCGGAAGCGGTGGCATTGACGAGTGACGCCGATAATTTTGTGGCCACCGAGTACGCGTCTAAAGATCCAGTCGCCGTTGTGGGTCGGCTTTGGCTTTTGGCGTAGACATATAGATTTGCTTTTGCGCCCTCAAATCTCAACTCCGCCACGTAGTCGACGCCGTACGACAGAGCTTGAGTGACCGTGGAAGTGGCTGTGGTGGTCGTGGATGCCACATCCGTCCTTGTCAGCGTCCATTTGCCGGAGAGCCAACTGACGGTCAGAGTCCTCGTAATGGAACCCACTTTGATTTGATTGGCCGTGAAACTTATCTTGTTAGACGTGGAGCTTGAATTAAACCTGAAGTCGACCTTTTCAACCGGACTTAGAGGTTGATAATCGGGGCTTGTCAGCCCGCTTAAAACTTCCCTCTTTTGTACCGTGATCACCCCGGTGGACCCTGTTTGGTATTCGTACTGCGTCAAAACAACTCCCGATGAGGAAACATCTTTGTCACGCAATCCTTTATAAGATCCGGTGGTATTAAAAGTCGTGGTGGATTTATCAGCATAGGTTACCTTTGCAAGCGTCTTATCCAATAAATACTCGTAAGCCACGCCGCCCGTAACCGCAAGAATTCTATCGACGGTGTAGGTAAAATTAACTGGGACCGGATTGGGATTGGAAACTTGGGTCAATTTTAAATTTCTAAATTCAAAATTAGCATCAGTTCCGTTGGCTCCTCCGGCGTCGTTGAGCCATTTGATGCGGATGGTATGATTTCCGGCTGTAACGTTTTGAAGCAGGATGGAGGCGGGCGTCCATTGCGTTTTAAATGCGGGGACAACCGTCACGCCCTGACTTGCCCCATCGACAAAGATCTCGATCTGAAAACCGGGGTAACCGGGCGGCGGGCCCGCGGAACCGTAATTGATCGCGTCAAACTGGACTTTCAAATTTCCCGCGGCGGACAAGGTCGCCGAGTAATCGACGTATTGACGGTCCCAATTAGACACAAGATAATCCGTTCCCGCAGTCCAAGCAAGCAGTGCATCCCAGTTTTTGATACTTCTAAAAATCGTGCCAAGAGTATTGACCGGTAGAACAGTTTCTATATTCGGGGAGTTTGACGCCACCGGCGTAATAGAAATAAGTTTTTTGTTTTGATAAACATATTTGGTCCCATCGGTGGTGGTAAGATTCGCGTCCTTGACCGCATTGGCCGCATCCCACACGATGCTGTCAAGCGTGGAGCCGTCCTTCAATTTCACGCTTGCGACATTGCCTGAGCTGAAAGTAAAAATATTCCCCTGCGTGTCTGTGTAAGTGCTAGCGCTACCGGAGCCTTGAGGAGTCACCAAAATATCGCCATTGGACTGGACAACGCTGTTATACAAAATCTGGGAGCCGTCTAACTTCACGGTTTTCTGGATAATGCCGTTCGAATAGGTCGTACGAGAGCCTGACGCTTTTTCATAGACCTCTTTTAATTTATTGTTCGTATCGTATTTAGTGGTGTAGGACGGATTATCCAGAACGGTCTCGATCAAATACCCATTAGCGTCCTTATTATAGGTATACAGCGTGTCCACACCCGCTTTGGATGTCACTTTTTGGATCTGTCCAGCTGAATAAACCACCGTACTGCCGTCCGGCGTGCCGTAGCCTATGACCTGTCCGTTTTGGAAGATTTGGATGGAACCATCCGAGAGTTTTAAATCTGCATTTAAGATATTACCGTTGGCATCCACTTGAATGTTTCGAAGGGCTGTCCCGTCGGGACGTGTCACATGGCTTAAGGTATTCCCCACATAGTCAAGGATGTCCCCGTTTTTTGTCGTGAGGCTGAAGTTTGTGCTTTGAAGGTCTTGCAGCGCCTGTTGCTGGTCAACAACCGCGGCCGCTTGCGTCTGCGAGGCCGTAAGATCCGTAGAGGTCATACTGCCCGATCTTCGGGTATCCTGATCGAAGGAGGCCTTCGCGTCTAAGATCATTTGCCGCACATCGGCGGCCCATACAAGCTGGCTGTACGAAAAAGATAAAACTAAGGATAGGGCAATACTTTTCAGGAAAAACTTTTTGATCTGGCGGGTTTTGATTCTCATCACTCAAGCCCTTTCGGTTTTTTTTCTTGAATGCGTTTCTCGGTCATGGATTGAACATTACACGATGGTTGCTTTCTTGTCAAGCTTAATTTGATAAAAAATCATATTTATTTTGATAATACTACATTCTGATTAGTTTTGCTTAAACAGATTTAGAAATGCTTGGATACACTCTTGTAAATTCCAGCTCTCCCTAGCCCTTACTAAACTCTCCCTAACCCTCCCTTTAAGTAAAGGGAGGGGAAGTGTATATACTTCTCCCCTCTTTATTTAAAGAGGGGATTAAGGGGAGTTAGATTAATATTTGACTTTAACTAGAGTAAGTCCATGCGCCTTCGCGGTGGGGCCGGCATTTGAGCGGAGTTTAGATTGGAATGCGGCTTTTATTTTTTGCGAAGGAATCTTTTTACGCCCCACCTCTATCAATGTTCCGACGATCACGCGGACCATGTGACGTAAAAAACCGTCGGCTTCAATCTCAATGCAGATAACGCCTTTGGTTTTATTGACCGAAAGACGTTTGACGGTGCGCACGAAACTTTTTTTATCATCCCCTTTGTCATGGAACGCGCTAAAATCACGCCTTCCTTTAATAAGCGCGGCGGCTTTTTTCATCAGCGGCACGTTCAACGCACGCGGGACCCACAAAACAAAAGGCGCCTCAAACAGAGGCCGTGTCGGTCTGTTCCAGATCTCATAGCGGTAAATTTTAGATTTGGCGTGGTAACGCGCATGAAAACCGTGGGACATCGTTTTGGCGGAATGAACCACCATATCGCGCGGCAGGTAAAAATTAAGCGCTTGTTTGATCTTGGGGTCCGGGAGTTTGGATCTGGTTTGAAAATGGGCCACAAGCCCCAGCGCATGGACACCGCTGTCGGTACGGGAACTGCTTATCAGATCAACTTTTTCTTTCAGGATTTTGTCGAGATGCTTCTCAAAAATTTCCTGGACCGTATTCCCTTTTTTTTGGCTTTGCCAGCCTTCGTAGCGGGTACCCTGAAAACCAATAATTAAACGTATAATCCGCAATATTACACCTTTGTCATTCCGAGTGAGCTTTATCTTATACTAGCGAATCGAGGAATCTAAAATATTTCTTATAATGATAAAAGTTAAATCCTTCTCTAGATCCCTCCACTCGCTGGTTAAAAGATTAGGCTCGGTCGGGATGACAGGCTTGTTGGGTTGCTTCGTCGCTACGTTCGTGCTGACACGAGAATTTCCGCGATCTGGATCGCGTTAAGCGCGGCTCCTTTTCTCAGCTGGTCGCCCGCGACAAAAAGACAAAGCCCGTTGGGCGAGGAGGGGTCTTTCCGGATGCGGCCAACCAACACCTCGTCCCGCCCGGTGGCCTCAAGCGGCATAGGGAAGTAATTTTTCGCGCGGTCATCGACGACTTTGACGCCCGGCGCTTTGGATAAAATAGTCCGCACGCGGTCCAACTCAGGTTTTTTGGAGAGCTCAAGATAGATCGTCTCCGAATGCGCCCTGAAAACCGGCACGCGTACCGTCGTCGCAACGATCTTTATCTTGTCATCGTGAAAGATCTTTTTAGTTTCCTTGATCATCTTGATCTCTTCCTCATTGAAACCGTCGTCTTCGATAGCGCTGTTGTGTGAAAAAAGATTGAACGCGATCTGGTGCGGGAAAACCGTCTTCTTCGCGGGCCGGCCGGCCAAAACATCGCGCGACTGGTCCTCAAGCTCCTGCATCGCCTTGGCGCCCGCGCCGGAGGCCGCCTGGTAAGTAGAAACAATTATCCGTTTGATGCGGTTAGATCGATGGATCGGAAAGATCGGCACCAACATGATGATCGTAGAACAATTTGGATTGGCGATGATGCCTTTGTGTTTTTTAATATCCTGGGGATTGATCTCAGGAACAACGAGCGGCACGGCCGGGTCCATCCGGAAAGCACTGGTGTTGTCGATCACTACCGCGCCGTCTTTTATGGCGAATGGCACAAATTTTTTGGAAATGGTCCCACCTGCGCTCGCAAGCACAATGTCGATACCCTTAAAAGAATCTGACTTTAGTTCCTGGACGGCTATTTTGCGGCCTTTGAATAGATATTTCTTCCCTACCGAACGCGCCGAAGCCAAAAGCAGCAGCTTGTCCACAGGAAAATTTCTCTGAACGAGGATCTTCAGCATCTCCTCGCCTACGGCGCCGGTAGCGCCCATGATGGCTACGTTATATTTAGATTTCTTCTTCATATATTTTCCTAGTATGTCATTCCCGCAAAGCTTTTGGCGGGAATCAGACTACTTGTCATTTCGACGAATCGGACTTTTTACCGGTAAAAGGAGAAATCAACCGTTTGATCTCTCCTCGCGATGTATAAAAGTCAGCTCGTCGAGATGACAGATTCACTTAGATTGCCACGCTCGCTTTGCTCGCTCGCAATGACGTAACCACTAAATCCCCCACTTCCCGTGTGCCATAGCCCATTTTTCCGGCCGCGAGAGATTTTAATTTGTTTTTTGTCACGTCCATTACGGCGTTCTCGATCTCCGAGGCCGCCTCGGTCTCTCCGAGATGATCCATCATCATGCCGCCCGCGCAAATTGCCGCGAGCGGATTGATCACGTTTTGGCCCGTGTATTTTGGCGCGGAGCCGCCGATCGGCTCGAACATCGAGACACCTTCCGGGTTCAAGTTTCCACCCGCCGCGATACCCATGCCGCCCTGGATCATCGCGCCAAGATCCGTGATAATGTCGCCGAACATATTGTCGGTCACGATCACGTCGAACCATTCGGGGTTTTTCACCATCCACATGCAGGTCGCGTCCACATGCGCATAATCGGTCTGAACATCTTTATATTCTTTGGCGACTTCGTTGAATACCCTCCACCAGAGATCATGCGCATAGGTCAGCACATTGGTCTTGCCGCAAAGCGTCAGTTTTTTTCTTTTGTTCCGCTTGCGCGTCAATTCGAACGCGTAACGGATACAGCGCTCAACACCTTTTCTGGTGTTGCGCGAAACTTGAAGCGCCACCTCGTTTTTCTTTCCTTTATTGATAAACTCTCCCTCGTCGACGTAAAGGCCCTCATTATTTTCGCGAACCACGATAAAATCAATGTGTTCGGGCCCTTTGTCCCGCAAAGGCGTCCAGACCCCGGGATACAGCTTGACCGGCCGGAGATTAATGTATTGCCCGAGATCAAAACGAATTTTAAGCAATAGCCCTTTTTCCAGAATTCCGGGTGGCACGTCCGGATGACCGACGGCACCCAATAAAATCGCGTCAAATTTTTTAAGAGCCGCGACTTCCTTGTCAGTCAAAACTTTTTTGGTCTTAAGGTAACGCTCCCCGCCGAAATCAAAATTTTCGAGCTCGAGCGAAAACCCGTTTTTTTTCGAGGATGCCTCAAGCACCTTCAAGGCTTCCGCGACCACCTCAGGCCCCGTGCCGTCCCCGGGGATGACGGCCACTTTATAGGTTTTGTTTTTAATGTTCGTGGCCGTCATTCGATCGCTCCGACAAGCCCCGCCTTGGGGCTCGATGCGTTCGCGTATTTTTTCTTCTCCATCCTTCCGGCTTGGAACGCGAGCCGTCCGGCTTGGACCGCTAATTTCATTGCCTCGGCCATTTTGACCGGGTCTTGCGCGCCCGCGATCGCCGTATTCATCAAAACGCCGTCAGCGCCCAGTTCCATCGCGATCGCCGCGTCCGAGGCCGTTCCAACCCCCGCGTCTACGATCACCGGCACTTTTACTTTTTCAATAAGCAGCTCAATGTTGAGCCGGTTCATAATTCCCTGCCCTGAACCGATCGGAGCGGCCAGAGGCATCACACACGCCGCGCCCGCGTCTTCCAGGCGCTTGGCCATGATCGGATCGTCGTTCGTGTAGGGCATCACGATAAAACCTTCCTTCACCAATTCCTTCGTGGCCTCTAACAGCGCCATCGTGTCCGGCAGAAGCGTGCGCTCATCGCCAATGACTTCGAGTTTTACGAGATTGGAAAGCCCCGCCGCGCGGCCCAAGCGCGCGATACGAACCGCGTCGTCTTTGGTATAACATCCGGCTGTATTCGGAAGCAGAATGTATTTTTTTGGATCAATAAAATCTAAAAGCGATTCTTTCGCGCGGTCGAGATTTATGCGGCGCACGGCGACAGTCACCATCTCGGCGCCCGAGACCTCCAGGGCATGGGCCATTTCCTGGAACGAGGCATATTTGCCGGTGCCCACTATTAACCGGGACTTCAGCTCAAAGTTTCCTATTTTAAGAATATCCATATTCAACCTAAATGTGTTCGAATCACCCATCACTAAATTCCAATAACCAAATCCAAAATTCAAAATAAGCACCAAATCCAAATAACAAAACACGGTTTGGAATTTTGTGCTTTGAATTTATTTTGTCATTTGAATTTTGTCATTGGTCATTGGCTATTTATTTTAATTCGATTCGACTACCGCTCCTTTTTCAACGACGACGATGCCCTTGGGCGTTACCGTGAAGCGTTTTTGGTCTTTTTCCTTATCGTAGCCGATCTCGGCGTTGGGCATCACCTGGACGTGTTTGTCGATAATCGCATTTTTAATTTTTGCATAGCGGCCCACGTCCACGCCTTCCATCAACAGAGAACTTTCGACTTCCGCATAACTATTCACGCGCACATCCGGAGAAAGTATCGAGCGTTGCACCATACCGCCTGAAACAATGCAACCGTCCCCGACGATCGAATCAAGCGCGGTCCCCCGACGGCCGCCGAACGCCTGCGCGAACACAAACTTCGCTGGCGGATACTGCAATTGGTAAGTGCGGATCGGCCATTCACGGTCATAAAAATTGAAATGGGGCGACACCTGGATCAAATCCATATTGGCTTCGTAATAAGAGTCCAAATTTCCGACATCCCGCCAGTAAAGCGCTTCTTTATTGTTCATGTCCACAAACTGATGGGCCAAGATCCGGCGCTTGCCCTTTTGGATCATCTGAGGGATAACGTCTTTGCCAAAATCGTGCGTCGTCCCCTTCTTCGAATCTTCTTCAAGTTCTTCCTCAAGGACCTTCCGGTCAAAAATATAGATCCCCATCGATCCATAGACGTTCACCGGATCACCGGGCACCGTTTTGGGGACTTTTGGTTTTTCCTCGAAACCAACGACCATATTCTGTTCATTCACCTCGATCACGCCCACATTCACTGCTTCCTCTTTTGGCATCGGGACCACACCGATCGTCAGGTCCGCTTTGGCCTGACGGTGCTCGTCCAGCATCAGCCTATAATTCATTTTGTAGATATGATCGCCGGCAAGGATCAGGACCTGCTCGGGATTTTCGATCTGAATAGAATAAATATTCTGGTAGATCGAGTCCGCGGTGCCTTGATACCAATGTTCGTCGATGCGCTGTTGCGCCGGCACCACATCAATGTATTCACCCACCTCAGAATTCAAGACATTCCAGCCCATGCGGATATGGCGCGCGAGCGACATTGATTTATACTGCGTCAGAATATGGATGCGCCGGATGCCCGAGTTGATGCAGTTGGAAAGCGTGAAATCAACGATCCGGTAGATGCCGCCAAACGGTACGGCGGGTTTTGCGCGGTCCTTTGTCAGCGGATAGAGACGCTCCCCTTTGCCGCCGGCCATCAAAAATGTGAGTAGTTTTTTCATATAACTCATTATTTTATATAATGTTACAAACTAACGGGCCTGCTTCGAAATCGCTTAAGAAGGGCTCTTTATTGAGAAACCTAAATTATAAATCGGAAGCTACTTCTTTGCAAGGAGATTTATGTCCTGGATCAGAGTTTTAGTATATTTATGCAAAAAAATATCATGCTTCCTCCAGCTTGTTAATCACCGGCAACACCATGAACGTCGTCACCGTAGAAATTACGACTAGCCAAAAGAACCCCGTATACTGATACAGCCATGAACCCAGCAGATTGCTTCCCTGAACTGCGATGTTGTGGAATGACATAAGAATGGCAAACATCGTCGCCTCGTACTTGGTGTTTTGGCATATCTTCGCGGCAATGGAAAAAGTCGGCACGAAACTGATGTAACCCATGACAGCCCCCACGACATTCACCGCGATGGCAGTTGTCCCGTTGACGATCGCCAGAACAGCGGCGGTATTGATCGCCCAAATGAACACGGAAATGTAAAGCAATCGCTTTATCGGCACGTTGCTAAGAAACTTGGCGAATACCAAACAGCCTACGATCTCGCCTACGCTGCCTAGGCTCCCAAGCAGGCCCAAGAACTGCGGGCTAAAGTGAAGCGCATCGCGCATACGGAAAAAAAATGGAGTACCATAACTAGGACTGAACAGGCTCAACATCGTGAACAACGTCACCCACAAAAGTTGCCTATTGCCACTAAACTCGCGCAGTGGCGTTATTAAAGCGCTTTTGAGCAACTTCAAAGCGCCTTTCGTCTTACCCAACGTAACCTTGTTTTCGTTCAGTAACAACGCAAACGGCAGCTGCATCGCGATTGCCGGGACCTCCATCCAGAATACCTGGTATACGCTAAAGTGAGCCGCTAGCCAACCGGCAAGCCACGACGAAGATGCGACACCAACCGCCCTACTGCCCCAGCTCAAATTCTGATACTCGTTCGTCTTCTTAACGTCCGTACTCTGTTGGACCACGTAACCGTCGATGATGACGTCCATCATACAAGAAGCAATGCTCGACAGAAAGAACAGGCCTGTGTAATACCAAAAATTTGTATAACGCAACGTAGCGAGCGCACCCGAACACAGAACGGATACGATCGAGCTTGCGGCTAAGTATGATTTGCGCCTGTAGCCAAGCAACGGAAAGTTGTCACTCAGCACCCCGTACAAGATCTTGAAAAACCATGGGATGGCGGTTATCGTTCCCATAAGCGTTATCTGCATGATGCTCCAATGCAGTGTCTCTTTTAAAAAGAGTGAAAACGCCAAATTGGCAAGACTAAAGCCCTGCAAAAAATAAACGAGCGCGACCAACGCTTTCGTCTTATCCAGTCTCAGATTCAATTAGGTGCCGTATGATAAAAACGGAGCTTTATTTCGCATTACCCTCTGCGGTCGGTTTGGTTTCAACGGCAGGACTAGCCGCGGGCGCGGCAGTCGTTGGGGAAGCAGACGGCGTTGCCCCAGGCTTGGATGCAGTAGCAGCGGCTGAAGAACCCACCACAATTTCTTTGGAAGGCGCTACGGTCAACGGAGACTCAGTCGGTATCGGAAATTTTTTCTTGAAATTTTGAGTCATTCTTCCTTGATCGATCAGCGATTTACCTCGGTGCGTCGAAATGATCCCCAACGAAAGCGACGTGATAATAAAGATAACGGCGAAAATTTCGGTCATCCGTTTCATAAACGTATTGGTCTCGGTGCCAAGAATGCTTTGGGTTTGTGACCCGCCGGCGATGTCCGATAACCCGCCGCCACGGCCGGCCTGCAACAGAATCACTGCGATCAAAAATAAGCACGCAATCACATGAACGACAATAAGAAAAATCTGCATTAAAGTTCTCCTAATCCGTCATTCTGAGATCCTTCGCTACGCTCAGGATGACAAGACATTAATATTTTACCGTCGCGATAGCCGCGTGTTTTACAATATCCGAAAACTGAGACGCCTCGAGGCTCGCCCCGCCCACGAGCGCCCCATCAATGTCGGCTTCACTCATTAGGCTTGAAATATTATCAGGCTTCACACTGCCGCCATATAGGATGCGAAGCACCGAAGCCGCGTCCTCGCCAAAGGCCTTGGTCAATTCTTTGCGGATAAACGCGTGCACTTCCTCGGCCTGCTGAGGCGTCGCCACCTTGCCGGTGCCTATCGCCCAAACCGGTTCGTAGGCGATAATGATCTTTTTTATTTCCTCGCGGCTAAAATTGGAAAAAGCGCCTTTAAACTGCGCTTCGATCACTTGAAACGTCTTGCCCGCTTCGCGCTCCGCTAACGTTTCACCGATACAAACGATCGGCGTTAAATTATTTTTCAAAGCAGCCTTGGTTTTTTTATTCACCGTTTCGTTCGTCTCATGAAAAAATTGGCGCCGCTCCGAATGTCCGACGATCACAAAATTGGCACCAGCTTCTTTGATCATGCTCCCCGAAACCTCGCCGGTAAAGGCACCCTTTTCTTCCCAATAAAGGTCCTGAGCACCCAATTGGATATCGGACTCTTCCGCCAAAATCTCGGCGACATTGCTGAGTGCCGAATAAGGCGGGCACACCACCACATCCACGTGCTGAAGATTGCCCATTTGGCGCTTGAGCAATGTCACAAGCTCTATCGCCTCACGAATCGTCTTATTGAGCTTCCAATTTCCCGCAATCATCGGCTTTCTTGTGTTAAGCGCCATGGGATTCACCCCGCCCTTGAGAAAATCTTGAGTTAAGCCTGAGTATTTCAAGGGCGGGGTTCATTTATCTTCCAACGCCTCTAGGCCGGGAAGCGCCTTTCCTTCCAGATATTCCAGCGATGCGCCGCCGCCCGTTGAAATATGCGACATCTTGTCGGCCAAGCCAAAGCCGATCACGCAGGCCGCCGTATCGCCGCCCCCAATCACGGTCGTGGCCCCACCACTTGTTTGTTTCGATTCCGGAGGAATCGGTCCACCTCTGGCGGACCAAACAGGTGGTGGGGTGGCCCCGCCTAATTTCGAAAGCGCGAGCGCAACTTCATAAGAACCTTTTGCGAAAGGCTTCATTTCGAAGATTCCCATCGGGCCGTTCCAAACCACCGTTTTTGCCGTGCCGATCGCTTCGCAGAACTGCTTGACCGTCTTCGGCCCGATATCTACGCCCAGCCACCCCGCCGAAATGGACGGCCCCTCAATTTTACTGATGGCGCTTGCGTCAACCTTTTGGACCACCACATGATCGGCCGGCAAAAGTATTTCCACGTTATTTTGCTTGGCCTTTTCCAGGATCGTCTTCGCCAGATCGGTTTTGTCTTTCTCATATTTGGAACCGCCTATTTCGACGCCCTGCACTTTAAGGAACGTATAGGCCATCGCGCCGCCGATCAGGATCTTGTCCACCCCACCACCTGTTTGCCGCGATTCCGAAGGAATCGGTCCGCTTCCGGCGGACCAAATAGGTGGTGGGGCCACTTTTGAAATCAGATTTTCGACAACGCCTATCTTATCGGATACCTTGGAACCGCCGAGGATCGCGACGAAAGGTTTCTTGGGGTCTTGAAGCGCCTCGCCTAAATACTTGATTTCTTTTTCCAATAAAAATCCGGCGCCCGACGGCAGGTACTTCGTGATGCCCTCGATCGACGCATGCGCGCGGTGACTCGAGCCAAAAGCGTCGTTGATATAAATATCGCCGTTCACAGCCAGGGCCTTCGCGAATCCCGGGTCATTTTTTTCCTCGTTGGGATTAAACCTTAAATTCTCCAAAAGCGCGACGTTTGTCTTTCCGCTAAGCGCTGACAACTCCTGCTTCACCCGGGGCCCGACGCAATCGGAACACTGGATCACTTCTTGATGCAACAACTCAGAGAGCCGTTTGGCTGCGGGGCTTAAACTCATCGACGACACGGGCTTTCCGTCCGGACGGCCCAGGTGGCTCATCAAGATCACCTTGGCGCCGTGATCCAACGCATAGTGGATCGTCGGAAGCGAAGCGCGGATGCGGTTGTCGTCGGTGACATTGAAAGTTTTATCCAGAGGGACGTTGAAATCGACGCGGATCAAAACTCTTTTGCCGCGAAGGTCAAAGTCCCGAATGGTCTTTTTCATTGTCGCGACGGCTCCCATGAAAATCAGAGGCTCTTGCCCATATGAGAGACAAGATCGACGACGCGGCAGGAATAACCCCACTCATTGTCGTACCAGGACACGATCTTAAAGAAACGCTTTTCGCCCTTCAGATTATTTTGCAACGTAGCCAGCGAATCATAAATGGACGAACGGTCATCGTGGATAAAATCGGTCGAGACCACTTCTTCCGTCGCGATGCCCAAAATTCCCTTGAGGTAGGTTTGCGAGGCCTTTTTCAATAAGCTGTCGATTGCTTCGATCGACGTGTCTTTGACCGAACGAAAGGTCAAATCGACGACGGAAACGTCCGGCGTCGGCACGCGAAAAGCCATGCCGGTCAGCTTGCCTTTGACGGCCGGCAGCACTTCTCCCACCGCTTTTGCGGCACCCGTTGTAGATGGGATAATGTTGATCGCCGCCGCACGGCCGCCGCGCCAGTCTTTTTTTGACGGGCCATCAACCGTTTTTTGTGTAGCCGTATAAGAATGGATCGTGGTCATCAAACCGGTTTCGATGCCGATCCCTTCTTTCAGAATCACATGCACTAACGGCGCAAGACAGTTTGTGGTACAAGAAGCGTTCGAGACGATCGGGTGCTTGGCCGGGTCATACTCGTTTTCATTGACGCCGATCACCAAAGTTTTAACTTCTCCTTTGGCGGGCGCGCTGATGATCACCTTTTTCGCGCCGGCTTGCAGATGGCCTTTCGCCTTCTCAGACTCGGTGAAAAGGCCGGTCGACTCGACAACCAGATCAACACCAAGCGCCTTCCATGGCAGTTGGTCAGGGGTTTTGGTCGCGAGAACACATTTGATCTTATTCCCATCCACAATCAGTATGTCAGTCTCCTCTTTTGAGGCATCGCTTTTTTCGGTTCTCACATCGTGCTTGAACCTGCCGTGGATCGAGTCATACTTCAGCTGGTAAGCGAAATAATCGGCATCGGTGGAGATATCCACAACGGCCTTCACATCGATCGACTTGCCAAGCAGGCCTTTGTCGCAGATCGCCTGAAACACCATGCGGCCAATCCGACCGAAACCATTGATCCCCACTTTGATTGCCATTTTTAAAACCTCCGATAGAAAATGATGACGTTTGGACCTAAAAAATTAGGTTTTTAATTATAACTTTTTCATAGGGGGGTGTCAAAAGAATACGAGCTTATCCAGTATCTCTTGCCTGCTGAATCTTACCTATTCTTTAAAAGCGCCATTGCCCGCTTGGCCGCCTCAAATTCGGGGTCAATTTGAAGAGCCAACTGCCAAGCGTTTCTGGCTTCCTCTATTTTGCCCAAACGGTATAAAATCAACCCTAAGTTCGTGTGAGTCCTCGCGTTATGAGGATCCAGTTTCAGTGACGTTTCAAACTCTTTGATCGCTAATTCGTTTTCCCCTTCCTTGCCATAGATCATGCCCACATTATTATGGGCTTGCGGGGAATTGGGTTTAAGTTCGACGGCCTTTAAAAAATGACGTTTCGCTTCCGTGAGATCCCCTTGTCGGTCACACCATAGGCCCAGGTTATTGTGCGATTGGTAATTATTCGGATCTTCCGCGAGGGCTTTCTCATAAAATTTCCTGGCCTTATCTTCATTCCCCAGACGGCTGAATAGGACTCCCATGGCCTGGTTAGCCTTTACGGCGTGCGGGTCGATTTCCAGCGCTTTTTGATAAAGCATCATTGCCAAATCGACATCACTCATTTTTGACGCCGCGTCTCCGGCATTCACATAATCGTGCGCCCGGTTGATCCCAACGAGCCTCGCCTGAGTCATTCCGACAGACAAGACCAACACGATCACCCAAATCGCGGCCTTCAGCCACGCGGCCTTTTTTATGCTTTCATAAATATCCAACACCGCGGCCGCGGCTAGTGGAAAGAAAATACTTAAAAGCGGCAGGCGGTACCGGGCGTTCACAAAAAAAAGAAGAATTCCCCCTAGATAAGACGAGATCCACGAATACACCAAGAACCGATAACGTATCGACCGAATAGAAACGATGGCGCCAACCAAAAATAACGGCCCTAGAATCGCGAAATTAAGCCACGGCAGCCGCAAAAACGGGTTAAAATTTCCGCAAAAAACGTAGTCGTCGACATCCGATATTTCGCGCGCGTCAAAAAATAAAACCAATTTCCTTACACAGAGCTTGAAAAAATCTGCCGGGTTGTTCCGGATAAAATCCCAGGCCTTGTCAGACCAGTAGCGGGAAACTTCGGAGGGCTTGAGCTCCCTGCCTGTCTCTTTTTCGGCGACAGTTTTCGCGTCTGTAATCTGGGTATCGACGTTGGACCCCACACCTTCCGGCGCAGCAAAAACGCCTTGCGCCTTCGGGTTGTTACCGATATAAAAATTAAGCCCTGAGTGGGACGTTAAAAAAACCGTATCTTTGCCGTAAATAAAATTGTGCACAGTGACAGGCGCCAGTGTCAGAAGGAAAGCCGCCAGGATCGAAAGAACCGGCAAAATTCTCTTTTTAAGGCCTGTGATTTCACGAAAAAGGCCTATTCCCACAAAAATAAATACAAAAGGAATTATTCCCGCTTTGGTGAGCGCGGCAAGACCTGACAAAAACCCTAAAATTATCCCATTTTTTACAGTTGATTCATCCCAAAAAACCAGCGTCAGATAGAAACTGACCGCGTATAGCGGCACACTAAGCGCTTCGGGGATCAGGATTCCCTCATGAAAAAAAAGAGGGCCGTAAATTGCTCCTAAAAATAGTGCGAGGGCCCCCGCACGCTTTGAGGCGATGCGCTCGCCGATCTTGTAAATAAAAAATAGCGTCACAAGGCCCAGGCAGGCCTGAATTATTTTGACCGCTAAAAGAGACGTGTTAAAAAGTTTGTAACACAGCGCGAGAAAAAAAGGATAAAGTGGCAGGCCGTAAAAGACAGGGTCTCCCACCCAATCACCCCCGGCGATCCTCTGGGCCCAATGATGGTAATACTCGGGATCCAAAAGAAGCGGCTCATAAAATGGGCTTTTCTGAGAAGCAATAAGATATAGGACCCTGACGAGAAGACCTATTAAAAGGCCCCCCAGAACGGCCGTAGAAATTCCGTCGTGAGTTTTCGGTTGAATAACGGCTGGAGGTTTTGTCCTATGAGATCTTTTTTTTGACATGCCCTAAGCAACTCAGGTGGTTTCGTCGAAAAGGATCGAGAGATTAAACGAAATTCTTTCCATTCCGAGCTCTTTGGGAAAATGCGGAAACGGCGAACAGTCCTTGACGCATCGGATGGCAAAATCAGTCATCACCTCATCGGCACTAGAATCTTTTTTGACCGCGATGATATTGACGACCGTGCCATCGGCTTTCAGCACAAACAGAAGCGACACGTCCCCGCGGCCTAACCGCTCACTAGAATATTTTTTCTCGACCGCCCGGCGAACGCGCTGTTTGATGAGCCCGAAATAATTCAAGAAGACTTTCCCTTTTTGAGGATTCGTGAGAAATTCCTCGCTGTTTCTCACGCGGAAAGAATGGGCCGCAGGCAACGCGGCGGCCGCAGATCCTTCGCGGGAATTTTCTTTCACGCGAGAACTGCGAATCGTCTCGGGCTTTGACATTTGAACCCGACTGTAATTTTTGGCAACCGGTGGATATTTTATCGTCGGAACAGCTTGAGGGGTTTCTTTGGCATAATGAACATAGGAAATATCAACCGAGTGGCTGTCGGACTCCCTATTTTCCAATACAGGCAAATAAAAGGTCACTAACAGCGCATGCGCGGCCAACGAGGCCGCAAAAGCTAAGGCGGTAGATTTAAAAGGCATAACCTAACTTTATTATAATCAACGGCCTAACAGACTTCAATGAATTGCTTGGTTGAGGCGCTCCCAACCTGATCCTTCATGGCCAAAATTAAAAATTTCCGGATGAAGGATCTCCGCTAAAATCTCGAGCGATTCCACGAGCCTTGGCCCTGGGCGGTTAAAGAACTGGTGTCCATCCGCAATATAAACTTGATTATGACGCACGGCCGATAGTTTTTTCCATTCCTCACGGCGCGCCAGTACCGGCAGTTCCTGATGGATTCTTGAAAGGCCGAAACCACACGGCAAGATCATGATCACCTCGGGGTCTCTACGGACTAGCGTGTCAAAATCAAGCAAGGGCGAATGTTTGCTCGATTCCCCAAAAAGATTTTCACCGCCGGCTCTTTCTACAAGCTCGGGCATCCAGTTACCTGTGGACATCAGAGGTTCAATCCATTCAATACAAGCGACACGCGGCCTTTTGCACCGAGCGTTCGTCCTTTCAGTGATGCGATCGATTCTTTCTTGGAGTGACTGAACGAGCTTTGCGCCCTGTTCTGCTACTTCAAAAATTTTGGCAAGCTCTAAAATATTTTGCCAGACATCATCGAGAGAACTTGGCTCCAAAGAAACTACGGTAGGTTTCGTGCCGACCCAGTCACATAGCGCCCGCTCCACGTCCGCCGGACTCACCGCGCAGATTTCGCACTGCGACTGTGTCACAACAATATCGGGTTTAAGTGCTTTCAGGCGGTCAGCATGGATATGATAAATAGAAAGCGCCTGTTCAATCACTTCACGGACCTGCCTATCGATCTGCAAACTTGACGCGTGAATATTGATCTTCGGCTCACTGCAAACCGGCAGGATTTTTACGGAATCTGGAAAATCACATTCATGCGAACGGCCGACCAGCTCTTGCCTCAAACCCAGTGCACACACCATCTCGGTCGCGCTTGGCAATAACGAGAGGATCCGGTACTTAGGCATTTTTTTCATGGGTTTGGCAGTAAATCACAAAAATAAAACCCCTCTCTCGATACAATTTCTCCTGCCGTGAATTTTATCGCCTTTTTAAAAATCGGTCCATCAAATACAAAGGAGTGAAATTCTCCATTTTCACCGCAAGGGTCCACGGAGGGCGGCAGCTGGCTTAAAAAATCCATATCGATGATCCGTCCGGTAAACGAGGGGTCAAGCGTTTTCGGGTCCACACAAACCACGATCGCCTTAAAACCAAGGTCGAGAAAATCCTTCGCCAATTGCGTGGTGTCTTTTTTCCATAAAGGAAAAACAGCGCCCATCCCTATTTTTGAAAGATTATTTTCACGGTAGGCCCGGATATCTTCCAAAAAGAGGTCGCCAAAACCAACGGAGCGGATATTTTGACGCTTGTATTTTTCCAGAAGCTCGATGAGCCGAGATTCATATTCTTTATTGGTCCCATTTTTTGGGATGTAAAGCATATCCAACGGCAAGCCGATCGAATGAGCTTGTTGTTCCAGAAGTTCGCGCCGGACGCCATGCATGCTGATACGGTCATAGCCCTCTGTCAACGTCGTGAATAGACGCGTGATATGGTAGCGTCCGGCGTGCTCGGTCTCATACAGCGAGAAGGCGCTATCCTTACCGCCGCTCCATGAGAAAACAATATCCTCGCACGTCACCATGAATAACTCACGGTTCCACTATAGCTCCTGCCAGGCGCGGGTACAAAGAAATTGTCTTCGACGGTGTGATCCGGATTAAATGGTGACGGCGCAGCGCCCAAGCTTCCTCCGGCTTCATATTGTTCGTCGAATAAATTTTTAACCTCAAACGAAATTTTCCAACCGTGGATTCGATAGACCGTTTTAAAATTAAATACGGTATAACTGGGCAATCGCCGACCGTTGCGGTCGTTCGTCAAGTCGTTGGTCAGCACCTGCTTGGCGACGGATACCATATTCAAATTCAAATCTAAATCCTTTGTCGGCTGGATCAACACACTCGAGGTAAAACGGTTTCTCGGGACCATTGGAATATGGTCGCCGCTGATCTCAGCGGTGGCGATGTTCGACTTGAACACCGCCTCGGTGTACGCATGACTCCCCCGAATCCGCATCCACGGAGTCACTTTGGTTTCCACAAAATTTTCAATGCCGACACGCTCTGTTTTCCCAAAATTATTATTCCGCCCGAAAAGATGCGTCGAATCGGTCAAATTGGGGTCAAAACCGATTTCATTGACGCGGCGGTTTAAAAAGAACGTGATCTCCGCCAAAAACCGGTTCTGATCCCACTTGGCGCCGACTTCGTAATCGGAGGATTCCTCAGGTTTAAGCGCCGGATTTCCTCCAAAAAGAGGATTCGCGTACAGATCACTGACGGTCGGTGAACGAAAAGAATGACTGTAGGTCGCAGAAAGCGCGAGCGGCGCGATCACTTGATAAGACACGCCTACGGATTGACTCACTTTTGATACCTCGCTGGGCTCGTTGTTACCCGTATTGATCTGGTCATCATTATGAAAATTAATATCGTCATAACGGATACCATAATAGGCGCCAACGCGGTCATTCCAGGACAACGTCGCCTTCCCAAAAACACCGGCGGCCTCTTTTGTGGACCGGGATCCAACGATCTGAGCCAGATCCTGGAGTGTCGCCTTGGAACGGTTGAACTCATCATCAGCAATATCGCTGTTCACATAATCCACGCCTATTAAAAAACCTTCTGTCATATCCCAGATCACTTCCTTCGCGTGATCCGCCTGCACCGTGAATCCCCAGCTATCCGTGATCAGATGCGCTTCATTGTCCGTGGTATCAAATGTCGCGAAATTAGCGACGGAAAGCTCCGTGTTCCTTCGGAAGAAAAAATCGCTTGAGACCGCGACGCTCTCGATCGGTTCAAAATTAAAATCGAGAATTGCCAAGTCCGTATCCATATCAGAAAAATTACGCGGGCGCTCGGTCGCTTCACGGCCGAATGTCCTAAGATACGTCTCACGGATACTGCCCGAGCGGTCAAGGTCCGCATTCGCGTAAAGGTAAGTAAACCCCAGTTGAGTTTTTTCGGTAATATCCCATACAAAATGGGTATAAAAATCTTGTTTTTCCACGGAAGTATTTTGCCGGAATCCGCCTGTATGATAGGTATCGCCGGTGAGATAAATACCTACCCCGTCCTGTTTGGCGCTTGTCTCAAAACTTTCTCCCCATTCGCCAAAACTTCCGGCAAGCGATCTCACCTTGGCATGAAACCCGTTTTCTTTTGGAAAAAGGCCTACAATATTGGCGACACCGCCCATCGCGCCTTCACCATAAAGGAACGACGCGCCGCCACGGCTGACTTCGATGCGCTCAATGAGGCCCACAGGGATTAGCGGGTAATTCATATTATTGGAACGAGGCTCGTTCAAGCGTACACCGTTCAAAAGAAATATAAAATCTTCCCCCTCGTTGAAACCACGATAATCCAATGTCGGCTCTTCGCCATTTCCCACAAGGTCTGACAAGATGATACCCGGCGTCTCACTGAGCGCCTCAGGCACATTTTTCGCACCGGATAACTCAATATCCTCTTTTGTAACTACATTCGTAGAACTGACGTTGCTCGTCACAAATTCATGAAACGGACTGCCCAGCCGTTTGCCACCGACGGCAATGTTACCTAGATCAAAAACAGCGCCTACAACTCCCTGCGCCGCCTTAAACGGAAGATCAAGTGCATCCTTAACGATATTCAGCTGGGGACTGGTTTTTTTTGCATTAGCGTCATGCTGAGAATCAGCCTGAACAACCTGAGACATTCCAAATAAAAAAAAGAAAATAAATACGAGTGTTTTGCGCTTCATTTGGGGATCCTTTAAAATAAAAAAACCCTTAAAAACCGCCGCCTAGGCGGTTTTTAAGGGTTCAAGTCCTAGATTTCATGGCCCCTTAAGAAAAAAATGAACGATTCTTTCGGCCTCGAAAAGAAACGTATTTTTCATCGGATAGGGCAGGTCTTCTGACTTCCCCGCCTCTTGGTTTGCCTTCCCATGCATCGCAGACACACAGTGGCTTTAATCTTTCCAAGAGGTTTCTTTTTTGTTATTCACAAAAAAGACGGGTTTACAGCGGCGGGACCGTGGCTGATTTTTCGCCTGACCGGCAAATCACAGCCTTCCCTTTTAATATCCAGTTACGGATAACCACTATCCTCGACTATTTAATTGTCAGCGGTGAGTTTATTCTCTAAGGAAAAAATTGTCAAACTAAAAAAACACTGGACTCTGAGAAGGTAATCCGGCAGCGAGTTCCGCAGGACGCAAGCATCTTGCCTCTCCGGAATATAGCGCTTGCGCCGAGGACCTGTCTGAGCAGACGGGTTACCTTCTCGGAGGCCAATTACTGCTTATTTTGAATTGAATACTTAAAAAGAAATATGAAAAACCGGATCGTGTCGCGGAAAGGGTTAATGCGGCTTTTTTCGTTCTGATAGACGCAACGGACCGGAATGGAAGCGATTTTAAACCCTGCGCGGGCTGTTTCCAAAAGTATTTCGGATTCAATTTCAAAATGCGCTGTCTTCAACTGAATCTTTTGCAAAACCTCGCGACCCATGGCCCGATACCCGCACTGAGAGTCCGGAACATTTTGACCGGTGACCGAGGAAATGATCCAGGACATCAGGCGGTTGGTCGCTCGTCGGAGCCATGGCATGCCCTGGGGATCATGCAGGCGGTTACCCACCACCAGTTGAGCGCTGTCTTGCCTCAGGGCCTCTAAAAAAAGGTCCAGTTCTTCGGGATCATGCTGGCCGTCGGAATCCATCATGATGGCGGCCGCATAATTCTTTTTAAGAAACCAATTGAAGCCACGCCGAAGCGCGGCGCCCTTTCCTCGATTAACGCTTGTGACCAGTACTTCCGCGCCTGCTTCTTTAGCCCAGGCAACCGTCGCGTCTTTTGAGCCGTCATCCACAACTAGAATCGGGAATCCGCGAGATACAACCTTTTGGACCAAACCGGATATGTTTTTTTCCTCGTTATAGGCGGGAATAATGACGAGGCACGCTGGCTTATTCAAATTTATGCGTAACTCAGAAGGTTAGGCTTGCGTTTCCAGAAGTTTTTTAATGTGCTTTAAGGCGAGCTTAATGCGGTCCACCGGCTCTACAAGCGCAAAACGCACATACCCTTCACCATACTCGCCAAAGCCCGTGCCTGGGGCAACCGCGACACCGATCTCGTCCACTATGAGCGTCGCAAACTCGAGCGCCGTGAGCGCCGAATATTTATGAGGGATCCGCGTCCAAACATAAAAAGTGGCCTTAGGCTTATCCGTTTTCCATCCGATCGCGTTAAGGCCATCCACCAAGACATCGCGGCGTTCTTGGTACAGCTTCACCATGTGTTCGACACAATCTTGAGGACCGTCAAGCGCCGCGATTGCGGCTTCCTGCACCGCCCGAAAGATGCCAAAGTCCGTGTAGCTTTTAGTTTTCTCAAGCGTTTTCAGGATCGTGGCGTTCCCGACGACATAACCGATGCGCCAGCCGGCCATGTTATAAGATTTGGACAACGTATGGAACTCAATGCCAAAATCGCGGGAACCCTTCACCTGCAAGAAGCTCGGCGCTTTGAAACCGTCGAACGCGATATCCGAATAGGTCGCGTCATGCGCGATCACTATATTTTTTCCATGCGCCCATTTGACGACCTTTTCAAAAAATTTAATATCGCACACGGCGCCGGTCGGGTTATGCGGATAGCTGAGAAACATCAGTTTCGCCATCTTCACGACCTCGCGAGGCAATGCTTCCAGGTCCGGCAGAAAACCATGCTCGGCGGTGATCGGTACGTTGTAAAGAATGCCGCCGGCCATGATGACACCGTTGAAATGGACCGGATAAGCCGGGTTCGGCACGATCGCGATATCATCATTATTGAGGAACGCCAACGAAAGATGCGCGATACCTTCCTTGGAACCGATCAGCGGCAGCACCTCGGTTTCCGGATCCAGTGCAACGCCGAAACGACGCTGGTAATAACCGGCGATCGAACGACGAAGGCGTTTTTCTACATCTCCGTCACGACGTGAATAGCGATGATTCTCCGTAACCTGCGCGGCCTTGCACAACGCCTCGATCACGTGAGGCGGCGACGGCTGGTCGGGACTTCCCATGCCGAAGTCTATGACATCGATGCCTTTTTCACGCGCGCGCCTTTTTAGATCATCAATGATCGTGAAAAGATAAAGCGGCAGTCTTTTTAAACGGTTGGCTTCTTGCATGATGTTAATTCCTCTCTATGAATTTAGCTTGACAATCCGACAGCGACAATTGAAGCGCCTCGAACGATTCTTTTGCGTGAAAAGAACTTCTCACAAACGGGGCGCTCTCTACCCAAGTAAATCCCATAGTTATCGCCTCATTTTTATAATTTAAAAATTGTTCCGGATGAATGTACGCCTCGACCGGCAAACCCAAAGCACTGGATTTCAAATACTGTCCCAGCGTCAACATCTCACAACCCGCACTTCTCAAATCCCGTAAAACCTCGAGTACTTCTTTCCGGGTTTCCCCCAAGCCGAGCATCAGGCCACTTTTCGTCAGTACAACCTCATTGTGCTTTCGGATTTCTCTAAAGATCTGAAGCGACCGCGCATAATCTCCCTGGGGTCGCACCCGATGGTAAAGACGAGGGACAGTTTCAGTATTATGATTAAAGATATCAGGCCCTTCGTTTAAAATGAGCGGAACTGCCTGCCTTTGAGTCTTTCGAAAATCCGGCGTTAAAATTTCAATGATCATGCCCTGTGAAATTTTTCTAAGCTCCCGCAAAACCTCGACAAAATGTCCCGCGCCTTCATCCACCAGATCATCGCGATTTACCGACGTCACGACCACGTGTTTTAAGCCTAAAATTTTGACTGCTTCGGCGACTCGCCGCGGCTCATCGGCATCCAATGCCTCAGGCCGGCCGGTGCTGACCGAGCAAAAATGACAACTTCTCGTGCAAAGATCGCCCATGATCATGAACGTGGCGGTTTTGCGCGAGTAACACTCATTGCGGTTCGGGCAACGACCGCTCTCGCAGATCGTATGAAGCCCGAGTTCTTTTAAAAGAGCGTCTGTGCGTGCCGCCTCCTGCCCCGCGGATAGATCCCTCCGAAGCCAATCGGGCAGCCTGCGTTGGTTCAACCGGTCTTCCTTAAATTCTTCGAGCGCTCTAGGCAAAATGTAAACCCTCTTTGAAAAATAAATGCGCGGCTTCCACCACCGCTTCCGAGGCGCTCGGATGCGGCGCAATGTGTTCTCTTAAATCCGTCACTTTCAATCTATGTTTGATCGCCAAAGAGATCATATTGATGAGCTCCGGCGCGCCGTCTCCCACGATCACGCCGCCCAAAACCTCATTGGTTTTCGCGTGGCCGATGATCTTGACGAAACCCTCGGTTTGGCCCTTCGCGTGTGAACGCCCAAGCGCCATAAAAGAAAACCTCCCAATCTCATAAGGAAGATTTTGTTCTTTGGCTTTCTCCTCATTCCATCCGACTTCGGCCACTTCAGGGTAAGTGTAAACCACGGATGGAACCGCACAATAATCCAGGTTCTCCTTTTTTCCGGCGATACGGTTCGCCGTGACATAACCTTCGTAGGACGCGGAATGAGCCATCATATGTTTTCCGGCCAGATCCCCGATCGCGTAAACAGAATCAATATTTGTCTTCAAATTTTTGTCCGTCACAACGGCTCTTTTATCGTCACAATGAATTCCCACTGTCTCGAGGCCGCTGCGCTGAGAGTTTGGCACTCGTCCCACCGAGACCAGGATCGCATCCACCACCAACTCTTTGCCGCTTTTTAGATCCGCTTTGATCTTGCCGGACGTCTTGGCCGCTCGAAGAAGCGTTTCTCCCGTGTACACTTCGACGCCGCGCGCGGTAAGCGTTCGTTTGATAGCGGCACCCGCGTCACGGTCAAATCCGGGTAAAAGTCTGTCTTTGGTTTCCACTAAAATAATTTTGGCGCCAAGCCCGCGATAGATCAGCGCGAACTCACAGCCTTCCGGTCCGCCTCCCAAAATTAAAAGTACCTCAGGGATCCGCCGGGGAGAAAGCGCCTCTTCGCTTGAAAATACGCTTTCGCCGCTCTCGATCCCAAGATCCAACATTCTCGGTGAAGAACCTGTCGCGAGGATAATGTTTTCGGCGCTATAGAGCTCGCCTGCAACCTCAAGCTGGGTTGGGCTCTTCAAAGTGCCAGTGCCGTTCACGATAAATACTTTTCTTTTTTGACAAAGCGCTTCCAGACCTTGCCGCATCCGGCTGACTACTTCGTCCTTCTTTTTAAAAAGCCTTTGGGCGTTCCAGGTCGGAGCGCCACCCGTTTGAATACCCCACTCCGCCGCTTTTTCGATCTTCGCGAATAATTCAGTGCCTGCCAGCAATGTTTTTGAGGGGATGCAGCCTTTGTTTAAGCAGACACCACCTAAAAACTCCTTCTCCACAAGGCACACCTTTAAGCCAAGCTGTGCCGCGCGCAAAGCGGCGACATAGCCGCCCGGCCCGCCTCCCAATACCAAAAGATCAAAACGAGTCGTCATTGCATGGCTTTGATAATGGCGTCAGCCATCTGGCTTGTGCCGACGGCCGTAGGGTCGTGCCGGTCTTTCTTCAGATCATACGTGACAAAGCGTCCTTCCTTCAAAACTTTCGCGACGGCATTTTCAAGCCGGTTCGCGGCCTTGCCCTCTCCGATATGCCGTAAAAGCAGCATGCCTGAAAGGATCATCGCGGTCGGATCGGCCTTGTTCATGCCTTTGTACTTGGGCGCGCTGCCGTGTGTGGCCTCAAACAACGCGATCTCATCCCCAATGTTCGCGCCGGGCGCCACGCCCAATCCGCCGATCAGGCCCGCGCAAAGGTCCGAAATAATATCCCCGTATAAATTCGGCAAAACCACCACATCGTATTCTGTCGGGCGCTGGACCAGCTGCATGCACATGTTGTCGACAATGCGGTCCTCGAACAACATTTTTCCTTCGAAGCTTTTCGCCACTTCCCGCGCGACCCTCAAAAATAACCCGTCCGTGCATTTCATGATGTTTGCCTTGTGCACGGCGGTCACTTTTTTCCGTTTATTCTTTATCGCTGTCTCAAACGCGAAACGTACGATCCGTTCGGTCGCCTTGGCGGAGATCGGCTTGATACTGATCGCCGGATGCGGATTGAACTTGGCGCCCGGATCAAGCTCCGTGATCTTTTGCACAAGCGCGTCGGCCGCTTTGGAATTCGCTTCGAACTCTATGCCTGCGTACAGATCTTCGGTGTTTTCACGGACGATAATAAGATCTATTTTTTCATCAATGCTTTTGATGCCCGGATATAATTTGCAGGGCCTCAGACACGCGAAAAGATCGAGCTCTTTTCTTAAGGCCACATTGACGGACCGGAACCCTGAACCTATCGGCGTCGTGATAGGCCCTTTGATCGCTATTTTATTTTTTCGTATCGATTCCAAGACCTCGTTCGGCAGCGGCGTGCCTTTTTTTTCCATGACCTCAGTGCCGGCGTGCACCACCTCCCAATCAACCGCCACTCCTGTTGCCTCGATGCAGCGCTGTGTTGCCAGCGAAACTTCGGGACCGATCCCGTCCCCCGGAATTAAAGTCACTTTTCTTTTTGCCATGTTATACCGCTTGGTTCGCCCATTCAGTGATTTTTTTGACGCCTTCTTCAATGTCTTTGTCACTTGCCGCAAAACTGAAACGCACATGCTTATCGGACCCGAAACTTTTTCCCGGGATCACGGCCACATAGATCTCTTCGAGCAGCCGTTCGCAAAGCGCCTCAGATGCGAGACCCGTACGTGCGATATCGCAAAAAACGTAAAAAGCGCCTTCCGGCACGAACGGCTTAAAGCCCTTCACTTGAGATAAACGGTTCACGATCAGTTCATTTCTTTTTTCAAAAATTTTCAGGACGCCTTCACGGTAACTTTTTGGAAGCGCCAGCGCCGCGACGGCCATCTTTTGGCTGATAGACACAGGGTTCGAGGTCGAATGATCTTGTAGTATGCCAATCTTTTTTACCACTTCAGCGTCGCCGGCGAGATAGCCGATACGTAAACCGGTCATTGAATAACTTTTTGAGGTCCCATTCACGACAAACGTGCGCTTTTTCAATTCCTCCCCAAGCGAAGCGATTGATACATGCTTCTTGCCTTTATAAAGATAATATTCATAGATCTCGTCGCTGATAACGGTCAAATTATTTTTTAAAACGATCTCGCCGATCGCCTTCAGGTCTTTTTCCTCCAAGATGCCACCGGTAGGGTTCGATGGGCTGTTCAAGATCAGGAGCTTGCTTTTTGTCGTGATCGACGCCTTCAATCTTTCAGGTGTCAGGCGAAAGCCTTCGGCCTGCGACGTCTGGATGAACACGGGCCGCCCGCCCGCCAGGTACACCATTTCCGGATAACTCACCCAATAAGGCGCCGGGATCAAGACTTCATCCAACGGGTCACAAAGCACCTGGATCAAATTGTAGAGCGAATGCTTGGCGCCGCAGGAGATCACAACATTCTCCGGCCTATAGGTTAGATCATGGTCTTCTTTAAATTTCCTGCACACGGCTTCGCGAAGCTCAGGCGTACCGGATGTTGGCGTGTATTTGGTAAATCCCGCGTTCAAAGCGTGGATCCCCTCATCCTTTACCGCCTGCGGCGTGTCAAAATCAGGCTCCCCGGCCGCGAAACTGATCACCGGCAAGCCCTTCGATTTCATCTCTTTGGCTTTAGCGGTGAGTTTCAATGTCGCTGAGGGCGAAACTTGCGACATCCTGGCAGCAATCCGCATCGATAAATCCCTTCCCTTATTTAAAAATAACACACCATTGTATCAAAAAAATTGTCCCCGCCACAAATTTTGGCGGGGGCAATTTCGGATTTTACTTGTGTGCACCAAAACCAACCGCCTTAACTGCCCCCTTTGTTGCGGAAAAACTTGCCCAAATTCTTAAAAAATCCTGTCTTCGGCTTTTCTTTCTTGGGCTCAGCGTGCTTCGGAAAATGCGCCTCTTTTTCCGTACCCTTGGGATGCTCCTCATGGCCTTCATGCGCCTTATGGGTCTCCGAGCCTTTTTCGGGCTTAGCGTCTTTTTTCTTAGTTTTCTTAGGTTCTTTGACGATGATCTCTTTTTCCGTCAATTCTAAGATCGCCAGCTGAGCGCCGTCGCCTTTTCTTTTATTGATCTGCAGGATCCGTGTGTAACCGCCCTTTCTGCTTTTGAACCGTGGCGCCACCTCTTTAAATACCTTGGAAGTAAGTTGGTGGTCCTGGACAAAAGAGAACACCTGACGCCGAGAATGAAGCGTGTCGTTCTTTCCAAGCGTGATCACATGATCCGCCAGGCGCTGGGCCGCTTTCGCCTTCTGCAGCGTCGTCTTGATCTCTTGATGTTTTAAAAGACTCGTGACTAAATTCTCGAGCAGGGCTTTGCGTTCGGAAAAATTTCTGCCGAGCCGGTGTGTTTCGCGGTTATGTCTCATTCGGTCTCTCCGGCGTATTCCTTAAGTTTCTTCTCGTCGATCGCCGTGCCAAAGCCAAGGCCCATGTCTTTTAAAATATTCGTGATCTCAGTCAAGGATTTTTTACCAAAATTGCGGTACTTCAACATTTCCATCTCGGTCTTCTTGACAAGATCCCCGATAGTCTTGATATGCGCCTCGCGCAGGCAATTCGCGCTGCGGACAGAGAGCTCCATTTCAGACACCGGTTGAGCGAGCCGTTTATAGAGCTCATCTTCTTTGTTGTCGGATGGTTCGATGGCCATATCCTCTTCAGGAAGTTTGCCAAAATTCACAAACACGTCCAAGTGTCTCTGCAAAATATTCGAGGCATAAAGCATCGCGTCCTTCGGAGAGATGCTGCCGTTGGTCCAAACCTCGATGATCAGTTTGTCATAATCAGTCATCTGGCCGACGCGCGTATCTTCCACGTGAAAATTCACGCGTTTCACAGGCGTAAAAATGGAATCGATCGCGATCACGCCGATCGGCTGGCCTTCTTTTTTATTGCGGTCGGCTGGCACATAACCGCGGCCCTTTTGGACCTCAAGTTCCATGTTGAACTTCACGTTCTTTGTCAACGTTGCTATATGGAGGTCAGGGTTAATCACTTCTATCGTATCGTCCGTGATCACATCTTTGGCCGTGATCTCCTGTTTCTGGCCGACCTCAATATGCAGCGTCTTCGGGGCGCGTGTATGCGATCGAAGCACTAGCTCCTTCACATTCAGCACGATCTCGGTGACATCCTCAACCACGCCGGGTAGCGTGCCAAATTCATGCGAAACGCCGTCAATTTTGAGTGCCGTTACTGCAGCGCCTTCCAATGACGACAAAAGCACCCGCCTCAGCGAATTGCCTATCGTAACGCCATAGCCTCTTTCAAAAGGCTCGGCAACGAACTTGCCATATTCATTTGTCAGCGACTCCTCATCGCATTCCAGTTTCTTAGGTATTTCAAAAGATCTTAAGGCAATTCCCATTTGGTCTCTCCTTCGATTTATTTCGAATAAAGTTCTACAATCAACTGTTCTTGGATAGGCATTTGAATATCGGAACGCTCCGGAAGTTTTTTGACCGTGGCTTTAAAACTTGCCGGATCCATCTCAAGCCAATCAGACTTCTTTTGGTCTTTGGTCTGTTCTAAAACAGTTTTGAACCTCTCAACCATTTTGTCAGTGGCCTTGAGTTCAATCGTATCTCCCACATTCAGCGGATATGATGGAATATTCACCTGCCGCTGGTTCACGACCACATGGCCATGACGGACCGTCTGTCTGGCCTCGGCCCTTGATCCGACAACGCCCATGCGGTAAACCGCGTTATCCAGGCGTCGCTCAAGCGATGTCAACAGCGCCGCGCCGGTCACTCCTTTGGAACGCGTCGCGTTCCGGAAGTAAAATTTGAACTGTCTTTCAAGCACCCCGTAAATGCGCTTGACCTTTTGTTTTTCCCTCAGCTGCACGCCATAATCGGAAAGTTTCTGGCGTCCCTGGCCATGCATTCCGGGAACATACTCACGCTTCTCGACCGCACATTTCGGCGTATAACAGCGCGTGCCTTTCAGAAATAATTTAATTTTCTCGCGTCGGCAAAGTCGGCAGACAGAACCCGTATAACGAGCCATCGTCAGACCCTCCTTCTCTTGGGCGGCCTGCAACCATTATGGGGGATCGGCGTGACATCTTTGATCACGCTGATCGCAAGGCCGGCAGCCTGTAGCGCGCGGATCGCGGATTCCCTGCCGGAACCGGGCCCTTTCACAAAAACTTCCACAGTTTTCATCCCGTGTTCCACCGCTTTTTTAGCGACGGCCTCTGCGGTCATCTGCGCGGCGAAGGGCGTGGATTTCTTTGATCCCGAAAAACCCGCTGAACCACAGCTCGCCCAGACGATCACATTGCCCGAGCGGTCCGTGATCGTCACGATCGTGTTATTAAATGTCGCCAGGATGTGCGCGATCCCTTCGGACACATGACGCACTATCTTTTTTCTTGATTTAAACTTCTTTGCCTTCGCCACCTCGTTGGACTCCCTTCGTTTTTTTAAGCCTTCTTAGCTTCAGCCGCCGGCTTTGGGGCTGCCGTCTCTTTCTTTCGTTGAGCACCAATCGTTTTCTTGGGACCTTTGCGGGTCCTCGCGTTCGTGCGTGTCCTTTGCCCTCGTACCGGCAGCCCGCGTTTGTGCCGGATCCCGCGATACGACTGAATATCCATCAACCGTTTGATATTCATCGATAACTCACGTTTCAAAACACCTTCGGTGCGATATTCTTTCTGGATAATGGCAGTGATGCGTGAAATCTCACCCTCGGTGAGGCTTTTCGCGCGGACATCGGGGCTGATCCCCGCCTGTTGTAAGATCTTGAGCGAATTGTTGCGTCCGATCCCGTAAATATAACTGAGCGACACGTATATTTTTTTTTCTTTCGGAATATCCACTCCTACGATTCTCGGCATACGACTTATCCTTGTCTTTGTTTGTGCTTGGGATTGGAGCAGATCACGCGAACTACTCGTTTCCGGCGGACGATCTTACAATTGCCACAAATTTTTTTAACGCTGGATCGTACTTTCATTTTAGTTTCAATCTCCTTATTTCTTTCAGATCTTTCGATTCGTTCGCTCACTCGCTCAGGATGACGGCAACCGTGTAAAACCAGCCGTCACTTCACGCGGTAAATGATCCTTCCGCGCGTCAGGTCATAGGGAGACAACTCTAGCATTACTTTATCTCCTGGTAGAATTCTTATAAAGTTCATCCGCATCTTGCCGGATACGTGGGCCATGACCAGATGCTGATTCTGCAGCTCCACGCGGAACATCGCGTTCGGCAATGATTCCACGACTGTCCCTTCCACTTGAACCGCTTCTTCTTTGGCCATATTACTCCGTGACGATTTCCGCCTTTGTTTTGCCCACAAAAACTGTTTGCTCAAAATGACCTGAGCGTTTGCCATCCTTAGTAACGACGGTCCAGCCGTCCGCTAAAAGTTCTACATCCGCCGCGCCAATATTCAGCATCGGCTCAATCGCGAGCGCCATTCCCTCAACAAGCTTAGGCCCTTGATGGGGCTTGCCATAATTTGGCACCTGCGGCTCTTCGTGGAGGTTCCGTCCGATACCATGCCCCACGTACTGCTTCACCACGGACAGGCCATTGGTTTCCGCATAGCTCTGAACGGCCCATGAGATGTCAGTCAACCGGTTGCCTTCTACCGCCTGACAAATTCCTCGGTTCATCGCCTCTCGCGTGAGATCGATCAATCGCTGGCTTTCCTGATCCACACGGCCGACCGCGAAAGTCCTCGCGGCGTCCGAATAATAGCCATCCAGCCTCACGCCGACATCAATCCCAATAATGTCGCCGTCTTTCAAAACTTTGGGCCCCGGAATCCCGTGAACCACTTCCTCGTTCACCGATGCGCAGATGCTCGCCGGAAAACCATAGTAGCCTTTGAACGCCGGCTCGCCGCCTTCACCGCGGATAAATGCTTCCGCGATCGCATCGAGTTTTTTTGTCGTGATCCCCGGCCGTGCTTCTTTTTCCATCAGCTTCAGAAGTTTTGAGACCATGCGGCCGGCGAGCCGCATCACCTGAAGCTCCTCCGCCGTCTTTAACTCAATCCCGCTCATACCGCGGCGGGCAACAAGCCTTTTTCCTGGAACAGGTCCATCAAGGTCACGTTTAAAATCTTTACATCCATGTCCCCAGACACTTCAACCAAGATCTTTTTCTTCTTATAATATTCGATCAGCGGCTCGGTCTGACTTTCATAGACCTTCAAACGGTTCTCAATCGTCTCTTCCTTGTCATCGGGCCTTTGAAAAAGCTTCCCTCCACAGACATCGCAGAGACCGTCCACTTTTGGTTTAAAATTTGTCAGATGAAAATTTTTTCCGCACTGGCTACAAACCCTGCGCCCCGAGAGCCTCCGGATAATCACGGCCAAACTCGTCTTAAAATAAAGCACCAGATCCAAAGGCATCTCAAGTTTCTTAAGGCCCTGGTCCAGGTTTTCCGCCTGTTCCGGTGTCCTAGGAAATCCATCCAGGATAAAACCCTTTCGCGCATCCGATTTGGAAAACCGCTCTGATACAAGCGCGATCACGATCTGATCCGGCACCAGCGCGCCTTTTTCCATGTAGGCTTTGGCTTTGAGTCCCAGAGGCGATGCGGCCTTCAAGGCCTCTCTCAGCATATCCCCCGTGGAAATATGCGGGATACTTAGATCCTTAGAAAGAACTTGCGCCTGCGTTCCTTTTCCGGCGCCCGGAGGGCCCAACAAAACAATTCTCAATTTTCGAACTCTCCCCCGTCAATACGCGCGTTGCTGCCTGCCACGGATACGGCCGCGTTTCATAAATCCTTCGTAATGCCGCATCATCAACTGCGATTCGATCTGCTTGATCGTATCCAAACTCACGCCGACCACGATCAAAAGGGCCGTGCCTCCAAAAAAATCAGCGACTTGATAGGGCACATTCAGCCATTTAGCTAAAAGGTCCGGCGCGACAGCAATGATCGCCAGCAAAATACCAGCCGGCAGTGTCACGCGATTAATAATAAAATCGATGTAATCTGCGGTCGGTGTTCCTGGTCTCACTCCCGGAATAAAACCGCCATACTTTTTCATATTTTCGGCGACATCCACGGGATTGAAAGCGATCGCTGTATAAAAATAACTAAAAAAGATGATCAAAAGCGCCATCAATAGCGTGTAACCCAAGGTCCCGTGCGAAAGCGCGGCGGCAGCCTGTTGGATAAACGTATTCGGAACAAATACACCGATCGTCGCGGGAAATAAAATGATCGACTGGGCAAAAATGATCGGCATCACGCCTCCGTTATTTACTTTGAACGGAATAAAAACAGACTGGCCGCCCATCACTTTTCGCCCCACGACACGCTTCGGGTATTGCACGGGAATTTTGCGTTCACCCAAAGTCAGGAAAACCACAAAAACGATAGCCGCGATCATGATCCCAACCATGAATACGGCCGTCAGCGGATCCATCTGCGCCTTGCCTGAACGGCCCGGGGTAATCAGCGTGATAATCTGCTGAAACGCCGTTGGCATGCGCGATAGAATGCCTGCTGTAATCAAAAGCGACATGCCGTTTCCAATGCCTTTTTCCTGGATCTGCTCGCCCAGCCACATGATAAATGTGGAACCCGTCGTCAGCGTCAGCACCGTAAGCAATCGGAAAGGCCAACCGGAATACTCGACGATCGCGAGACCGCCGAAATGAGCCGGGTTTTCAAGCCAAAGCGCAATAAAAAATGACTGGATCACGGATAGCACGATCGTACCGTATCGTGTGTATTGGTTTATCTTTTTATAGCCGGTCTGGCCTTCTTTGGCCAGTTTTTCAAGCGAAGGGATCACGACCGTCAAAAGCTGCATGATAATAGAGCTTGATATATACGGCATGATGCCTAGCGCAAAGATCGTCATGCGATGGATCGCGCCGCCTGAAAACAGGTTCATCACGCCAAAAAGCGTGCCGCCCTGGGTTCTGGCTATATTTTCAAAGAACAACGAAAGCTTGGCGCCGTCGATGCCGGGGGTTGGAATGAACGTCCCGAGCCGATAGACAGCAATCATCCCTAACGTATAAAGGATCTTCTTTCTGAGATCAGGTATCTTGAATGAATTCGCAAATGCCTGAAGCACTAGAATCCTTTAGTTTAAGACCTTATCACCAGCGCGGGCTTGATTTCATTCGCCTGACCGCCGGCCTTCTTGATTTTCTCAAGCGCTGATCTAGAAAATGCATGCGCCTTGATGTTCAAAGGATGCTTCAGCTCACCATCGCCCAAAATTTTCACATGTAACTTCTTTTTGTCCAGCAGACGGGCCGTTTTTAAAAGTTCAGGCGTCACTTCGGTACCCGCGCTAAAACGGTTCAAAGATTCAAGGGATACAATTTCGTATCTAGGCTTCGGAGTGAATGTGAATCCACGTTTGGGGACTCGGCGGATCAGCGGCATCTGGCCGCCCTCAAAACCCGGCCTCACGCCGCCCGACGCCCGCGCGTTTTGCCCTTTTTCACCTTTACCGGAAGTTTTTCCATGCCCTGATCCGCGGCCGCGGCCGACTCTCTTCTTTCTTTTGATAATCCCATGTGGACGCTTAAGTTTATTCAGCATTGGTCGTTCCCATTAATCTCATTAACCCATCGGCCGTTGCGCGTACCACGTTCATCGAATTGTCCGAGCCCAGGGATTTGGTCAAAATATCCTTGATACCGACCGACTCACACATCGCGCGGACCGCGCCGCCTGAAATAACACCGGTCCCGGGGAGCGCAGGCTTCATCAACACCTTGGCGGCGCCAAAATGCCCGATCACTTCGTGCGGGATCGTGGTGCCTTTGATCGGCACCTTAAATAAATTTTTCTTGGCCTGGAAGATACCCTTACGGATCGCGTCCTGCACCTCATTGGCTTTCCCAAGCGCAAATCCGACGCGGCCCTTCAGATCGCCGACCACGACCAGCGCGCTGAAAGAAAACCGTTTTCCACCTTTAACAACCTTGGCGACGCGATTGACCGTGACAACTTTCTCCACAAACTCCTGCGGGCCTTCCTGCTTAAATGATCTTTTCTGGGGACGGCCGGGTCTACGAGCCCTGACCTGCGCCACCACCTCTTCAGTGACGGCGACGACAGCCGCCTGATTCAAAGAAACACCTAGCGCGTCTGATTTTTCGACCAATTTCGTTTTGGATTTAGATTTAAATTCTTTATTTTCCACTCGCATCTACCTTTTCGTTTACAGGGCTAAAATGAAAGCCCTTGTTCTCTGGCGGCATCCGCGAACGCCTTGATCCTGCCATGATAAAGAAAGCCCCCTCTGTCAAAAACCACTTGCTTGATTCCTTTGGCTTTCGCCTGCTCCGCGACAAATTTTCCAAAATGTACCGCGGCCGCTACGTTGCCGCCGGTGTTAAGACCGGTTATTTTTTTAAATTCCTTGGCTTTGGTTGAAACACCAACCAGCGTCTTTTGCTCAAAATCATCTATGATCTGCGCTTCCAAATGCTGAATACTAGGATACACCGAGAGCCTTGGGCGCTCCGCGTTCCCCCGAACCCTTTTACGGATCCTAAAATGCCTGATGATGCGATTAGATTTGACTTGATTTTTAGGAAGCATTATTTGGTCACAGTCTTTCCGGCCTTGCGCCTGACGATCTCTCCCAGATAACGGACTCCTTTACCTTTGTACGGTTCGGCTTCGTACACTTTGCGGATCTTAGCCGCAAAATGACCCACCTTGACCTTATCGATCCCTTTGACCAAAACTTGCGTTGGTTTGGGCACTTCGACCATCAGGCCTTCGGGCACATCAAAAATCACCGGGTGCGTGAACCCCAGTGAAAGATTCAATTGCTTGCCCTGTATCAATGCCTTGAACCCCACACCTTCGATCGCGAGCTCTTTCGCAAATCCATCCGTGACACCTTTGATCATGTTGGCTACGACACTGCGCGTCGTGCCTTGGAGCGCGCCGTCACTTTTCTGATTCGTCAGCCTGTCAAACGTGAGGCGGTTGTCCTTCAGGGCCGCTTTGATACGCAGGCTCATCTTAAACTGTAACTTTCCTTTAGGCCCTTCGACGAGCACGTCTTGGTGATCGACCGAAAGCTTCACATTTTTTGGAATTTCAATAGGTTTTTTACCGACGCGTGACATGATTCACCAAACCTTGAGCAACACTTCACCGCCGACGTTCCGGCGTTTGGCCTCTTCGCCTGAGAGAACTCCCTGAGGCGTGGATAACACGCAAACACCTAAACCGTTCAGAACGGTCGGAATACTTTCTTTTTTCGTATAAATCCGAAGCCCGGGCCTCGACACTCTCATGATCTTCACGATCGGCCTGCCGGGTTCACTGGCTTTTTTTAGATAAACACGCAGGACGCCCTGTTTTTTATCCTCGATCAGGCGGTAATCATGAATGAATTTTTCCTGCTTTAAGATCTTAAGGATCTGGGTCATCAGCGATGATGCCGGGATATCCAGACGTTCTTTTTTCACCCGGTTTGCGTTCCGGATCATCGTTAAACCGTCCGCGATCGGATCTGTCAATGCCATTGATTTTTTCCTTTTAAAAGTTGGTCTACCAGCTCGCCTTAATAACCCCGGGGATCTCTCCTTTGGAGGCCATTTCCCTGAAACAAATCCTGCAAAGCTTGAATTTTCGGTAATACCCGCGCGTCCTCCCGCAATGCATACAGCGGTTGTATGCTTGTGTTTTAAATTTTGGAGGTCTTTGTTGTTTTAACATCAGCGATAACTTTGCCATAAATTTTCCTTAAGCTTGAACGGTCTGCGCGGTCTGCGGCGCTGCCGTTTTTTCTGTCTTGATCCTGAACGGCATTCCCATGAGACTTAGAAGCTCGTAAGATTCCGCTCGGTTTTTGGAACGGATCACAAACGTGATATCCATCCCCTGCGAGCGTACCACGCGGTCTGTTTCCACTTCGGGAAAGATATTTTGTTCCTGGATGCCGAACGTGTAGTTCCCCCCCTCATCAAAACCTCGGGGGCTTATGCCGCGAAAGTCACGGATACGCGGCAACGCAACACGCACCAGCCTTTCGAGAAACTCATACATGATCTTCTTTCTGAGCGTCACTTTACAGCCGATCGGGGAATTCTCTCTGATCTTAAAATTAGAGATGGCTTTCTTGGCCCGCGTGATGACCGCGTGTTGGCCCGTGATCAGCGATAGTTCCTGCTGAGCCGCCTCAACGATTTTAATATCCTCCGCGCCCTTGCCGACACCCATGTTGATCACGATCTTCTGGATCCGGGGCGCCTGAAGCGCATTCTTGTAGCCAAACTTCTTCACAAGCTGCGGCACGATCTGTTTCGTATAAACCTGCTGAAGTGTCGCTGTCGTATTTACCATGTTAACCAATCACCGCTTTGTTCTTTGCGGATAATCTTTGTTTGGAACCATCCGCGGCCACAAGCATCTTAAGCCGTGTAGCTTTTCCGGAGACCGGGCAAAGCAGGCTTAAGTTTGAGATATGGATCGTCGTCTCGCGGCTTACGATGCCCCCTTGGGGGTTCTGTTGGCTTTTTCTTAAGTGTTTTTTCATCATGTTGATGCCTTCGACAAGCGCACGGCCCTTTTCAGGATAAACATAAATCACGCGGCCTGTCTTTCCTTTGTCTTTTCCGGCCAACACAAAAACCTTGTCGCCCTTCTTAATTCCGAGGCCCATTGTCAGATGACCTCGGGTGCTAACGATATAATTTTCATGAAACCTTTGTCGCGCAGTTCCCGGGGGACGGGCCCAAAAACACGTGTGCCGCGCGGATTTTTTTGGACATCAATGATGACCAGCGCGTTGGTATCAAAACGCAGTGACGTGCCATCCGGCCGGCGGATTTTATTCCGAGTACGCACAATAACAGCCTTCACGACCTCGCCCTTCTTCACGGACGCATCCGGCGTGACTTCCTTGACATTGGCGCTGATGATGTCGCCCACTTCCGCGATCAGGCGCCCCGAACGCCCGCTCACGCCGATACAGGAGGCCTTTTTTGCCCCCGTATTGTCCGCCACCTCTAAGAGCGTTCTCATCCGGATCATGCTAGTTTCCTTTAGTCTCGCTTTTTTTCACAAGCCCGGGCGCTTCTTTTATATCATCCGCAGCCTTGCCGTGCCCATGGCTCAGTATCTCGATCAGGCGCCACCGCTTGTCCTTCGATAGAGGACGGGTTTCCTCTATCCGGACCTCATCTCCCACCTGCGCCTCATTTTTCTCGTCATGGACTTTAAATTTTGCCGCTTTTTCAATCACTTTGCCGTAGAGAGGGTGCAGGGCCTTGCGTTTGATCTGGACAACGATCGTTTTTTTCATTTTGTTGCTCAAAACGATCCCTGTTCTTTTCTTTCTTATATTTTCTCTGATCTCTGTCGTCGGCATTTTATTTTTCTCTCTTGATCGTGTTGATCTGCGCGATCTGACGCCGGATCAACTTGAATTGATGCGGTTTCTCAAGCGTCCCCATGGCCTTTTTTTGCCTTAGATCAAAAAGTTCTTTTTCAAAACCGCTCTTTTTTTGATCCAATTCTGCCGAACTGAAACCCCTCAAGTCCTTTGCCTTCAGGCGGCTCATAGCATCCCTTTCCTTGTCACAAAACGGGTGTGCAAAGAGATCTTGGAAGCGGCCAAACGCATCGATTCCTTCGCGATCTCTTCCGGAAGGCCTTCGACCTCAAAAAGGATCTTGCCTCTTTTGACGACTGCGACCCAATACTCCACCATTCCCTTGCCTTTACCCATACGCGTTTCAGCGGGCTTTTTCGTCACGGGCTTGTCGGGATAAGCGCGTATAAAAACTTTGCCGAGTTTCACGTTTCTTGAGATCGCGACACGCGCGGCCTCGATCTCAATATTAGTCAGCCATCCATTTTCCAAAACCTGAAGCCCGAACTCACCAAAACTGAGCTGATTGCCCCTCTGCGCTGAACCTTTTCTCCGGCCGCGCTGGGTTTTACGATATTTGACGCGCTTAGGCATCAAGAGCATGGGTTGTCTCCGCTGTTTCCTTATCACCTGCTTCCACACCAGGCTCTTCTTTTTTCTCAAACACAGGCTGATTCTTTTTCTGTATGATATCGCCTTTATAAACGATCACTTTGACGCCGATTTTACCGTAGGTCGTCTGAGACTCCGCAAATCCATAATCAATATCAGCTCTCAATGTGTGAAGCGGCACCTTCCCTTCGAGGTAACCTTCGGCTCGCGCGATTTCAGAACCGGCGAGACGGCCCTTGGTCTGGATCTTGATCCCTTTGGCGCCACTATCCATGGCTTGCTGGATCGCTTTTTTCATCGCACGACGAAACGCGATCCTTTTTTCCAGCTGAAGCGCGATATTCTCCGAGATCAGCTGAGCGTCAATGGAAGGATTTTTGATCTCACGGATATTAATATGGATCTCCTTATTTCCCGTAATCCCCTGAAGGTCCTCACGCAGGCGGTCGATGTCCGCGCCTTTTCTGCCAATAATAACCCCTGGTCTAGCAGTATGAATATTGACACGGATCTTATCGCTGGCGCGCTCAATCTCCACTTTGGCGATGGCGGCCTGATTGAATGTTTTAAGGACGTGCTTTCTGACTTTAATATCTTCGTGGAGGTATTTTGAAAAATCCTTCTTCCCCGCATACCATCGTGAACTCCAGGTCTTGATGACTCCCAGTCTAAAGCTGATCGGATGTACTTTTTGGCCCATTATTTCGCTCCTACAAGTTTTTTAACTAATTTCTTTGCCGGTGCTTTGGCTGTCTTTGACAGCGGCGCGGCCGATGGCGCATTTTTCTTTATTAAGTCTAATTCCAACTGGATGTGGCTGGTCCTTTTATGGATCACCGAAGCACGGCCCATGCTGGCCGCCCGGAAACGGCTCATGCTTGGCCCGCCATCTGCGGTGATCCTGGAGATGAACAGATTCTTTACGTCGGCTTGGGAATTTTTTACCGCGGCGTCTACCGCCTGGTTCAAAAGCTTTATCACAATTTCTCTCGCACGCCTCGGAGAGCCATTCAAAATCCCATGAGCTTCGGAGACCTTTTTTTTACGGATCAGGTCGATGACGTATCGTACTTTTCTCGGGGATATTCTGATGAATTTTACGGACGCTTTTGAAATCATCAAAGTCTCTTTTTTTAAGTTAACTCCGCGGTCATTTTTGTGATACCGCCATGCTTCCTGAACGTTCGGGTCAACGCAAATTCACCCAATTTGTGGCCCACCATGTTTTCCGTGATAAACGTTGGAATAAAACTCTTGCCATTATGGATCATCATCGTCAAACCAACAAAGTCTGGTGTCACGGTAGAACGGCGCGACCAGGTCTTGATGGGTTTGCGGTCACGAGTCTTCTGCATCGCGGTGACTTTTTTTAAAAGTTTTTCGTCAACAAACGGCCCTTTACTGATCGATCGACTCACCGAGGTCTCCCTGTTAAAATATATTTAGAACTTGGCTTCTTTTTAGTGCGCGTCTTAAGACCCTTGGCTAATTGTCCGCTGCGGGAGCATGGATGCCTGCCGCCGGAGGATTTGCCTTCACCGCCGCCCATTGGATGATCCACCGGGTTTTTGGCAACCGCGCGTGACGCGGGTCGACGACCCATCCAGCGATGACGCCCCGCTTTTCCTAAAGAAATATTTTCATGATCAATGTTCCCCACCTGCCCAACAGAGGCATAACAATCCAGATGGATCAACCGCACTTCTCCTGACGGAAGACGCACATGCGCGAAATCACCTTCCTTGGCCATCAAAATGGCGTATCCGCCGGCCGTTCGCACCATCTGGCCGCCGCCATTAAGTCTTAACTCCACGTTGTGGATCTGAGCGCCTAACGGAATCGAGCGGATCGGGAGCGCGTTTCCGGGCTGAATTTCCGCCTGTGGCCCGCTGGAGACCGTCATGCCGACCGTCAAGCCGACAGGCGCTAAAATATAGCGTTTTTCCTGATCGGCGTATTCCACGAGCGCGATCCTGGCCGTGCGATTTGGGTCATACTCGACTGAGACCACTTTTCCCGGAACCCCCATTTTATCCCTCTTAAAATCAATGATGCGGTAATTCCTCTTATGCCCGCCGCCACGGCGCCTAGAAGTCATACGGCCATGAGAATTCCTGCCGCCCGATCTTCTTAAATTCTCCGTGAGTGATTTCTCAGGTTTTTTATGCCTAGGCGTTAATTCCGCAAAATCCGATATCACAGTCCAGCGAAGCGACGGTGAGAAAGGCCTAAATGTTTTGTTTCCCATGACTCCTCTTCAGTTCCTTTACGCCAGATCTATCTTCTGGCCTTCTTTGAGCGTGACCACCGCTTTTTTCCAATCCGGCGTTTTGCCTAATTGGACGCGGACCCTTTTTAACTTCCCGGGAACCACCTGCGTGTTCACGCTGATAACCTTGACCTTATAAATATCCTGGACGGCTTTTTTAATTTGGATCTTGTTCGCGTTTTTATTAACAGAAAAAAAATATTTATCAACACTCTGTTGCTGGACCCCTTTTTCGGTCCTTAAAAGCGAGTTGAGTATCGTGTGCGAGGAGTTCATGCTTTAAGCCTTTTGACTAATCCCTGATACGCGGCCCTTGTCATCACGCATTCCTTATGTGAGACCATATCAAGCGCGTTGACCTCTTTGTCCGTTTTAATGGAAACGCCCGGGATATTTCTTGAGGCCAGCAAAAGATTCTGTGTTTTCTGCTCCACCAGGAAGAGCGGCTTTTCCAGCTTAAAAATATCCAAGAGACTAGCGACTAATTTGGTTTTTGGCGCGCTGATATGAAGGTCCTTTATTAAAATTAATTTGCCATTCGCCACTTTGTCCTTCACGCCTTCGGCCACCGCGCGGCGTCTGAGTTGCAACGGCAGCGAATATGAATAATCCCTAGGCATCGGTCCGAAAGTCACGCCGCCATGTCTCCAAAGCGGAGAGCGCCGGGAGCCGTGTCTCGCCTGTCCGGTGCCTTTTTGCTTCCAAGGTTTTTTTCCGCCGCCTCTCACATGTCCCCTGTCTTTCGTCGCGGCGGTACCTTCACGTTGGCCTGCTTGATACATCAATACGGCTTGATAAATAACATCCGTGTTCACAGCGCCCTCATGAAACATCGGGTCGATCGCCAAAGTCTCTTGCGGCTTCCCATTCAGGTCAAAAACCGACAGTGACCCGTCATAGGCCTTCACTTTTGATTTTGCAGACGTCGGCTTCGACGTTTTTGCCTTCACGGCTTTGACGACTTTTTTGCCCGTTCGGCCCGCTGCTGATTTTTTACGCGCCAGCTGATGCTTTGTGCTCTTTAAATTTTTTTTCTTTCTTCGTTCGGGCATTTTCTTGCCTTTTATTTATCTTACTTTTTCTTATCGCCGGCGGCCGCCGCTTGCTTGCTTGCCTTCAGGGGATCTTTCTTTTTATCACTGACCTTGACGGCAACCTTCACGGGGACTCCCTCAGGCCTCTTCAATGACCTTCGGATAAAAAGCAGGCCGTTGTCGCCGCCGGGGACTGAGCCTTTGACTAAAATCAAATTCAGGCCACTGTCTACCTTTAAAACTTCCAGGTTTTGCACCGTCTTCGTCACGTTACCTAAATGACCCGGCATCCGATGCCCCGGCCACACGCGTGAAGGAGAAGAGCTCGCGCCAATGGAGCCGATCCGGCGATGGGAGGTATGGCCGTGGGTTCTGGGAGCGCCGTGCCAATGCCAGCGCTTCATACCGCCCGCGAAACCTTTTCCGATCGACGTGCCCTGGACATCTACAATATCTCCGGCCTTAAAAACGTCCGCTTTGATTTCCTGGCCGATTTCATAATTTTCCTGGGGCGTCAAGCGCACTTCTTTAAGCCACCGCTTGAGCGGCAGTTTCTTTTTTTCAAAATTCATCCTGGACGCTTTGCTGAGGTGTTTTTCTTTGACTTCGCCAAAGCCGATCTGAGCGGCTTTATAACCATGTTTTTCGGAAGTTTTGAGTTCAGTCACCACACACGGACCCGCCTCAAGCGCTGTGGCAGGGATCAGCGCGCCTTCTTTATTGATGTACTGCGTCATCCCGAGTTTTTTTCCTAAAATCGCCAACATTATTTGATCTCCACATCCACGCCGGCCGGCAGGTCCAATTTTCTTAAAGCATCTATTGTCTTCGCCGTCGGATTTAAAATATCCAAAAGCCTTTTATGTGTCTTGATAAAAAACTGTTCGCGGGATTTCTTATCGATCACCGGAGAACGGTTCACCACGATCAATTCACAGTCCGTGGGCAACGGGATCGGCCCGGAAACTTTCGCGCCGGTCCTTTTAGCGGTATCAACAATCTCAAGTGCGGATTGATCGAGAACCCGGTGATCGTACGCCTTGAGCCTGATTCTGATTTTTTGCTGTCCCGCGGTCGCCATAGTTACCCCAATATCTCCGAGATGACTCCTGCCCCGACGGTGCGGCCACCTTCACGGATAGCAAAGCGAAGTTCTTTCTCCATTGCGATCGGGGTGATGAGTTCTGCCGTGACCGTGACAGAGTCGCCGGGCATCACCATCTCAACGTCTTTAGGGAGCTGGATAATGCCGGTGACGTCGGTGGTTCTAAAATAAAACTGAGGCTTGTAACCGTTAAAGAAGGCGGTGTGTCTTCCCCCTTCTTCTTTGGTCAGGATGTACACTTCGCCTTTAAACTTGGTGTGGGGAGTGATGGAGCCGGGCTTGGCGAGGACCTGGCCGCGCTCTAGTTGATTTTTTTCAATGCCTCGTAAAAGAAGTCCGACGTTATCCCCGGCTTGGCCGTCATCGAGGAGTTTCCGGAACATCTCAATACCGGTGACGACGGTTTTCTTGGTGGGGTGAATGCCGACGACCTCGACTTCGTCGCCGACCTTACAAAGGCCACGCTCAATACGCCCTGTTCCGACCGTGCCGCGGCCTGTGATCGAGAAGACGTCCTCGATCGGCATTAAGAACGGCTTTTCAGTCTCACGTTTAGGGGTCGGGATATAGTCATCCACGGCCTTCATGAGATCTAGGATACACTGAATGTGTTTAGGGTCTGTGGGGTTATTCAAAGCGTTTAAGGCGGAACCGCGGACAACGGGTATTTTGTCTCCGGGGAACTGGTATTTGGTTAAAAGTTCTCTGACTTCGACTTCGACAAGATCTAAAAGCTCTTTGTCATCGACGGTGTCGCATTTATTTAAGAACACCACAACGGCGGGAACACCTACTTGACGCGCCAGAAGAATATGTTCTCTTGTCTGGGGCATCGGACCATCAGCGGCTGAGACGACAAGGATCGCGCCATCCATTTGGGCGGCGCCGGTGATCATGTTCTTGATGTAGTCGGCGTGGCCTGGGCAATCCACGTGAGCGTAGTGGCGCTTCTCGGTGTTGTATTCAACATGAGAGACCGCGATCGTGATGCCGCGCTCCCTTTCCTCGGGGGCGTTGTCGATCGTGTCAAAGGCGCGGGCTTCGGCTAAACCCTTTTTAGACAATACGGTCGTGATCGCCGCGGTGAGTGTGGTCTTGCCATGATCCACGTGGCCGATGGTCCCGATATTGACATGAGGTTTGGTGCGTTCGAATTTTTCTTTGGACATT
>Ga0209726_10000521_pt1 | contig 71254 bp, 62 predicted proteins | sample Subgrocontami54m_FD_187453 | JGI IMG/M metagenome (GOLD analysis project Ga0209726, IMG submission 187453) | Subsurface groundwater microbial communities from S. Glens Falls, New York, USA - GMW46 contaminated, 5.4 m (SPAdes) (version 3) | ecosystem: Environmental > Aquatic > Deep subsurface >...
CTGCTCGCGAAAGTCTCTGAGGAGCCGGATTGCCTGGGTGTCATGATCCATGCCCAGAGTATCCAGCTCCCAGGCACCAGGCGGGAAGTCTCAGTCCGCCTGGGCTGACATTTTGTCCAAACTCAAGCCCCTAAGGTGCCGCAGCAAGGTGGAATGGCGCGACCTTCCCGATTCCCTAAACGGGACGGGAGGCCGGATGTGACCAGCGTGAGAGCCTTACTGCGAGCGTGGCCGGCGTCATTGACGACATCTACCGCGCTCCTCCGTTACACTTGCGAGCCATGGGGCTGTCGTAGGGAGCTGGAAGACTCAGTCTGTCGGAGCAAGCATGGCAATCAATAGCGCCGAGCAGGAGGGGCGAGAGCGTCTCGCCCTGTGCGCCCGCGCGCTCCACAGTATTGGGGTCTACGGACTCGCGGGACACATCAGCTTGCGGATTCCGGACAGCCCGCTGATCCTCATCACGCCCGGCGGCGGTCTGGACAAGTCCCGCCTCACGGGCGACGACATGACCGTCATCGACGAGAACGGGAAGCACGTCGGCGGCCTGTATCCTCCTCCGATCGAGACGCCGATCCACACCATCGTTCACGCGGCTCGCCCCGAGCTCGATTCGATCGCGCATCTCCACGCGCATTGGTCCACTGTTTTCAGCATCCTCGAGCGTCCAATGGAGATCGTGCTCCTCCCCGCCACAACCCTCGGTAAGCGCATTCCGTGCTTCGAGGTTCCTCACTTGGTCACAACGCCCGAGCTGGGCGAGCAACTCAACGCCGCGCTCGGCGATGCCGCGGCTGTTCTCATGCGCTGGCACGGCATTACCGTTGTCGGCGAGACGTTGGAGCAGATGTTCGATCGCGCGCTCTTCATCGAGGAGAACGCGCGCCTCCAGTACGAGGCCACGCAGATGGGGCGGCCGATGCCCGTGCCCGACGAAGCGTTCCCCTCCATGACAGCCGAGCGAGGGGGTCCAAAGGCCGCGGCTCGTACCCTCAACTACTACGCAAACCTGGAGCGTCCCAAGGACCAGCAGGTCCAGGAGGGTCGTAGCGCCCGTCAAGGCAGGAGCTGAATCGAGCTAGAGGAGCCGTCGAACCAGCGAAGGGAGTGTGCGGAGATGAATCGGACCGCCCTTGGGTTGATGATGGTGACGTTGGTCAGCGCGGCGTGCGCTGGGACCTCTGCGCCATCGGGTTCGCGCACGGCAAGTAGCGCTGCCGACGCCCCCGCTGCAACGACTCGAACCCTCTCGGTTGCCCTGCGCGTCGAGCCCGCGGACACGTTGAACGCCCCTGAGGATCGCGGCGTGCTCCACAAGTCACTGTTCACGGCAACCCTCTCGTACTGGGACGAGAAGGGCGATGCCGCGCCGCTCCTGGCGGAGACGTTGCCCAAGCTCAACACGGACTCATGGCGGATCAACCCGGACGGCTCCATGGAGACGACGTTCCGATTGCGTCCCAACCTCAAATGGCACGATGGATCACCCATCACCGCCGACGATGTGGCCTTTACCCACAGGGCCGAGCAGGCGCGGATCGAGGTGGGCCTCAACTCCACCAGCGCCGAGCGTCGCCAGATCGAGGACATCGTTGCCCTGGATCCGCTGACCGTGGTCATCAAATGGAAGCAGCCGTACACCGAAGCAGCAGTCCCCCTGTTCGTTCCCATCCCGCGAAGCATCGTCGGCCCGACTCTTGGTCAAGGCGACATGGAGGCGTTCACGAACCTCCCATATTGGAAGACCGAGTACGTCGGTGCGGGCGCCTACAAGCTGGACCGGTGGGACCTTGGCACCGTCATCGAGGGCTCGGCGTTCGAGGGCTATGCGCTGGGCAAGCCAAAGATCTCGCGCATCCGCCTCACGTGGAACAACGACCCGAACGTGAACCTGACGAAGCTGCTGTCTGGCGACGTCGACATGGCGGCGGACGGCTCACTGCGGTTCGAGCAGGCCAACACGCTGCGCGCGCAATGGCAGGACAAGGGCACGGTGCTTCTCAGCCCAACGAGCCTGCGCTACGTTCAGTTCCAGTCACGGCCAGAGTATGTCAATCCCAAGTCGCTGCTCGACATACGCGCGAGACGCGCTCTGGCTCACTCTATCGACCGGACCACGCTGGCCGAGGCGATGGTGGCCGACACCACTATGGCGGCGAACACCTATCCTCCGCCGACTGTGCCCTACTACGAAGAGCTCCAGCGGACCGTCACCAAGTATCCGTTCGACGTTCGGCGCGCGGAGCAGTTGCTAGCCGAGCTCGGCTACGCGAAAGCGAGCGATGGTTTCTTCGCCAGTCCCGGCGATGGACAGTTGCACTTCGAGGTGCGCGGTGTCTCTGGGGGCCAGGAGGAGCAGGACACGACCATCGTCTCGAGTGCCTTGCGCGATACGGGCATGGATACCGTGATCTACCTGCTTCCCTCGTCGACGCGAGCTGTGGACGAGATGACGAAGGGCACGTTCCCCGGCCTGACGCTGAACAACAACACGGTGGGGCGGCGCGACTTTGGCCTGGACAAGTTCATCTCGTCTCGCATCGGGGGCCCGTGGGACAACTGGGCGGGCGGGAACCGCATGGGGTACTCTAGCCCCGAGTTCGACCGCCTGTTCGACGCATGGACCACGAGCCTTGCGACTGCCGACCGAAACGCCCGGCTCATGGAGATGATGAAGATCCTGAGCGACGACCTGCCGGCGGTGCCCCTCTACTACAACTTCCAGGTGCTCGCCCACAGCGCGTCGCTCCGTGGACCGCAGCGCATCTCGCCCGAGACGAGCGTCCACTGGAACGCGTTCCAATGGACCCTGAACTAGGGAATCACCCCCAGTCGTTACATCTAGCCCACGGTCTGAACGCGCGTCCCAATCCGGCAATCGAGGATAGCTATGAAGTGTCAATTCTGCGGAGCTAACAACCCTGACGGCGTGAGTCGGTGCCAGGTCTGTGGAGGCAACCTTTCACCAGAGCCCACACTCACGGACGCAGTGCCGTTTGGCCCCTCGACTCAGCCGTTTGACCAGCCCGGCAGTGCGCTCCGCATGGAGTTGGTTACGACGGGCCTTGGGTTCGAAGGGTTTCGGATCGTTCGGCATATGGGCGTGGTGCGCGGGCTGACCGTTCGGTCGCGGAGCATCGTCGGAAACATCATCGGCCAAACCCAGGCGATCTTCGGCGGAAACATCTCAGCCTACGTGGACCTGTGCGAGACGGCTCGAGAGGAGGCCTACAACCTCCTTGTCGAGCACGCGAGGCAGCTCGGCGCCAACGCGGTCATTGGGATGCGATACGACGCCAATGACGTAATGGATGGAATCACCGAGGTCCTCGCCTACGGCACCGCCGTGATCATCGAACCCCAGGCTTCGACCACGTAACTACGCTCCTCTCCCATCGCAATGGGAGAGGGTGGGTGAGGGCCACTCTGTTTCCCGCCTCCGTGATCTGGCCTATTAGCGTCAGTGCCGCACTCAATCCATTGCGACGGGAGGCTAGATCGCGTACGACACGCGGACCGTTGCCCTTACGATCATCTCGCCCGACTCGACCGGAGGGGCTGGCGCAGCTCCTGGCGCGGAGGCATATCCAGCGTAGCTCATCGCGCGCGGCGATGGCAGGCTCGTCGAGTCTTCGGTAATGGAAATGATCGGGCCGAGCGCTATCCCCGCGGAGGTCGCGATCGCTTGAGCTTTCGCATGGGCACTAGCCGTCGCCTGGGCCAGAGCTTGCCGCTTAGCCGCGTCAGGATCTGAGAGGCCGAAGCTGATGCCGCCCACGTTGTTTGCCCCGTTATTGATGGCGGAGTCGAGGACCGCGCTTGCGCTCGCCAGATCGCGGACGACGATCGACACGTTGTTGCTGGCACGGTACCCCTGAATCTGCGGCGGAGTCTCATCGGATTGGGGGCGCTGCCGGTAAATTGGCTGGAGTGAGAGACCGGACGTCTGAATGTCGCGACTCGCCACGCCGAGCGCACGAATTCCCGCGATCACAGCGGCTTGCCGCTGGCTCACCTGGGTCATGGCCTGGTCTGCGGTAGGCGCAATGCTCATGACCCCAACGCTCACCGTCGCAATGTCCGGCTCCACGTGGACCTCGGCCTCGCCAGTCACCGTGATCATCGGCTTCTGCTCGGTGGTGGTCTGGGCCGACGCCGATCCCGCCTGGAGCAGCGCCCCGCTCACTACCACGGCGGCGAGTAGCAATCTGGAATACACACTCATATTTGCCTCCTCCGGACTCATGCCTCGGTCACCTGTCGTTTCGTCGAACCGTCAAGCATGCGGCGCTCCAACGAGCCCAACCCGCTGCATGCATTCTAGAGGTAGAGGCGGAGTTACAGAAGGGGCCAGATGAGGCTAGGAGGTGCGATCCAGCTCCCACTCGTACATGTTCCAGTGGGATGTCGTTGCGTTGACCCCGTTGTCCGGCCCCTTCAGCGCGGAGAGATGAATCGTGAAGCCGAGGAGATAGTAGAGCGGGAAGTTGGGGAGCCACTCGCTCTGCATCCTCATCATCTGCTGGAAGGCCTGGACTTGCTCGCTGCGGTCCAGGGTAGCGTTGAATCGATTCCACAGGCGCTCGTAGTCGGGATTGGACCAGCCGCCCCGGTTGTTTCCGGTCCAGCGATTTGCGGGGGTTCCGATCTGCTCGCTGACCAGCGACATTGCAGAGGTGCTCTCGCTTAGGCCGATCCCGTGAACGAGGATGCCCGGAAACGTTGCACGGGCCTGCTGGTCTCGCGCGAGCGCATTCGGCATGACGAACGGCTGCACGTCGATCCCCGCTCGCTGCCAGCTATTCACCACGATCGGGAGGAGTTGGTCTTGCTGGGGTCCGGCGCTGTTCCAGAACGCTGGCTGGAAGCGATCTCCGCGGGGAGTGGCGAAGAAGCCTTCGTTGTCCTTCGAGTAGCCGACCTCGTTCATGATCTGTTCGGTTCGTCTCGGGTCGTATGGGTACTTGGTGATGATGCGCTCGATCTCGGCGAAGTACGGAGCCTCGGGCGGGACGAACGTGTGTGGCACAGGGGCATGACCCTCGAACAGGCCAAGGTTGATTGCGTCCTTGTCTAGGGCATGCAGTATGGCTCGCCGCACTCGGGGGTCGAGGAGGGGTTGCGACTGCTGGTGCTCGGGTCGATGCTGCGCTACGGCGGTGATCGTCGCGGTCGAGATCGAGAGAAGCTTGCCCTTTCCGTCGACGCCGTCGAATCCCTGACGTCGGAGGATCATGGCCTTCTCGAATCCAACCACGTCCCTCATGACGTAGTGGGCCTCGCCCGCCAGAACCGTGGCAAAGGCCGTGTTCTCGTCATTCATGAAGCGCAGGATGACGCGATCGATCTTGGGCCTTCCGAGCGCGTGGCCGTCGAACGCCGCGCCCTCGAGGTGTGAGGCGGGCTCCCAATTGGTCAGCCTGAACGGGCCTGCCCCGACGTAGTCCATAGTCCAGAACCGATGCGACAGAAAGGCATCTCGCTGGCCGATGGCATCGCTCTCGAGGGAAGCGAGCGGCTCCGCGAGGATGTGCCGCGGCAACGGGTCGAGGCCTTGTCCTGTGTCGAGATAGGGCGAGCGCCAAGAGATGTGGACGGTCTGTGGATCAGGCGCGGTGACCCGCTCGATCCAGCTCTGGGGCTTCGGCTCGAAGACGGATAGGCCGGGGGCGGTGTAGACCTGGTGGGCGAAGACGAAGTCATCGGCAGTCAGAGCCTCGCCGTCGTGCCACTTCAGGCCCGGCCGAAGCTTCCATATGGTCTCCATCTGGCCGTCGGGGAGAACCTTCCATGAGTCGGTGTTGAGAGTGGGATTTGCCTCGGCCAGGTATGGTCGCGGCTCTCCCTGGCTATCCATGATGGTCAGGCCCGCGTTGAAGATCCTGGTGGTTCGTTCTGGGTTCGTCGGCCCGACAGCCTTGATGGAGAGGTTGCTGACCTCGGTATTGACGATCATGCGTAGGGTGCGAGGCGGTGTTGTAGTTTGTGGGGCAGCGGACGACCCGCGCTCTTGGGTCGAGGGCGACACGCAGCCGACCACGACGAGGACGAATGCGACGGCGGCGACTGCGCTTTTGCCGATGCGAACGCTAGGCAAGCCTATCGGCCGTTCACGCCCACGGCGGCACGCCTTGGAAACGTCCTGACCCAGCGCTCACCGGTCTCTTCCGGCAGGCTGTCGAGCACGTCGTCGGTGGGCGGGGCGTTCCGCTTGAGGAATATCGGGTCCACCTCGTTCACACGCGGATCACGGATCTGGCCGGGCGGGTCTCCGCCCTCCTGCATCGTGCGAATAGCCCGCAGCAGCATGCGGCGCCAGGCCGCGATGGACATGTCGGGCACGCCCAGCATCTCTTTCGTCCGGTCCTGGATGGGGCCCTGGGTCTCGTTGGCCAGCGCATCCTGGACGACGAACACCGAGCCCATACCGGTAAAGGTGCTCGTCTTCTGCTCCTCCCGATCTTGCAGGTACCGGTTCCGCTGGTTGCGAATGAAATGGTAGTCGGGCGTCATCATGGACCAGCTTCGCTTGTAGCGATGGTCCTCCGGGATCGGCCCAGACCGTTTGAAGGACATGGCGAAGAGCCAGTTGTGCGTATCGTCGATCGGCACACGCCAATAGATCAAGTACCCATCCCCGGCGGACTGTGCGCCGCCGTTGGTCAGGCAGAGGCTGGGGAAGGTGTATTCTGGTCCTCCAACCCCGCTGCCGAGGTAGGCCCAGACGCTGAAGTCGTTCTCTTCGACGCGAACGACGCCGAAGTACTCGTCGGGCGGGGGCTCGCGGAAGCTTGCGTCTTCGCCCTTTCCCAGTGCTTTGGGGTGGTCTTCGAGCTGCTTCGCACCTGTGTCGGTCCGAAGGAATCTGTGAAGGAAGCGAACGTGCGTCCCGTCTTGGCTGCCCTCGAGCCCCTGGAGGTAGTTGCACTCGTGGAAGTGCTTGGTCACGAAGCGGTTCTCGTCCGGCGCCGAAAGCACCTCGTAGTTCGGAAGCAGAGGCGGCTCACCCTCGCCCATGTACGTGAAGATGATCCCGCCCTTTTCGAGGCATGGGTAGGCCTTGTGTCGGACAAACTCTTTGAGATGGCTTCCGGGCGGCTCCGCCGGTGTCTGCAGGCATTTGCCGTTCACGTCGTAGAGCCAGCCGTGATACACGCAACGCAGGCCACCATCCTCGATGCGTCCGTAGCTTAGATCGGTAGCCCGATGTGAGCAGTGCAGATCGAGGAGCCCGATTCGTCCGTCCTCGTCGCGAAACATGACCAGATCCTCGCTGAAGAGCCTCAGGGGGAGCGGCGGTGCGCCAGGTGGCAGCTCTTCGCTCAGAGCAGCCGGCTGCCAATAGCTTCGTAGCAGCCTGCCGCACGGTGTACCTGGTCCCGTTTGGGTCACCAGGTCGTTTTCTTCCTTCGTCAGCATAGTTCCCCCTTTTGTCGACTCCGAATGGCCTCAGATCTGGTCGCGCCGTCTAGACGTAGCGGTCTGCCGGCCAGGTCCGCGTTGGCAAGGTGAGCGTTGCACGTCCCTTCAGGATCACTTCGTCGTCTTGGTTGCGCCCCTCGAACTCGCACACCACCCACGGCTCGGACGTGTCGGGTGATTTCTCGACCACCGTTGCCGAGTAGCGCTGCATGTCGCCCTCAAAGGTGGAGGCGGTGTGGCGAATCGTCTGTTTGCGAAGACGCCCGCGCGGCCCAGCCCAGTCCGTCAGCATGCGCGTGAGCATGGACTGACGGAGAGCCCCGCTCGCGATGATGGTCTTCAAGCCGCTGTTCTGGCGGACGTACTCTCGGTCGAGGTGGAGCAGCCCCAGGTTCTCCTGGACTCCAGACCAGCGCACGGCGGATTGCAGCGTATGAGGTCCAAACTCCCGCTCCGGGATCTTCGAGCCGATGTCGACGTCCTCAAAGTAGACCTGCTCGGCTATCGCCATGGGACTACCCTCGCTCCGCGAGCGCATCGACCGTCGTCGCTGGCAGCTTCGCGGTCGTCGAATGGAGGCGCACCACCACCTCGCCGCGCTGATTGCGGATCGTGCACTCTCGCACCAGGTAGACGATAAGCGCGCGCCGCCCCTGGCGGGCGTAGATGTCGGTCATCTTGTTCTGCAGGGTGAGGTGGTCCCCGATGTATACGGGCTCCAGCCACTCGATCTCCGCTCCCGCGTTCCGCGTGTCTGTGTATCCCTCCGGCAGAACGAGGCCGGGCCACATCTGATTGGAGTCGGAGCCCTCCGGATTCGCGCGCCGGTAAAGCTGAATGACGAGCATCGGCGGCACAACGCGGCCCTTATAGCCGACGCTGCGGGCGTAGTCGTCGTCCAGCCAGAGCGGATTGCGGTCGTCCGTGGCCTCGACGAAGCGACGCACGTCGGACGGATACACCGCCTCGGGCAATGGAACGGGATCGAGCGTCGTCCCGATGTAGGCGCGAAGCTCATCCGTGATGATGTTTTCGGCAGTGACGTTCATGGGACGGATTATTCGCCTACGTGCTTGGGAATGTCAATCGGTCCCGCCGCAGCCCGACGCTCCGCGGTAGGCCTTTCCGCTACCATTACCCTGTGGGTCCCCAGATCTGGGATCAGCTCCCAGATCGTGCAGGTGAAGAGCTCGGGAGCGATCTCGACCGATGGCTGCGAAGCACCGGGAGCGCGGACGCAAAGAGAAGAAACACAAGGCGGCGGGCAGGGCTCCGACGGCAGTGCCCGCATCCCGACCGGTCGAGGCAGCAGAAGTCCAGCGCGGGTTCTCCGCTTTCCAGCAGGGAAGGTACGACGAAGCGATCCGCGTTTGGCAGTCGGCGCAGGGTGCGGTCAACGCACCGCCTGGACTGAGTGCCGCTCTGGCCGAAGCGTACTTCCGCCGGGCGATCGAGAGCGCAACGGTGATGGCGCGCCCCCGGGACGTGGGCGTCTCGCAGGGCGGTCACCCGCATTCCTCCCGCTCCCTCGGGGATCTACGGCAGGCGGTAGGATTGGCCCCTCAGCATGCCGCGTACCATTTCCACCTTGCGTTGGCATACCACGCGGGGGGAGAGCTCCGACGCGCGCTTCCTGCCTACCAGGAGGCGTTCCGCCTCGCGCCTGAGGATGCGCGCATGCGTCGCCACCTCGTGCAGGCGGTCGTAAGCCTTGCGGATGAACCCGCTGCGACAGACGAGGCGCGCGAACTGCTGAGTACCGGGACTGCGCATCATGATGAACCGACGCGGCGGCTCCGCGCGCTGGTCTTACTTCTCGGGGGCGAGCCTGCGGCCGCGCTGGCCGCACTCAACGAGCAAGCAAATGACCGTTCGGCCGGCCTGGGACGTCGTGCCGCGCGTTCCGCGGTCCGTCGCTCTGCGCAGCCGAGCCCGCACATGGCGATTGCGTCGGGACTCGTGCACCTAGCCGCCGGCCAGCACGAGACGGCGCAGACTTTTCTCGACACACTCGTCAGGTCGCGAGTCCAAGATCGAGGGTCCGACGTTTCCGCGGCTGGAGCTGACGGCTCCGAGCCGTGGCCCGTGGCGCTCGTGGACGCTGCCGCGTTGGCGATGATGTCCGCTCGGCTGGCCCGGGGGGACATCATCGGCGCCTACGAGGCGCTGGAGTTACAGGAAGCTCCGGTTGCTGCTGAGCTGCGGCCCGCCTTCGCTGCGATGTGTCACCGGCTGGCGGTGGCGCTGGCGCTTGAAGAACGGGTGGCCGAGGCTGCCTGCGCCCTCGATCAGGCCGTGGCTGCACAGGATGCGCCTGCGGAAGTCCTTCGCTGCCTCACACACCTCCACGAGCTCGCAGGAATCCGGGCGGCACGGCAGGAGGACTATCAAGCGGCCGCCCATCACTGGGAGGCGGCGCTGGGCCACGCAGGTGAGACTATCAGGCCCCGCCTGCTGCGCAATCTGGCCCTGGCAGAGGAACGCCTGGAACGTTGGGAGCAGGCCAGCACGCGCTGGGAGGCGCTGATCCGCCACTGGCGCAAGGAGCTCCAGGAGGCGCGCCAGCGGCGGGAGCCCGGCGCCAAGGGAGCGACGCCCGGGAAGGCGCAGTCGGTCCCATCCACCGCGACCGTGCGCCACGCACCGGACGAGCTGCGCCGATGGTTGGCCGTCGCGTACCGCCATCACGCCGGGGTCCTCGAGTCCGCGGGCGATTTCAGCGGCGCCATCCGCACGTTAGAGCGTGCCCTCAACTTCGATCCGTCCGACTTCGATCTGCGGCAACGGATCGCCGAGCTGTACCTGGATGAGGAGCAGTATGGCGCGGCCATCGAGCACTTGCGGCGGCTGCACGCCGCGCGTCCCACCGACACGATGGTGCTCATCGAGCTGGGCTCTGCCCTCGATCTGAAAGGCGACCGACAGCAGGCCCAACGGTGCCTCGAGCAGGCGATGGAGCTGGAGCCTGACAACGAAGCAGCCAAGGATCTGCTCGCGGTGGTGCATCACGGAAATGCGAGGCAGCTGGCCGTCTCCGGCGCCGACGAGCGCGCGCTGGCCGAGTACGTCCGAGCCGCGGAGTTAGCGCCCTATCGGGAGGAGCATCACCTGGCGCTCGGACAACAGCAGCTCAAGATGGGCCAAGTCGCTACCGCGGAGGACGAGTTCGATTGGGCAATCCGCCTCACGAGAAATGAGGGGAGGCTTCGCGTCATCATCGGCGCTGCGTACCTGGGCCAGGGATACGAGAATGAGGCCGAGAGGATGTTCCGCCAGGCGCTACGCGTCAACCGAAGGCCGGAGATCCAGGCTGCCATCGGCGTAGTCTATTTCGCTAAAGTGGGGTACGCCAAAGCCGAGCCGTACTTCAAGCGCGTTATGAAGAGCAGAGATGCCAGCGCAATGACCGCCGTCGCCCAGACCTTGATGGACGCAGGACGGATGGAGGATGCTGTGCCCTATCTGGAGCGCGCCGTCCAGGTCGACCCGCTGAACATCGATGCCCACTTGGCACTATCCTTCAACCGCGCGTTCGGCGCCGGCGACTATGTTGGGGCCGAGGTCGAGATACAGGCCGCGAAGATGGCGGCAGTGCTGCTGAACGATCGGGACGCGATGGCCACGATCGCTGAGGCCCACGCAATCAACGCGGAAATGGCTGAGCTCACGTCTGGGTTACGCCCATGAGTGATCTGACCGACGAAGAGCTCCTCGCGACAGACGAGCTGTCCGCGGATGACGCCGCGGAAGCTGCCCCGCCGGCTTCACCGTACGCGGTGCTGGGCCTCGAGCAACAAGCCAGCGCGGAGGAGGTACGTCGGGCCTACTTTCGACTCGTTCGCCAGTATCCGCCGGAGACGCACGCGGCCGAGTTCAAGCGCATCCACACTGCCTACGAGACGCTCCGCTCCCCGATGCGCCGCGCCGCACTCGCGGTGGAATCATTTGACGAGAGCGTGCGGGAGATAGACCTGGATCTGCTCGAAGCGCTGGCTGACTCGCCCGCGGCCGCCGACTTGGACGTGGCGGCCGTGCTGCTGGCTGTCGAGCTGAGCGTCTCGGACCTGTCCCGGGCGGCCTTTCCCGAAGACCTGACACCGATCGATCCCACGAGTTTGGGACTCCTAGCTTACGACTCCGATCCGCTTCCGCACGCAAACAAGGTTGAGTCCGAACCCCGGACGGAGGCGTGAGTCTGCTCCGCAGTCTCTTTCGGCGATCGCAGCGCCAGCCAGCAGACGATGAGAGTGCCGGCGCTCTCTCCACCGACATTGTGATTGGGGAGGAAGAGGCTCCGACCAGCCAGGCACCCGAACCGGATCTTGCTGGCCAGCTGGATGCCCTGCTGCAGCAGATCGCGAAGCTCGGGCGGGAGCAGCTTCAAACGAACTCACTGCTCGATGCCCAGGCCGAGAGCTTCGATGAGCTGAGCGCCGCCTGGCGTGAGCACCTCTCCCAGCGCGAGCAGGATGGCGCCGAGGCTCGTCGCGCGCTGGCAGAGCTGGAAGGGCAACTCCGCCTTTCGCTGGCCAAGGACCTGCTGCCCACGGCCGATGCGCTAGCCGAAGGCATCCGCTCCGCGCGTGAGCTTGCGGAGCAGGCGTCGGCTGGCTGGGGCCGGGGCTCGATCTCCGGCAGTGGTGATCGGAAGTCGGGTGCCCGGGGCCTTTGGCCGTGGCGGCGGCATGCTGCCCCCAGCCCGGCGCCGCCACTGGCTGCCTTCGGAGCCTGGCTCGAAGGATTGCTGCTCGTCGAGCGCCGCCTCCTAGCGTTGCTCGAGCGCGAAGGGATACGTCCGATCGCCGCAGTGGGCCAGCCCTTCGATCCCAAGCGCCATCTGGCCGTCGCCGTCGACTCGGGCGGGACCGATGCGCCAGAAGACACGGTAGTTGGCGAGGTCCTCCGTGGGTACGTCGTGGGGGACCGGGTGCTTCGGTACGCCGAGGTCGTGGTTGCTCGACCAGCGGCCAGCAATCAAAACGCAGTGTCCCGCGCGGGGATCGCCGAGCCGAAGGCTGAGGACTGATGAATGGGTAAGACCGTCGGGATCGATCTGGGCACGACCTTCTCTCTGGTAGCCGTTGTGCAAGACGGCCACCCCCGGGTCCTGGCGCCCGGAGGGGAGCGCTTGCTTCCCTCAGTGGTTGCTTTCTCCGCCCAGGGTGAGCTTCTGGTAGGCGCGCCGGCGCGCAACCAGTACGTTCTGGAGCCGGATCTAACAGTCAGGTCAATCAAGCGGAAGATGGGTACCGACGAGCGCGTGACGCTTGGCGGCCGGCAGTACACGTCGCCGGAGATCTCCGCCTACATCCTCCGTGAGCTCAAAGCCCGCGCCGAGCAAGAGCTGGGCACGCCCGTCGAGCGGGCCGTCATCACCGTTCCCGCGTACTTCACCGATGCCGCCCGCCAGGCGACCAAAGAGGCGGGGGAGATCGCCGGCTTGGAGGTCGCCCGCATCATCAACGAGCCGACGGCCGCGGCCCTCGCCTACGGCCTCGACCGCCAGGATGACCAGACGGTCGTGGTCTACGATCTCGGGGGCGGGACCTTTGACGTCTCGGTCGTAGAGCTGAGCCAGGGCGTAATCGAGGTGCGCGCCTCGCATGGGAATATCCTTCTGGGCGGCGACGATTTCGACCAGCTCCTGGTCGATCATGTCGCGGATGCGTTCCGCCAGCGGCACGGCGTCGACCTGCGTGAGGACCGGCGGGCGCTCGCTCGCCTCGTGCGCGCCGCTGAGCAGGCCAAGATCGCGCTGTCCGATGCGCCCTACGCTCGCGTCACCGAGGAGTATGTCGCCCGCAAGCTCGTCGTGCCCCTCCATCTCGACCTGGAGCTCTCGCGCGAGCAGTTGGAGCATCTCATCCGACCCCTCCTGCGGTCTACGCTGGAATCGGTCGACCGCGCGCTGCAGGACGCCGGCCTACGCCCCCGGGACCTGACCAAGACGCTCCTGGTCGGCGGCTCCACGCGGATCCCCCTGGTGCGCCAGATGCTTGCCCAGCACCTCAGCCGCGAGCCCAGCGCAGAGGTGCACCCCGACGAGGCGGTTGCGCTGGGGGCCGCGATCCAGGCGGCCATCATCGATGGAGAGCCAATCGACGCGGTCCTCGTGGACGTGGCGCCGTACTCGCTGGGCATCGAGACTGCCCACATCGTGCTGGACCACCTGTTACCCGACCGCTATTCGGTGCTCATTCCTCGCAACACGACCATTCCCTGCTCGAAGGCGGAGTCGTTCTACACAATCTCGCCGGACCAGGATATGGTCCGCGTTCGCGCCTACCAGGGGGAAGAGCAGGTGGCTTCCCGCAACAAGCTCCTTGGCGAATTCCTCTTCGAGGGCATTTCCCCGGCGCCACCAGGCGAGAATCGAGAGGTGGTCGTGCGCTTCGACTACGACGTCAACGGCATCGTGGGAGTATCGGCCCTCGACCGCCGATCCGACCGCAGCCAGAGCATCACCGTCACCGCGTCGCGGGAGCGGCTGAGCGAGGCCGAGAAGACGCGGGTAAAGCGGGACCTCGTCAGGCTCGACCGTCGGCTGGAGCGCCAGGTGGACGCGCTGCTGCGCCGCGCCGAGAGATTGATGACGCAACTGGAGGCCGCCGGCGAGAATGAGGCGGCCGAGGAGGTTCTGTCAGTAGCCGGCGATCTCGAACGGGCGCGGCAAGAAGGCGACGCCGAACGGGCGCGCCTCCTGGTCACGGCGCTCGGCGATCTCATCTACGCCCACGAGCCGTGACTCCACTTGGGCTTGTCGGCGCCGGGTCGCTCCGCCACCGTTATCTTCTGTCTTGCCGAGGGTGCCCGAGGCTATGAGGCGAAAGCCTGTTTTAGGACTCCGCTTTGGCCAGCGCGTTGCCGATGAGCTCCGTCATGAGCTGCGTTGTGACGAGCGAGTACTCCTCGGTGCCTCCGTTGACGTAGCGGCCACCGGGTTGAGGTACGTACGGCAGATAGACGCCATCGCGTCCAACGTCCGTTCGGAGGGATGGGTGGCCCACCGCCTTCTGCCAGGCGGCCTGACCGTCGCGAGAGAGCAGCCAGTTGATGAAGAGCTTTGCCGCGTTGGGATGCGGCGCCGAGTCGGCCAGGCCCAGCGCCCCGTTCTCCGGGCCGATGACCGAGCCTTCCTTGAATAGGCCAGCGGGAACCGCCGTCACGGGCAGCCCCTGCTTGGCAGCCACCATTGGCTCGATGGAGCTCACGAACAATGCGATGCTGAAGCGACCCTCCGCCAGCCAATCCATAATCTGACGTTGGTCGTTGGAGAGAGTAAGCGCCGTCTCGCTGAATAGACGATCGAGGAACGTCGGTCCCAAATCCGGCGCCTTGTAGGCGAAGCGGGACAATACGCCGCCTGGCCCCGTATTCCGGATGTCCGTGGCAACCATTTTCCCCTTCCATTTCGGATCCAGCAGGTCCCACCAGGAGGTGAACTGGCCTGGCTCTACCAAGCGCGTGTTGATGACGAGCGGCTGGACGACGCCGAGGAACATGAGCGTTGTGTACGGCTCGGCAGAATCCGCGTACCAGAACTTCCCTTCGAACCAGTTGCGCTCGTCGACTATCTCAGGAAGAAGCAGCGCGGGGCGAAGCGGCGCCATTGCGCCAGCCTGCTTCAGGGTGACCACCATGCCGGTCGTTCCGCCGACGAAGACGTCGACCAGGTACCGGCCCGCCGTTCGCTCGGCGATTACCTGGGCCGTCTCCTGGGCCTGGGGCAAGAACAGAGCTTCGACGGTGATGCCTGGGTACGTATTCTCGAAGGTCTTGGTCAGGACCTCCTGCACGTCCGGTCCACCCGTGGGCCCGTAGAGTCGCACAACGCCCTCGCGGCGCGCGGCTGCGACCAGGTCATCCCACCCATCCGGCTTCGCGACCGAGGCCGCGGGAGCGGCTGGTGCGGCTCCGGTCGGTGCGGGTGGCGGTGTGCAGCCACCGAGGAACGCGGCGGCTCCCGCTGCTGCCATGCCGCCAAGAAACTCTCGTCGAGACCACGACTCACCCATTGTCCCTCCGTCAAGCCTGCCCACTTTGGGTGGCGCGCCGGTGCCATTCTATGCGCAGCGGCCGCCGCGGACCAGCGCCGGGTCGAGGTGCCAGGTTTCTTCCCGTTTGCGAGCCGCTCGGGTAATATGTCGTGGCCAAACGCGTAGTGATGTAAGGAGGACTGATGGGCGAATGGAATAACCTGCAGACCGGCGCCTATGAGGGGATGATCGCCGAGACGATCACCATCAAGGGCAACAACAACGATACGATCAACGCCTACTTCGCTCGCCCCACGGGGCCGGGCCCCTTCCCGGGCGTCGTGCTCGTACACCACATGCCCGGCTGGGATGAGTACTATCGCGAGACTGCCCGCCGCTTCGCGCAGCACGGCTACCAGACGCTCTGCCCCGACCTCTACCATCGAAACGGTCACGGCACGCCGGACGAGGCAGCGGCCGCGGCTCGCGGCGAGGGTGGCATCAGCGACGACCAGGTCATGGGCGACCTCGGGGGAGCTCAGGCGTACCTGAAGTCGCTCCCGAACAGCTCGGGCAAGATCGGTATCACGGGCACGTGCTCTGGCGGTCGCTACACCTTCCTCGCGGCATGCCGAGTACCAGGCTTCGATGCCGCGGTAGAGTGCTGGGGCGGCGGAGTCGTCATGGCCCCCGACCAGCTCAACGAAAAGCGACCGGTCTCCCCGATCGACCTGACGAAGGACTTGTCTGCCCCGTTGCTGGGTCTCTTTGGCAACGACGATCAGAATCCGTCACCAGATCAGGTGAACCAGCATGAGGCAGAGCTGAAGAAGCACAACAAGACGTACGAGTTCCACCGGTACGATGGCGCGGGCCACGGCTTCTTCTACTACGATCGACCGGCCTACCGACAGCAGCAGGCGATGGAAGGCTGGGAGCACCTTTGGGGGTGGTTCGGCAAGTACCTTCGCTGAGCCGACCGGATCATCCTACGCACAAAAAAGGAGCGGGCCACACGGCCCGCTCCTTTTTTTGACCCTATCGTTTGCGCGCAAACTTCTGGAGGCGCGCGCCCTCGAGCACCTCGGAGACGTAGACGTCGCCCTGCGAGTCGGTCCAGATGCCGTGTGGCCCCCAGAATTGCCCCGGCGCATGACTGCGCTCGCCGCCCCAGCGCCCGAGCACGTTGCCGTCTAGGTCCAGAATGCTGACACGGGCCCCGAGCTCCGCGACGTACATGATGTCGTCCTTGTCGACGAAGATCTTGCACGGCTGGAGAAATCCGGGCCACATGTCCAGGTAGTCGCCGTTTGGCGTGAAGATCTGGATGCGGTTGTTGGCCCGGTCGGCCACGTAGACCTTGCCCTTGTGCTCCCAAACGCTGTGCACCAGCTTGAACTGGCCCGGCCCCTCGCCTGGCTCTCCCCATGAAAAGAGCAGGGTTCCATCGGGCGCGTACTTGTGGACGCGACAGTTGCGGTACCCATCCGACACGTAGAACTCGCCGGTGGGCGACATGCCGACGTCCGTAGGGTGGTGGAACGGCGGCCCGGCATACTTCACTACGGGGTCTTCCTTCGTGTAGCCGGTGTCGGATGGCTGGTGCCGCTTGCCGACGGAGAAGAGGTGCCGCCCGTCATTCGTGAACTTCAGGACAACCTGCGGATTGCGATCGACGAGGTAGACTGCGTCGTCTGGGGCGATGTAGATGCCGTGCGCATCCTCGAAGATGCCGTCGCCCCACGAGTTGATGAGCGCCCCCGACCGATCAAAGATCATGTACGGGTGGTCGGTGCGGGTGAAGACGTGCACGTGGTCATTCGAGTCCACGCCCACGGCGCCTACCTGTCCCCACCGCCAGCCCGGAGGTAGATCTCCCCACTCCTCCACCAGCTCGTACTGGCGGTCACCCGCGTCGATGATCATCCTGCTCCTCCGTGTGCGATTGGGCCTACCTTACACCCAACTCCATGTCGCGCTCTATTGGCCTCGCGGAGAATTTACGCGTAGCTGCCCGGGGTGCTGTTGAGCTGGCCTGCGTCGGTCGGTCCTTCGACCGCTGGCGTGCGTTGCACGGTGACGACGCGATTCTGCCAGACATCGCCAGGCACGCCGCTATTCGGCGTCAGATAGCTGGCGGGGAGGAACAGCTCGCCATGCCACTGGCTCATTGGGATGTATCGATCCGAGCCGTACCAGCGGCGATCGGCGCGGTTCGGGTCGGCGATGTAGAAGCCAAGGATCTGTGCGCCTGAAGGATCGTGGCCGGGGTCGCCAACGGCGCGGACTCCGCGCACCAAGACGTAGTGGGCGCCGCGCCAGATCAGCGCGATGGAGGGCTCGCGGTGCGCCGGATTGGCAAGGAGCCATGCGAGCATGCGCGACCCGGCCGTCGCGTCGTCGTAGCGGAAGTGGTCGAACCCTTTATCAGGCATCCACTGGCGGGCTGCTGATGCGGCCGCGAACGGGGAGCAGTTCCACTGCTGCACGGTGAATCCCGCGTTGTTCGCCAGCTCCCAGTCCCAGATCGCCTGTTGCCGCGCATAGCTCGGAACGTCGTGCGCCTGGCCGTGGTAGGCCATCCACATCTCGATGTCCGCCGCTTCGCACCAGACGTTCGTGAGCTGGCGCGCAAATGGGAACACCAGATCCACATCCAAGATCTCGGAGGATGCTGCCTCCTCGGTGGGCTGCAGGTACTGCCCGCTGACCCAGCCTATCGTGGAGCCAGACGCCACCCGCCACCAGCTCTGAGTCGCCGACGCGGCCAGCAGATCCACGGCCGCGCCCTCGCTAAGCCCGCCGACACGAGGTTCGTCCGCGCCCGGGCCGCCGCGCACGTTCAAAGTGTCGGTCGCAACCACCGCGCGCCGGCCTGCGATGAGTCCGGTCTGGGCTTGCGGCCGACCAAGATCGACGACTCCGAGAGCCGCACCAGTAACTCCAGCCGCCGTCAGTCGAAGGAAGTTACGTCTGTCCATCATGTCCATGTCCCATTAGAAGCCCCGCAGAAGCCCCGCTCGTCCATGCGTCGTCGGCTAACAGCAGGCAGTGACTCATCGGGCATGGCGGTCCTGGCATCGTTCATTCGCGTGGGACCAGCATATCGCTGCGCTATTTGGCCGGACAAGTCGCCGTCCAGTCGCATCAGCTCAGCGTCGTGGCGTCATCTTGCAGCTAGCAGGATCCGAGGTCCCGCACCGATTCGTCTAGACCTCGTAACAATGAACCTGAATTGACGTAACTCTGTTGTAGCTCGTTGTTACCTTTCTTGTAACCCTCCCCCCTTAACCTGTACACGTGGGCCGCGACAGTGATCCGCGGGCCGCAACGTGCATCCAGTCTGATGGAGACGCCGATGCGAATTGCACACGTGATGACGGGAACCTCCGCCCGCGAGAAGGCGGCGGTGGCGCTGATCGACAGCACGCGCGAGCAGCGCGATGCAGCCGACTTCCGAAGGCTGCTGCTCCTGGCGGCGATCGCCGTGGCCGCGATCGGGCTGGTGACCACGATGACGCTGATGCTCGCACAGCAGCGTCTGGGGGTCCCCCTTTCAGTCGTTGATGAGCGCTTGACGCCGAAAGTGGACGTCAAACCAGCGACCGGTTATTCGCAGAATTCCGGGAGCATCATGTCGTTGCAGCTCGACTCCGAAACGAGCGCGGTTCGAGCGTCGCGGGTCGAGGCCGATTCCCCGGCCTTTGCGCCGCTCGACTCGGCCGTTCTCGATCAAGCCCGATCCGACCAGCGTGTGCCTCAGCAGCGATTGAATGACGCCACTGGCCGAGCGCCGATCTCAGTATCAACCACCATTCTTGTTGGAGAGCCGCAGTGATTCAGGCCTTGCCGCAGATCGGCGGGAGCAGCACATGTTTCGAGACTGCGGCCCATGCACCCAAGACCATGTCAAGGAATTGATGGCGCTCTTTCGCGTGGTCGATTCGCCGTCAGCGATCGAGAATCGGCTCGTGGAGTGCGAGGCGAACGTCGCGGCGCTGTCTGCTGTCGCGCAGAGCGTGGCGGAGCTGCTCGGGACGACGGAATACACGATCAAGAGCCAGCTGTGGTACGAGCCGACTAAGCTGCGGCGGCGCCACAAGCGCGGAGTTCGGACGAGCTCGATCGTGGTCGTGCCGGGGCTGGCGTCGCGCCCGTCCTCCCCGATCCGCTTGCGGCCGGTCGCCTAGGATCCGCTGTACTCCCACTCGTAGTCAGGATCCCGGTACGCTTCTTCGGGCATCTGGCTCGTGAGCCCGCGCTTCGCTAGCTCCTCTTCGAACTTTGCGCGGATCCACGGCTCTTCGCTCGGGTACTGGATCGTGTCCCGCTCTGGGTCCTGCACTTGCTCACCCACGCCGCTCAGCCCCCGCGGCGGGTGCAGCGCGAGGTAGCGAGCTGGCGCTGACCCGAGGTTGAAGTGCTGGTGGAACCAGCGGTTCGGCGGGACGAAGACGCTTGCCTCTTGCCACGGGATCACGATCTTTTCGTGACCCTCGGACCACATGACGGAGAAGCCCTCGCCCGACGGGATCACGATGACGAAGCCCGGTCCGTGACGGTGCGCCTTCTTATAGGTACGTGATGGGAAAACAGACATGTGGGCGGTCACAGGGGAGTCCGGAAAACGGACCCACACGACGTGTCCGCCGGCTCCCCGGCCCTTGAAGGGCACAAGGTTGTCCCAGGCCCGCATGTTTGGGAAGAAGTTGCCGAACCAGAACTGACCACCACGTGGCCCAGCCGCGTTCGCGTCGGACTGCTGGATCGCCTTGGCCTCGGAGAAGACCTCCCCGCTGATCAGGGCCTGTCGCTCCGCCGCGCTGTCGTTGTTGATGAAGAAGTCGGGCTCGGGGATGGCCTGCATCGCCAGGGGCAGATAGTTGCAGTGGAGCACGCGGGCGGGTGCGTTGCCCTGGGCGTTGCTGAGCTGGTACGAGCAGTGGCGCGGGATCTGGAACATGCTGTGCTTCTGCCACTCGAACGTCGTCTTCGGGCCGTCGTCCTTTGCCCAGACGGTCGTAAGGCCACGGCCTTCGACCACGTAGACCACATCATCCACGCCCATCTTGAGCGGCGGTAGCGTGGCGCCGGGCGGGATCTCGGTCACGCGCGCCTCGCTCACACCCTCCTGACCCGCGAGGAGCAGGAAGGCAGCGTTGCACTCGCGCTCGTCCCAGCGCCCAAGCTCCATCGTTCGGAGGTCCTGGACGAAGTAGCCGCGGTGGATGGGCACGCCGACGGATTCGACCCACTCGTCGTAGGCGGAGGGCACGTTCCAGCTAACGTGGGGTCCCTGATCGCTGGCTTGTGTGGCGACGGTCGTCTCGGCCATGGGTCACCTCCTTACGTGTTCAGCGTGCTGCCCGCGAAGAGCTGCGCGTTGGTCAGCGGTCCGCGGATGTGCCCCTGCTCGACGTTGTAATGAATGTAGGCATCGACCGTACTCTGATTGGCGGCGACGCCGAACTTGAACGGATCACCCCACTTCTCGATCTGCTCCTCCATGTGCTCGCGGAGGTACAGCACGCCGAAGCCCGCGCGATCGTTCAAGATGTCGGTGTAGGCGAGCTCCTTCGACTTCTCGAAGGCCTGGTAGAGCTGGCCGGCCAGCTCCGGTCGCTCCCGGTCGAGCTTCTTGCTCATGACCAGCAGGTGCACCGGAGTGAAAATCCCCGCTTCCTTGTAGAGCTTTTCGTCTTCCTGTGGATAGTCAGGGAAGAGGCGGCGTACGTTGGGACTCGCCTTCAGGGCTTTCACGGCCTCGCCGTCGGAGATGTCGGTGATCATCGCGTCGACGTCGCCGTCCAGCAAAGCGTCGACGACGCTCTTCTTGGGGTCGGAGAACATCTCAGGCTTCTCGGCTGGCGCGCCCGCGGCGGGGTAGACGGGGAAATGGTCGTTGACCCAGATCACCCATTTCGTCTTCGAGATGTCGACGCCGAATCGGTTCTGGAGCAGCCCGCGCGCCCAGATCGTGAGCGACGTTCCGTAGGAGCGCGTGGCGATGCGTTTACCTTCGAGGTCCTTCGGGGAGTTGATTCCGCGATCGTTGCGGACGAAGATGAACTGATATGCGCCCTTCCGCTTCGAGAAGACGGGAAGCGCGATCACTTCCCATCCAGCCTCGATGGCCTGCGGCCAATAGCCCAGGTTGAGATCCGCAAGGCCGAAATTGCCCTCGCGCAGGGTGGGCTCATCCTTGTAGACCATGACGGGCGCCTGGCCGATCTTCAGCGTCACACCGTCGATCGGCACGCGGTTTTCCAGGAATGGACGCATGATGTCGTAGGTCATGCTTGGGACTTGGAGCTCGAGCTGCTGAGCCACGGCCATAGGACCCTCCTACAGGCAGCGAATTTGCACTGCGAAGTCTACTACGCGCGCCAAATTCGCGCCGTGCACGTGAGAACTTAAATGCTATATACCCGACCGTTACCAATCATCAGGAGGACGAGACCATGGCGGTCAAGGACAAGGTCGTCGCGATTACTGGCGCGGCCCGAGGGATGGGCCGCGCGTACGTGCAGGGATTTCTTGCAGAAGGGGCCAAGGTCGTCGCTCTGGACCGGTCCTGGGACCCGACCGGTTCTTCCGGCGATGAGGACGATGCATTCCGCCGCGAGCTGGACAGCCGCAAGGACGACGTCGTGCTTGTAACTGTCGACATCACCGACGGCGAGGCGATCGAGGAGGCGTACCGCGCCGCGATGAAGAAGTTCGGCACGGTCGACGTTCTGATCAATAACGCGGGTATGCGCCAGCGCGACCTCTTCCCGCCGAGCGGTCGAATAACGACGCTCGAGACGAAGGACTCAGACTTCGAGCGGATGTTCGCCGTGAACGTTTTCGGCACTCTGAAAATGACGCGTGCGTTCATTCGGCCGATGATCGAGAAGAAGAGCGGCAGCATCTTCTCCGTTATCAGCAGCGGCGCGCTGCACCATTCCCATGGCGGCGCCTACATGGCCCTGCGCCCCAATAGCCGAGAGCAGCCGTACCAGGCGTCCAAGGCGGCGATCATGACCATGATGTCCTACATTGCCGACGAGGTGCGTGAGCACAACGTGGCCGTCAACGTCCTTATCCCCGGACACACGCGGACGACTGGCTACCTGCAGCAAAACCAGGCGCGCGCGGCGATGGGGTCGAGCACCGGGCCTACTCCGATGCGGCCGGAGCACATGGTCCCGATCGCCCTATTCCTGGCGGATCGTGACGCGGCGAGCGGCGTGACGGGCAAGACCTTTGACGTTATGACCTGGAACATCGAGCATGGCCTCGGTGGCTCCGAGGCCTGGGCTTGGAAGGACTAGGCCTCGATCATCTCGACGGCTTTGACGTACCTCTGAGAAGTGTGACCTCAGCCCCGGTGAGCGCCGGGGCTGAGGTCACCGGACTCTAGGACCAGCCTGTGATCGGGCGGTCTTGGAGCTCGCCGTCCACGTAGACGTCCACCTTCTCGTTGAAGAAGGAAAGATACCCCTTGATCTTGGGACACTCGGCTATCGGATCCGCGTAGCCCCACACAATGTCCGCCGCGTCTGTTCCGCCGACCTTGGCCGTCCAGTATGAGGCCACACCCTTGTACGGGCAGCGCGTCTCTTTGTCGCTCTTGGCGAGCAGGTCCATGCGCACGTCTTCGGGTGGGAGGTAGTAGCGCGTCGGGTGGCCCGTCTCGAAGAGGCACCGCGGGCGGCTGGACTCCGCGATCGTCTCGCCGTTGATGACGACGCGGATGTTCCGTGTGCTCTCGATCACGTCCACGCGGTGGTAGGGGTCCCGCGGGTGGCCGTAGATCTCTTCGGCCTCTTCGTACCAGCCATCCATGCGGCCCCAATAGAAAGCCAGGTAGCCCTTGATCGCGGGCTGGTCCGGATACGGATCCTGGTAGCTCCACACGCCGTCCGCCGAGACGCGATCGCCAACGCGGAGCGTCCAATACGAGGCTTCGCCTTTGTACGGACAATGGGTGTGCAGCTCCGTTGGCTGCATGAGGTCCATCCGAACGTCTTCAGGAGGGAAGTAGTAGGTGGGCCGGCTTCCCGTCTCCCGGAGCAGTAGGGCGCGACGGCTATCGGCAACGGTCTCGCCGTTGAACTTGACCCGGACCCATCGCGGGCTTGGTTCCACCTCCACCTTGTGGTTCGGGTCTCGTTCCCGCCGAGGGGCTTGCATTGTCTGCGCCATGGTCTCATCCCTCCAACTACATGAGGACGTCCAACGGCTTGCCGATTCTGCGTCGGCCTCGATGCGTCCCGTGATTCTAAATCAGACCGGCTATCATCGATAGCAATACACGGAAGAGGAGTTCGTTGCATGGCCTATCGCATCCTGGTGCCGTTGGACGGCTCAGAGGTGTCCGAGTTGGCGATTCCCTGGGCCGACGCGTTCGCGGAAGCGCTCGGGGCTGAGGTCGAGCTAGTGCAGGTCGTGTCCACGCACGGAGATGCGGACGCCGGGCGCGTCGAAGCCGCGACCGAGACGAATGAACTGCTCCGTGCCCGCGCGCTGCTTCGCCATGCCATGAAGGTTGACGCCGTGGCCGTCCACGGATCGGCCGCTGAGGCAATCGTCGCCCGCGCTCGCTTCTCAGAGGCGACGATGATCGTGATGGCGAGCCATGGCCGAGGCGGACTCGCGCGGGCCGTGCAAGGGAGCGTGACCGACGACGTGATTGCCCGCTCGGCGACGCCTGTCCTCGTCGTCCGCGCCGATGCCCACACAGAGGTTCGAGTGCCGGATCGTGTGCTGGTCCCACTCGATACGTCGCAGCTCGCGCGCTCTGCCTTTCGGTGGGTTCTGCCACTCGCTCGCGAGTTGGGCTGGACGCTCATCCTGATGGCCGTAGCGGACATGCCGCCGCAGACAATCCCGGTCCAGGGCGCGGCGATACCGGTGCCGTCCGCGGGACGCATTCACACGCCAGCGGAGCTCACCGAGTATCTGGAGGAGTTCGCGACCTCGCTCCGCGAGTCCGGTCTGTCAGTAGAGACGCAGGTGGAGATCGGCGACTCCGCGAGGGAGATCGCCCAAGTCGCGGGCGAAGCTCAGGCGGGCCTCATCGCGATGAGCACGCATGGGCGTCGGGGTCTCGACCGTTGGTTCAGCGGCAGCGTGACCGATGGCGTCATACGGGCGTCGCCGGTACCAGTACTGACTCTTCACGTGGAGGAGGCGGCGGGCTAGCCTTCCGATCGCCGATCACCAGCCACAACGCGCCCAGCGCCACGAACGCAATCGCCAGGCCCAGCATGCCCCCTAGCACCGGCACGTGCAACAGAATGACCACAATCGGCAAACCGGCGAGGAACGGTGCGATCCGCCCGCCAGCGGCGTCCGGCTGCAGCCGCTCGAGGATCAGCTTGCCGCTGAGATAGCTGGCGATCGCCTGGCCGATCAAACCCGTGAACACCACGAGCCCAACGACCAGCGCGGCGTTGACCAGCAAGCCCAGCACCACCACGAGGCCGGCCAGCGTCGAAAGGGTCAACGCGCCGAAGCCGAGGGCCAGGATGAGCGCCACCAGTCCTATGGCGAAAAACCCAATGAATGCGCAGACCGATGCCACGATGCCCCAACCAACGCTTGGCCCTGGCCGCGATCGAATCGTCTCGGCGAGCGTCGGTAGCGCACGCGGCGCCAGCCACAGGAGGAGCAATCCGATCAGCCCGACGGCGATGAGCTGTCGGACCGCGTCGACGACGGGATTCGATGCTGTGTCGCCGGCCGGCTCTTCCTCTCGTTGATCCCAGGTGACTCCCTGCGCGACCTGCCCGGCGATGGGGTATTCGATTGGGGAAGAGTAGGTCAAATGACCTTCGATGCGCGCGTTCGGGGCCACCGTGAGGCCGGGTCGCACTACGGGCAGGGTTATTTCTGGTGGGGGAGATGCGTCGGCCCCAGCCGTGGTTCCACCGGTCGAGCTGCCGCCGATCGCCAGCTCCACGTTGCGGCCTACGGTTCCTCGGATCTCCAGTGCGCCAAGGCCGGCCTTGAGATCGCGCTGGATGCGCCCCGCAAGGAGGCCTTGGTAGGCGCCGAGCATCACGTCACGCCCGATGGTACTTTCGGAATGAGTCTCGAAACTGTAGGCGCCAGCCAGAACGTCGCGCCCGATGCGGGCGTTCTGGCCGATGAGGATCGCCTGTCCGGCGAGGCGCGCCGAATCCCGCACGCTGCCGTTCACGATCACCGTCTGTCCCGCGGCGAACAGGCTACCCTCGATTGTGCCGTTGACGCGGACGATCTGCCCGGCCGCCATCACGTCACCGCGCACGGTACCGCTGATGGTTATGTCCTTGCCCGCGATGTATAGGTCGTCGTCGATCACCGCACCAGCAGGGATGACGATCTCCTCGGCCGCGCGGCCGTCGAAGGCATGCGCCCCTGGAACGAGGGTCAGCGCCAGCAACACCAAAGCGAGAACGATCGAGGACCCGAAAACACTCCTGACGAGTCGCCGACGCATGGCTTCCTCCTTGTGGTCTAGACGACGGTGCGCGGACGGTAGTAACGCATCAACCCGCTGAGCGTGACTGTGCGAGGGCGTTCTGCTGCGCCTGTTCCTTGCGAGCCATGTGTCCGCCCAGGATGGCGCCCGCCCCCGCGAACACGCCGAGGTGAAGGACCAGGCCTAGGACGACGAGGGCGATTCCTAGCTCGCCGCCCGCCTTCATGCCGCCTGGGTACATCCAGCTCACCAGCACGAGGCCAGCGACGCCCATGCCACAGAGGAGCGACATCCAAATACCCATGATCACTCCGATCAGAGTCCCTTCTCGGAGTGTGGCTGTGGCGTTCCAACCCGTCGCGAATCCCGTACCGAAGGGCACAACAAATGCCACTGGAGGTATCCATCCCAGCCCGAGCAGCAATAGAACGTTGATGCCAAATGCCTTGGTCGCAATGACCATCAGCTCGCCGATCGTGTGGCGCTGGGGACGGGGCTCTACTCCCTCAGGTGCTTTCAATGAAATGGGTCTCCTCGTATCACAGCCCGAACGAGCCCGCCCCGCTGTCTGGGCGTGCCCTCGCCTGCGGTCAGTGTAAACGGAGTGGACGGAGACCGACTAGCCCCAGAGCTCCTTGGATGCCAAGGCCGCGCCCTCGCTGAGCGCTTCCAGCTTCGCCCACACGATGTCTGGGTGGCCGACGCGACCGCCGAGCCCGCAGTCCGTCCCGGCGATCACGTTTTCCTTGCCCACGACTTCCGCGAAGCGGACGATCCGTTCCGCCACGAGCTCCGGGTGCTCGATGAAGTCGCTGGAGTGGCCGACCACACCGGGGATCAGCACCTTGCCCTCCGGCAGCTTCGCGTCCTTCCAGACCTTCCATTCATGCTCGTGGCGGGGGTTTGCCGCCTCGACGGAGTACGCGGCAACCGGCACCTTGAGCACGATGTCCACGATGTCCTTTAAGGGAATATCGTGCTTGTGCGGGCCGTGATAGCTGCCCCAGCAGACGTGGAGCCGCACGCTCTCTGTTGGAATGTCGCGGAGCGCATTGATCAACGCGTCGATGCGAAGCTCGGCGAACTTCCGGTACTCGGCAACGCTCATCTCTGGATGCATCTGCCACGCGTCGGGCAGATCCGGGTCGTCGATTTGGAGGAGGAACCCCGCATCCACGATCGCCTTGTATTCCTCGTGCATCGCCTCGGCGATCGCGTTCAGGTACGCCTCGTCATTCGGGTAGTAATCGTTGTGGAGCCAATGCTCGATGGTCCCGGGGGCCACGGCTGGAATGAACGTATCCTCCGGTCTCACACCCTGCAGCGCGGCCTTGAAGTTCTCCAGGTCGCGCCGCAGGTCCGCCTGGCCGACGTAGTTCAGCGGGGCGACGCAGAAGAGGCGCTTACTCTCCCCGCCACGGAGACCGATCTGGCGGCGGTTGATCTGGCCGCCGGTCACGCTCGCGCCGACGCTAGCGAAGCCCCCGAGCTCGATGAAGTAGCCAGGAAAATCCTTCAAGTCTCGCCCCTGGATGCCGACCAGCGGGACTTCCTCAGGCTTGACGGTACGCTCCTCGACGCCGCCGAGCCGCTCACGGGCGTAGTTGGAAAAGTTGGACTTCCCGAACTCGCCGTCGTTGACGCAGTCCACTCCGCAGGCAAGCTGCTTCTGCACCACCTCGGCCACCGCGCTCCGAACCCGCGTATTGAACGCCTGCTCGTCGTAGGGCGCGCCGGAGGACTTGGCCTGGACCAGCTCGCGCACGTCGTCGGGACGCGGCAGGCTCCCGGCATGGGTGGTGAGGATGCGGTTCGTGCTGCGCTTCATCTCTATCTCCCGCGGCCGTCGCCAGGTCGCGACGATGGTGAGCCGCAGCACTCAGGGTGCGCGGGCGGTGCCCATCATACACCGGAAGATCGCCTTCCCCGGGGCCATCGCCCCCGTCGGTTTGACTCTGCTGAGCGCAGCCCTTATGGTCCTGCGTGCCCGATGATCGCCTCGGATCGGTCGATCCAGCTCCAAAAAGGAGTCTCCATGTCTGTCTCTTTGGTAACGAGCAACCGATACGCCAGCGGCTACCTCATGAGCGGCCGCGTGCAAGTAAAGGGATTCGACATCCAGTTCCAACCCCCCACGCCGACCGTTGCGGCCGTGTACACCGAGCAGTACCACAAGCAGACGTACGACGCGGTCGACATGCCCTTCTCCAACTACGTCGTTTGGCGCGACCTGGGGAAGCCTGTCACGGCGATTCCTGTGTTCCCAACCATGTTCAATCCGATCCTTGGCGCCATGGTGAACCGACAAGCTGGCATCAAGGGCCCGGGCGACCTTGTCGGGAAGCGAGTGGGCGTCTCCGGCTTTGGGTTCAATCCTGCGGTGTGGCTCCGCGGCGCCCTGGTCCATCAGTATGACGTGCCGATCGAGAAGATTACTTGGGTAGAGGGCGAGCCCAACTCCATGATGGGTGTGCCGTTCCACCGGTCGAGCCGCTTCACTATCGAGAAGACGAGCGAGAATCTCATGGAGCTGTTGGAGCAGGGGAAGCTCGACGCGCTGGTCATGTCGGACGGCGGAGTAGAGCCGAACGACAAGGTCGACCGGCTGTTTCCGGACTATATGGCCGAGATTCGCAAGTACCGCGAGGCGACCGGCGTCGTTCCCACCAACAGCGTCGTCACCATCACGGAAGCGGCGCTGAAGGCCAATCCAGGGATCGATCGCGCGCTCGTCGACGCATATCAGGAAGCCTGGCGACTCTACGTCGAGGAGTCCACACCGGACGCCAAGCACATGGAGCTGAAGGTCGACGACCTCAAGTCTATGGGCGTCTTCCCGCCGAAGCAGGGCTTCAAGGCGAATCGTACGGCCATCAACCACCTTGCGCACTACGTGTACGAGCAGAACCTCGTGCGCAAGCTGTACGAGCCCGAGGAGCTCTTTAGCCAGGTCGACTGACCCGAGGAGGTCTCATGGCACGCGTTGAGCACCCACTCACGCCTATCCAGACCGGCGGTGTCGACTGGGCCGCCCATTGGCGACGCATGGTCGAGGAGCGAGCTGCCGTCGAGGGCGCGCGGACGCCGCCGTCGGCGAACCGATGGGACGGCCGTGCCCAGCGCTTCGCCCGTCTTACACAGTCGCTCGATCCGTCGAGCGATCCTTTCGTCCTCGCCGTGAAAGCGGCCGTAAAGCCCACCGACTCGGTGCTCGACGTTGGAGCCGGGGCAGGTCGGTACGCGTTCGCTATTGCACCACTCGTTGCCCAAGTCACGGCGGTGGAGCCGTCTGGCGGGATGCGCGCGGCATTCGAACAGGAGGCCAAGGCGCGCGGCTTGGACAACGTTCGATTGGTGCCCGGGAGCTGGGACGAGGCGCAGGTCGAGCCCCACGACGTCGCGTTCGTCGCGAACGTCCTCTACTTCGTCCCGGACGCGATTCCGTTCGTCGAGAAGCTCGATCGCAGCGGCACGCGAGCCTGCTTCATCTTCCACCGCGTCGAGGAGCTGGCAACGGCCCTTGGACCGCTCGGCGTCGAGATCAGGGGCCGTAGGCCGCCCGAGGCGAGCTTCATCGAGCTGTACAACCTCCTGTTCTCGATGGGCATCAGGCCCGATGTGACATTGGTCCGCCCGCCCTTCTCAGCCCGGTATGGAAGCATGGACGAGGGCGTGGAAGAGGCGCACCAGTTCCTCGATATCCCTGCGGACGACCGCTCGCAGGACGATCGCATTCGCGGTGTCCTCTCCGAAGTGCTGGTTGAGCGTGATGGCCAACTGGGGTTCGCGCGTAGCCCCCAGATGGCCATCCTCTCATGGGAGAAATAGCGCTTGTACCCCTCGTTGCGCTCCTGTACTATCGGTCCAGTTGGACGAGCGATACACCGAGCGAAATGGAGGTGCTTTGGTGACGATCTGTATCTCTGTCGATGGAACCGCGGAATACCAGAGTGACGCGCCTGCGAACGAGATTCTCGTCGGTACGGTCGGCGGGGTCCTGTTCCTGAACCGCGAGTCGAAGGGCGCGCCGTGGCGCGAGGCCCGGCGAGCGCTCGAGGGCAAACACGTGAGCTCGCTAGCGCCCGATCCGAAGCGCGGCTTGATCTTCGCGGGCGTCTACAAGGATGGCGTGTACGTCAGCAAGGATGGCGGCCAGACTTGGGACAAGAAAGTCAACGGGATGGAGTTCACCGACGTCTACTCGGTGAACCTGACCGAGACGAATGGCGAGGTCCGCCTGTACGCGGGGACCGAGCCTGCCCACCTTTACCTCAGCAAGGACCTTGGCGAGACGTGGGAAGAGCTGCCCGCGCTGCGCTCGGTTGGGACCGTTGATAAGTGGAGCTTCCCTGCTCCGCCGCACATCGGCCACGTCAAGCACATCACCTTCGATCCCCGGTCCTCGGACGTCATGTACGCCAGCGTCGAGGTTGGCGGAGCGCTGAAGAGCGAAGACGGCGGACGCACGTGGCGAGATCTGCCGGGCGTGTACGAGGACGTCCACCGAGTGGTGATTCCTCCGACGCAGCCCGACAACCTCTACACCACCGGCGGCGAGGGCGTTTGGCACAGCGCCAACGCAGGTGGGAATTGGATCCACCTATCGCCGAACTCTGCGGGCATCACGTATCCCGACGGCTTCGTCCTCCATCCGGAGAACCCGGACTTGATGTTTGCCTCCGGCTCCATCTGCAGCCCCGGCGCATGGCGGCAGGCGGGCACCGCGGACTCCCGAATCGCTCGCAGCCGAGACCGCGGCGAGACGTGGGAGCGACTTGGCGGCGGGCTCCCGGAAAACCTGCACGGCAACTTCGAGGCCCTGATGATGAACACGTTCCCAGGTGGATTCTCGCTGACCACCGCGAACACTGACGGCGAGGTCTACCACAGCGACGACGGCGGCGAGACCTGGACGCGCATCGCCCAGGGCGTTCCGGCTGTATCCAAGGGCGGACACTACCGCAACATTCCTGGCGGGCCGGCCCTGGCCGGAGCGCACTGACAGCCGCAACGCGAGAGTTTCCAGGAGGGGCGGGGAGGAGACTCCCCGCCCCTCCTAACGCACTAGGGGGTCTTTGAGCATGGTTGGTGAGGTCACGAGCGTGGCCGTTCCGATCCAAGTCACCGTCAACGGCACGCGGCGGCAAGCCGCGGTAGAGCCGCGAATGCTCCTCGTCCACTTCCTCCGCGACCAGCTCGGGCTCACCGGGACGCACGTTGGGTGCGATACGAGTCAGTGCGGCGCATGCACGCTGATCCTCGACGGGCGAGCCGTCAAGTCCTGCACGATCTTCGCTGTCCAGGCCGACGGCACCGACATCATGACGATCGAGGGGTTGGCACGCGAGGGCAACCTGCACCCAGTGCAGCAGGGGTTCCACGAGGAGCATGGCCTGCAGTGCGGCTTTTGCACCCCAGGGATGATCATGAACGCCGTCTCGTTGCTGGAAGCAAACCCGCACCCGTCAGACGACGAGATCAAGCACGCGTTGGAGGGTAACCTCTGCCGCTGCACCGGGTACGTGAACATCGTGAAAGCGATCAAGTGGGCAGCGGAGCACGCGGGGGGCAGTAATGTATCCCGCTAGCTTCACCTACCTCACCCCGAAAACGATCCAGGAAACGTTGACTCTTCTGGCGCTGCATGGGGACGACGCCAAGCTGCTCGCCGGGGGGCACAGCCTGATCCCGGCGATGAAGCTCCGCCTCGCCGAGCCACGTTACCTCATCGATATTGCGCGACTACCAGGGCTATCTGGCGTCCGGGTCGACGGATCGGAGTTGGTGATCGGGGCGCTCACGGTCCACGCGGACGTGGCCGCGTCCGATCTGGTTCGGCAACACGTTCCCGGGTTGGCTGACGCGGCCGGCGTGATCGGCGATGTCCAGGTGCGGCATCGCGGCACTATCGGCGGAAGCGTGGCCCATGCGGATCCCGGGGCAGACTTCCCCGTGATCTTGACCGCCCTGAATGCGTCGTTTGGGCTCACCTCGCCTAGTGGCACGCGGATCGTCGGCGCGGACGACTTCTTTGTCGACTTCTTTACGACCACGCTCGAGCCGAATGAGATCGTGACCGAGATTCGCGTCCCGTTGCCGCAGAATGGCGCTGGGACTGGGTACGCGAAGCTGCCCCACCCAGCATCCGGCTACGTTGTGGTCAGCGCCGGGGTCCTCATCAGTCGTGGTGCGAACGGCGAGTGCACGAGCGTCAGAGTGGCCATCGGTGGCCTGGCGGGCGCCCCAACGCGCGCGACGGCTACGGAGGCAGCGCTTCAAGGCAAGCCGCTTAACGCCGAGGTCATTGCTGAAGCCGTGTCGCATGCAGCGGAAGGTACCGACCCCGACGACGACACGTACGCCAGCGCCGCGTACAAGCGCCACGTTGCGACGGTCTACGCCAGACGCGCCATCGAAGCCGCGCTCCAGCGAGTCACCCCCTCTGGGACAGGCAGGTGAGGCCGAGTTTCCCCCCTCTCCGTCGGGGAGAGGGTTGGGGTGAGGGCGGAGCCCGTGCTCTGAAGTTACGAAAACTGAGATATTGCGAGAGAGTGCTGAAGTGATCGATCGGATTCAACAGGCGATGGCGGAAACGCCCTCACCCCCGCCCTCTCCCAGAGGGAGAGGGAATTGACAGGGCCTGCTCACGACAACGCGGCCGGGCACCCGGTCGCCAATGGCTTGATCGGCGCCTCGGTCAAGCGCGTGGAGGACCTGCGCCTCATGACGGGCGCGGGCAAGTATGTCGACGACATCCAGCTTCCCGGCATGTTGTACATGGCGATCCTCCGAAGCCCGTATCCCAAAGCGCGCATCACCTCGGTCGACGCGACGGCAGCTCGGGCTATGCCCGGTGTGGTCGCGGTGCTGACTGGCGAGGATCTGGACCTCAACATCACCGCTCCGGTCATGGCGCCTGGTATGAAGGTGCCGCCGCATCCGATCCTGGCCCGTGGAGCCGTCTACGCCGTCGGAGTGCCGGTCGCGGCCGCCGTTGCCGAGACGAGCGCACTGGCCCAGGATGCGGTAAACGCTGTTCAAATTGATTACGAGCCGATGCCGTCCATCTCGAACGCCGAAGGGGCAGCCGCTCCAGGCGCGACGTTGGCCCGGGACGAGCTCGACTCGAACATCTGCTACACGATGGTGCGCGAGGGCGGAGACGTCGAGCGCGCCTTCGCCGAGGCCGATCACATCACGCGCCTGCACATCGTGAGCCCACGCCAGGTGGCCATGTCGATGGAGCCCCGCAGCGTGGTCGCAAATCCCGATCCAACGGGACCGAGCCTTACGGTTTGGATCTCGTCGCAAGGCCCTCACCGGGTTCGGGCGGATCTCGCGACCACGCTGGGATTCCCGGAAAACCGCATTCGGGTCATCGCGCCAGATGTTGGCGGTGGGTTCGGGAGCAAAGGCCCTCTCTATCGCGAGGACGTGCTGGTCAGCTACGTCGCCCTGAAGCTCGGGCGGCCGATCAAGTGGACCTCGACTCGCAGCGAGGACTTCGTGACGACGGTCCAAGGCCGCGATCAAGCGTTGACTTCTGAGCTGGCGCTGAAGCGAGACGGCACGATGCTCGGTATCAAGGTGCGAGTCGTGGCGAATCTCGGCGGCTACCTGCACTCCAGCACAGCGGGACCGCCCCAGCGCATGATGGCGATGGCCCCCGGCTGCTACCAGATTCGGAATGCCCGGGTTGAGGTGGTCGCGGTTTTCACTAACACGATTCCGACCGGCCCCTATCGGGGCGCTGGACGGCCAGAGTCGGTCCAGAACATCGAGCGACTCGTCGATCAGGCCGCGCGGGAGCTCGGTATCGATCGCCTCGCGCTCCGCCGGAAGAACTTCATCCAGCCCGATCAGTTTCCGTACAAGACCGCCGTGGGCGTCGAGTACGACTCCGGCGACTACCAGAAGTCCCTCGAGGATGCTCTGCAGATCTCAAGATACGACGAGCTGATTCGTGACCGCGACGAGCGTCGCGCACGCGGCGAGCTCGTCGGCGTGGGCGTCTCGACCTTCGTCGAGCCGAGCGGCGGCGCCGGCTTCGAGAGCGGAGCGATCCGCGTGGAGCGCACGGGCGAGATCACGGTCCTCACCGGCTCCAGCTCGCACGGCCAGGCGCACGAAACAGTCTTCGCCCAGGTCGTGGCGCAGCTCCTGCACACCGGCATGGAGCACGTCGTGGTAGAGCACGGGGATACGGTCGCAGTCCAGCAGGGGACCGGCACTTTCGGTAGTCGGAGCATGGTCATGGGAGGCGGAGCCCTCGGCGTGGCCGCGGAGCGTTTGATCGCGAAAGCGAAGCGCATCGCCGGCCACGTCCTCGAGGCTGCTCCCGAAGACGTCGTGCAAGCCGATGGTGGGTTTGCCCTGGCGGGTGTGCCCGATCGCAAGGTGAGCTGGCGACAGGTGGCCGCGGCGGCATACGCGGGCCGCATCCCGGCGGACATGGAGCCGGGATTGCAGGAGACGGCGTTCTTCGATCCGAAGCGCGAGGCCTGGGGCTTCGGCGCCCACGTGGCGTCGATTCGCATCGACCGCGATACGGGCATCCCCACGATCGAGAAGCTGGTGCTGGTCGACGACTGCGGCGTGATCGTGAATCCGATGGTCGTCGAGGGGCAGATCCACGGCGGCGTGGCGCAGGGACTCGGCGAGGTGATGCGCGAGCACATGCTCTTCGACGAGGGGGGCCAGGTGCTGACGGGCACGCTGATGGACTACGCGGTGCCGCGGGCATCTGACATGCCGGACATGATTCTCGCCGAAACTGTCACGCCCAACCCTTTCAACCCGCTTGGGGTGAAGGGGGTCGGCGAGGCAGGGACGAACGGCGCACCAGCGGCCGTCGCAAACGCGATGATGGATGCGCTGGCCACGCTCGGCATCACCGACATCGACATGCCGTATACGGGGCCCAAGGTCTGGGAGGCCATTCGGCAGGCGGAGGGGAGGTAGGATGAAGCTCGACGGCACCTATACATTCGGCGCACCCCGCCAAGCTGTGTGGATTGTGCTCCAGGATCCAGAGGCGCTGAGGACCTGCATCCCCGGTGTCGAGAAGTTCGAGAAGATCGGCGAGAATGAGTATGAGGCGACGATGCGGATCGGGGTGGGCGCCATCAAGGGCACTTACACGGGAAAGATCCGCATGTTCGACCAGCAAGAGCCAATCCACTACAAGCTTGCCATCGACGCCAAAGGCACCCCTGGCTTCGTCTCTGGCGAAGCGACCTTCAACCTGAGCGAGGACGGCCGGGACAAGACGATTCTGAATTGGTCTGCCGACGGTCAGGTCGGAGGCGCGGTGGCCGCCGTCGGCCAACGCATGCTCAGCGGCGTGGCTAAGATGACCGTCGGCCAATTCTGGAAAGCGATGGATGAGAAGATCCAGGCGCGATAGACTTCGGACGCATCGGCCCGCGCGCGTCTCGGCGCCCGGGTGTGAACGGATTCAACAGATGGACGCCCGTTCGCGCTACGTCGCCCGTGTTCCGTGTGACCAGGGTCAGCCCCATGACAATCGCTGTTGCGGCCAGCAGTCCGTCGATCACAAGCAGGGGGTTGGGAACATTCAGGCGAGCACGCGTGCTTTGTCGGCGGAGCGCTGGATGTCGAGGGCATCGAAGTCGGCGCTGCGCGTAGGAAATCGCGAAAATCTCGTGTTTCGCCCTTGAGACGCGCGAACTCTTTGCTCGAAACGACGACTACAACCTCCTCGCCGTGCCTCGTCACGACCTGGGGCCCCTCGTCGAGCGCCCGCTGTACGAGCGCACTGAAGCGCTGTTTTGCCTGCTGCAATTGCCACCGCATTAATGCTTACTCTCTGTCTAGTCTGTCTAGATCGACCATACCACCTCAGGTCACGCGAGGCAGGAAGGACGTGCTTTGCCGTCTGGCGACTTTCGCTTGAAGATTGAAACGCAGCCTGCCGAGCAGGCAACACGGCACAAGGGGTTACCTCATGCCTGACCAGCCTTCAAGGGCGAACGAAGGCGAGACGATCGTGATCTACCACGGCGATTGCTTCGACGGGTTCACTTCGGCGTGGTCTCACAAGACCTGGCGCCCGGAGGAGCACGCGACCTACCTGCCGGCCAAGCACGGCGAGCCGGCTCCCGACGTGAGCGGAAAGCGCGTTTACATTGTTGATTTCGCCTATCCGCGAGACACGCTCCTGAGGATGCACGGCCAGGCGGAGAGCATCCTTGTGCTGGACCATCACAAGACAGCCCAGGCTGACCTGGAGGGCTTGCCGTTCTGCGAGTTCGATATGAACCGGTCTGGCGCCGGGATCACGTGGGATTACTTTGCAGCCGAGGGCGAGCCACGGCACTGGCTCGTGGACGTCGTGGAGGACCGGGACCTGTGGCGTTTCAGGTTCGGCGACCAGACTCGATTCACCATGGCGTACGTCGCAACGCTTCCGATGACGTTCGAGGCGTGGGATGAGCTGGCTTCCGCGGGTATGGAGGACGCTGTTCGGCAGGGCTCGGCGATCCAGAGGTATATCGACAGCTACGGTGAGAAGGCCTGTCGGGAAGCTCTCTTCCTGCCGATCGGTGGAGTCACGGTACCCGTCATCAACGTCGGCTACCAGAACGGTTCGGACCACATCGATCGGCTCATCAAGCTCCATCCCACCTACCCGTTCGCCGCATCCTTCTGCCTACGGGGAGACGGACAGTGGCAGTTCTCGCTGCGATCTCGTGGGGAATTCGACGTATCCGCCGTCGCTCGCCAGTACGGTGGTGGCGGCCACCATAACGCGTCTGGATTCGTGGCTCCATCGCTCCCATGGGCAAGCGACGCATCGGCCGAAAACTCGTAGAATCTGGCTCGTTCACGCGGTTCGGCAGTCATGACGAGCATCGCTAATGGAGGACGTGCAGGATGACGTTCGACGAATTGGTAGACCCGAATACGGCTGCACTTATCGTCGTCGATATGCAGAACGACTTCTGCGACTCCAAGGGCGGCCTCGCTCTCCACGGCGGCGACCCGACGCTGATTCAGCAGATGGCCCCGCGCCTCAGGCGCCTCCTCGAAGCCGCGCGGAAGAAGGGCTTGAAGATCGTCCACGTCCGCACGCACCACAGCGATTGGACCGATTCCGAGTCATGGCTCGGACGCCACACCAGCGACTTCCGTATCTGCTTCCCCGGCTCGTGGGGCGCTGATTACTTCGCCGGCTTCGAGCCTCTCGACGACGACGGTGAGTACAAGCCCGGCGCCCACGAGTACGTGGTCACGAAGCACCGCTTCAGCGGTTTCGTCGGCACGGACCTCGACCAGGTGCTCCGCTCCCGCGGAATTCGCTCGGTCATCATGACGGGCGAGGCTACGAACGTCTGCGTCGAGAGCACCGCCCGCGACGCCTTCATGCGCGACTACTTCGTCGCCTTCGTAGGCGACTGCACCGCTTCCACGAACCAGGCCGCCCACGACGCTACCCTCTACACGATGGGCCGTCACTTCGGGAAGGTCGTGACCTCCGACGAGATCATTGATTCCTGGGAGAAACCGGCAACCACTGCGGGCTGAGCACCTGCCCGGCACGTTTTGAGCCCCGATGAGTCAGCTTTTCGCGTGTCCGTCCACTGGACGACCCGTGGAGTTAACGGATGAGCGCGAGGCGCATATCGTGGCTCGGCATCCCGAGCTAGCGGGTATCCTGCGGCAGTGCATCGCCGCCACCCTCGCAGATCCGGACTCTATTCGTCAGGGTGGGCGCTCAAAGGTCTCTCGTACCTTTGCTCGCTGGTTCGATGCGATACTGGACGGGAAGCATGTCGTGGTCGTGGTTGTGACGGACTCGGATCCGATAAGAGACTGGGTGGTCACGGCATATGTGGCGCGGAAGCTGGGCGGAGGAGCGATGATATGGAAGCGGGACTAGTCTTCGACTACGACCGCGACGGCGACATCTTGTACATCAGCAAGGTGCCGCCCTATCCCGAGCAGCAATCGGAGGAAATTGGGGACGAAGTGGTCGCGCGTCTGAATCCTAGCACCGGCGATGTTGAGGCCCTAGAGATTCTGTTCTTCTCCACTCGGTTGAAGGAAAGCAGTCACCTTGAAGTGCCAGTGACCACCGAAATGCGCCTCACGAACACTGCCTAGCTACACCTTGATCTTGAAGACGCGGGCCGCGTTCCCAGATTCGATTGCCGCCAAGTCTTGCTCGCTGAGGTTCAGGTCCTTCAGGTCCTGGATCTGCGCGTCGATGTCTTCGCGAAAGGGGATGTCGCTGCCGAAGAGGACGTGGTCTGCGCCGAACATCGATAGCGCCATGCGCAGGGCGGGGACGTTGCGGCAGACAGTGTCGTAGTAGAAGCGCTTGAAGTACTCCTCGGGCGGCATGCTCAGGTTCTCGCTGCAGATCGGGAACCGCTCGTAGCCCCATTGCACGCGGCCCATGATGTACGGCGCTGCGCCGCCGAGGTGGGGGAATACCATCTCGAGGTCACGGTGCCGTTCGAAGACTCCGCCGTAAACGAGCCGCGTCGCGGCGAGCGTCGTCTCGAACATGAACCCCACGATGTTCGCCAGGCTCAGCTCAAGCATGCAGTCCAGCCCGGGCGGGGAGATCGGGTGGAGGAGAAACGGCATACGCCGGCGCTCCAGCTCGGCGTAGACCGGGAGGATCGACGGGTCGTTGATGGCCTTCGAACCAGCGCTTGCCATGATCGCTACGCCCGAGACCTCCGGTCGCCCCGCGATTCGGTCGAGCTCCTGAACCGCCAGGTCCGGGAACTGCAGCGGCAGCACTGGCAGAGCTCGAAAGCGATCGGGATAGCGCCGGGCGGCCTCCACCAGGGTGTCGTTCGCCATCAGCGTAAGCTCCCGCGCGGCTCCCTGGTCGTCCAGAAGAACGCCATGGAACGGTGGCGAGAGGACTTGCATCTGGATGCCGTACTTGTCCATCTCTTCCAGCCGCAGGTCGAGGTCTGTCATCCGTGGGTCGACGTTCATCCAGTTGATGATGCGCATCGCGTCCTGCCCCGATGGCGACCGATCGTTCCCAAAGACTCGTGTGGCCGCCTCGACGTAGGGCCGCGAAAAGATATGGGCGTGCACGTCGATACGCATCTTGCTGCATCACCTCGTCTCAATGAGCTCCGAAGCAGCAGCATACTGCAACAAGGATAAGAACGACGCTGATCGGCAAGACCATTGCTCGCGCCGAAGCTGGAGCGATTGAGCGATCGGATCAGAAGCGCTGGCACGGTCTTCGCGTGGTCGTCGCGGTTGTGAACCCATCTTTGATCGTCGTAGACTGCGCCAACTGCAATCGGAGAACAGCATGAATCCGATATCGAGCGAATGGCCGCGTCTCACGAGAGGCGGGCCAGGGGCAACGGTCGTCGAAATGTCGATGGGTGTCTCACGTTGACGGCGGCAGACGTCGCGGATGTCATCCTCATTGGTGTTGGAGCCGTCGGCGGCATCCTGGCCAAGCAGCTTGGGACGGCGGGCCTGAAGGTCGTCGCGTTCGAGCGCGGGCCAGCGTTGACGCCCGACGACTATGCTGCGCGTGATGCCACGCGTTTCGTCGTGCGCCAGAATCAGCTCGAGTGGGTCAAGCACGATCCAATAACGTTCCGCAATCGCCCGGACCAGCGGGCGAGCATTCGGTATACGACTAGCCCCGCGAACGCGCTCGGCGGAGCGCTCCTCCACTGGACGGGGCAGTCGTCTCGCTTCCTGCCGGGGGATTTCCGCGTGTACACGGATGAGGTGGCAAGCGGGCTCGCCGATCGTGCGGGCGCAGACCTCCACGGCTACGACGTCATCGACTGGCCCATCAATTACGAACAGCTTGCTCCCTACTACGAGCGCTTCGAGTGGGAATTCGGCGTCTCGGGCGAGGCGGGGATGAACCCGTTCGAGGGACCCCGTGGCGCCTTCCCCATGCCTCCACTGCGCAGAAACGCGCGATCGGAGGTCACCTTCGGAGCTGCCGAGCGCCTCGGCTACCATCCCTACGAGGCATCCGCGGGGATCCTCTCGCAGCCGTACCGGCCACCCGCGCCGTACGACACGCGTATCCCCGAGCGGCCAGGCTGCGCCTACTGCGGCCATTGCAACTACTACGGCTGCCACGTTCACGCGAAAGCAGGAACGCTCTACTCCACGATTCCTGTGGCCCTTGAAACCGGCAACGTCGATCTTCGGACGAGGAGCAAGGTCGCCCGAATCATGACTGACGCGCGCGGCCAGGCGACGGGCGTCGCCTACTACGATCCCGAGGGCCAGCTCCGCGAGCAGCGAGCCCGCGTCGTCATGCTGTGCGGCTTCGTCTTTGAGAACGTCCGCATGCTCCTTCTTTCAGGGGCTGACGGTGCCGCATCCGGGCTGGGCAATTCGAGCGGCATGCTCGGACGGTGCATCATGGGCCATGGCGACGTGCGAGCTGTCGGTCTCTTCGACGACTTCGTCATCAATGGCTTCATCGGGCCGGGCTCCGCGGCCACCCGCATCGACGACTTCAACGGCAACAACTTCGACCACACTGGCCTTGGCTTTATCCGGGGTGGCACGATCGGCAGCAGCGGTGGTGGCACGCCCATCGAGCGCACGGACATCGTGCCTCCAGGCATGCAGCGGTGGGGAGCCGAGTACAAAGACTTCCTAGCCCGCTACTACACCCGTGCGTTCGACCTGAATATGCAGGCCGAGACGTTGCCGCATCCCGACAACACAGTCGATCTGGATCCCGATCATCGCGACGATTGGGGGCTGCCGGTGCCACGCGCGACGTTCTCGTTCCACGAGAATGAGCGGCGCCTGCACCGGTTCATGGGTCCCGTGGGTGAGCGTATCATGCAGGAGGCCGGCGCGAGCCACGCGTGGTGGGAGCTCCCGCGACCGGCGCCCAATCGTTGGGCGGGTGGCACGCGCATGGGCGCCGACCCCAGTCGGTCCGTCGTGAACGGCTACTGCCAATCGCACGATGTCTCGAATCTCTTCGTCGTCGGATCGTCCGTCTTCCCGACGATGGCCGGCTATCCGCCTACGGCCACGATTTCCGCGCTTGCCTACCGTACCGCGGAATACGTTGCCAGCCAGCGGGAGTGGTTCCGCTAGCGCCCGAAGTACGAGTACTCGATCTCTTTGTCCGTGATGAATTCGAGCAGCGCGGGCTTTCCCGCCTGCGTCTGGGCGATCCCTCGCTTGATGGCGGGCACGATGTCCGCTGGCTGCGTTACGCGCTCGCCATATGCGCCGAGGGCGCAGGCGAAATCGGCGTAGTTGCCAGAGATATCCGTCGCGTTGAACTTAGCCGTCGCCGACTGCATCACCGGGATCTCCATCGCCATCGAGAAATTGTTGAAGAGGATCGACAGGATCGGGATCCGCTCGCGGACCGCCGTCTCGATGTCCATGCCCGTCATGCCGATGGCGGCGTCTCCCCAGACGTTGATGCACAGCTTGTCGGGCTTGGCGAGCTTCGCCCCCATCGCGAAGCCCAGACTCGTCCCGAGCTGCGTGGTCTTGCCCCAGCCGATGTAGCTGAGCGGCGTTGTGCAGGGCCAGAAGGGCGAAAGCTGGTCCCTCGGGCTTCCCGCGTCGTGGGTGATGATCGTGTTCTCCACGTCAACGGTATGGATAAGCTCCCAGATCACTCGGTAGGGCAAGAGCGGCGACTGCTCCGACGTCAGCTTCGGGAGCCACTGCTGCATCCACTCTCGTTTCTGGCTCTCGATGCGCGCCGCGATCTCCTGTATTCGGCCGCGGGGCTGGCCTCCGAGCCGCTCGCTCGCGGCCTGGTAGAGCGCCTGCAAGACGAGTTGGGCGTCGCCTATCAGGGCGTATTGGGCGGGTACGTCCTTGTTGAGATCGGTGGGGTCGATCGTCGAGTGGATGTAGGTCTTTCCCGCGGGCATCTGGATGCCGAAGCTGGTCCGGGAGAAGCTACACCCGATGCCGAAGATGACGTCGGCATCCTGCATGTGGCGATGGACCGAGCCTGGCATCGAGCGGCCGCCCGAGCCGAGCGAGAGCGGATGATCCTCGGGGAACGCGCTCTTGCCCTCCAGGCTCGTCGTGACGGGGATCTCGAGCAGCTCGGCGAGCTGACGCAGCTCGGCCCAGGCGCGGGCGTAATGGACGCCCTGGCCTGCATAGATCACGGGCCGCTCGGCCTCGACGAGTACCCGCGCTACCTCGTCGACGTCGCGAGGGTCGGGTCCGCTACGGACGCGGCTCGTCGGCACGTAGTCGATGGGGTCAGGGACCTCTTCGCGATAGATATCCGCGGGGATCTCGATCAGCGCCGGGCCCGGGCGCCCGTTGCGCGCCTGGGTGAACGCTCGCCGTAGCGCCTCGACCACGGAGCTGGCGACGGTCACCTGCTCGCACCACTTCGTCACGTTCCGGTAGTTCAGCGCCGCGTTGAAGTTTGGAAAGACGTTGGTCAGGTTGCGCGCGTATCCGCCGGGCAGCACGACCATCGGGACGGATTCGGAGTAGGCCTGCGCCACGCCCCCGAAGGCGTTCTCCGTGCCCGGCCCGTGCTGCATGGTGAACACGCCCACCTTCGTCCCAGAGGTCAGTCGGCTGTAGGCATCGGCCATGTGGATGCCCGTTCGCTCCTGGCGAACGATGATCGGCCGCAAGTCCGCCGCCGCGGCTGCCTCGAGAATCGGATTCACCGGATAACCAATAATGAACTCGGCGCCCTCGCGCTTGAGCACCTCGACGATCGCTTGCGGTACCTTCATGACCCCTCCGCTTCGCGCTGATCATACTCTGGGCCAGGAGATGCTCACCCGGTAGCTTCGCCAGAAGGGGACTAGCGACAAGCTCCTTTGCATGCCATACTCATCGTTGGCCCAAGTGAGGGCTGGTCATCACTGTGCCCATTTGATGCGCACGGCTGTTCAGACTACACTCGTCAAAAGATTCCAGCGCGGAAATCTCCCTGCAATGACGCAGGTACAGAGGGTGTTGTGAAGACTCAAGAGTTGGACCGAAACCTAGCAATGGAGCTCGTTCGGGCCACGGAGGCCGCGGCTATGGCAGCCGGGCGTCAAATGGGACGCGGAGACAAGGAAGCGGTGGATCAGGCGGCCGTCGACGCCATGCGGCTCGTGCTGCAAACAGTCGACATGGACGGTGTCGTCGTCATTGGCGAAGGCGAGAAGGACGAAGCGCCGATGCTCTACATCGGCGAGCACATTGGCAACGGCAATGCTCCGCAGGTCGACGTCGCTGTCGACCCAGTGGACGGAACAACGCTCACGGCGAACGGTTTGGGGGGCGCCATCTCCGTCGTCGCCCTGGCCGAGCGCGACTCGCTCTTCTTCTCCCACGTTCCCTACATGGACAAGTTGGTCGTAGGACCGAGCGCGAAGGGGTTTGTCGACATTGCAGCCCCCGTTTCGGACAACGTGAAGGCCGTGGCACGGGCGTCCAACCGAGACGTCCAGGACCTTACGGTCGTGATTTTGAATCGACCGCGCAACGAGCCGCTCGTGCAAGAGGTTCGCGCCGTGGGCGCGCGCATTCGCCTCATCGGTGACGGAGACGTCGCGGCGGGGCTCATGGCTATCATGGAAGACCACACGGGTATCGACATGCTCGTGGGTATCGGTGGAGCGCCAGAGGGTGTTATCACCGCCTGCACGGTTCGGTGCCTGGGTGGGGACATGCAGGCGCGGCTCTGGGCCAGGCACGATGACGATACGCGCATGGCGGAGTCGGAAGGGCGGGAGATCGGGCGTTTGCTCACGCTCGACGATTTGTGCGCCGGCGAGAAGGTCTTCGTAGCCGCGACCGGTGTGACCGATGGAGAGCTTCTCCGCGGGGTTCGGTATCTCACCTCCGGAGCGGTCACCGACTCCATCGTGATGCGGTCGGCATCCGGGACAGTTCGTCGGATCGAGGCCCGGCACGACTTTTCGCGGCTACGCAAGCTGGCGGGGACCCGATACTAGCCAAGCCAGTCGCTTCTCGCAGGTGGCCTCGCCACTGCGAGAAGCGTGTCGTCTGGGAAACAAAAAACAGGCCCGGGGTGGAGTTGCCCCGGGCCTGTTTCGTCCCCTCGCGTCTAGTTCTCTTCTGGCATCACGAATCGGATGCCGGGTCCGCCGTCGTCCAGAAGGTAGCCGCCCGTTGCCTGCATGACTGTGCACGGGACAGCGGGGCTGCACGTGAGGCCGAGCTCGGCCCGTGGGGCGATACTGGCGGGAGCCTGAACCCCAGCCGACGTCGCGGTCACCGCTGTGGACACCTGGCTGTCGGAATCCGCCGCCCAGGTTGTCTGGTTGAGGCCCGTCGAGGTCAGAGTTGCAACGGCAAGCGCCAGGGCGATGCTCGTGCGTGAGAGTCGCGCGGTAATGGAATCCATGATGTCTTTCCCTTTCCTTGATCCTTCGTTTTGACCAGCCATTTCACCGGTGAGCTGTTGGGGAAAGAATAGGCGCCAGTGAGGGATGGTGACTATCAACGCACAGACGTGCAGGCGATGCACTTACCGACAATAGCAACGTCGTCCAGGCGACACGAATCGTGTCCCCTTAATGCGGCGCTTAGGAAATATGGCGGCGCGTTCGGCTAGCAGAGGGAATAAGCATCATCCGATGCTACTCAACGACGTTGCACGTCGGGCTCTATGTCGTGCTTGGTGGATGTTCTCGCTCTACGACTAGGGTTGCTACCCTGCCGTTCGTGTGAGGCAAAGGGCTTCCCACCAACTGCGGCGCGCTCGACAACCCCGTCACCTTCAGGATCTGCTGCTCGTCCAGCGTCTCCTGCTCTAGTAGCGCACGTGCAAGCGCATCGAGCTCGGGTCGGTGCCCTCCGAGGAGCTGCGCTGCCTGTTCGTAGCAGCTCCGGAGGATGCGCTGAACCTCAGCGTCGATGAGCTGAGCGGTCGCTTCGCTGTGCGGCTTGGCGTCGCCATACATGAATCGCTCGCCGGCGCCCAGGCCGCCATCGCGAGAAGCGAGCGAGACGGGGCCCAGGGCGTCGCTCATACCCCATCGCGTGACCATCTGCCGAGCGATCTCTGTGGCCAGCTCCAGGTCGGCTTCTGCCCCGCTGGTGCGCGTGCCGTAGACCATCTCCTCGGCCACCCTACCGCCTAACGCTCCAGTAATTCGCGCACGGAGATACCCCTCGTCGAAGTTGTGGCGTTCGTCCTGAGGACGCTGGTACGTTACCCCCAGCGCCTGTCCGCGCGGGATAATGGTCACGCGATTCACGGGATCGGCCCCGGGCACGAGCAGGCCCAGAATGGTGTGGCCGCCTTCGTGGTAGGCGACGCGTTCGCGCTCTTCGGCGCTGAGCAACAGGTGGCGCGCCGGGCCGAGGATGAGCTTTTCCAGAGAGTCCAAGAAGTCGGCCAGGTGGACGGCCTCCTGACCGCGCCGCGCTGCCAAGAGGGCGGCTTCGTTTACGAGATTGCGCAGGTCGGCGCCGACCAGCCCGGGCGTCGCCGCGGCGATCTTCGTGAGATCCACGTCGGGGTCCAGCGGGACCTGTGGTGTGTGCACGCGGAGGATCGCCTCGCGTCCGTCCCTATCGGGGGGCTGCACGACTACTCGGCGATCGAAGCGGCCGGGCCGCAACAGGGCTTGGTCGAGCACGTCGGGCCGATTGGTCGCGGCGATGACGATCACCCCCTCGCGCGAGCTGAAGCCATCCATCTCGGTGAGGATCTGGTTGAGCGTCTGCTCCTGCTCGGAGTGCCCCGCGAAGAGCCCCGCGCCCCCGCGAGCGCGGCCAATTGCATCCAGCTCGTCGATAAAGATGATCGCCGGTGCGGCGCTGCGGGCCCGCTCGAACAAGTCGCGCACCCGGCTCGCGCCCACGCCCACGATCATCTCCACGAACTCGGAAGCGCCCATGCTGAAGAACGGCACTCTTGCCTCACCGGCAACCGCTCGCGCCAACAGCGTCTTCCCGGTGCCCGGCGGGCCGACTAACAGCACCCCCTTCGGCGCCGTGCCGCCCAGGCGAGTGTACTTAGCAGGATCCTTGAGGAAGTCGACGATCTCCACCAGCTCGTTCTCGGCCTCGTCTATGCCGGCCACGTCGGCGAAGGTCACTCGCTTTTCCTTCTCGTCGGTCTCGTCGTAGCGTTTGGCCCGGCTGCGGCCGAGACTGAAGAGGCGGCCGCCGGCCTGGCTGGCGACCCGGTTGGAAAGCCACAGGAATCCTCCGATGAGCAGGAGGGTGGGTCCGAAGCTGAGCAGCAGATTCAGCCACCAGCTCCGCGGCTCCTCCAGCGGACGCGCATTGATGATCGCTTCCTGTTGCACCAGCAGCCCCTCCAATCCGGGGTCGGCGAAGGCGGGCCGCACGGTCGAGAACTCCGTCGTCGAGCGGGCAGGTACTCCGACTTCGGTGGGCTGCTTGAAGGTCCCCTGGATGACGTCTGCGCGACTTGTCACTTCCGCGATGTTGCCCAACGCGATTTGCTGCTTGAACGCGGTGTAGGGAATCTCCAATCGCTGCGGCCGGTCCGGCACAAACTGCGAAAAGAGTAGGTAGTTGAACGCTAGGATCAGCAGGAAAATGGGCCACGAGCGGCGGAATTGGAACGGGTTCGAGGGGCGGGAAGCCTGCGGTGGAACTGTCCCGGACGCCCGCTTGTCGGCGCCAGGAGTGGGCAGAAGCCGGCGGGGGAAACGCCGCTTACGGGCAGTTGGCGCGGAGGCGGCGCGGGTTTCGAGGGCGGATCGTCGCGGCATGTCGTGTCTGCTCCTCCGCGCTGGTGGCATCACTCACTTGGACTCGAAGACTGGTGGCTGTATCAGGGGAACCATTTCAGGTCTTCTCTTTCCCTAGGGCATTGTCATGCCCTGCTACGGACCTGTCATGAAGGAAACCACACTACGGGCCAAGGGTGCCGGTCTTCATACGCTGCCAGCGTCAGTGAAGAGGCGCTCCGGTCTTTCCGGGGGCGCCTCTTCACTGTCTTCTCGATCTAACGGTTGTTACGGTGTGGGAGTGGTGAGTCCCATCGCGGTATTGGAAGCGAGGCTCGTGTTGCCTGTAGCGTCCAACGCCGACACCTGGAAGTAGTATGCCGTACTCGGCGACAGTCCCGTCACCGTTGCTCCAGTGGCGGTCACGTTCATAGTCGACGACGCCGTGAACGGCCCGCTTGCGCTCTGGGACTGCGACACGCGGTATGACGTGGCGCTAGGAACTGCGACCCAATTCGACGTCACCGTCGTGGCGGTCATGCCGCTCACATTCAGGCTAGTGGGTGCGGCCATCGCCGAGGTTGTGGTCCAGGTCGCCGTGTTCGACGGCGGGCTTTGGTTCCCCATGCCGTCCAGCGCGACGACTTGGAAGAAGTAGGTGGTAGTCGGACTGAGCCCCGTCACCGTCGTCCCAGTGGCTGTCGTTGCACCGACGGCAGATGGCGCGAACGGGCCGGCCGCGCTGAGAGATTGGCTGACGCGGTAGGACGTAGCACCGGTGCTGCCTGCCCAAGCTAGCGTTGTGGTCAAAGGACTCACGCTGCTCACGGACAGCGCGGTGGGAGCCAGTGGCCCCAATGGCAGGTACCCGTTCGCGTACCCGGGGAGGCCGGTGGAAGCCGCTGGTGCGACCGTCTCTAGGCCGGTGAAGCCCACTGCCCTGACCTGGATCAGATAGGAGGCTCCGGGCGTCAACCCGGCCAGCGTGGCATTCGTGGCCAGCATCCCCGCAGTCTGATTGACCGTCTGGACAACGGTGAAGTTCAGCGGTGCGGACGTGAGGGTTTCATAGATCCGGTAGGAGAGGACATTCGGCGTCGCCAGCCAGCTGACGGTGACGATACCGTTCGGCGGAGCCACGACATTCAGGGTCTGCGCGTATCCACCAGCGGGGAGGAAGCCCTGATCGTATCCAGGGTAGCCCGGTGAGTTGAATCCGGGACCCTGGCCATATTGACCGCCGTTGTATACGCCATTGTTGTATTGACCGTTGTAGTACGGATCGTTGTTGTACTGACTGTTGAAGAACGGATCGTTGCTGTACTGGTTGTAGGATGCGTTATCTACGCCTACCGTAATAAGTCCGCTCATTCCAGAGCCGATAGCATCATGGTAGGAGTAGTTACCGGGGGTATTGAACGTGAAGGAGTACGTCTGGCCGGGAGCCAAACGGCCAGAGTCCCAGAGACCATGGTCGCTGGTCGCCGTGTGTGCCGACGAACCCGTGTTGGTCCAAATCACGGTATCTCCGACCTGCAGGTTGACCGGCGGGCCGAAGTTGAAGTCGACGATCCTGATAGGCACACTTGACCGTGTTTGGATCGGAGCAACCGGCTGGACCGCGACCACTGGTGGGGCAACCACTGGTGGCAGCGCCACCGCGGGTGCTGGAACAGGCATCGGAGCCGGTGCAGCGATTACCGGGGCAACCGGCTCGGCAACCACCGGCGCCGCCGCAAACGCAGTCACGTACCAGCGTGCGCCGAAGCCCATCGAGCCGTCTCCGTTCACCGCGCCCGGCGCAGTGTCTCCGGAGAAGTAGTACAGGGGCCAGTTGTCCAGCGTTACCTGCCAGGTGCCATCGGCTCGATCGATAAACCCAAGACTCCCAGACAGGCCGTCGGGCGAGATGAGCTCTGCGTCAATTGCGAAGGCTGGCCACGCGCTGAGGCATGCGTCGGCGCAATTGCTCACGCCTTCCGCGTCACCGCCCCAGGTGTAGAGCGTCCAACCATCTGCGTCGGTCATGATCGTGCCGCCGGCGCCTGGAACCAACATTACTGTCGGCCATGATTCCTGAGCGTTCGCTACGCCGCCTACGAGGACAAATGACATTAGCAGCGAAGCAGTCAGGCCTAGTCGCGCGAGTCGCGGTAAGAGTGTTCGTACGCTATGTAACACGTTGCAATCTCCTCTAACTCTCAACGGCCGACCCGCGGGCGAACGAACTTCAACTCTATTTACTAATCATCAACGGTCGTATCGGCGCAGTTGGGTTACTGTTATTGTTGCCCAGCGCAATGAAGTTGTCATGAGCGAAACCTCATGCGCACTACGAGACGGGAGAGAGCAAGCAAGTCCGAGGTCTTCGCGCGAACGGAGGACCTTCAGTTCAGACCTGTGGAGCCGGATGAAGAGACGCACATGGCGGGCGCTCTGAGATTAAGTCAGAATTGTTGTGTGCCCTGGCCCGGGTCTGGTGCGGGCAAGCACGATGGATAAACGACAATGATGGAATTCCGACGGCGGCTGCCGATCGGTGGCGAGGTCGCTCCGCGAGGTGGCGTCAATTTCCGGGTCTGGGCGCCCCACCGGCGCCGAGTTGCCGTGCACATCGACGGGTCCGTTGGCTCTGACGTGGAGCTGGCGCACGAAGCCGGCGGCTATTTCAGTGGGTGGGTCGCCGAGGCACAGGAAAGCTCCCGCTACTGTTTCCTCCTTGACGACGAGCCCACGCTCTACCCGGATCCAGCCTCGCGGTTCCAACCGTCGGGCCCGCACGGGACCTCGCAGGTCATCGATCCGTCCCGCTTCGAATGGAGCGACCAAGGTTGGCGCGGCGTGCACCTTCCTGGGCAGGTCGTCTACGAGCTCCACCTGGGCACGTTCACCCAGGACGGCACCTGGGCAGCGGCCGGTGACCAGCTCCAGGAGTTGGCGGCGTTGGGCGTCACGGTGATCGAGGTGATGCCCGTTGCCGAATTTCCCGGGCGGTTCGGCTGGGGCTATGACGGCGTGAACCTCTTCGCTCCGTCCCACGTCTACGGCGAGCCAGACGACATGCGACGTTTCGTCGACCGGGCCCATGCGTGCGGGCTCGGCGTCATCCTCGACGTCGTCTATAACCATCTGGGCCCCGACGGGAACTATCTACGCGCTTTTAGCCCAGACTATTTCACCGACCGCTACGAGAACGACTGGGGTGAGTCGCTCAACTTCGACGGTCCGAGCTCGGCGCCGGTGCGCGAATTCTTCCTGGCGAACGCCGCGTGCTGGATCGATGAGTTCCACCTGGACGGTTTCCGTTTCGACGCCATACAAAGCATCTTCGATGCCTCCTCGGAGCACATCATCGCCGCGATTGGCCGTGCAGCGCGGGCCGCGGCTGGCGGTCGCTCGATTCTCCTCGTGGGGGAGAGCGAGTCGCAGGACACCCGACTGATTCGCCCGCTCGATCGGGGCGGCCACGGCCTCGACGCTCTCTGGAACGACGATTTCCACCACGCCGCGATGGTCGCGATGACCGGCCGCAACGAGGCCTACTACACCGATTACCTCGGCACTCCGCAGGAGCTGATCTCGGCGGTGAAATGGGGCTACCTGTACCAGGGGCAGCGGTACGCCTGGCAGAAGAGGCGTCGCGGGAGCCCGACCTTCGATGTGCCGCAGGCCGCCATGGTGCAGTACCTCCAGAACCACGACCAGATCGCCAACTCACCCCGCGGTCTGCGGGTCGAGGAGCTTACGAGCCCGGGTCGTTTCCGCGCGATGACCGCGCTGCTGCTGCTGACGCCCGGCACGCCGCTCCTCTTTCAGGGTCAGGAGTTCGCGGCATCCAGTCCCTTCCTCTACTTTGCACATCACGGCGGCGAGCTGGCCGGCGCGGTCCAACGCGGGCGCGGTGTGTTCCTCAAACAGTTCCCGAGCATCGCCAGCCCGCGAATGCACGCACAACTCGCCGATCCGGCTGATCCCGCGACCTTTGCTCAGTGCAAGCTCGACTTCGCCGAGCGGGAGCGGCACGCGGCGACCTATGCGCTGCACCGCGACCTGCTGGCGCTTCGTCGGGCCGACCCCGTCCTCGCAGCCCAGGACCGCGCGCGACTCCACGGGGCGGTGCTAGCCGACGAGGCGCTCGTGCTGCGCTTCTTTGGTGGTGACGCAGGCGACCGGTTGCTGCTCATCAACCTCGGCCGCGACCTCGACCTGGAAGCGGCGCCGGAGCCCTTGCTCGCGCCGCCCGAGGCCGCCGCGTGGGAGGTCCGTTGGTCAAGCGAGGACCCCGCATACGGTGGGGGTGGGACGCCAGCGATCGAAGTTCAGAGCCGCGGCGGCTGGCACGTTCCTGGCCATGCCGCGGTTCTCCTTGCCAGCATGCCGACGGGTGGAAGCGCTGCGTGACTGGGTTCGTCCGCCACCTCCCCGCGGCCGCGCTCGGTACCCAAGACTCCGACCGGTTGCTGACTGAGGAGTGGCTCGTTACAAACGGCCTGGGCGGCTACGCCTCTAGCACGGTGCTCGGCGTCTGCACGCGGCGCTACCACGGGCTGCTCGTCGCTGCGCTGCCGGCGCCGCTTGGCCGTATGGTGATGTTCAGCCACCTGTCAGAGCGGCTGTCCGTGCCGAACGGCGCTAGCGTCGAGTTCGGAGGTGGCGAACGAGCTCCCGGCGAGCTCGACCTGCCCGGGCTCGGCTCACTCGCGGAGTTCCGTCTGGAGCAAGGCCTGCCGGTATGGCGGTACGAGGCGGAAGGAGTTGCAGTCGAAAAGCGCGTGCTGCTCGTGCACCAGCAGAACACCGTGCACATCAGCTATCGGCTCGTGGCTGGCGACGGCCCCGTCGATCTCGAGCTGCGACCCTCGCTGCACTTTCGCCACCACGAGGACTCGGTCAGCGAGCCGCTCGCGGTTCCGTACGTTCTCACCGTCACGGGCGACCGCTACGAGATCACCGCGCAAGGAGACGCGCCGCCGCTGCGCATGCTGTTGGTCGGGGAGGGCGGGGCGCTCACCGTCGAGCCGGGGGTGATCAACGATACCTACTATCGGGGGGAGGCAAGCCGTGGCTACGAGGCCCAGGGCCAGCTCTGGCGCCCCGGCTATTTTAACGTCCAGATTGCGCGGGGCAGCGACGCGACCCTTATTGCCTCGACCGAGGGCTGGGAGACGGTCATGGCGATGCAGCCGCCCGAAGCGCTGGCGGCCGAGTTGGAGCGCCGCAATCGGCTGCTGATCGCCGCGCGCGTCGAGCCGAACGAGGTGGCGCTGGGAGAGTTGGCGCTTGCGGCCGACCAGTTTGTGATTGCTCCCGCCGGCCGCGTCGAGGATGCGGCGCGCGCGCACGCGACCGGCGATGAAGTGCGCACCGTAATCGCCGGTTACCACTGGTTCACAGACTGGGGACGTGACACCATGATCAGCCTTCCGGGGCTGACGCTGGCGACCCGCCGCTACTCAGAGGCGGGCTACATCCTTCGCACGTTCGCTCACTACATACGCGACGGGCTCATCCCGAACATGTTCCTCGATATGCAGAAGGAGGGCCTGTACCACACTGCCGACGCCACGCTCTGGTACTTTCACGCGCTCGATCGCTACCTTGCCGCAACCGGCGACCGCGAGACGCTGCGGCTGCTGCTCCCGAAGCTCGAGGAGATGGTCGACGCCCACATACAAGGCACCCACTTCGGGATCGGCGTCGACCCGGCCGATGGGCTGCTCCGCCAGGGCGCCGACGGCTACCAGCTCACGTGGATGGATGCCAAAGTTGGCGATTGGGTCGTGACGCCGCGCCGCGGTAAGGCGGTCGAGATCAACGCCCTCTGGTACAACGCGCTCCGTTTGCTCGAGGGGTGGCTGCGCACGGAGCGGGGCGGGGCCGCGGCGCAGCCCATCGCCGCCAAGGCGGAGCAGGCATCGGCTTCGTTCAACGCCCGCTTCTGGTACGAGGCCGGCGGCTATCTGTACGACGTGGTGGACGGGGAGAACGGCGACGATGCGGTGTGCCGCCCGAACCAGCTCTTTGCCATTTCCCTCCCGCATCCGGTGCTCCGCCAGGAGCTCTGGGAGCCCGTGGTGGAGACGGTGCGGACGCGGCTCCTGACGCCCGTCGGGTTGCGCTCGCTGGCGCCGAGTGAGCCGGATTACAAGGAGCGATACTTCGGCGACCTACGCTCCCGCGACGCGGCGTACCATCAGGGAACCGTGTGGGCCTGGCTGATCGGTCCGTTCATCGACGCCTGGCTGAAAGTCCACCCCGAAGACCGCCAAGGCGCCCGAGCCTTCCTAGATGGCCTCATCGCTCACCTTGGCGACGCGGGACTCGGCACGATCAGCGAGGTGTTCGATGCCAGTGAGCCCTTCACCCCACGCGGCTGCATCGCCCAGGCGTGGAGCGTGGCCGAAGTGCTGCGCTGTCTGCGGCTGACTGGCGAGCCATCACCGCTGACCGAAGAGTGACGGCCCCTTGTCAGTCGGGAGAGACGCCTGCGAGCTCGGCATAGTAGGCCCACCGCACGTCGGTGCCCACCCCGCGCTCTTTCAGTTGACGGATCTCCTCCGCCGGAATCACCCTGGGCTCACTGTTGATCGCGCGCACCTTGTAGTTCGCGTCAGCTAGCCGCTCGAGGTGGATCGCGCCGATCGTGGATTCTTGAATAGTGCTAGCGACGCTGACGATGCCGTGACCCTGCAGGATGCCGATGGAGTGGTCGCCCAGCGATTGGGCAAGCTGGTTGCCGAGCTCGTCGTCGGTCACGAGCTTTGCGCAGGGCCAGATGGGCACCGGCCGTTCGACCAATGGCGACTCGACGTGAAGTATCGGGAGGATGGGCTGGCCAGCCACGCCCATGATCGTGGCCATGGGCTGGTGCGTGTGAATAATCGACTGGACGTCCGGACGGGCTCGGTATATGCATGTGTGGATGAAGCGCTCGGCGGGAGGACCGTCGGCCCCCTCGACGAAGTTCCCATTCAGATCGATGATGATCATGTCCTCGGGCTTCACTTTGTCCATGGCGCGGATGCGGAGCGAGTGGCGCGGCTTGATCAGGATGTGATCCGTCCCCGGGATGCGGGCGCTGGGATGTCCCATATAGTCCGTGAGGCCCAGTCGGTACAGAATGCTGCAGCAATCCGCCAGCACGCGACGCAGCTCCATCTCGGTCGAACTTGCCATTGTTTCGTGCGACCCCCTCATCGTTCGTCCTACGCGAGCCGAATTCTATCCCGTCTGGGGCGCTAGCCCTCGGGCGCAGTCTCCATCGTAGGGTCCTCGATAATTGAAAGCGGGCCCCACCACACCTGGAGCGACACTCGACTGAGCAATCTGGACCGCTGGGCCGGCTGGCTCGGTACCGCCTTCACCACTGCCTCCCTAGGGCTCGTGACTCTCGCTGACTTCGGCATGTTCGGAGTCTGGTCCGCGTTGGTCGTACTCACCGCCTGCGTCCTCGGTTCCGCGATCGTGTGGCGCCCGGCGTTGATCCGTGCACGCGGCCTGTCGCCCGCCGCGCCCATTGCCGTTGCGCTGCTCGGGATCAGTGCGTTGCTCATCGCGCCTGGTTCGGAGAACGTCGTCGGGTCGCGAGACCCCGCCGTCTACGTGGCGACGGCGTTTTCAATCGCTCGATGGGGCAACACAACGATTCACGATCCCGCGCTGCTCCTGCTGGCCGAGACCGTGGACCCGGGTCAAATCAATGCGTGGCTATACGAGAACTCGTACAACCAGGCACGGGTCCGATTCCCCACCCAGCTTTTCATTCGCGATCTCGACGCGGGGGTTGTGGAGGCCGGCTTCCTTCCCGTCGTGCCGGTGTGGATGGCCTTGGCCGCGAGCATTGGCGGGCTGGAGCCCGTGCTGCACGTTGCTGGCGCCTTTGGAATTATTGCGCTGGCCTTCGCGATGCTCGCCGCTGCCGCCGCTCGAGACCAGATCGTTGAGGCTCGGTCCGATGATCCACACGACCGGATGGCTCGTCCGACACTAAGTTGGCCCCTCGTCGGCGCGATCCTGGCGGTGAGCTTCTCGCAGGTTTGGTGGGCGCGAGAGCCGATGGCCGAATCCGCGCTGGGCGCAATGGCCTGGCTCGTGGCCTGGGCGTGCGTTCGCTGGCTTGCCGATGGCGGATGGCGCTGGGCGGTGCTTGTGAGTCTCGGCGCCGTGGCGGCGCTGTTCACCAGGGCGGACGGGATCCTGGTCGCCGGGGCGGTCCTTCCCATTACCCTGGTCTTCGATCTGCGCCACCGGCGCGTGGCGTGGGCTCTCCTCGCCGCCGGTTTCGTTCTCGCCATGCTCCACTACGTGGTGGTAGCACCCCTCTACATGTCGACGACCTACGGCGCGTTCACCTTTGGTCGGGCGATAGGCGGCATTGCGGCAGGGAGCATCGTCGTTGGGCTGATCCTCGCGGCCCGTTGGCTCCCGCGACTGCACGCTGGCGCCATCCTCGGCGCGAGGATGGCCCGCCCGGCGGTTTGGCTGCGGCGTGCCATCGCCGTAGGACTAGTGTTGGCGGGTGGCGTAGCGATCGCGAGCGGAATTGCGCCGGGCGTCGGCCGCATCTCGACGGCCGGGGCGGCTTCCCCGCTGGCTTGGCTGCCGGGTTACGTGCCATGGCCGTTCTTGCTCCTGACCGGAGCTGGTGTCGCGGTCATTGGCTGGCGCGGCGCGCCCCGGAGCATGGCGCCGCTCTTGCTGCTTGGCGGCCTGCCGGCGCTGCTCTTTCTGCCCGATCCACTGGTGACCGGCGACCATCCATGGATGGTGCGGCGGTTGGTTCCCGCGGTAATCCCTCTGATCGCGATCCTGGCGAGCATCGGCGCGATGGCGCTCTGGCGGCTCAGCGGGCCCGGGGGGATGAGTTGGTCGCAATCGGCGGGGCGCCTTGCCGTGGCGATTCTCGTCGGGTTCGGGTTCGCGCAACAAATGGTTATGGACCGAGCGCTGCTTGGGCCCCGGCATGCCGCGGGGGCGGTCGCGGGGCTCGAACAGCTCGCAGCGCACGTCTCTCGGGACGGGATTCTCATCTTCCCCGCGGGAACGGCCGGGTTCCGCCTGGCGACCGCTCTTGGCTACGACATGGGCGTCGACACCTTTGCCATCCCGACGGGCGCGTTGACGGAGGAGATCGCGACGACGCTGGCACGGATGCAGTCACGAGGAAGGTCCATCTACTGGGCGGAGGATGCGGCGCGACCGCTCTTGGTCCCCGATGGGGTCGACGCGGCGCCTGTCGGAACAGTGGCGGTCCGGTATGAGTCGGCTGATGCGGGTGCGCTTCCGCCACCACTGCGACTCACGACCGTGGAAGAGCGGGTGACGCTCTACCTGATCACGACTCGGTGAAGCCGGTCCGACGAAAAACATGCGGCCGGGGGCGATTCGCCCCCGGCCGCATGTTCACTGTCGGTCTAGGCGCGTGGTCAGGGAGATGTGCGGTAAGACCCAGTCCGCACCGTAGTAGCTGGGGCATCATAGCTGGCGGCCGGAACCACAACCGTGCGCGCCATCGTGCTGGAAAAGAGCGTGTAAGGGGCCTCGTTCGCATCGCCGTTCTGGCTGTTGACCGTGACCCAGTAGACGCCGACACCCTGGTTGGTCACCTGAACCTTCTCGTCAGTGGTGCCGTCGTTCGTCGACAGCCCCAGCAGGTCGTTGTTCGGAGCATAGACCCAGAGCTGGTAATTCCCCGGCAGGTTCGTCAGGTTCACCGTGAAGTCCGAGCTATCGTTCACGTTGAGGAGCCAGTTGTGGGTAGCCGTCCCCTCCGTGAGGGAAGCCGTGATCGTGCTCTCGAGCGCGATTGGGCAGCCGGCCTCGGAAGGCTGGGTGCAATCGGTCTGCGCGTGAACGTTGGTCCTTGGCACGCCCGGCTGAAGGGCAAGGAATCCGACGGCGAAGGCCGTGATCCCCGCAAGGAGCACTGCAGTCGTGGGGATTGGACGGGCGCGGGTTATCGAAAGCATGCGAATCTCCTGAGCCAGAACGTTGGAGGAAGTCTGACGCGCATCGTCCGACCACCGCCAACCCGGTTAGATTTTTCGGCCGACTTTGCGGCCGCCGCGAACCGTCTATTGTAAACACCCCGTTCTATTTAGTGCCGAAGTGTCACAAATCCATTAACGCGGCGAGCTATGCCGTCAGGCGGGCGATGAGGTCGTCGATGAACCCTTCGTCGTCGAGCTGCTTGACCCAGTGAGGGTCCCAGACCGTCAGGGGGTTCACGCCTTTGCCACCCGGCCACTCGTCGAGCGAGATCTCGTACGTATGCGTAACCGCGGGCGCGGTCGCGTACGGCTTGAGCTGAAGGCCGTCGACCATGCAATCGTAGATCCGCTCCATCTCAGGGCGGTTCTGGTCGAGGCCGATGAGCGGGGCAGAATCGCGCACGACGGTCTCGATTGCCTCGGCGCGTCGGAGCTTCATGAGAGCCACGCCGTGGATCGAGGCCTTCACGTATCGAAGCAGTACATCCGGGTTGTTCCGTGCGAACTCCGACGAGCACGCGTGGGAGAAGTGACCCACGACGTCGAAGTTCGGGACGGGGAGAATGCGGAGGCCAGCTTCGAGTGCAGGCGGCATGTACTGGCAGGTGATGAACGTTCCCGCGCAATCGCCGCTCGTGAGCGTGGTCCACTGGCGCCAGCGGCCGACGTCCGCGTCGGCCACTGGCACGAACTCGACGTGGTCCTCGAGCCCGAGCTCACGGAGGCGCATCCGTATAGCGTACGGCCGCCCGTGGGTCCGAACGGCGATCCGCTTCCCCTTGAGGTCTTCTACGTCCTTGATGTCGGGACGGACGACGAGGTGGCCCTCGGCGCGGATCGATGGACAGAGAAAGATGATCGACCTCCGCCCGTGCTGCGCCTCCTCCTGGAAGAGGTACTCGATGTGCTCGCAGATCATCTCCGCGGAGCCGTCGAAGATGGACGATTCGTAGGCAGCGCCATCGTAGATGCGCGGGACCTCGACCTTGAGGTCGTAATACTTCGCGGCCATCTCCGCGATGCAGTGGATCACCGGGGTTCGGTCGGGGTCCCGATACGCCACGCGCACGGTATCCATAGTCTCTCCTCTCATTCAAACCCCCTCCCCCCTGAGGGGGAGGGTTGGGGTGGGGGGTGACTTCCGTGACCCTGTGTTCACCAGGGGTATCACGTCTAGGCGGTGCGCCGCCGATTCTTCACGTAATCCACGATCAAGTACTCCCCGAGCTGGCTCGGGTCCGCGAAAAAGATGCGGCCGTTGTTGATCTTGGTCATGGCGCGGATGAATGTGGTCACTACGGGCTCAGTGTCCAGCATGAACGTGTTCACGCGGATCCCCTCGCGCGTGCAGCGGGTCACCTCGCGCAGCGTGTCGTCCATCGCCTGGCGCATGCTCCAGCCGCCTTCGTAGGCGCCGAACCCCCACGCGTTGGCATGGGGCTCGCCGTCGGTGATCAGAATGATCTGCTTCGTGCCACCCGTCTTTCGCCCGAGGATCGCACGGCCCTGCCTGAGCGCTTCGGGAAAGTCCGTCCCCCGCGGGTCGATCCAATACGTATCGAGCAGCATGTGAGGCTCGAGTGGCAGGACGAAGTAGGAAAAGGCCATGACGTGCAACGTGTCGCGGGGAAACTTTGTCCGGATCAGGCTATCGAGGGCTAGGGCTACTTTGCGGCCGGCCTGGAACCTGCCGCCACGCATCATGGAGTAGCTCATGTCCAGCATGATGACGGTCGAGCATTTGTTGATCGACGCTGTTTGGAACACTTCGAAGTCGTCCTGGTGCAGCCGAACGGGGGTGCCTGGGCCCTGGCGTCGGAGGCTGTTCATCAACGTGCCGTGGATGTCGAGGGTCATCGGGTCGCCGAACGTGTACTGTTTGGTCTCGTCGAGCTGCTCCAGACCCCACCCGAGGCGGGTCAGCGTGTGCTCGCCGACGAGCCCGCCGTCTGAGGACTCGAAGATCTGCTCCAGCGCCCGCTCGCCGATCTTGCGCATGGCGCGCGGGGTAAGCGTCCACTGCTTGCCGTTTCGGACGATCAGGCCCGCTTCCTCGAGCATGCGGACGAACTCACGGAGCTCCTCCGCCATCTGTCGGGCCTCATCTCCGACGAGGCGACCGATCTCGTCCACGTCCAGTTGGCTCGCGTCGTTGGTCCGCGCCGCTTCGATGAGCTCCTTCTCCAGCTCCTCGAGGCCGCCCATGTCCTTCATGAGCTGCATCGCTTCTTGGAGCGTAATCGACTCATCGCCGGCGAATGGGTGACCGTCGCCGCGAGCGCCCGGAAACATCTGGTCCAGGTGCGACATGAGCTGGCCGAGATCGCGCTGGAGGTCGCCATCCTGGAATAGCGGCTCAAGCATGTCCTGCAGCTCGCGCCGCATCTCTGGGGTCATCGAGTCGAGCAGAGACTGCATCGCGGCCATCTGCTGCTGAAGGTGCTCTGCGAGCTGGTCGACACTCTTGATGTCGTCGGGGAAGTACTTGCCCCACTTCTTCATGAAGTCTTCGAAGCCCGAGTCGTCGCCGTGGCGATGCTCGTCGAGGAGCTGGTTCAGGTCGCGGACCATCTGCCCCATCTCGCGCATCATCTCGGGGGTCATCGCGCCCGCGCTCTGCTTCAAGCCCTGGAAGTACTGCTGCATGACCTGCTGTCGCAGCGACTCGACCAGCTCCTCGAACTGCTGACGTGCTTCCTGGTCCATGAAGTCGTAGTCGCGCAGGGCTTGGATCTGGCCACCAGGGTCCTTCGGCATGGAGTCGAGCTGGTCGAGGTGCTTCTTTGCCATGTTCTGCAGCATCTCGCGAAACTGCTCGTCCGAGTCGCCGGGCTGGTTGCCCTCCATCCGTTTCTCGATGCTCTCGCGCTCTGTCTGGATGACCTTTTCGAGCCGCTCCTTGATGTCGCCCATGATCGAGTCCATGTTGTAGCGCTGGAGGAGCTGCTCGCGTCGCTCTTTCAAGCGCTCCAGGAGGTCGCGCAGGCCGGACATATTGCGACCAGAGGGCAGCTCCGCGCCGCGCTGCAGCATGTCGCGGAGGGCAGACCAGAGGTCCCGCTCTTCCAGGATTCGATCCGCCAGGTGCTCCATGAGGTCGCTGGCGGTGAACGGCTCGAACTGCTGGGACCCGTCCCAGCGCCTGTATGCGTAGAGCGGCATGACCTAACTCCTGTGCTCTCCCCCTCTCCCTCTGGGAGACGGTTAGGGTGAGGGCGTGATCCGATTGCTCGTCGGGCTCCCTTACAGCCTCGCGTACGCCGGCTGAGGGATTCGGACTTGTGCCCCATGGGCGGCGCATTCGCGCACGTACTGGTCGAAGATCGCCGGATCCTCGCGCTCGTAGGGAATCCCGCTGAGCTCCTCGTCGGTTGCCCAGTCGGCGTCGGTATCTACGCCGCGAGCGCGTGCAACTCCAGGGACCCCAAAACGCAGGGCGAGATACCGCGCCGAGCCCGGCCCGGTGTTGAAGTGCTGGTGGAACTCGCCGGCCTTCGGGGAAAGCACGGTGCCTGGACTCCAGGCCACGCGAGTCCGCTCCCGGTCGCCCGGGAACCAGAGGAGAGAGTAACCCTCTCCGTTCAGGATGATGACGTGGGCGCCAACGCCGTGCCGATGGGCCTTTTTGTATGTGCCTGGCGGAAACTCGCTAATGTGGGCGGCCATTCGTGTGTTGTTCGAAAGACGGAACGATACGAGACTTCCACCCGCACCGCGATCCAATCGCTCCTCGAGCTTGAACGCGCGCGTATCAGCAATGAAGTTCGTCTGCCACGCGTTCTTGCCGAGGCTTCGCCCCGGATCGGTGAAGTAATCGTTTGCCGTGCTGTATCGGTCTTTGAAGACGTAGCCGTCGTTATGCAGGAACTCGGCGTCGTGGAAGATGTTGATGAGGGTGGGGGCGTTGGTCACGGTGAAGAGCCGCGCCGGCTGTTGCCCGTCCAGGTTGAAATGTTGGTAGTAGCAGTTCAGCGGCGGAGCGAAGAGGCTGCCGCGCTGCCACTCAACCGTCTGCTTGTCCATCCCCTGCTGCCAGAAGCTCGTTGCGCCGCGTCCCTCGACGACGTAGATCACGGACTCAAAGAGATGGTGCTGCACGCTCGTCTGGCCGCCGGCAGCGATCTCCATCACCCGTCCGTCGTCGTCCTCTTGGTCAGCGAGATTCACGAAGGCGCCCTGCTGTCCTAGTCTTGGCCATGGCGCCAGCTTCAGCGCCGACAGATCCTGAACGAACGAGCCCGAGTAGATCGGAAGGCCCTCTTCCTTTTGCCACGTCGCGTAAGGGGATGCGAGGTCGGGCCGCCCCCAGCTCTGTGCACCGTCCTTGTTCTCCATGATCTCCTCCTCGATTCGCTGCTACCGGTGGCTGCTGCTGAGCCTCTACGCGCCGTGGATCATGGCGGAGTAGCTGGTCGTCGCCGCCCTCGAGGCGGCATTCCGCGTGGCGTGCCGGCCAGTCCTGTTATAGATGAGGACGGTGACGATCAGCAGCATGATGATGACGGCCAATGCGCGGGTCATACGACTTCCGACGGGCGTGAAGCCCCGAATGGCACCAGTATAATCCCGCCGCTCCGCGGTGCTAGGCAGTCCAGCCGCCCGCGCCTGGGTTGTTAGGGGAGTGGCGCGCGATTAAGTGAAAACGAGAGGCGGGACGGAGCGCATTCTCCGGCCCGTCTCTCCTGCTTTACGGGCGGAACGCGGCGAAGACCTTGTCCGAATTGGTGATCCAGGACTCCTGGAACACCGAGTAGTCCGGCTTGCGCCCAAGCTGGTCCATGGCGCCCGCCAGGCAGAACCAGTTCAGCAGCTCGTGGTGGCCACGATCTTCCGCGTCCTCGAGGGTTACATTGCGCCACGCGTCCCAGTCGCCCTCGACGAACGCGTCGTACAGGCGCTTGTCCGACTCGACATCCGGATACATGTAGCCATGCTTCTCGACCAGGAACGAGTGGGACCAGCTCGATGAGGCGACCAAGGCCACCTTCCACGGGCTCCGGACCGCGGCGCGCGCCACAGCCGCTCCGAGCTGGAAGCAGCGCCACGGCTGCGGGCCCGGAGGATCCTCATCCGCCTCGAGTGCAAGGGCCACAGAAGCCGACGGCGTTTGCGGCGTCCCCTGGTGCCGAATGAGGTTGCGGCCGTAACTGTTCACCGTGATCGGCACGATGGGGTACTCGAACCCCTTCCGATCCCAGTCCATGTAGAGCACCGAGTTCACGAAGGCGTGCCCCATGGGGTGGGCGTGCGCCGGCTTGTAGCCATACGCAATGTCGAATCCTTCGTTCAGGAGTGATGTTGCGAGGAACTTCCCCGCTGCTCGGTGCCCTTGGATCGTGAAGCTCTTCTCCGCGGGCTCGTCCCACGAGTTTTCCCCACGCATTCCCCGACCGTGCGGGTTCCAGGGCTGCACGGCTACCTGGTCGTAGGCGAGAACCGAGAACGCCGGCACGCAGTCTTCCTGGTAGTTCTCGTACTGGTCGTCGCCCCAGAGCACCACGAAGTCTGGCCGAAAGGCGTCCAGCTCCTCACGCGCCCGGCGGAACTCGTCGATCATCGCCTGGCGATGGACCGTGCTGTGCGCTTCGCCCTCGTCCTCCGCCCACTGCCGTCGCATCGCCTCGGGCCAATTCTCTGGCGAGCGAAGCCGCTCGGGCAGATGGGGATCGGCTAGAAGCATGTTGATGCGTCGGGACAGGCTTCCTTTGAACGCCAGCCCCGGATAGTGGGTGATGCCGAGACCAAGTATCCGTCCCATATGACTCACCTCCTCAGATTGTTGAGAAGCGTAGCCCGAGCAGTAGTCCCAGTCAATTGGGGCGGGTAGACTCCAGGCGGTTCCATGAGAAGCGCGAGTGGAGGCTCGGTAGTGGATCTACAGCTCGATCGAGGAAAGACCGCGGTCCTGTGCATGGACGTACAGCAGTTCACGACCAGCAGCCTGCCGGACGAGCGGAAACAACGCCTGCTCGGGTCGATCGGACGGGTGTTGGAGGCGGCGCGCAAGAACGACGTTTCCCTCATCTACGTCGTGGCCGCGCGACGCCCGGACTACTCCTCGACTCGCAACAAGTTCATCAGCGCAAGGGCGCACGCGGTTGCGAGCCCTGGCGACGCGGCGGAACGGATGAAGATCCTGGACGCAATTGCGCCCATCGGGGACGAGCCGATCGTGCGGAAGCCCCGGATGAACGCTTTCTTCGGCAGCGAGCTTCAAACAATGCTTGCCGCTCGGGATATCGACACGGTGGTCCTCACGGGCGTCGCGACCAACTTTGTCGTCGAATCGACGGCGCGCTATGCGGTCGACTGCGACTATCGCGTCGTAGTCCTCGAGGACTGCTGTACCGCCGCTTCAGAAGAAGACCACGAACGAGCCATCGTCAGCATGACACCGTTGGTGCATATCGCGAGCTCAGCCGATTTCGTCGCAGGCATCCGCTAGTCATCCTGGGTCGGTCGGCTTGCCATACCTCGTTGGCGGCTGGGTTCAGGCGGCAACCGCTCCCGTTGGCGTCGGTCGGTTGCTGCCCTTCACCCGAATCGGGATCAGGATGAGCATGCCCAGGATATAGGACACCGCGATGACCTTCGTCGCCACGGCAAAGCCGGCCTCCTGCATGATCGCACCCATGACCAGCGTCCAGATTGGACCGCTGATAAAGCCGACCGTGTAGTAGATGCTGAACGCCGCGTCCTGGGATTCCCGACTTACGTAGTCACCAACCATCGCTTGCGTGATCGACTGTCGCGAGCTCACCACGATGCCGTAGATGATCAGGTTCACGATTAGAAGGACGTCGAGCGCTCCTTGCTCGCCGAGCCAGACAGTCGTGACCGCTGAACCCGCGAGGGATGCCTGGAGCACGATCTTCCGCGGGAATTTGTCGCTGATCCAGCCCCACCCAAGCGGCGCCACCAGGCCTGCGGCATTCAGGACCGTGAGCAACGCGGCGGCCGCCGCGATGGCGATGCCGAGGTCCTGCACGAAATGGGGTACCAGGTATGTCTGGTTGATGTCGCCGCCACGACCGGCGGCCCCAACCATCATAAGGAGGCTGACGAGCATCAGGTCCTTGTTCTTGAGGCACGCGATGTACGACGCCCACCCTCCGCTCTCGCCCCTGTGCTTCGACGCGTTCGGGTTGACCGTCACGCGGTCTCGCAGCAGGAAGTACGACAGCCCCATCAGAATGCTGGGCACTCCGACGAGAATGAAGACCATTCGCCAATCCATGTAGAGCAACAGGGTTGCGGCGAGCAGCGGAGCTATGAGCGTTCCAACGTTCCCCGCTGTGTGGTGTAGGCCGAGTACTCGGCCGCGTGCTCCCTCGAAGTAGCTCGATAGGATCGTGGCGCCCACCGGATGCTGGGGGCTAGATCCGACTGCCGAAACGATCTTGAGCCCCATCAGTTGGCTAAAGTTCTGCGTCCCCGCCACAAAGAACGTGGCGATGCCCATGATGACGTTGCCGACCCCGAGGACTACCGCCCGCTTCACATACTTGGTGATGAATCCGTAGACGGCCTGCATACCACTGCTCACGACGTTGTTGGCGGCCAGCATCATGGAGAGCTCGCTGTAACCGAATCCCAACGTCGACATCATGGACGTGTAGAGCACGGAGAAGATGCCTGATTGCATGTGGTTCAGCGCGTGGGAGACGCATACGATCCAAAGAGCAAGCGAGTGGCGTGGAGATTCCTGCTCAGTCGTTCGCTCGATCGGAGCTGCGATCGCACCCGTGGCTTGAACGTCGGCAACAGCCATCGAGGAACCTCCAGAGATCGGATCGAAAGGCTGTCGATCCTGTGCCTTACACAGAGGGACCAGGGGTGATGACCGCGGGCCGCCCGTGTTGGCGATTTGTGGTCCAAAGGGTACCCGGAGTTTACGGGCGCGTCAACCTGCTAAGTGTTGCGTGACCGAAGTATTCCGAAGAGGCGCACGTGGCCTCGTCAGCGCGGGACGGGGAGGCCCCTGCGACTGGACGAACGACGATGGGCGGCTGCTGCGCTCGTGGGGCGCTGGCCCAACCTCCGCGCAGTGCGGCTAGGACCGTAGCAGTCGGACGACTGCTTCGACCGCGAGCTTACGCTCGACGAAGCCGACCACCTCTGGGTCGTTCGCGAATATCTGCCAAGCCCGTGCAAACTCGCATTCGGGGCAATGGCAGTCGACCTCCGGTTCGATAGAGTTGGCAAGTGCACCGGATGCCACTGCCAGGCGCAGCAGCGCTCGGTACATCTCTTCGTCGACGGTTACCGTCCGCGATTCTTCGTTCATCACCGACTTCGCTACCGTTCGCCAATCCCTTGAAGCAGCACTCTCGCCCCACATTATAGAACCGGCGTTCTAAGTTTGGAAGTATGCTTGTCGGACCTGGCGGCCGGGAGCCGGCTCACCTTTTCGCGACGGTTGCCAGTGGAGCTGACATGCGGGGGATGACCTCCTCCGCGAAGAGCCGGAGGGAGCGCTGGGCGGTCTCGAACGGCATGCCGCCGAAGTAAAACGCGCCATCCACACCAGTGATGCCGAGCTCGCTACGCGCCCACTGGAGGGTCGCGACCACGTCGTCGGGCGTACCGCACAGGATACGACCCTCGTCGATCCACTTCTCGACGGTGAATCCAACTAGCGGGTCGGGACGCGGCGGCTGGTTTGTCGACTTGAACAGCCCCGTTGACTCATCGAGGAGACCAAAGTAGCGCGGGATCGCCTCGGCCACCGTCCGTCGCGCCCTCTCTCGGTCCTCGTCCACGACGATCTGATAGTGGGTCGCGTACTTGAAGCTGTGCGGGTCCCGCCCGGAGTCGACCCAGGCCTGCCTATAGTGCTGGACGAGCTCTGCGATCTTGCCCATCGGGCGCAGCGAGCTGACAGTGAGCAGGTTGTAGCCATTCCGTCCCGCGAAGGTGAAGCTCTCAGGGCTGGTGCTGCAGGCGAGCCAGACAGGCGGGTGTGGTCGCTGCTCCGGCCGCGGCCACACCTCGATATTGTCGTAGTGGAAATACTTCCCGTGGTGGGTAAAGGGCGCGCCTGACCACGCCTTGAGGATTACCTCCAGACCCTCCAGTGTTCGCTCCTGTCCCTCCTGCATGGGAATGCCCATCGTCTGGTAGTCGAAGGGGACGAAGCCGCGGCCGATCCCCAGATCCACGCGCCCTCCGGACATCACGTCCACCATGGCGAGTTGCTCCGCCACCTCGATCGGGTTGTGTAGCGGCAGCACGACAACGGATGTGCCCAGGCGCATCCGCTTCGTGCGCTGGGCGACAGCGGACAGAAGCACCGCCGGGCACGGGATCAAGCCTCCATAGGGATGGAAATGATGCTCGTTGGCCCAGACCGCGTCGTAACCCAGATCCTCGGCGGATACGAGGAAGTCCACGAGTCGCCGGAAGTAGGCGCCGTGCGGTCCATCGGTCTCCTTGTAGTACGTTGGCAAGGCGAATAGCGAGAATTCCATGCTTTCTCCTTGGAGCGCCATGCCGAGGCACCAGCCTCGGCGTGCCGGCTTCTACCGCTCGCTGAGGCCGCAGCCTACAGCTTGGATGACCGCCGGTCAAATCGAAGGGCCACCCCACGGAAGCGGGTTCCGGCCTGGTCCGTCCCCAGCCCTGATTTTCGAGCGAGCTCGGCTGACCCCCCGAGGATGGAACTCACCGGGCATCCGCGGCGTCTTCTCTGTTGATGGGCACTTGCCCCAGGAGAGGAGATGCCATGCGCCACCTGCTCACAATCCTCGCGGGACTCACCGCATGTGTCACTTTGTACGGCGTCAGTGCACCCACGGCCGCGGCGTGCGCCGGCCTGATCGGCTCCAACGGAGCCGTCAACCTCGGCCGCACGACGACACTCGCTGCTTACCACGAAGGCGTGGAGCACTACATCACTGCGTTCAAGTTTGTCGGGGGCGGTGGTCAGTTCGGTACCCTCATCCCCCTACCCGGCATCCCGTCGAGCGTCGAGCGCGCAGGATCATGGACCTTGCAGCGCCTGTTGCTCGAGACGGAGCCCCGGAGGGATGGGCGTTACCGGGCATTCGACTCGTCCTACGCCCAGAGCAACGTGCAGGTGCTCCTGGAGACACGTGTGGACGCGTTGGACCTGACGGTCCTCAAAGGAGGAGCGAGGGACGTCGCCGCCTGGGCCACGAACCACGGCTTCAGCCTCTCGCCCGATGCGCCGGAGGTTCTCGACTTCTACGCCCAGAGGAGCCCGATCTTCCTCGCGGCCGTCTTCGACGCCGACGCAGCAGCCGCGCTCGGCCAACAACTCGGAGACGGCACGCCAGTGCAGATCACCATACCGACGACCAACCCGTGGGTGCCCCTGCGCATTCTCGGTCTTGGCAAACAACCGAGCGACCAGGTGCAGGCGGACGTGTTTCTCCTCACGGATCAGCGGCCCACCCTGCTCCACGGCGGAGGCGCTGGGATCAGCCTCCCGTACGATGCGCCCGCGACGAAGCTGTTGCTGGACGATCTTCGCTCAGATGAGCGGATGGACTGGGTGCATACCTCCGGCTGGCTCACCAAGCTGAGCATCGATAGCCGCGCTGGCGATCTCGTTTACGATCTCGCCGTCGACGCCACTGGACAGGGAACGCCGTCTCGACTTGCCGCCGGGCTCGACGTGGCGCCCCGTCCCACGTCGCTCCAGGAACTCGCCGGGCCGATGAGCTTTCCCCTCCTGCTTCTGATTGGCGTCCCGGCGATCGTGGCCCTTCGGCGACGATGGATGCCGCTCGGGCCGGCCAACTGACGCAGATCGGAAGGTGACCAGCAGCTCGAACGTGCGCCTTGACTCCACCCGAGGCGGGGCTATACTCGGGCTATTACGGGAGGGCCGTGCCCCAATGGTGGGCTGCCCTCGAGTGCCTACGCGAAAGGAGCGGATGTATGGCGGAGGACCAGCGGCCAGGCACGATTTACTGGATCGACCATTTCGCAGTCGCCACGAACGACCTCGACCGATGGATCAAGTTCACCGTTAACGTTCTGGGCGCCAAGGTCGATCGCGTCAATGGATTGACGACCGAGGCCAGGCAGCGTCACCAGGCTGTCGCGGCCTTCTGCCGCACACCCTATTCCATCGTCGATGGCTTCTTGCAGGATGAGATGTTGCCACCGGCTCCCGATCCGGGCGCTTCCCTGCCACGGTTCGGCTTCTTCATCAACCAGGCCGACGTAGATGAGCACCTCCGTCGCTTGGACGAATACGGCGTGGCGCACACAGACGCCTTCCGCACCTCGGCCGAAGGGCAGGATGGAACCGCGATCCGCTTCTGCGATCCCGATGGCAACCAGTACGAGTTCTGGGCGCCAACGCACATGCCCGCGGGGGCGATGGCCGGGGCCGGGCCACTGAAGGTCGGGCGCATCAGCCACGGCGTCTACGAGTGCCGTGATCTGGACCGGACGGCCGAGTTCTTCGACCGCTTCGCCGCGCTCGATCCAATACGCAGCGCCGACGTCCCCTCGGACACCATGTCCTTTGCCCTCGCCGGCGGCGGTCGCATCGTCTTCCAGCAGGTCGACGCGCTCGGCGAGTGGACCCTGGGTCGAGCCCGGTGGCAAGGGCCGCACACCGCTCTCGCGGTCCGCGATGAAGATTACTTCCCGAACTATCGCAAGATGTGGGCGTCGCTCCCCGAGTCCGAGACGACCACACGGCCCGACGCGTCGGTTGACGTGGCGGCACTGCCAGCCCGCACCGTCATGCACGGAAGCGGTGGCGGTCGCCGCTGGTTCAAGATGTACGGCCGTGGCGACGACTTCTACGACTGGGACACCAACGCCTTCCATTTCATCGGAAGTGTTGGCCTGGCCGACTCACCGGATCTGACGTATCAGGCCCACTCGATGGACTGGCATATCGACCGAGTTCCCAAGGACGCCAGCGGCCGTCCCGTCGTCTAAGTGCGCCTCCTCTGAACCGATTCCTGACCGAGGGCCGGGAGGAGAGACATGAGCCGGATCGATCCCAAGACCGCCGCGCAGACACATCTTCTCGAGAGTCGCGACCAATTGATCGGAATGAGCCACCGTATCCATGCCAACCCCGAGCTCGGCTTCGAGGAAGAACGCGCGTCCGCGTGGCTGGTCGATGCGCTGGATGCCGCCGGCATGTCCGTGCAGCACGGCGTCTTCGACCTCCCGACCGCTTTCATGGCGACGGCCGGCAGTGGGCCCCTCCGCGTCGCGATCTGCTGTGAGTACGATGCGCTCCCCGGCGTGGGCCACGCCTGCGGCCACAACATGATCGCAGCAATGTCCTTCGGGGCCGGCCTCGCGCTCGCCCAACTCGCAGATGACGTCGGTCTCACCGTCACAGTCATAGGGACCCCAGCGGAAGAGGTCGGGAACGCTGGTGGAAAGATCCTGCTGCTCGAGCGCGGAGCGTTCGCCGGCATGCACGCCGCCATGATGGTGCATCCAACGGGCAGCGCCGACGACGCCCCTGCTCCCTCCTACATCGCCGCCTCTCGATTCGAGGTGCGTTATCGCGGCAAGGCGGCTCACGCTTCGTCCCATCCGGAGCAAGGCATCAACGCGGCCGACGCGCTGGTCGTCGCCCAAACCGCCATCGGCCTTCTGAGACAGCACATTCGGCCAATGGATCGAATCCACGGTATCGTGACCAAGGGCGGAGACGCGCCAAACATCGTGCCCGCGGAGACGAGCGCCAGCTACATAGTGCGCGCTGAGACCGTGGATCAGCTCGCCGAGATCCAAGCCCGCGTTCGCCAGTGCTTCGAAGCTGGCGCCCTTGCCACTGGGGCGACTCTCGAGATGGACGGCGGCGATCGACCCTATGCGCAGATGAAGCCTGACCAGGAGATCGCGACGCTCTACCAAAGAAACGCGGAGGCGCTCGGGCGGCGGTTCGCGCGGGCAGGTGAGCCGCAGCAGGGCATGGCCTCGACGGACATGGGCAACGTGTCCCTCGCGCTGCCCTCGATCCATCCGCGGATGGGCATCAACTCACATCCGGCGACGAATCACCAGCCGGAGTTCGCGGCCTTCTGCGTCACCGAGGTGGCCGACCGCGCCCTAATCGACGGCGCCACCGCAATGGCTTGGACCGCCATCGACATCGCCACGGATCCAGGCGTCCGCGATCGGCTGCTTCAGACCGGGAGGCGATAGAGCGCTGCGCAGTTGTCCCAGAGGATCTTGCGCTTCGAGTCGTCGCCCACACCCTCCAATGCCATGAACCGATTGAAGGCCTGGGGGAAGGCCGAATCGAAGTGTGGGAAGTCGGAAGAGATCACCCAGCGCTCGTCTCCCAGGAGATCGATCACGGAGCGGAGTGGCCACTCGTCCACCTCGACGGCGCTCCAACATTGGCGGCGCCAGTACTCCACGGGCTCCATCGTGACGTGCTTCGAGAGCTCCGGTACTTCTTTGCGATAGCGCTCCCACTCCTCCTCCGCGCGGAAGAGCCAGTAGGGCACCCAGGAGCACCCCGCCTCGAGGAACGCCACGTGCAGGCTCGGGTGCCGCTCCAACACGCCGCCGAAGAGCAGTTCGAGGAACGTGCACGGGTGCTCCACGCTCCGCCCCGTCGCGTGGGTGAGGACCTCCGACCCACGATACCGATCGCGCAGGTGGACCTGGATCGACCCGTGGAACCCCAGCGCGATCTTCACGCGCTCGGCCTCGGCCCAGATGGGCTCGTACTTCGGATCGTCGAGACGCAGTGCGACGCCGTTACTCACGGTGATTGGGAACACGCTGACCGCCCCTAGTGATGCAACGCGCCGGATCTCCTCGGCTGCGGTCTCCGGATCGCCCAATGGCACCAGCGCATTGAGCTTCAAGCGGTCGGGCTGCTCCTGGCAGAAGCTGTAGAGCCAGTCGTTGTACGCCTTGGCGAGCGCCATGGAGATCGATTGCGGAGCGTCGCGAAGACCAGCCAATCCAAGCGTCGGGAAGAGAACGGCGATGTCGATGCCCTCGACCTCCATCGCCCGAACCTGGCCGTCGGGTGCGATGTTGCCGCCTTCAGGAGCGACGTAGGGCAGGTAGTCTTTGTATCGGCCTTCCTTGATCGCCGACTGTTGGCTCGCCGAAATCAGCGCCTCTGGAATCGCGCCGGTGGATGCGCTGAACGGAGGCTGCAGCAGCGAGTTGAAGTGCGGGTCCTTCGGCGTCCACTGCCGATACTCCTGGGCGAAGGCCGGGTCCATGAACGGCCCCCACAGGTCCGCGGGCTCCGCAAGGTGCATGTCGCTGTCGATCCACCTATGGCCGCGCTTGCCTATGTAAGCCCTCCGCGACGAAACATGCGTCATCATACCGCGCCCTCTTCCCCGGGAAGCTGCTTTATGAGCGCTTCGCATCGCCGCTGCTCTTTCTCGAGCCCAAGCTTCTCGTACACGCGTCGCAGGCCGTTTAGGACAATCAGGACGTTTCGTCGAAACGCGCTTGGGTGCGTCGCGAAGAAGTTCCAGTAGATCTCGAGCGCCTCCTCATAATGGCTGCGGGCGGCCTCACGCTCGCCCAGGTCCGCCAGCAGGTTGCCCAGGTTGTTGAGCGTCATGGCCACGTTGGGCACGTAGGCGTCGGGATAGCGGGCGGCGAGCTGACGGTACAGGTCGAGCGCCTCGTCGTGGCTGCGGGCGGCCTCACGCTCGCCCAGGTTCGCCAGCAAGGCGCCCAAGTTGTTGAGCGTCATGGCCACGTCAGGCAGGTAGGCGTCGGGATAGCGGGCGGCGAGCTGGCGACGCAGGTCGAGCGCCT
>Ga0209726_10000525_pt1 | contig 70838 bp, 67 predicted proteins | sample Subgrocontami54m_FD_187453 | JGI IMG/M metagenome (GOLD analysis project Ga0209726, IMG submission 187453) | Subsurface groundwater microbial communities from S. Glens Falls, New York, USA - GMW46 contaminated, 5.4 m (SPAdes) (version 3) | ecosystem: Environmental > Aquatic > Deep subsurface >...
GGCGTTTCCCCAGCCGATCTTCCCCGGGTGGCAGGAGTCGAGCCGCTTTTTCGACGGGGAAATCCATCCCTACGCGGCCAGCCTCCCGGAGTTGCTGCTGTCACTGGGCGGCGTCGCGCTCGCTGCGGCCATGATCGCGGTGGCGCTGAAGGTGCTGCCGTTGATTCCGGATTCATGCACCGATTCCTCGTCTCCGCCGCTCACAAGTCCTCCGGCAAGACCTCGCTGAGCGTCGGCCTCGCCGCGGCGTTCGCGCGGCGCGGACTCGCGGTGCAGACTTTCAAGAAAGGTCCGGATTACATCGATCCGTTGTGGCTTGGACTAGCCGCGGGGCGGCCGTGCCGCAATCTCGATTTCCACGTCTCGCCGCGCGAGGAGATCGAGGCCCAGTTCGCGCGCCACGGCGCCGCGGCCGAGGTCTGCCTCGTCGAGGGCAACAAGGGGCTCTACGACGGACTCGATCTCGAGGGCTCGAACTCCAACGCCGCGCTTGCGCGCCTGCTGGGTCTGCCCGTGGTGCTGGTGCTCGATGCGCGCGGCATGACGCGTGGCATCGCGCCGCTCATCCTCGGCTATCAGGCGTTCGACCCCGAGGTGCGCTTCGCGGGCGTGATCCTCAACCGCCTCGGGGGCTCGCGGCACGAGGGGAAGCTGCGCGCCGTGATCGAGCATTACACCGACGTGCCGGTGCTCGGCGCGGTGCACGAAGATCCGGCGATCGGGATCTTCGAGCGGCATCTCGGACTCGTCCCCGCGAATGAAGCCGATGCGGCAGCCGAGCGCGTCGCGTCGATCGCGGATGCGATTGCAAGACAGGTGGACCTCGGCCGGTTGCTGGAGGCGACGCGGAACGATTCGCCCACGGTGCCTGCGCCTCCACGGGCGCGTGCTCGCGAGCCGGACCTGCGCCTGGGCGTAGCGCGCGATCGCGCCTTCGGTTTCTACTACGCGGGTGATCTGGAAGCGCTCGAAGAGGCCGGCGCCAGGCTGGTTTTTTTCGATGCGACCGCCGACGCTCGGCTTCCGGAGGTCGATGCGCTGTTCATCGGCGGCGGATTCCCGGAGTGCTTTGCCGCGGAACTCGAGGCGAATTCCGCGCTGCGGGAGCAGATCCGGTCGGGAATCGACGCCGGAATGCCCGTGTACGCAGAATGCGGCGGACTCATGTACCTCTCGCGCTCGATTTCGTGGAAAGGACGCCGTCACGAGATGGTCGGGGCGATTCCTGCCGACGTAATGATGCGCGAGCGCCCGACCGGGCGCGGCTACGTGCGGCTCGAGCAGACCGAGGCGCACCCCTGGAAAATCGGCAACGCCGCCGGGATCCGGGCGCACGAGTTCCACTACTCGACGCTGGAGAATACGGATCCCGGGTTGACTTATGCATATCGGGTGAAGCGCGGCCACGGCATCGACGGCGAGCGCGACGGGCTCATGGTGAAGAACGTCCTCGCGTCTTACACGCACCTGCGTGCCGCAGGGGGCTGCGACTGGCCGGCACGGTTCGTTGCATTTGCCCGGCGTTGCCGGGCGAAATGATCGGAGCCGTCGCCCGATACCGGACGGTCGAGCGTCTGAAGTAGGGTGGGCGGAATGGCTGGTTTCGGGAACTGCAACGGACTCTATTCGGAGCTGACATTCAGGGTGTAGGCTACCTGCCGGTTGGGGTTGACCGGGTTCTTCAGCGCCGACCGCGAAGCTTGCGTGGGCCCTGCGATTCTCTTGGGGGGATCGGATGAACAGGCGTGACACGGTACTTACACTGCTTGCGCTTGGCGCGGCACCGCTCGCCGCCCCGGCGCAGCCCGCCGCGAAGCCGGCCCGGATCATTGTCTTAACATGGGGTTCCCCGCCTGCTTCGCCGCCGACTGCGAGTCCTTATCGCAACGCCTTCATGCGGGGACTACAGGAGCTGGGCCATATCGACGGCAAGACTTTCGTCTTCGAACCGCGCTGGACTTTGGGCAAGGCCGAGAACCTTCCCGGTCTCGCAAGAGAGCTTGCGGCCTTCAAGCCCGACGTCATTCTGGCTTCGGGCGAGCTATCGGCGCGCGCAGCCCAGCAGGCCGCACCCACCGTCCCAATCGTTCTGGCCTACAGCGGCGACCCGGTCGCCGGTGGCTTCGCGAAGAGCCTGGCGCGGCCCGGCGGCAACGTCACCGGGCTCGCGACCCTCAATGAAGATACGAGCCCCAAGCTGCTCGAGTTGGTGCTGACGGTCGTGCCAATACCTCGACGCGTAGCCGTACTGGCGAATCCGACGGTCGCGTCTTACGCTTCGGTCCTGAAGAACCTTCAGGATGCGGCCCGGCAGGCGAAAGTGGACCTTCTGTCGATAGAAGTCCGCGATGCTGCGGAGATCGACAGCGGGTTTGCGCGCTTCGCGCGAGAGAAGGTGCGGTCAGTCGTCGTACTGGGGGACCCGTTGATCTTCCAGCAGAGACACCAGATCGCGGACCTGGCATCGAAGTATGAGATGGCCTCCGTGTATCCGGCCAAGGAACATGTCGAGGCTGGCGGCTTGATGAGCTATGGCGTGAACATCGCCGACGGTTTCCGGCGCGCAGCGGTCTATGTGGACAAGATCCTCAACGGAGCGAAACCCGGCGATCTGCCGATCCAGCAGGCTACGACGCTCGAACTCGTGATCAACCTGAAGACGGCCAAGGCGCTTGGTCTCACGGTCCCTCAGTCAATCTTTCTTCGCGCCGATCGGGTGATCGAATGATGAATAAACCGTTCCTGTTGCTTACACTGATCGCGGCGATCGCACTGCTGCTGCCTCAGCACGCCTGGCCGCAGAAGCCCGAGACGATGCGACGGATCGGGATTCTGCTCCCAGGAAAACCGTCATCGAGTCCACATAAGCCCCCTCCTTTTGAGTTCTTCCGCGTATTCCAGGAGACTCTGGCAAAGCACGGTTACGTGGAGGGGAAAAACCTGGCCATCGATTTCCGCTCCGGCGGGTACGAACAACTGCCTGCGCTGGCGCAAGAGCTCGAGCAACTGAAAGCCGAGGTGGTCTGGGTTCTCAGTACGCACGCGGGCCGGATCGTTCAGAGGGTCGTGAAACGCACGCCGCTCGTCATCTATTCCTGTGACCCGTTCGAGCATGTGACAAAACTTTCGCGACCGGAAAGCAACGTCACCGGGACGACTTGCATGACGTCGGAACTCAGCCCGAAGCGGCTCGAGCTCCTGAAGGAATTACTTCCGAGGGCGCGCCGAGTCGTGGTTTTCGGCGATCCGGAAGATGCACCGGAGGGTTGGCGTCTAACGCGGGAGGCTGCGCCCAAACTGGGTATCGCGATCCAGCAAGTTTCGTACAAAGACCGCGACAGCCTTCCGGCGGCGCTTGAGCGGGTTGCGAAGATCAAGCCGGACGCCGTGTTTGTGTACCCGGATGCCGTCCTGGACTCCGAGAGCCGCAGACTCGCTCAATTCTGGCTCGAGCATTCGCTGCCGTCGATGAACGCCTTCCCGTGGTACGCAGAAACCGGTGGCTTGATTTCATACGGCGCTGTGACGGCTGAAGTCGCCGCGATGTTGGGTGGGCAGATGGCGAAGATCCTCGATGGCGCGCGGCCGGGCGACATTCCATATCAGCGGGCCACGCAGTTCCACTTGCTGATCAACCTGAAGACGGCGAAGGCGCTTGGCGTTACGGTGCCGAAGTCGCTGCTTGTTCGCGCCGACAGGATTATCGAATGAAGCGACGGACGATACTCCGCACCTTCGGAGCCGCCGCTCTCGGATTGCCACTCTTGGTCCACGCGCAGTCGCCGCACGTGCGGCGCATCGCTTTGCTGCTCGCCAATACCCTTGAGGGAAGTGCTCCATCGTTGGCGGAGTTTCGCAAGCGCCTTGGCAAGCTCGGGTGGTCCGAGGGTACGAACCTCGAAATGGATGTGGCGGCTGCGGAGAATCACTATGATCGCTTCCCGACGCTCGTACGAGCGGCGGTGGCCCGTAAAGCGGACGTGATTGTTGTGGCTGGCACACCCGGCGCGCGCGCTGCGAAGGAGCATTCTGCGGGCATTCCGGTTGTCTTTGTACAGCTCGGCGATCCAGTGGGAAGCGGAATTGTCGCGAGCCTCGGGCGCCCGGGCGGTCACGTCACTGGCACTTCGATCCAGATGGTCGAGATCGCCTCCAAGCAGATCGAGCTGCTGAAGGCGCTTGTGCCGAAGCTCGAGCGCGTCGCCGAACTGCGCAGTCCGGCAGTTGGAAAGCTCGCCCGCGACGTGTCCGCGCGCCTAGCGAGCGCCGCCGCGCGCGCAGGCGTTGATTTGATACATCTGGATGCGGACAGGGCGGACGAAATCGATCCGGCCTTCGCTGCGGCGACGCGGGCGCGGGTCAGTGCTATCGTGGTCGTTCCGGTCGCGCTCTTTTTTACCGAAACCGCGCGCATCGTCCAGCTTGCGAAGCAGCATCGCGTTGCCACGATCTTTACGAGCCGCAGCCAGGTCGCCGCGGGGGGCCTCGCGAGCTACGGGCCTGATTTCACGGATGCCTTTGCGCGCGCCGCGCCGTACGTGGACCGAATCCTGCGTGGAGCGAAGCCAGCCGATCTGCCGGTCGAGCAGGCCGACCGTTTCGATTTGGTTGTCAACCGCAGAACCGCGATGGAGCTGGGGCTCGCGATCCCACAGTTGGTGCTGCTGCAAGCGACCGAGGTGATCGATTAGGGGGACGCGAATGTCCGCAGTTGGCCGCTCTGCGCCGGATTGTTGGGAGTCCCAAACGAGCCCGAATCGGTTATTTGGGAATAGAGATCGTGTTTCGGCAGATGGCATATTGATCAGTGGGCCCATGTTGATGTGCCGAGTGCTTCTGATTGCCCTGGGAATGGGTTCGGTCCTGGCAACAGCCTATGCTGCGCCTCCAACCGGAAAGATCTTGCGTCTCGGCTGGCTGGAAGGCTTTCGAGAGAAATTCGATGCGGATTCCGTTCCCGTGCATCGCGCATTGATGGCAAGCCTGCGCGAGCACGGGTACGTAATCGGGCGTGATTTCAATCTGGAGTACAGGAGCGCACAGGGTAATCCTGAGCGCCTACCCGAGCTCGCTGCCGAACTCGTGCGGCTGCAGGCAGATGTCATCATCACGACGGGGGACAATCAGACGCGTGCCGCGTTGACGGCCACGAAAAGCGTGCCCATTGTCGCCATCGGCGTTACCGATCCCGTGGCCACGGGCATCGCGGCAAGCCTCGGGCGTCCCGGAGGCAACGTGACGGGTCTGGCGATCAACGCTACCGAAATCAGCGCCAAGCGCGTCGAGCTACTCAAGGAAGCGATTCCCAATTTGTCCCGTGTCGCCGTGCTTTGGAATTCGAGTTTGAAGGCAATGCAACTTCAATATCAGCAAGTCGAAACGGCTGCCCCCAGACTAGGCGTGACGGTGCTTTCGATTCGCGTATCAGGTTCCGACGACTTCGACAAAGCATTTGCGGCGATCGGTGAAAGCCGCAGTGGAGGGCTTATCGCGCTTTTCGGGCCAATGCGGGGCAATGATCTGCCGCGAATCGCCGATTTTGTAAACCGCAACAGGATTCCGACGATCTTCGAGCTTGGGCAAGGTGTGCGTGGCGGGGGATTGATGGAATTTGGACCGGACCTGGCGAAACTGGCGCGTCTTGCCGGGGCCTACATCGACAAAATCGGAAACGGAGCGAAAGCGGCCGACCTTGCGATAGCCGAGCCGACGACGTTCGAGCTCGTCGTCAACATGAAGGTCGCAAAGGCGCTCGGCCTCACGATCCCGGCATCGATCCTCCTCCGCGCCGACCGGGTGATCGAATAGCGGGACAGCGAATGGCTGAAAGTGGCCGGCAAGAGCCAGTTGGCGGACCGGTTCAATCTGCCCCATAGCGGCCAGTCCAGCGTAAACTTTGCGGCGGGCTCGTCTGGGAGGGGGAGCATGGTCAACGTCCATCGCAGGCGTTTCCTTATCGGCGCAGGCGCGCTGGCTGCGACGCCAATGTCGCGCGCGCAGAAGTCCGCAAAGGTCTGGCGCATCGGTTTTCTGGCGTTGCGTTCCCGCTCGACGGCGCAGCGTCCCGACGACCACTACGATGCGTTTGTCGCCGGGATGCGCGACTTGGGCTACGTCGAGGGCAAGAATCTGGTCATCGAGTGGCGTTTCGCTGAAGGACAATACGAACGCCTTGCCGGCCTTGCCAACGAACTGGTGCAGAAAAAGGTTGAGGTCATCGTAAGCCAGGGGACTCCGGGCACGCGGGCTGTGCAACGTGCAACGAGCACGATCCCCATCGTCTTTCCCGCGATGAACGATCCGGTGGGTAGCGGCGTTGTTGCAAGCCTGTCGCGGCCTGGCGGAAACACGACCGGACTGACTGACATCAATGTCGACCTGAGCCCGAAGCAGTTCGAGCTCCTGAAGACGATCCATCCCAAGTTGCTTCGGACCGCGCTATTCATTCATCCCGGCAATCGGGCGCATCCGGCCGTCCTGAACAACGTGCAAAAGGCGGCGCTAGAGGTTGACGTGCAGGTCATCCCTGTTAGCGCAAGCACACCCGAAGAGATTGAACGCGGATTTGCCTCGATGATGGAAAACCGCGCTGAAGCCGTCATGATTCCTGCCGATGGCTTTTACATAGGACAAGCGAAGCGGATTGCCGAGCTTGCCATTAAGCACCGGGTGCCGACGATCTTTACCGACCGGGGAAACGTAAAAGCCGGTGGGTTGATGAGCTACGGACAGAATCTCTCCGAACTCTACCGGCGCGCCGCGATTTACGTGGACAAGGTCTTGAAGGGCGCGAGACCCAGTGATCTGCCGGTCGAAGGGCCGACGACGCTTCACTTGACAATCAACCTCAAGACGGCGAAGGCGCTCGGGGTGACCATTCCAAGGGAATTGCTGCTGCGTGCCGACGAGGTGATCGAATAGTGGGAGGTCGTGAGTGTCCGTTCGTGGCCGGTCTTTGCCTGTTGCGTGTCAGGCCCAGCCCGCTCCAAAGCTGCCGTTCGCGAAGCGCAGTACGCCACCCGCGGCGGTCATTCAGCAGTAGACTGACCCGCGACTTAAGTTGACAGGGCGCTCCGCCCGCCGATCCCGGTACTTGCGATTAGTCGTGGAGAGCGAAGGGGGCGGATGAACCGGCGTGACGCAGTACCCGCGCTGATTGCCATGGGCACTGCACCACTTGTCGCCGAAGCGCAGCCGGCAGAGAAAGTTTGGCGCTTAGGCGACCTGTCTCCCCGATCCGGCCCGGAGAGAGCGGCCGAAGCGTCCCGCGAGCAACTGCGCGGCAAGAGAGGCGTCGCGCCACAAAAGGAGGGAAAGTGATATGACCCTATGTCCCGTCGCACTGGCGGTCGGATGCAAGAAATGCCCGGCATTCTCGTTCTGTCCCTTGAAAGGGGTTATCGGTGATTTCAAGAAAACCGAGCAAACCGAAACGAAACCGCAGGCGAATGAAACAAAACGTGACGCGAAATAGAAGGATTCACGGCTGCGTGCCGACGCGGTGATCGAATAGCGAGCCTGCGAACGACGGGCGAGAGGCAGCGACGCAGCAGCAGGTCTTCGTCTATGATCGCCGCGGGAACTTCGGAGAAACAGCGTAAGGAGGGCGGCTGGGGTGAAAATGTGATCCCACGACCTCCACACCCTCGCCGGCATCGAACATAGGTCGTGCAAAGATGAGAGAGGAAGGCTGCAACTATGAGGCGAATCGTTTTCGTGCTGGCGCTCGCCACGATTGCCGCCCCGTTGCTCGCCGCCGACAGGGACGGAGCGTACGGGAGCCAGCGCCCTGCCAAGTGCAGGGAGTATCTGAAGGTTTACCGTTTCGATGAGCGCAAGCCCGAGTCGGACGGCGTGCGAAATTGGATCGCCGGGTACATCACTGCTTACAACCGCCAGACGCCAGACACCTATAACATCATGGGCATCGGCGAATTCGAACACGTGCTCCGCTCGGTCGAGCGGTACTGCAAGGACGACCCGCTCTCCGACGTAGGCGCGGCGATGGAAGCGGTGACAGCCGATCTGTACGCTACGCGCTACCAGACCCGGCGGCAGGCGGGACGTTAGTGGCTCCAGTCGCCAGCAAGCTGCGCGAGATCTGCGCCCAGCGGCAATGGCTGGTCCTGGCCGTTCTGAGCCCGATATGCTGACCACCCGGTTTCCCCGTTGGCTGCCGTTGGCGGAGTGGCTTTCGACTCGAAGCGGGCATGGACACTGGATTTGACCGAGCCGCAGTCGCGATCGGCAGATTTCGTGGACTGGATTCTGAAAGCCGCAAGACCTGGCGAACTACCGATCGAACAGCCTTCCGCCTTCGAGTGGGTCGTGAACCTGAAAACCACCAAGGCGCTCGGGCTGACGATCCCGCAATCGGTCCTGCGTCGTGCCGACCGCGTGATCGAATAGGGCGATCCTGCAATTGGCCGAAGCTGGCCGGTGAAGGCACGAATCCGGCAGCTCGGAGAATTCCGCAGCACGGACGTTGGGCGCGTCCCTGGCTATTGCGATCGATTGGAGCGCCGCGGTTGCAAGGACTTGCGCCGCTGCGCCTCGGAAATGAACTCCTCCAGGTCGGGGTCGAGCGCACTGCGCGCCGACACGATGCCGATCGGCTCGCCATCCTCGACGACCGGCAAATGCCGGAAATGATTCGAATGCATCAAATGCAGCGCCTGCCCGAAGAGTTCGTGGGGCCCGACCGTAATGGGATCGGGCGTCATGACCTGCGCGAGCAGGGTGCTTTGTGGGTCGCGCCGCTGGGCCACGACTCGAAACACGACGTCGCGTTCGGTGACGATGCCGACGAGCCGACCATCATCTACCACGAGGACCGCGCCCGCCTTCTTCCTCGCCATCAGTTCGGCAGCGGCCTGGACCGTCGTAGTTGAACGCGCAACCAGTGTCTTCTTCCGCTGAATGACATTTCGAACTCGCTCGCTGTACATGTCTATCCCCGGTCCCCGGCTCCCAAAACGCGCTGCAGTCGTGCGCGTTTCGCGCCGTGGGTTCGAACGTCGAAGTTCGGACCGTAGAGCGTGCATGGTTCGCCGCCTTGATGGACATCAAGTGGGTCGAATTCGCTCGATCGATTCGCGCGGTCATGCCCGCCAGTGCCCTTCCAACAGCCTCCGCGGCCGCCTACTTGCTGGTTTGTCGCGACTGGAAGCGGGGACCCGGAAGGCGGGTCCCGGCGCGTCGGCTACCGCCCGGTACGCGAACGCGGCGGAACTGGCCGCGCACCCCGTTCGTCGAATTCATAGTGCAGAACGAGCAGATCGCGCAGCGGACCCGACAGCCGCAGCTTGACCGCCCATTCGCCCGTCATTTCGAGGTCGAGGCGAGCGTGGTACTCGCCCGGCTGACGGCCGGGCTTCGCCTTGACCGGTGCCAGGTTGTGCGCCATCGGCATCGACGGCATGTCTGCGCCGACAACCACCTGCGCTCCGCTGACCGGCTGACCGCCACGCGTAAGCCGGACGACGCAGTCATAGACGAAGTCCGTGCCGGTGAAGCGGCAGGTCAGGTCGGCGTGCGCGCTCTGCGCGAGCACCGGCGTGGCGGGCAGGAGAGCCAACAGCAGCGCAAGCATTCTCATGGTCGTTTAAACGAGTGTCGCACGATTCGGTGCACCAGCTGCTCGTCGAGCAGGCCGCGCGGCCGCACGATCAGCAGCACCGCCACCAGACCACCGAACACGATCATGCGCGTGCCGCCGAACACGCGGCTGCTCTCCAGCAGGCCGATGTCCAGCGTCACGCCGAGCAGCGGCCCAAGCGCGGTGCCAAGGCCTCCGATGAGCGCGTAGGCCAGACTGTGCACTCCGAGCATGATGTCGAAGTTCCGCGGTTCGATGTAGCTGTTGTGGTGCGCGAACAGCACCCCGCCGAGCGCGGCAAGCGCCCCCGCGCAGGCTGCCACCCCGAGCTTGAAGCGGTTCACGTCGACCCCGAGCGAAGCCGCGAGTCCCGGGTCCTCGCCGACCGAGCGCAGGACCGTGCCCAGCCGGGAGCGTTCGACGATCATCAGCGCCGCGAGCGCGAGTGCCAGCAGGCCATAGACGAGCAGAAGGAATTCCGCCGGCTCGACGCCATGCTCGAAGATCCACCGGATGCCTCGAAAGCCCTGCGTGCCGTCGGGACCTGTCAGTTCCCCGTCGATCTCGCGCTGGAACCGGAACAGCTCGAACAGCAGGCGCGCGACTTCGGCGGCAGCGAGCGTCGCCATGGCGAAGTAAAGGCCCCTGAGGCGCAGCGTGGGCAGGCCGACCAGCAGCGCGGCCAGTGCGCCCAGCAGCATTGCGGCCAATCCGGCCAGCGGAAGCGGCACGCCGTAGAGCGCCGTCAGGACCCCGCCCGAATAGGCGCCCACGCCGAAAAACGCCTGCTGGCCGAACGACATCTCGCCCGCCAGGAGCAGCAGGTAGGCGGACAGGGCGAGAAACGAGAACAGCCCGATGTTGGTCAGGACGCCGAGCGTGAAGTCGTCCATCGCGTCATCCAGGCAGGGTTGGCAGCCAGCAGGGCGAACAGCAGCAGGTACGCCGTCAGGTCGCGCAGTTGCGGTCCGAGGAACCACTGGCTGTGCGCCTCGATCAGGCCGAGCGCCAATCCGCCGAGGACGGCGCCGGGCAGCGAGCCCAAGCCGCCGAGCATCATCGCGAGCAAGCCCTTCAGCGTGGACCACATGCCGAGCATCGGCGTCAACTGGCCATGGGTGGCGACGATGAGGAACCCGGCGATACCGCCGATCGCCGAGGCGAGCGCGAAGACGCGCACGAACACCTGACCCGTATCGATTCCGGAGAGGCCGGCCGCCACCGGATTCTCGATCGTGGCGCGCACCGCCAGGCCGAAGCGCGAACGGTAGAGCAGGCGATGCAGCAGTGCGCAGAGGACGACGGCCGCGCCGAGCACGGCGAGCGTATCGGGTCGCAGCGTAAGACCCGCGAATTCGAGTGGCGCGCCCTCATGCAAGGTGGGAAACGCATAGACATGCCGCGGCAGGACCAGCGTCACCAGTTCCTCGAACTGCATCCAGAGTGCGAAACTCGCGACCATTGCGGCGATCGCCGAACCCGAGCGGTGCGGCGCAAAGCAAAGCCTTTCGACGTAGGCTCCCGCGAGCACGGCACCCGCGACGGCGACCAGCGCAAGCACGATCAGTCCGGACTGGAAATTGAGGTGCATCCAGGTCGCGGCATAGCAGCCGAACATGATGCCGGGCCCGAACGACAGGTTGACCCGGCGCAGGACGCCGAAAATCAGCGTGAACCCGACCGCAAGCAACGCGTAGGACGCGCCCGAGGCGATTCCGTCGATCGTGTTCTGGAGCAGGTCGAGCAGCATCTACGAGGGCTGAGTCACGCAAGCATTGGGCGTATCGCGGACGATCCGATCGCCCGCGGTTTTCGATCTCCGCGATCTCCGCTTTTCGGGGGGTGATTCATCCCCCGAAAAGCGGAGACGTGGGAACTGCAAAAGAAGCATCGGGTTCGCTACCTCGCGCAATCCGCAATCCGGAGATCGCCCCCGGGCGCTAATCCGCCGCCGACCCCAGATAGGCCCGGCGAATCAATTCGTCTTCGGCGAGCGACCCCGGATCGCCCGAGAACGTGACGGCGCCCTGCTCGAGGAGGTAGCAGTGCTGCGCCACCTGGAGCGCCATGTGGGCGTTCTGCTCGACCAGCAGAATCGTGGTGCCGTCGCGGTGCAACTCGGCGATGATGCTGAAGATTTCCTCGACCACGAGGGGAGCAAGGCCGAGCGAAGGCTCGTCCATGAGCAGCAGCTTTGGCCGGCTCATGAGCGCGCGCGCCACGGCGAGCATCTGCTGCTCCCCGCCTGAGAGCGTGCCGGCGTTTTGCGCGGCACGCTCCTTGAGCCGCGGAAATCGCGCCATCAGGCGTTCGATGTCCTGCCCGATCCCGGCACTGCCGCTGCGCTGATACGCGCCCGCACGAAGGTTCTCCAGTACGCTCATGTTCGCGAAGACCAGCCGGTTTTCCGGCACCAGCGCGATCCCGGCCGCGACGATCGCATGCGGCGGGCGCGCCGTGATGTCGCGACCGGCGAACTGGATCGAGCCGCGACGCGGCCGCAGGATCCCTGCCGTCGTGAACATCAGCGTCGTCTTGCCGGCGCCATTGGGGCCGAGCAGGCAGGTAATCGAGCCTTCCTGCACCTCGAGCGAAACGCCCTTGAGCGCCTCGATCTTGCCGTAGGCCGTGACCAGATCGCGCACCTGCAGCAGCGCCGCCATCACGCCTTCCCGCCGAGGTAGGCGCGGCGCACCAGCGGATCGGCCTGGATTTCGGCCGGCGCGCCCTCGGCGATCTTCTGGCCGAAATTGAGCACCGCGATGCGGTCGGCGACGCCCATCACCAGCTCCATGACGTGCTCTATGAGCAGAATGGTCACGCCGCGCTGGCGCAGGCTGACGATGCGCTCGCGCAGCTGCCCGATTTCCTCGCTGTTCATGCCTGCCGCCGGTTCGTCCAGCAACAGCAGTTTCGGCTTCGCAGCGAGCGCGCGCGCGAGTTCGAGGCGCCGCTGCTCGCCGAAGGCCAGGTTTGCCGCCAATTCGTCCCGCTTGTGCGCGAGCCCGCCGAACTCCAGCAGCTGCGTGATCTCGTCGCGCACCCCCGCGCGCCCGCCCAGCCAGCGCGAGAAGAATCCCCGCCTGGCGCGGTCTTCGAGCGAATTCTGCGCCACCCAGACGTTCTGCCACACCGTGAGCTGGCCGAACAGCCGGATGTTCTGAAAGGTACGCGCGATGCCGGCACGCAGGCGCAGATGCGTGGGGAGAGGCCCGATGTCCCGGCCGCGGAAGTAGATCACGCCCGAGGTGAGCGGCAACGCGCCGGTGATGAGATTCACCGTCGTGCTCTTGCCCGATCCGTTCGGACCGATCAGACCGACAATCTCTCCGTCGCCGACGGTGAGTTCGAGGCCGTCGACCGCGCGCACGCCGCCGAAGTGGCGCGCCACCTGGCGCAGATCAAGCATTGCGCCCTCGCGTGAATGCGCGCTTCAGCGCCGCGAGCGCGCGCGCGTCGAGAATGCCGTTCGGCCGCAGATTCATCGCCAGCACGATCAGCGCGCCGAACAGGAGGTTGCGCCAATCCCCGAGCTCGCGCAGGCCTTCGATCAGGAACGCCTGCACGAAGATCACCGCGATCAGGGTGCCGAACACGCTCTGCAGGCCGCCCACGATCGGGTAGGCGAGGGCGAAGGTCGCCACCAGGATGTTGAAGCTGGAATGCTCGATATGCGTCGTGTAATGCGCGTACAGTCCGCCGCCGATGCCGGCGATCGCGCCGCCCACCGTCATTGCGCTGACTTTGATCGCCGTCAGGTTGATGCCCACCGCCTGCGCCGCGACCTCGTCCTCGCCCACCGCGCGCAGCGCGGTACCGTACCGGGAACGATCGAACCACCACAAAAGCGCCATGACGAGCAGCACGAAAACCCACATGAACAGCATCACTTCGAGGGTGCCCCAGCCGTTCTCCGGGAAGAAGCGGATCTGGCGAAAGCCCTCGCCACCGAGCGGACCGACCTTGATGTCGCCCTTGGCGATCTGGTAGTCGAAGTTGAAGAAGAACAGGCGCACCGCTTCGCCGAAGGCGAGCGTAGCGATCACCAGCATCAACCCCTTGACGCGCAGCGCCGGAAATCCCACGGCGCAGGCGGTTGCCGCACTCACGATCGCGCCGATGCCCAACGCCGGAACCAGATGCCAGCCGGCCAGCACGGTGAGCATGCCGGCCGTGTAGGCGCCGACGGCGAAGAAGCCGGCTTGCGCGAGGCTCACCTGTCCGGTCAACAGCACGATATAGGCCGACAGGCCGAGCAGCGTATGCACGCCTACCAGTTGCGCCAGTCCGAAATAGAAGTCCACTGTGATCGCCGCGGTGGTCGGTCTGCTAGTGGTGGTCGTCCTTGGACTCGAACAGGCCCCCGGGCCGGAACACGAGAAACACGAACAGCAGCAGCATCACATAGAGGTCACGCTCGGTGACGCCGCGGAAGAGCTGGAATACGTTTTCGAACCCGCCGACCAGCAAGCCTGCGATGATCGCCCCGGGAATGCTGCCCAACCCGCCGATCACGGTGACGATGAGTCCCTTGACGGTCAGCGGCGTCGTGAGCAGCGGCGACAGAGCGCCGACGGAAGCCCCGATCAACGCGCCGGCGATGCCGCCGAGCAATCCGGTGATGACGAAGGTCATGGCGTTCACCAGACCAACCCGGATTCCGCACAGTTGAGCGGCGACCGACTGCTGCGAAACCGCGCGCGTCGCGAGGCCGAGCCGGGTGCGATACAGCAGCAACAGCAGCCCGACCATGCACAGTACCGCGATGCCGAACACGAGCAACAGGTCGCCGCGCAGGGTCAACTCGCCTGCGCGCAGCATCACGTCGTCGAACATCGCCGGATAGGCCAGCGGCATGCCGTTGGTGAAGTGCACGATGACCTCGTCGATCAGCAGCAGCATCCCGACCGTAGCCATGAGCGTCGCGAGCGGCGAGCCGAGCGGGATGAAATGAAAACAGCTGAGGTACACGAGGTAGCCCAGCACGCCACCCGCGGCGAAGGCGCACAGGAACACCAGCCACGGCGGTGCGCCCGCCATGACCCCGAGCACGAGCAGTCCGGCATAGGCGCCGCCGACCGAGGCCGCCGCATACGCGAGGTTGAGCTTGTGCATCACGCCGAACACCAGCGTGAAGCCGATGCCGATCAGCGCGTAGGTGGCGCCGAAGAGTACGCCGTCGGAGACCGCCTGGAGAAAGTCGAGCATAAAAAACGGGCGCCTGTTTCGCGCCCGTTTTCCGCTGGCATTCGCCTATAGGGGGTTGTGCAGCACCACCCAGTCGTTGCCTTTGGCCTGCACGAACAGGTACGGCTTGTCCGCTTCACCTTCGGCATCGCGCTTGGTCACGCCCAGCAATCCCTGCGTCGTGGCGAGTTTGGCGAGGCCGTCGCGGATCTTGCGACGGTCGGCCTGCAGGTTCGCCTTGGCGCCGGAAATCTTCTCGGCTTCCATGACCTGTTTGAGGATGAACATGTTCTCCCACGCCGCCATCGAGTGCAGGTCGGCCGCACCCTTTTTCTTCGCGGTCTCTTCGGCCGCGAACCTGGCTTCCTTGTTCACCGGCGCGAACGAGGTCGGAATGATGATGCCCTGCGCCTGCTTGGCGCAGCCCTGCAGAGTCTCGAGCGAGGACGAACTCGTCAGTCCGACCAGGAGCTTCGGCTTGACGCCCTGCCGCTGCATTTCCCTGAGCACGCCGCAGGTGCTGAACGGGTGCGCGCTGATCGCGATGATGTCGGCGTTCGCCTTCTTCATCTCGCGCACCTGGGTCGCGAAATTGGTGTCCGCCAGCAGCCACTTGGACTCACCCGCAATCGAGAAGCCGCTCGCCTGGGCCCGGTCCTTCATCACCACGTGCCAGGTGGCTCTCGAGTGCGCGAAGTCCTCCTCGACGCCGCCGTACACGGTCTTCAGATTCGGGTACTTCTGGTGCAGCCAGTAAAAGACCGAGTTGTACATCGTCATCTCATTGGGCACGTTTCTGAAAGCCCACTCCGAGATCTTCGCCAGACCCACCTTGATCGCGACGTCGGTGAATACCGGGAACTGCAGGCCCGAGTCGCCTGCATCGCCGACCTTCTTCTGCAGGATACCGAACAGGGGTTCGGCGACGTTCGAGCAGGTCGGGCCGATCGCGACCAGCGCGTCGGTGGAGGCAATGCGCCGGATCACCGAAATGCCTTCCTCGGCGTTGCAGCGATCGTCCAGGAATTCGACCTCGATCCTCGCCTTGGAGCCGTCTGCAAGCTTGATGCCGCCCTGCTTGTTGATGACGTCGGCCGCTGCGAGCATCGCGGCTTCGCTGTTGACGCCGAACGAACGCACCACGCCGGACTTGGCGCCGAATCCGGTGATCTTGATGGTCTTGTCCTGGGCCAGCGCGCCGCTGGCCGCAAACGCCAACGTCACTGCCAATGCGAGTTTCTTCACGGGGTCTCCTCCTTCGGGTAGATTGCAGCCCAGTGTAAATGGGGAGGGGGAGCGATGGCAAAGACCAAAGGAAATGCTGCGGCGCAAAAGAAGAGCCTGTGGGCGTCGCTCAAGCCGGGACCGCAGAATTACACTCCGCTCAGTCCGATCACCTTCCTGCGGCGTGCGGCAGAGATCTATCCCGATCGGGTCGCCGTGATCCACGGCGACCGGCGCCATACCAATGCCCAGTTCTACGAGCGCGCGCGGCGCCTTGCCTCGGCGCTGGCGAAGAAAGGCGTAAAGCGGGGTGACGTCGTATCGGTGATGCTGCCCAATACGCCGCCGATGCTGGAGGCGCACTACGGCGTTCCGGCGCTGGGTGCCGTCCTCAACACGATCAATACGCGCCTCGATGCCGATACGGTGGCCTACATCCTCGAGCACGGCGAAGCCAAGGTGCTGCTGGTCGATCGCGTGTTCTCGGCGGTCATCGGGGCGGCGCTCGCCAAGCTGAAGAAACGGCCGTTCGTCATCGACGTCGATGACCCGCTTTACGCCGGCCCCGGCGAACGCCGCGGCGCGATCGAGTACGAGGCGTTCCTGCGCTCGGGAGATGCGCGCTTTGCGCTTGCGCTGCCACGCTCGGAATCCGATCCGATCGCGCTCAACTACACGAGCGGCACCACGGGGCGGCCCAAGGGCGTCGTCTATCACCACCGCGGCACCTATCTCGAATCGGTGGGCAATGTGCTTGCCTGGGGAATGCCCGCGCACCCGGTTTACCTGTGGACGGTTCCGCTGTTTCACTGCAACGGCTGGTGCTTCGGCTGGAGTGTCACCGCGATGGGCGGCACGCACGTGTGTTTGCGCGCGGTGGATCCTGCCGTGATCTATCCGATGCTCGTCGAGCACGGCGTCACGCACATGTGCGGCGCGCCGACCGTGCTGACGATGCTGACCTCGGCGCCCGAGGAGCACAAGCGCCGGTTCCCGCAGAAGGTGCACGTCATGACCGGCGGGTCGCCGCCCCCCGCCAAGGTCATCAAGGCGATGGAGGAACTCGGTTTCCAGGTGCTGCACATCTACGGCATGACCGAGTTGCAGGGGCCGTCGACGTACTGCGCGCCGCAGGACGATTGGGCGAAACTGCCGCTCGATGAGCGTGCCAACGAGATGGCGCGCCAGGGCGTGCGCTATCAGGTCGTGGAGGAGCAGATCGTCGCCGATCCGAGGAGCTGCAAACCGGTGCCGCAGGACGGCAAGACCATCGGCGAAATCCTGATCCGCGGCAACACGGTGATGCTCGGCTACCTCAAGGACGCGAAGGCGAGCCGCGAGACCTTCCACGGCGACTGGATGCACACGGGCGATCTCGCAGTGTGGCACGCGAGCAATTACGTCGAAATCAAGGACCGCAGGAAGGACATCATCATCTCGGGCGGCGAGAACATTTCTTCCGTCGAGGTCGAAATCGCGCTCTACAAGCACCCGGCGACTGCGCTCGCCGCGGTGGTGGCGCGCCCGGACGACAAGTGGGGCGAGACGCCATGCGCCTTCGTGCAGCTCAAGCCCGGGACGAGCGCGACCGAAGCGGAACTGATCGCGCACTGCCGCGCGACCCTGGCGCGTTTCAAGGTGCCGAAGAAAGTGGTTTTCGGCGAGCTGCCGACGACCGCCACGGGCAAGATCCAGAAATACGCACTGCGCGAACTTGCCAAGGCGCTCTAAGAACGTGGTCTGGGTCCGGAATCGGGCGGTCAGCGAAAATCGCGGATCCGGTCGGACACGCCGAATCTTCGGGCGTTGGGGCGTAGACTTCGCGGAATGAACGCGAACCGGGGTCGCGAAACGCCAGATCGGGCCCTGAAGCGGCTGCTTGCCAACGGCCCGCTGACCGCCGTGCCCACGCGCCCGTCGGATCAGGATCTCCTGGTTGCCTTGGCGGTATCGCGATTCGATACGCAAAGGACGTATCGCGAGCGCGAGGTGAATGAGAAGCTGAAGGGCTGGCTTGCAACGTTCTGCGAACCTTTTGGAATTGACCATGTCGCGCTTCGCCGCCTGATGGTCGACTCGCGGTTCATGTCGCGGACGAAGTCCGGCTCGGTGTATCGGGTCAATCCGGAGACGGTCGCGGAGACGGATGCGGTCAGAACCGTGGATCCTCGTCACGTGCTTGCCGAAGTCCGGAAAGAACGTGATTCCCGGAAGCGCATGCACTCCGTTTCACCGAAGACCCCGGACCATCGGTAATCAGGGATCCGCGCCGGGGCCCGAACTTCACGCTGGACGAGGCCAAGCCGGGAGCGCACCCGCTTTCCCATTCGCGAATGGCGGCCGGCGGGTCGTGCCCATTCAGGTTCCTTTGGTCACCCGGTCAGCTGTCGAAACCGCGCAGCAGGAAGCGCTCAGCGATGGCGCAGTGCGCCGCCACGCCGCGCGTGAGCATCGCCTCGTCCAGCGTCATCTTGTTGGAGTGGCACGGGCAGGCACTCTTCCACTGCTGGCCTTCCGGGCACACCCCGAGGAACATCATCGCACCGGGGATGCGTTGCAGGACGTAGGAGAAATCCTCCGCGCCCATGATCGGCGAAGCCATCGTGCTCCAGGCCTGCGCGCCGAACAGGCCGCCGATCGCGCGCTCGGCGACGGCCACGGCGCGCGCATCGCACACCGTCACCGGAAACCCGCGCTCGATCGCCACCTCGGCCTCGCACTCGTGCGCCTGCGCGACGTGCCCGGCGACGCGCGCAATGCCGGCGCACACCGCTTCGCGCGCGCCCTCGGACAGCGAGCGGATCGTGCCGAGCAGATTCGCGTCCTCCGGAATGACGTTGTTCGTCGAACCGCCGTCGATCTTGGCGATGGTGACCACGACCGGGTCGAAGATGTCGATCCGCCGCGTGACGAAAACATTGATCGCCGTGACGATCTCGCACGCGACCGGCACCGGGTCGATCGCATGGTGTGGCATCGACGCGTGCCCGCCCTTCCCGCGCACCCGCACGGTCAGCTTGTCGGCCGACGCAAGCATCGGTCCGGCCCTGGACCCGAACGTGCCCGCCGGCGCGTTCGGCATGATGTGGAGCGCGAACGCCGCGTCCGGCGTCGGGTCATCGAGCAGGCCGTCTTCGATCATGAACCGGGCGCCGTGGTGACCTTCCTCGCCGGGCTGAAACATGAACAGGACGGACCCGGCAATGGACTCGCGCTTTGCGCACAGCGCGCGCGCGGCCGATGCAAGCATCGCCGTATGCGTGTCGTGACCGCATGCGTGCATTGCGCCCTCCACCGTGGAGCGGAACGGCAATCCGGTATCCTCCGGCATCGGAAGCGCGTCCATGTCGCCGCGGAGCAGCACCGTGCGCCCGGGACGCTTGCCGCGCAGGACTGCAACTGCGCCGGTGGTGGAGCGCCCGGACTTCCATTCCAGCGGCAGATCGGCCAGAGCGGCCCGGACTTTCGCCATCGTCTTGGGCGTTTGCAGGCCGAGTTCGGGCTCGGCATGGATCGCGCGTCGAAGTGCGACCGTGGCCGGCTGCAGTTTGCGCGCCGCGTCAACCCATTCGGCAGCGTTGTTCACTACATCGTTCATTGTCGTCTCCTAAACGATGACATGGTTCTCGACTCGAAGCACCGATTGCAACGCCAATCGCAATCCGGACGCTCGATCCCTGGAGCGCCGGATTATGCCTTGCTCGGAAGCCGGATTCACAAACGGCGCCGCGACACGCGCGGGGTCGCTACGTCGGCGGCGGCAGGCCGGCCCAGCCGTAGATCTCCCCGATGAGCGTCGCCACCAGATCAGGCCGGTCAAATCCGGCCAGGTCGTCGTGCACCGGAAAACCGCTCAGACCAAGGCAGTAGGCGAGCAGGCGATACGATCTCCGGAAACCCGCAAGCAGCGAAGGGTCGACGGCGATCGTCTCGCCGGGCACCGCGCACTGCAACTCGTCGCGCTGATAGATGGCATCAAAGCCGGAAATCCGCCAAACGGCCTGTCGGCGCTCAGCGCGGAACAGGAACCGCGCGTGGCTCGACAGCAGCACTTCAACGCCCTGCAAAGTGAGCGGAATGTCGATGATCGCACCCAGCTGGGCGATCGCCCGCTCGCCCGCCAGGGTGACCATGATCGGCCCCAGGCGATGAGTCGCCTGCACCTTGCGCGCAGCCATGTCCTGCGAGCGGCGGACGAACTCGGGCCCGCTGGCATCGATCCAGCTCAGGCGCACGCGCGAGTCGTCGTGAAAACACTCGCGCATCTGCTCCCAAAGGCCCAGGTCGCGCCCGCTGCGTTCTCGCAGGACGAGCTGCGTCACGGCCGAAACTTCCGCGGCCACCTTGACCGCCGGCGGCGGCGATTGATTCATGCCGGATCTTCCTTTCGTTTGGTTGCCGCACGTGCGGCCGTCCGCTGGTTCGCCGCACGATGGTGCATCCCGTGCGCTCACTTCAATCCGAGATAGGCCTGCCTCAATGCCAGAATGTTTGGAATGAAAAAGGAGGCCACGCGGATTTCACCAATGATGTCGTCGATGAATAGCAGCTTGTCGTCGCGGCCGAGGGTCGCGCCCCATTCAATCGCCAGCCTGGACTGAAGCCGCTCGGCGTGTTCCGGGGTCAGGCCGATCGAGGGCAGCACATCGGCCTCGGCGAGCAGCACGGCCTCGTACGCCAAATCCGGCTCGAGCAGCATTCTCCCGAGCGGCGGTGGCAGCGTCGGCGCGAGCGGCACGGCGGGTTCGCCAGCGGCATGCCGTGCCCAGAACGCGCGGGCGAAAGGCACGCCGATGCTCGGGTCGGTGGCGAGCACCAGCGCCTGCAGGCGCTGGCATTCAGCGTCGTCGACCCCGGCAGCGCGCAGGTACGATTGCGCTTCCTGCACTGCGAGGCGTTCGAGGCGGAACGGCGACGAGGCGCCTCGCGAGCCGTCATGATGGAAATCATGGATGAGCGCCGCAGTCGCGACGCGCGCAGTGCGGCGCGGATCGAAGCTTGCGAGCCGGGCGAGATACAGCGCGGTGAGCATCACCTCGAGGAAATGCTGGCCGTTGTGGTAACCAGCGGCCACGCCCGCCCCGATGCCGCGGTCGACGTCGCGGGCGATTGCCAGACCCGCGACCCGTAGCGAATCGGTTTCCGGCAACCCGATGCTGCGGGAGACGAGCGCATGGGCGCTTTCCAGCCGATCGGTTCGATCTTCGAACCGTGCAAAACACGCCACCATCTCGGCGCCTGCTTGTGCCGGGCCAAGCGAATCCACAACTGCAAAGGGCGGTCGATTCAGAACTGGCGCCTCCAATGGCTCGCAAGCGTCAAAAGTGGCCGCAAACGCAAACCTCTAGTGTCCAGAGTCACAAGTTCGCATACGAATAGCCCGCGTTTTCTGTCCGACCTCGTGATTCCCCGCGCTGCTCGCCGTTGCGGGGAATCATGAGACACCGAAGCAGCCCTCGGGCACGAACCTGGCCCACCGCGCACCGCCGTGGTTGCCGTGTCCCGGGACTTCGGCAAGAACGGCCGAAGTCCAGAGATCGAAGAAAACCATCACGGATTTCGGACTCAGCACACTGGTGAATCGTACTGCATGGTCTTCCATAAGGGAATGCGAACGGGTTTCGTTTCGCGGCGTTACCCGACCGGACGTTCGAGGCGTAGACTGCTCGCAAACGAGGCTTGCCTGGACAGTCCCCTTCCGACCCCGGTGCTTTCGCTTCGTCGCGGCGATCGATCGAGGATCGGATGAACAGGCGGGATGCGGTCACTGCACTGTTGGCGCTTGGCGTCACGACGCGCGCTGCCTACGCTCAGCCTGCCGGAAAGATTTACCGCATCGGTTTTCTTTGGGACAGCCCGGCTGTGTTTCCGGATGCCATCGACGCCTTTCGTCAAGGGCTCCGCGACCTCGGCTATGTGGAGGGTCGGGGCATTGCCATCGAATTCAGGTGGGCGGAGGGCAGGCCCGAACGAATGCGCGAACTCGCGGAGGAACTGGTTCGACTCAAGGTCGATGTCATCATTGCGCCGAGTTCCATCTATACCGAGGCAGCGAAGCGGGCAACCTCGACCATCCCCGTCGTCTTCCTGGGCCACGCCGACCCGCTCGGCAGCGGCCACATTGCGAGTTTCGGGCGCCCCGGCGGCAACGCGACCGGGCTCTCGCTCATGATGACCGAGACCAACGTCAAGGGCCTCGAGGTATTCAAGGAGGCGATTCCCGGGCTCTCGCAGGTCGCCGTCATCTGGGATCCGGCCACCCCTTCGCACCGACCGGGTTTGAAGGCCATCGAGGCGGCGGGCCTGTCGCTGGGGCTGCGCATTCAACCGGTTTCCGTGCCCAGCGCAGCGGAGTATGAGAGCGCATTTTCGGCGATTGTGCGAGAACGCTCCGACGGGTTCGTGGTTCTTTCGACGCCGCTGTTCATCGCCGGGGCGAAGCGATTGGCGGAACTTGCGGTCACGCACAGGCTGCCTTCGCTGTTCGGGCCGAAACATCACGTTATGGCCGGCGGCCTCATGAGCTACTCGCCTGATCGTGCCGCTCTATACCGCCGCGGCGCCATGTTCGTCGAGCGGATCCTGAAGGGAGCCAAGCCCGCCGACCTGCCAGTGGAGCGACCCACGAAGTTCGAACTGGTGATCAACATGGCGACGGCCAAGTTGCTCGGGCTGACCATCCCGAGGTCGGTGCTGTCCCGCGCGGACGAAGTGATCGAGTGAGCCGATGAACCGGCGTGACGCAGCGCTCGTGCTGTCACTCGTTGTTGCCGCGCCGGTTGCCGCCTGGGGGCAGCCAGCGGAGAGGTTGTTTCGCGTCGGTTTCCTCGGAAATTCCAACGCGGCCCTCGAGGCCAATCTTGTCGGGCCGTTCCGCGAAGGGTTGCGCGACCTCGGTTACGTCGAGGGCCGAAATGTCTTGATCGAATATCGCTGGGCTGAGGGAAGGTATGAACGCTTGCCGACCCTCATTGCCGAGCTGATCGCCCTGAAGGCCGACGTGATCGTGACTGCCGGGACGCCAGCTACGCTCGCGGTGAAAAAGGCGACCACCAAGGTCCCGCTCGTCATGGTCGCGGTCGGCGATCCCGTTGGCACAGGCATCGTTCCCTCGCTCAGCCAGCCCGGCGGAAACATCACCGGACTGACTTCGATATCGCCGGAACTCGACGGCAAGCGCCTGGAGTTGCTGAGGGAGATCATTCCGGACATCTCGCACTTCGCCATGCTCTGGAACGCGGACAGCCCGCTGCAGTTCGTCGGCGAGAGGCGGACGCAGGCTGCGGCGGAAGTGCTGCACATGAAAGTGCTCTCGCTCGGCGTACGGAACGAGGAAGGACTCGAGAAGGCGTTTGCCACCATCGCGAAGGAGCAGCCGGGCGCGCTCCTCGTGCTGGCAGACCGGCTGTTCCTGCACCACCGCGCCCGCATCATGGAGTTCGCCGGCAAACACCGCCTCCCCGGGGTGTACGCGTACCGGGAATTGGTCGAGGCCGGCGGGTTGATGTCCTTTGGTCCGAACTACGCGGACATGCACCGGCGGGCCGCCTACTTCGTGGATCGAATCCTGAAGGGAGCGAGGCCGGCCGAGCTGCCCGTGGAGCGACCGGCGACGTTCGAATTGGTGGTCAATCTCAAGGCCGCCAAAGTGCTTCATCTGACGATTCCGCAGTCGGTGCTCGTCCGGGCAACGGAGTTGATCAAATAGTCGGGGCGCGGACGGCGATGGTCGGCCGATCAGGGACCAACCGTGGTCGGAGTTATTTGTTGCATTGCCGAAATTAGAGCGTAGACTGATTTCCGGCTTGGGTTGACCGGGCGCTCCGCCCTCCGATTTCAGGACCCACGCTTCCTCGCGTCAACCCAAAGGATTCGAATGAATCGACGTCACGCACTTCGAGCGCTGCTCGCGACGCTGGTTGCCTGGTACGGAGTCGTGCCGATACCAGCCCGGGCCCAGCCGCGTGTTCTGCGCGTCGTGTCGGTGACCGGGAATTCGAAAGAATCGATCACGCCGACGCTCGCGATTTTTCGCGAGGAGTTGAAGGCGCTGGGATATGGCGAGGGACGCAACCTCTCCTTGGATTTCAGTGCCGGAGAGTTCTCCCGCGAACGCACCCGCCAGCTGGCTGCCGAGGCAATGGCAAAGAAGCCCGACATCATCTTTGCCCAGCACGGCGCGGTCCACGCATTTGCGGATTTGACCAAGACCGTTCCGATCGTCGCGATCTACAGCGGCGACATGGTGGAAGCCAAGCTGGTGAAGAGCCTGGCCCGTTCGGGTTCAAACATCACCGGTGTGCAACTCCTGGGATTCGATCTGGTGGGCAAGCGCATCGAGGTTCTCAAGGAGTTGGTGCCTTCGATCAAGCGCCTGGCCGTCTTCGCGATGTCGGCGCATCCGGGTTTTACTCAGGAGCGCGAGGTCTCGGTTGCCGCGGCCAGGCAACTCGGCATCAGCATCGTGTTCTATCCGCTGGCCAATCCGCAGGATCTCGATGCGGGGCTCGTCGCGGCACAGGCGCAGGGCGTCGATGGGGTGGTGCTGTTTCCCGACCCGATCACGCTATCGGGCGCCCCGCGCATCGCGGCGTTCGCACTGCAGCACAGGCTGCCGGTGGTGTCCGGCTGGTACAACTACACCGATGCAGGAGGACTTGTCAGCTATGGTCCGAACCTGCGCGAGGCGTGGCGTCGCGCTGCCCACCTCTTCGACCGGGTCGCGAAAGGCGCCGACCCGGCAACGCTGCCCATCGAGTTGCCGACGATTGTCGAACTGGTGCTCAACCTCAAGACCGCACGCGCGCTGGGTATCAGGATCCCGCCGTCCGTCCTTCTGCGCGCCGACCGGGTGATCGAGTAAGGGGTGCACGAACGGCCGTGCGGGAACTCGACGGGCGCACTTCGGGGAAGCGGCTTGGACGCATTGCCGTAGTCGCTGCCTGTGCGATCGTGGTCTTCCTGGCGGTTTCCCACCTGGGCGCGTTTGCGTTCTTGCCGGTGGCAGGAGTGGCGGTCTTGTTGGTGTACGTCCTCGATGCCCCGCAGGCCGTCTTCTCGGCCTTCGGCGCAGCCCGCCGAAGGCTTCGGGGGATCAAACATGATGGACGCCACGACTGGTACGGCTTCCGCGGCACGACGCTGCGGCTGTTTTTCGACGAGGGCGGAAAGCCCTGGATTGCGGTCAAGGAAATCGCGCAGATCCTTGAGATCGAAGATATCGCTGCGACGTTCAGTCATTACGGTCCTGCGGAAATTGCGGCGCAACCCTTTGCCAGCAGTGAGCGGTGCATTTCCGAAGGCGGCCTGCGGCGGTATCTGAAGCAATCCCGGCACCGCGACGCCCATGCGCTTCTACTCTGGTTCGAACGCGAGGTGATTCTGCCGCTGCAGCGGCGGCGGGAATTCTTTCCCGCAGCCTCAGACCAGGACAAACGGTAAGCGCCGGGCTGCCGAGACGCGATCACGCCAGTTCGAGCGCCATCACCAGTTCGCCGCCGTCCTCAGCGCCGGTGTACTTGAATCCCAGCCGCGAGTAGAAGCGCGCCAGCGCGTCCGCGCCGCGGACGTGCGAGACGAGCAGCTGCCGGGCGCCCGGGCGCGTGCGCAGGTGCTCGATGAGCAGCGCCACGGCCGCGGCACCGAGGCCCTTGCCCTGGTGCGCCTTGTCGATCATCAGGCGCCAGAGGAAGAACTGGCTTTCCTCCGGCGATGCGGCGAGCGTCGGGTCGTACAGCATGACGAAGCCGACCGGCTCGTCGCCCGCGCAGATGGCGCGAAACCACGCCTCGTCGTGGAAGTACGCTTCCGCAATCGATACCGCGTTCGGCGCGACCTGGGTCCCGCCGTCCCCGGCATCCAGCTTGCAGACCGCGCGCACCGTGTCCTTGGTCACTTCACGAAGGCTGAGGTTCATTCGAGCGGCGCGCGGCTGCGGATCAGGATCCGGCGAGCGCCTGCTCGAAATCCTCGAGCAGATCGCGCCAGTCCTCGATCCCGATCGAAATGCGCACCAGCCCGTCGGTGACGCCCGCGTCGGCGAACTCCTTCTCGGTGAACCCCGAATGCGTCGTGGTCTTGGGGTGGCAGACGAGCGTCTCGACGCCGCCCAGCGACACTGCGTTGCGCGCGATTCTCAGCCGGCGCAGGAAATCAAAGGCCGCGGTCTTTCCGCCTTTCAGTTCGAGCGACAGCATCGCGCCGGGGGCCTCGCACTGCGCTTCGCGGATCGCGTTCTGCTCGGGGTCGGTGATCAGGGACGGATACAGCACGCGCGCGACGCGGGGGTGAGCGGCGAGGGCCTGAGCGATCTGCTGCGCATTGGTTGCTGCCTGCCGCATTCGCAACTCCACGGTCGGCAGGCGGCTGTTCAGGATCCAGCACTCATCCGGCTGCAGAATGGTGCCGAACAGATTGCGAAGGAGCTTCACCTTTCGCATCAGTTCGGGTTCGCGCGCGAGGATCACGCCGCCGATCAGGTCGCTGAACCCGGAGAGGTACTTCGTTGCCGAATACAGTGCGAGGTCCGCGCCGAGGGATAGCGGATGCTGGAACGTCGGGCCGAGGAGCGTGTTGTCGACCATGACGACTGGCCGCGGCGTGACCTCCAGCGCCGCGCGGCAGGCGTGCGCTATGTCCGTCATCGTGAGGGTCGGATTGGCGGGCGTTTCGATCAGTACCGCACCGAGCTTGCTGGAGCCACGGATCGCCGCGGCGAGATCATCGCCTGCCCCGGCGCGCACCGGCACGCCGCGGATACCCCAGGGCTCGAGAAACGCCTGGATCAGTTTTTGCGTGCCGCCGTAGATCGGCACCGTATACACGAGCGACGCACCCGGCCACAGGAACGCGAGCAGCGCGTTCATGATCGCCGACATGCCCGAGTTGAACACCAGCGCGCATTTCGCGCCGGGTTCGAGCGGGACGATCTGCTCCTCGAGGATTTCGGCGTTCGGGTGGTTGAAGCGCGAGTAGATCAGCGCCACGTTCTCGCCCGGCTCGGGGCGCGCGCGGCCGGCGGTCAGGTCAAAGGCGCGCTCGGCGGCCTCCGGGCTGGGAAAGACGTAAGTCGAGCTGCGGAACACCGCCGGGCGTGCCGAGCCGACCGAGAGCGCGGGATCGAAGCCGCGCGTCAGCACGTCGGTCGGGGCATGCAGTCCCGGATGGTGCGGTTGCGATTTGTTGTCACTCATGGTCCGAACCTTTTCCGGAAACCGCGGGCGTGGCGCGTCTATCCGGCGTCGTCGCGCCGCCGGTCGGCGGCGACGCGCTGCTCGACCGCGAACACCGCTGCCTCGACGCGCGAGGAGAACTTCAGTTTGGCGAGAATGCGTCGTACGTGCAGCTTGACGGTTTCGTGACTGATGTCGAGCGCGCGCGCGATCGCCTTGTTGGTGAGCCCTTGCGAGAGGTGCGTCAGGATCTCGCGCTCGCGCGGCGTCAGCTCCTTCAGCAGGTCATCGCGCGCGGCGGCGCCGCGTTTCGGGTTGAGCAGGCCGACGAGCTTGAGCGTCATCGCCGGCGCGACCACCGTTTCGCCGCGCAGCGCGCGCCGCACCGCGTCGACGAGTTCGTCGGGCTCCATGTCCTTGAGCAGGTAGCCCTGCGCGCCGGCCGCGAGCGCGTTCGCCAGATCGTCCTCGGCGTCGCTCACCGTGAGCACGATCGAGGTGCCCTGCCAGCCTTCCTCGCGCAGGCGGCGCAACAGCGCGAGGCCGCCGTGCGGCGGCATGTTGAGATCGATGATCGCCACCTTGGGACGCTGCTCGCGCGCGATGACGAGCGCCTCTGCCGCGTCGCCCGTCGCGGCGACCACGTGCAGCGCCGCGCTGCCCTCGAACAGTTCCGCAAGGCCCCGTCGGAAGAGCGTGTGATCGTCCACCAGCATGACGCTGACGCGCTCGGTCACGCCGCGCTTTCCCGTTCCTCGCGCCCGGCAGGGAACACCAGGCGCACCCGCGCTCCGCCCTGCGGCAGGTTGGCAATCTCGATCCGCCCGGCAAGTCGCTCGGCCCGTTCGCGCATGATGCTGACGCCGAGATGGTGCCGGAGACCGCCCGTCGTCCCCGCGCCGCCCGGACGGCCACCGAGCGTGAAGAAGCCGCTGCCGTCGTCCTCGACCGAAAACGCGTATTCCGCGCCAACCCGCTCCAGCAGGACTCGCGCCTGGCGCGCACCGGAGTGGCGCGCGACGTTTGCGAGCGCCTCCTGCAGGATGTGGAAGGCGTTGGCCTCTTCGTCGGCGCCGAGATCGAGTTCGGGCAGGCGGTTCTCGATCGTGAGCTGAACTCCGGTGCGATCCTCGAAACCGCTGGCGAGGGCGTCGAGCGCATGCAGCAGGCCGAGCGGATCCATGCGGCTGCGAAACTGCGCGAGCAGCTCGCGCAGATCCGCGTAGGCCTCGCCGAGTCCGGCCTGCAGGTCGCTCGCGTACTTGAACGCGCGCTCGGGCTGGCCGCCGCGCAGCGATTCCAGCAGCAGCGCGAGGCGCATCTTCATGTAGGCCATCGTCTGGGCGAGCGAATCGTGCACTTCGTTCGCCATCAGCTGGCGTTCGTTCATGACCGTCATGCGCAGGTTCTCGCGCGCCAGTCGCGAGTTCTCGAGCGCAAGACCGAGGTGTTCGCCGATCGAGCGGTAAAGGAGCGCGACGTCGTCGGTGAGCCGGCGCTCCTCGCTGAAGAACAGGTTGTACACGCCGAGCACTCTGTCGCGGTGCGCAAGCGGGACCACGATCATGCCGCCGAACCCCCGAAACCATTCGAGCGACGTGTCGGCCGCGCATGCAAGCGGCGAAGCACCCGTGCTGACCGTGGCCTTGCGCAGGGCGTTGCCGCAGGCGCCGCAATCGAACGGCATGAGTTTCTCCCGCGCCACCACTTCCGCCGGGAGTCCCGCCGAAGCGACGAGCCGCAAATGGCGCGAGTCTTCCGACACCAGGCGGACCGCCCCGGCCGACGCATCGGTGAGCCGGATCAGCGTAACGAGGAACCGCCCGAGCCATTCCTCCGTATCGGAATCACGCGGCAGGCCCGCCGTGGCTTCCGCAAGGATCTGAAGCGCGCGCAGTTTCTCGCTGGGCGCGCGCGTGTCCGCCCCGCCGGAGGGCCCGGCGGGCGCGTGCACGACCTGCATGCGGCCGGGCTTCTTCACAGCGTGTACGCCGGGGGCTGCGCGCCGGCGACCGGGCCGCGCGCAAGCAGCTCGTGCGCGACCTGCGTCCAGTGCTGCGCGCCGCACTCGATCGTTCGCCGGAGCGCGGCGGCGCTGCCGGCATCGCGCCACTCGCGATACGCCTCGGCGAGCGCGGGAAACAGTTCGCGGCGCATTCCGTCGAACTGGGAAAAGTAGAAGTGGATCGAGCCGCCGGCATCGCGCTCGAGCAGGGCGGGCAGCGTGCTCAGGCAGTCGGCGAGATTGTCGCGCACGGCGCGCGCGAGCAACTCGGCGCGGCGCTCGCTCAGTCCGGCGAGCATTTCCTCCCAGCGCCCGCCGAGCAGGCCGCCGGCATGAGCCTCCCCGAGTTCGTGAAGGATCAACGTTTCGGTCTCCGCGGCCACCATGCGCTCGAACGCGAGCGCATCGCCCGGCTCGATGCCCCAGGCGGCGAGGGCGCGCGCGAGCGCGCCGTCGTTGCGCCGCGCCCGCCAAAGATCCACCTTGTCCCAGAGCCAGCGGCGAAGCGGCTCGCGCCGCACGGTGATCGTGTCGCCCTGAAACGCGGCGGGTGGCGCGGCGAGGTCGCGCGCGTATTCGCGGCCGGCGACCAGCACCTCGATGCCTTCGCGCGTCTCGCGCCGTTCCAGCGCCGCGAGAACGAAGTGCGGCCGGTGAAAGCGCCCGAGTCCCGCCCCGTAGACAAGGCCGCGTGGCAGCAGAACGCGGTTGATCCCCGGCGCATCGAAGGGGTCGTGGTCCTCGCCGCCGAGCGCGAGCGGTTCGTATTCGCAATCCTCGAGTCCGTTCCAGGCGTTTTCGCGTGCCGTCAGCCAGTGCGAGAGCGCTTCACGTTCCGGCTGAGTCCCGAGCGGCAGTTCGCGCTCCCAGCAGTACAGCTCGCGCATCTGCAGCAGGTAGGTGCACATCGTCGCTTCGCGTGCGTGACGCGCGTCCGCGATGTCGCAATTGCGCCGCACCGCCTCGATCAGGCGCCCGGACTCCCGCATGGCCGCAATTCCTTCCATGCCGCATTTTACGCGCGCGCGCAGCGACTCAGTGCCGGGAGATGCGTTCGCGTTCGAGCTCGAGCAAAACCAGAAGACCCGCCGAGTCCATGAAACACACGTCCCGGGAGTCGGCCAGGGCGACGACGACGAACTGCGCCTGCGGAAGCTCGGCGACGTAGCGGGAGTTCGCCATCGCCAGGGTGGCCGCGAGGATGTTCTCGAACGGCCCCCATTGCGCGGCGAGCATGCCTTCGATGCGCACTTCGCAGCCGTACGGCATCAGTAATCGTCGCCGATTCGCGGCGGCGCCGGGAGGGGATTGAGCAACGCGTCCTCCGCATCGAGCGCGTTGCCGGCGAACACCACGCGCACGACGCAATCCGCGGCCATCCCGGCGCGCTGTGCCTTGGCGAACCGGCTCGCCTCGGCGTAACGCTCGAATTCCCCCAGCGGCTCGATGCGACGCACCGGGTCCTCGAACAATCGGTAGACGTAATACGGCATCAGCGCGAAGTCCAGGCGACGAGTTGCGCGCCCGGCAGGCCGTGCCCGACGAGGTATTCGCGCGCGGCGTCGACCTGCGCCGGATCGCCTGCGACGTAGACGTCGCGCTCGGCGAGATTCCCGAGACCCGCCAGAACGCCGGACAGGGCAGAGCGCACCGCCTGCGTCACTTCGCCGTGCAGGCCGGCGCCGGCCACCATCGGAACGAACCGGAAATTGTCGATCGCCTCGTTCCAGGAACGGCACAGCTTCGTGTAGTAGTGGTCCGAGGCGTTGGCGCCGATCCAGTACAGCTCGATCGACTCGGCGGTTTCCTGCGCGAGCGCGTGCTCGATGACGCTCTTCACGGGCGCGAACCCCTCCCAGCCCCAGGCGATGAAAACGAGCGGACGTGCGCTGTCTTCGCGCAGCACGAACTCGCCCACGGGTCCCGACACCGGCACCGCCTCGCCGACCCGCAGCCGTCCGAACACGTAGTCCGAGAGCACGTTTCCGGGATTCCGGCGCACGTGGAAGTGCAGCCGGCGTTCCTCGCAGGGACAGCTCGCAATGGGCCAGGTGGCGCCCGTCCCGCCCACTTCGAGGCGGGCGCTCTGCCCGGCGAGAAAGCGCAGCCGCTCGGTGCGGGGGGTGAGCAGCTCGAGAAGCATCACCTCGTCGGAGAGGTTTTCCATCTTGCGCACGTGCGCCGTGACCCGCTGCTCCGGAATTTCGCCGGCGAACCTGGCCACCTGCGCTTCGATCACGAGGTCGGTCAGCGCGGTGCAACTGCACATCAGCGCCCACCCGGCGAGCTTCTCGGCCTGCGTGAGCCGGTAATCGTGGTGCCGGACCTTGCGGACGCTGCCGGCGACGACGCGCGCCTTGCATTCGCCGCAGTTTCCGCCGCTGCAACCGTAGGCCATCGCGATCCCGGCGTGCAGCGCCGCTTCGAGCACCGTGTCCGCGCCCTCGACGAAAAACTCCTGCCCGCCCGGCACGACCTTCACGTGCGGGGTCATCACGCGCATCACCCCGTCCTGCGCGTGGATCTCCTGTGCGTCGTCGCCAACCGTCATGCCGGTCTCCAGCTGTTGTTTCAGCCATCCGCCGAGGGCCTGCCCATCAAGCCTCTGGCGCAGTTCCGCGAGTATCGCCTGCAACCGGATGGAATGCGATTTCGCCTCGGCGAGTTCCCGGCCGAGCGCGCCCAGTCGTGCCGCGAGCACCTCCTTGTCCGGCAGGGCGCCTTCGTAGACGCGACGCGCGAACGCGCGCTCCTTGATCCGGCTGACGCGCGCCAGTTCAGAATCGTCCTGGAGCTGCGTCCCGGGAAACGCGCGCACCAGGTCCTCCGCCCGGATCATGCCCTCGAACGAAGGCAGTTCACCTTCACGGACTTTCTTCTGCAGCACGCCGCGCGTCACTCCGGCCAGACGCGCTGCACGCGACAGCGTCAGTAGCTGCATGGGCCGAACCGTCCTCGAACGTCATTCTAGGCGCCGGCAGCGAAATCGACGATGCGCAGCGGTGAAAATGCAGGCATGATGCGCGCGAACTTTCGACGACATTCCGGCCGGAGCCGAACGCGATGAAACTCGACATCTTCAATCACATCTTTCCCCGAAAATTCTACGACCGCATGCTGAAAGTGGCGCCCAACGGCAGGGACATGCACAAGCGCGTGCGCGAGATCCCGTGCATCGTCGACCTCGGGGAGCGCTTCCGCATCATGGACCGCTTCGGCGAGGACTACGCGCAGGTGATCTGCCTGCCGTCGCCGCCGATCGAGGCGTTCGGCCCGCCGCCGCTTTCGACCGAGCTTGCGCGCCTGGCGAACGACGGCATGGCCGAGCTGGTGCAGAAGCACCCGAAACGTTTCCCGGCGTTCGTCGCCTCGCTGCCGATGAATGATCCGAAGGGACTGCTGCGGGAGGCGAGGCGGGCAGTGAAGGAACTCGGTGCCGTGGGCGTGCAGGTATTCACCAACGTGCTCGGCAGGCCGCTGACCGCGCCGGAGACGCTGCCGCTATTCGACCTGATGGCGAAGTTCGACCTGCCGATCTGGCTGCACCCGGCGCGCGGCGCCGAAGTACCGGATTACGCCAGCGAGAACAAGAGCCACTACGAAATCTGGTGGACCTTCGGCTGGCCCTACGAAACGAGCGTCGCCATGGCGCATATCGTGTTCGCGGGCCTCTTCGACAAGCATCCGGACCTGAAGATCATCACGCATCACATGGGCGGCATGATCCCGTACTTCGAGGGCCGCGTCGGCCCGGGCTGGGACCAGCTCGGCAAGCGCACCTCGGACGTCGATTACGCCAAGCTGCTGCGCAAACTGAAGAAGCGGCCGCTCGACTATTTCAGGATGTTCTACGCCGACACGGCGCTGTTCGGCGCCTGGGAGGCGACCAAGTGCGGGCTGAAGTTCTTCGGCACGGAGCGCGTGCTGTTCGCCTCCGACGCGCCGTTCGACCCGGAGAAGGGCTCGATGTACACGCGTACCACGATCGAGATCATCGAGCGGCTCGACTTGTCGCCCGGGGAGCGCCACGCGATTTACGAAGGCAACGCGCGCAGGCTGCTGAAGCTCGCCTGAAAGGGCGAGGCGCCATGGAGATTCGCCCCGCGCGCCCGGAGGACTGCGGCAGGCTCCTCGAGCTGGTCCGCGCGCTCGCCGAGTACGAAAAGCTCGCGCATCTCGCCACGGGGACCCTCGAGCAGTTGCGCGAGGAATTGTTCGGCGCGACGCCGGTGATCGAGGCAGTGATCGCGTGGGACGGCGCTCGGGCCGCGGGCTTCGCGCTGTACTTCCACAATTTCTCGACCTTCCTCGCGCGACGAGGACTGTATCTCGAGGACCTGTTCGTCGTGCCGGAGGCGCGCGGCCGCGGCATCGGAAGAGCGCTGATGAAGCATTGCGCGCGGCTCGCCGTCGAGCGCGGCTGCGGGCGCTTCGAGTGGGCGGTGCTCGACTGGAACCGGCCGGCGATCGAGTTCTACGAGGCGATCGGCGCGCAGGTCCTGCCCGACTGGCAGATCTGCCGCATGACGGGCGAGGCACTCGCCCGGTTCGCAAAATAAAACGGGGTCAGACCCCGAAAAGCGAAAAGCGGGTCTGACCCCGTTTTCCGACCACGTTGCTCACTTCTTCGCCGGCACCACTTTCACGGCGATATCCTGCAGCTTCCTGGGCTGGATGACGTGGCCGTCGAGCCCTGACTGTTTCGCGCTCTTGCCGTAGGCGACCGCCATCAGCTGGGAATAATAGGCGACGGGCATGTCGAGCCTGGTGCCGCGCTTGCGGTTGATCTCCGACTGGTAGACCTCGACGTTCGCCTGGCACAGCGGGCAGGGCGTGACGATCAGATCGGCCTTGTGATCGTAAGCGGACTCGACGATTTGCTGGATCTGTTTCTGGCTTTTCTCCGGCTCCGAGAACGCGAGCGCGCCGCCGCAGCAGCTCACCTTCTGCTCGTACTGGGTGAGCGGTTCGGCGCCGAGCGTCTCGACCAGCTTGTCCAGGTACATCGGGTTTTCGAATGACTCCCCCGCGATACCGAAGGGACGGTTGGTCTGGCAGCCGACGTAGCCGGCGACCTTGAGGCCCTCGAGCGGCTTCACGATAGGCTTCGCCATGCCTTCGTATCCGATGTCCTCGATCAGCACCTCGACCATGTGGCGGACCTCGACCTTCGCGTTGTATTGGAGCCCGGCTTCCTTGAGCGCCTCGTTGGTCTCCGCCATGAGCTGCGAAGAGGCGTCGAGCCGGTCCTTCGTTTCGCGCGCGCCGAGCCAGCACGCGGCGCAGGTCGCAACCACGTCCTGCCCGGGCAGGTGCGTTTCGGCGAGCGCAAAATTGCGCGCGTTCATCACGTGCCGAGGCAGCTCGCCGCTGCCTGCGTAGCCGATCGAGGCGCCGCAGCAGTTCCAGTCCGGAATCGGCGTCATCTTGACGTCGAGCGTCTCGCACATGGCGTTGACGCTCGTCAGGTAGTTCGACGCCGAGCCGCGCAGCTGCGAGGAGCAGCCCGGATAGAACGCGTATTCCTTTTTTGCCATGGCGCGTTACCCCCCGGCCTTGGAGTTGCCGATTCCGAGGCGGCGGGCCTCGAGTTCCTTCGCCTTCGCGAGCATGCGATGGATTCCGGCCTTGTCCTTGCATTCGTGCCCGCGCAGCAGCTCGAACGGGTTGAGCCGCTTTGCGCGCAGCAGGCCGAACCCGATGCCGCGCATCGCCCAGGCCTTCTTCAGGCCGGAGACGAAACCGTCCTTGAAGTACAGTCCGAGCGTGAGCTTCAGTTCGTTCACGCGCCCGGTGCGGGTGCAGTTGTCCCAGAACTGGAGCGAAAACTGGTGCGTCGGCTGCATCTTCGGCACCAGCCCGAGCCGGTGGGCGTAGGTCGCAAGCCCGTGCATGATCTGCGTGATCGGAAGTTTCCTCGGGCAGCGGACGACGCAGTTGTAGCAGGACGTGCACATCCACATCGAGTCGGAGGTCAGGACTTCCTGGCGCCGGCCGGCGCGGATCATCATGAAAATCTTCTGCGGCGAGTGCTCCCAGTCCGGGCCGAAGGGACACGACCCCGCGCAGACGCCGCACTGCATGCACATCTTCACCCAATCGCCTTCCTCGACGTGCGCCTCGACCTCGCGCAGGAAGCTGTTCGAGTACTTCGCCAGCGCGGCGAGGTTCAGCTCGTTGGGCGAGCCCATCAGGCAAACCCTTTCATCGGCGAGAGGCCGATCCCGTCGATCACCTTGACGTACTCCTCGATCAGCTGCGGTGCGCGCTCGAGGTCGGTGATCGCCACCTCGTAGGTCGCGACGCGCTCGGTTTCGAGTGCGAGCTGCTTGAGCGTGTCGTCGATCTTCGACATGCGGGTGGTCGCGAGTTCCGAACCCTTGACGAAATGGCACTGGTAATCGTCGCCGTGCTTGCAGCCCATGAGCACGATCCCGTCCCAGCCGCCGTTCAGCGCATCGGTGATCCAGATCGCATTCACCGATCCCAGGCAGCGCACCGGGATCACGCGCACGAAGGCACTGTAGACCTGCCGCTGCATCGCCGCCATGTCGAGCGCGGGATAGGCGTCGTTTTCGCACGCGAGCACCAGCACGCGGGGTTTGCCTTCGCTCTCGTCCGGGATCTCCACCGCCTTGATCTGCGCACCGACGGTGTCCACGGAGTAGTTCTCGAACGAAATCACGCGCACCGGGCAGGCGCCCATGCAGGTGCCGCAGCGCCGGCAGCGACTCTCGTTGAACACGGGATAGGTCTTTTCGTCCTCGTCGATGGCGCCGAAGGGGCATTCCACCGTGCAGCGCTTGCACTGCGTGCAGCCCTCCAGCCGCACGATCGGATACGAAAGATCGCCCGAGCGCGGATGCGCCGCGCGCCCGAGTTGCGCGTTCTCGATCGACTGGATCGCCTTCAGCGCCGCGCCGGTCGCGTCCTCGGTCGCCTGCTCGATGTCCATCGGCCGGCGCACCGGGCCCGCGGTGTAGATGCCGGTCCGGCGCGTCTCGTACGGAAAACAGATGAAGTGCGAATCCGGGAATCCGTGGCGCAACTGCGGCAGATCCTTGCCCTGGCGGTAGGAGAGGTTGAGGATGGATATTGGTTGGGTGCCATTCGCGTCGGGCCGCTCGGGCTGCTCGATGTCGATGCCCGAGTTCGGAACCTGCCCGGTGGCGAGCACGACGATGTCCGCATCGTCGATCACCGTGTCCTCGTCGAGAATCAGGTCGCGGAAACTGACGCTGCACCGCTTGCTGCCGTTCGGTTGCACGGCGTTCACCTTTCCCTTGGTGAAGGTGACGCCCTTCGCCTGACCCGACCGGTAGAAATCCTCGCCGCTTCCCGGCGTGCGCAGATCGGTGTAGATCACGACCGTGTCGACGGCCGGATCGCCGTCCTTGAAGTACATCGCCTGCTTGATCGAAGTCCCGCAGCAATGGCCCGAGCAGTAAGGCAGGTGGCGCCCGGAATCGTCGCGCTGTCCGGCGCATTGCACGAACACCACCTTTCGCACCTGCCCGCCGTCGGAAGGCCTGCGGATCGGCTGGCCGCCCGCTGCGCGCGCGAGCGCCTCGAGTCCGGCCTGATCGACGATGTCGGGCGTGCTGCCGTAGGAGAATTCGGTCAGGCGCGAAGCATCGTAGGGTGTGAATCCCGTTGCCTGGACGATCGCCCCGGCCTCGACCGTGACGTCGTCGCCGCTCGAGCGCGCGAGCCGCACGCTGAAGCGTCCCGGCGCGCCTGAAGTCTCCGCAACGGTAGTGTTCAGGTACACCGCGACGCGATCGTCGGCGTCGACCGCGTCGGCGAGCGCCTGCGCGTTGGTCGGCACCGGATCGTGAAACGGCTCGCGCTCCGGCACTCGCCGGTGGAGTTTCGCGGCCCAGCCGCCGAGCGCGTCGCCTTGTTCCACGATCGCGGCGTCGTATCCTGCGCGCACCGCCTCGAGCGCCGCGGTCATTCCGGACACGCCGCCTCCGACCACCAGTACGCGCCGGTTCTGCCCAGTCTCCCCGATGCCGGCGGGCAGCTTCATCTTCTTGACTTCGGCGCAGGCCATGCGCACGTAGTCGTCGGCCATCTCCTGCGTGGTCTCGCGCGACTCGTCGTTCGCGGGCCGGACCCAGATGACGCCCTCGCGGATGTTCGCGCGCGACACGGCGGCGGCCGGAAAGTGGAACGCTTCGGTCTTCGCGCGACGCGAGCAGGCCGCGATCGCGAGGTGCGTGACGCCCCCGGACTCGATGTCCTTGCGGATCGTCTCCACGCCTTCGGCGCTGCACAGGAACGGATGCTCGCGCACCAGGTTCATCTTGCCTTCGCGTTCGGCGATCTTCGCCAGTTGCGCGGTGTCCACGCGCTCGGCAATGCCGCAACCGCCGCAGACGTAGGCCGCAGTCTTCATGTCCGCCATCTACGCCTCCGCCCGCGCCGTGCGGTTCACGATCTGGATCGCGCGCAACGCGGCGGCCGTCGCGCTTTGCACCGCGCGATTGACGTCGAGCGCATTGGTCGCGCAGCCGGCGCCGAAAATGCCGGCGCCGTCAAGAGAGGGGACGAGGAATCCGCCGGAATCCTCGCCCATCATCGACGGAATCGCCGAGCCCCTGACCGAGGGTTCCATGCCGATCGCGAGCACCGCCAGATCGTGCCGGCTGGCGTAGCGCTTGTAGCCCTCGGTATCGACGCCGTGAAGAACGGGATCGCCGCTCGCGCGGTGTTCCTCGATCCGCGCGACCTTCGATTTCACGAACTTCACCGTCGCGTCGGCCTGCACCTTGCGGTAGAAATCCTCGAACCGGTCGATGGCGCGGATGTCGATGTAGTAGATGGTGGACTGCGCGCCGTCGCCGAACGCCTCGCGCATGAACTGCGTCTGCTTGAGCGAAGCCATGCAGCAGATCCGCGAGCAGTGGCGCAGGTGGTTCTCGTCGCGCGAGCCGGCGCACTGGATGAAGGCGACGTTCTTCGCTTCCTTGCCGTCGGAGGGCCGCACGATGCGTCCGCGCGTCGGCCCGTGGGGGTCTGCAAGCCGCTCGAATTCGACGCTCGTGATCACGTTCCTGAACCGGCCGTAGCCGTAGGGCTGGATCTTCGCCGCGTCGTAGGGTTTCCAGCCCGTCGCCCAGATCACCGCCGCGGCCTTGAGCGTGAGCGTCTCGGGCTGCATCTCGAGATCGACTGCGCCGTAACGGCACGCAGCCTTCGCTTTGTCGGCCTCCGGCGTCCCGATGATCGATGGATCGATCACGAAGCGCTGTGGATAGGCCATGGCATGCGGCAGGTACGCTGCGGGCATGCGGTCCATGCCGTAATTCCAGGGATTGGGAATGGTCGCTTCCACCGCCTTCGCGCATTCGCCGCACGCGGTGCAGGCCGAATTGACGTAACGCGGCGCGATGCGCAGGTTCACCGTGTAATCACCGGCACTGCCTTCGATCGCGGTGACTTCGGCGAGCGTATGCACGCGAACGTTGCGATTCGCCCGGATTCGCCGCAGGTTGATTTCAAGCCCGCAGGTGGGATGACAGAGCTTGGGGAAGTAGCGGTACAGTTGCGCGGTGCGCCCGCCGAGCGTCGCGCTCGATTCGACGAGGATCACCTGCTTGCCGCATTCCGCCGCTTCGAGCGCCGCCGTCATTCCGCTGATGCCGCCGCCGACCACGAGGATCGTCTGCTCGGTCGCAACGTGTTGCATCATCACCGCTCCCAGAAAATGCGCCGCCGAACATCCGCTACGCGAACGACCCAGAACCGTCGCTGAGGCGGATGATAACGCGATAAAGACCATGATCAGAGCGGGCCGTATAGGGCGTTTATGGGTCGATAATGACAACTGGTTGGATCGTCCCGGCGTGCGGTCCGAGAATCCCCCGGCTTCATTGATCCTGCTCAAATCGAGATGCCTGCGGAACTTGCGAAAGACGAAGTTCGCACCACCACCTGCTACATGTGCGCCTGCCGCTGCGGCATCCGCGTGCATCTGCGCGAGGGGGAAGTCCGCTACATCGACGGCAATCCCGAACACCCGCTCAACCAAGGGGTGATTTGCGCCAAGGGGGCAAGCGGGATCATGAAGCAGTACTCGCCCGCTCGCCTGACGCGGCCGCTCCTGCGGCGCGAAGGCGCAGAGCGCGGCGCAGGCGAGTTCGAGCCGATCTCCTGGGAAAAGGCTTTCGACCTGCTCGAGCAGCGGCTTTCGAGAATCCGCGCAACCGACCCGAAGAAATTCGCGCTGTTCACCGGGCGCGACCAGATGCAGGCGCTGACGGGCCTGTTCGCTCGCCAGTTCGGCACGCCCAATTACGCCGCGCACGGCGGGTTCTGCTCGGTCAACATGGCCGCGGGCATGATCTACACCATCGGCGGCTCGTTCTGGGAGTTCGGCGGCCCGGACCTCGAGCGCGCGCGGCTCTTCCTGATGCTCGGCACCGCCGAGGATCACCATTCGAACCCGCTCAAGATCGCGATCGCGAAATTCAAGCGCAACGGCGGCCGATTCGTTTCGGTCAACCCGGTGCGCACGGGGTATTCCGCGATCGCCGACGAGTGGGTGCCGATCCGCCCCGGTACCGACGGCGCGTTTCTGCTCGCCGTGCTGCGCGAAATCATCACCCAGGGGCTCTACGACCGCGATTTCGTTGCGCGCCATACCAACGGCGGGCACCTCGTCGTCTGCGACGAAGCCTCGCCGCGCGACGGCATGCTCGCGCGCACGCCGGGCGCGCCCGAAAGCGACACCGATTGGCCGCCTGCGCAATTGTGGTGGGACCGGCACTCGAACCGTGCAGTTCCGACTCACACGAAGGGTGCCGATCCGTTCCTCTTCGGAGACTTCGGGCTCGAAGACGGCACGCGCGCAAGACCTGCGTTTCAATTGCTCGCCGAGCGCGTCGAGCAATACACGCCTGAATGGGCCGAAGCGATCACGGGGATCTCCGCGGCGACGATCCGCCGGCTCGCGCACGAGATGGGCGTCACGGCGCGAGACCAGAAAATCGAGTTGCCGATCGCGTGGACCGATTGCTGGGGCGAAGAGCACCCGACGGTGACCGGAAACCCGGTCGCGTTCCACGCCATGCGCGGGCTGGCCGCGCATTCCAACGGATTTCACACGGTGCGCTCGCTCGCGATCCTGATGAGCCTCCTCGGGACGATCGACCGGCCGGGAGGGTTCCGTCACCGCGCGCCGTTTCCACGGGCGATTCCGCCCGCGGCGAAAACGCCGAATTCCCCGGATGCGGTGAAACCGAACACGCCGCTGCCAGGGCTTGCGCTCGGCTGGCCCGCCTCGCCCGAGCACCTGTTCGTCGATGACGCGGGGCGGCCGGTGCGAATCGACAAGGGATTCTCCTGGGAACATCCGTTGTCGGTGCACGGCCTGATGCACAACGTGATCACCAATGCCTGGCGCGGCGACCCCTACCGCCTCGACACGCTGATGATCTTCATGTCGAACATGGCGTGGAACTCGACCATGAACACGGTCGAGGTGCGCCGCATGCTGAACGATCGCGACGCCGACGGCGAATACCGCATTCCGTTCCTGGTGGTGTGCGATGCATTTCAGTCGGAGACGACCGCGTTCGCCGATCTGGTACTGCCGGACACCACTTACCTCGAGCGCCACGACGTCATGTCGCTGCTCGACCGGCCGATCTCGGAATTCGACGGCCCGGTGGACGCCGTGCGCTTGCCGGTCGTTCCGCCGCGCGGCGAGTGCAAACCCTTCCAGGAGGTGCTGATCGAACTTGGAAGCCGTCTCGGACTGCCCGTTTTCTGCCATTCCGACGGCTCGCGCAAGTACCGCGACTACCCGGATTTCATCGTGCGCTACGAGACCGAGCCCGGATCGGGGATCGGATTTCTCGCCGGCTGGCGCGGTGCGGGCGGGGAGAAATCGATGCGCGGCGAACCCAACCCGCGGCAATGGGACCTGTACGCGGCCAACAATTGCCTGTTCCACCTCGAACTGCCGCCGTCGTACCAGTACATGCGGAACTGGAACCGCGGCTACATGGAGTGGGCGCAGCGCGCGCGCATCCGGCGCTACGGCGATCCGGTGATCATTCACCTGTACTCGGAGGTTCTGCAGCGGTTCCGCATGGCCGCGCAAGGGCGTCGCAGCGGGCGGCAGCCGCCCGACGCGTTGCGCGAGCGCGTCGCGACCTACTTCGATCCGCTGCCTTTCTACTACGCGCCGCTCGAGCTCGACGCGACCGACAGCCGAAAGTATCCGCTGGCAGCCATCACGCAGCGACCGATGGCGATGTACCACTCCTGGGACTCGCAGAACGCGTGGCTGCGGCAGATCCACACGCACAATTACCTGTTCGTCAACCCGCGCACTGCGGCCGCGCAGGGAATCGGCGATGGCGACTGGATCCGTGTCGAGTCGCAGTGGGGCGAGGTGCGCTGCATGGCGCGACTGAGCGAAGCGGTCGAACCGGGCACGGTGTGGACGTGGAACGCGATCGGCAAGGCACCCGGCGCGTGGGCGCTCGCCCCGGACGCCAACGAATCCCGGCGCGGTTTCCTGCTCAACCACCTGATCAGCGAGGAGCTGCCGGGTCGCAACGGCGCTCGCGTCTCGAACTCCGACCCGGTGACTGGGCAGGCGGGGTGGTACGACGTGCGTGTTCGCATCGAGCGCGCCGAGCCGGGAACACCCGAGCATTCGTCTCCGGAATTCAAGGCGGTCGGCGCTGCGCCGGGCGCGGGAGTGCGTCGGTGACTCGACCCGACACGAAGGAACGCTCGCCGTGACCCAGCTCGACAGAAGGGAACGCTCGCCGTGACCCAGCTCGACAGAAGGGAACGCTCGCCGTGACCCAGCTCGCGTTGGTGATCGACCTCAATGTCTGCGTCGGCTGTCACGCGTGCGTCACGAGCTGCAAGGCGTGGAATACAGCCGGCGAAGCAGGCCCGCTGACGGACCAGAACCCCTACGGCAAGGATCCGAGCGGCACCTTCTTCAACCGCGTGCAGACCTTCGAGGTGGGCGAATTCCCGGACACGCAGACAGTGCACTTCCCGAAGTCCTGCCTGCACTGCGAGGACCCGCCCTGCGTTCCGGTGTGCCCTACGGGCGCTTCTTACAAGCGTCCGGAGGACGGCATCGTGCTGGTCGATTACGACAAGTGCATCGGCTGCAAGTACTGCGCCTGGGCCTGCCCCTATGGCGCACGCGAACTCGACGCCGAGCAGAAAGTGATGAAGAAGTGCACGTTGTGCGTGGACCGGATCTACGACACCGGTTTGCCGGAGCGCGATCGCAAGCCTGCGTGCGTGCTCGCCTGCCCGACGAGTGCGCGGCTTTTCGGAGACATCCACGATCCCCGGTCCGAGGTGTCGATCGCGATTCGCGAACAGGGCGGCTACGCACTGATGCCGGAGTGGGGAACGCATCCGGCCAACCACTACCTGCCGCGCCGGCGCACCGAAGCGAAAGTCCGCGAGGAGGATCTGCGGCGCTTCGACAATCCGCTCAAGGTGGACGGGCTGCTGCCGAAGCCCGCCACTTCGGAGCCGGCGCTCGACGACGTGACGACCTGGTGAGGCGATGAAACCGGCCTGGTCCGTGGTGCTGCTGACGACGTTCCTGGGCGCCGCGCAAGGGCTGTTTCTCGCGCTCTACGGAGTGGATCTCTACTCAGCGGTGCGCGGCAGCGAATCGCCTGCGAAGTGGTTCATCGCGCTTTCGGTGTGCATTTCGATTGCCCTGGCGGGCGCGGGTCTCGCGGCCTCGTTCTTTCACCTCGGCCGGCCCGAGCGCGCGTGGCGCTCTGCGGCCATGTGGCGCACTTCCTGGCTCTCGCGCGAAGTGATCGCGCTGCCTCTGTTCATGGCACTCGCCGCCGCCTACGGTGCGCTGCACTGGTTCGGCCTGCACGTCGTTGCGCTCGCAGCCGGCGCCGCTGCGGCGCTCGCCTGCGTGGCGCTCTTCGTGTGCACCGGAATGATTTACGCCTCGCTCAAATTCCTTCAGGAGTGGCACAGTCCGCTCACGGTGCTGAATTTCGTTCTGCTCGGCATGGCTTCGGGGCTCACGCTCGTTACCGCGCTCGCGGCGCAGTTCGATCCGGAGGCCGCGCGCGCTCATGCGCTCGCGGCGCTCGCAGTGCTTGCACTCGCCGCCCTGTCGCGCGGCGCGACGCTCCTGCGCAATGCGAGGTTGCGACCGACCTCGAACCTGCAGACGGCGATCGGGATCAAGCACCCGCGCATCGCACAGAAGGCGCAGGGTGCGATGGGCGGATCGTTCAACACGCGAGAATTCTTCCACGGAATGCCGCAGGACCGGTTGCGGATGCTGCGATGGGGTGCCGCTGTCGCCGGATTCGCCGCGCCGGCGCTGCTGCTTGCGCTGCAGTGGCCGCTTGCCGCGTTCCTGTTGCAGTTCGCCGGTCTCCTCGCCGAGCGCTGGCATTTCTTCGCCGAGGCGCGGCACCCGCAGAATCTGTATTACCAGTCGGTCTCCTGAGCGCGCAAGAGCCCGCGCCGACTATTTCCTGCCGATGGCCTCGCGCGCAATACCGTCGAGCAATGCCTCGACCTCTTTCAGCGCGGCCTTCGATGCGGCGGAACCGTCCGGACGCCAGGGCCGCCGGTACGCGACGTGCACCGTGCCCGGATCGGCCGCGGTCGCGTACACGACCACGCTGTAAGGGCACATGGCGGCGTTCGCCGGGTCGGTTTCCATGGTTTTGCGCGACAGGGCGGCGCTGCAGAACACGAAAGCCTGCACGTCCACGTAGAGCTTTTTCGCCGATCCCACGTCCTTGCCCGTGCGCTCGAGCATGCGGTTGACGTAGGACTGGTAATCGATCACCAGGCCCTTGCCCTCGATCGCGAGTTTCAAATCGTCGCGCACGTCCTCGAATTTCGCTTTCGTCGAGTAGCTGACGATGGGCGAAGGGTCGGCCGCCTGCAGCGCGGTGGCGCAGACGGCGAGCAATGCCATTGCTAGGTTGCGAACAAGCATGTTTTCCTCCTTGAGGGGATCAGTGCGTCAGCGTGGCTTCGATCACTGCGAACGTGCGCGTCCGGTCCCGCATTTTCGAATCACCACGGGCTGCAGCGCAAGTGTACGTTTTGATAGGGAAATCAGACCGACGAATGCCGCCCGGCCGCCTTTTCGGCGGCGGGACGGAACTTCTTCGCCGGATGTTTTTATTGGAGCACCTGTTTCGCAAACTGAACGCTTGACACTTACTCCCGGCCAATTCTAGTATTCAATTGATTAGTGGATAATGGGCAGAGGCGCATTGCCGCGGACGGCATGTCTGCGGTCAGTTCGAGTTCGCGACGAAACCCCATTGGTGCAGCCGGGAAAACGATGAAGAAAACTTCGCTGGTGGAACTTTCCATCCGTCATCCGAGATGGGTGCTCGCGATCGCGGGCGTGCTCACGCTGCTGTTTCTGACGCAGTTTCCCCGAATTCGCACCGACACCAACCCGAAGCACATGCTGCCCGAGACTTCCGACGTGCGCGTCTGGAACGATCGAGTGGACCGGACCTTCGGGCTTTATGAGGACACCATTGTCGTTGGTGTGGAAAACGACGCCGGGGTGCTGAATCGCGAGACGCTGGCTCGCATCGCACGCATCACCGATGGGATTCTGGCGTTGCCGGGAGTCGCTGCCCGCGACGTCAATGGTTTCACTACCATCACGAACGTCGCGGCGGAGGCAGGTACGCTCAAGGTAGGACCGCTCATGGCGGGCGCGCTGCCGCAGGACGCCGATGTCGAGGCGCTGCGGCGGGCGCTATTCGGCAATCCGCTGTTCGTCAACCGGATCATATCCGCCGACGGCAAGACCAGCGCCATCTATGTGCCGCTGGAAAAGGGCGCGAACGGCGCCGCGGTCGCGGGCGGGATTCGCGACATCGTCGCCAAGGAAAAGGGGCCGGAGCGGTACTACATCGCCGGGGACCCGGTCGCGCGAGACACCTTTGGCGCCGAGATGTTCAAGCTGATGGCAATCTTTTCCCCCATCGCCGGCATGATCATGTTTGCCGCGATCCAGTTCATGTTCCGCAATCTGGCGCTCTCCGCGGCCATGATGGGCGTTTCGATGATCGCGATCATCTGGAGCATGGGTCTTCTGATCGGCGCCGGTTTTCCCGTGCACATCATGAGCTCGATGGCGCCGGTCTTCCTGATGGCCATCGCCACCGACAGCATCCACATTTTCAACGAGTTCTACTTTCGCTACAGGGAGCGCGGCGACCGCGTTGCAGCGATTCGGGAAACGATGGCGGCGGTGAGCCGGCCGGTGCGCTACACCGCGCTTGCCACGGCGGCGGGGTTTGCGGTGCTCCTGTTCATGAACATTGTCCCGGTGAAGGTGTTTGGCGCATTAATCGCGTTCGGAACGGTGGTGCTGCGCCTGCTCTCGTTCAGCTTCATCCCGGCCGTTCTGACATTCGTGGGCGAGGATCGGCTCGCGCGCGCCGTGCAAGGTGAAAGCGTGGAAGCCGATCGTACCGCGCGCATGCTTGGTGGCCTGGGCGCTTTTGGCGCGGCGCACCCGGGATCAATCACCTCGGTAGCGCTGGTACTACTGGCCCTGGCCGTCTGGGGAACTTCGAAGATTCATGTGAATAACAACCTTGTTGCCTGGTTCAAGGCATCAAGCGAGATCCGCGTCGCCGATACGGCGATGAACCGCGCGCTCGGAGGCACCTCTCTCGGCTACCTCGTCGTGCAATCGGAGGAAGCCGAATTCATGAAACGGCCCGAGGCGATGCGCTGGCTCGAGGGTCTGCAGCGCCACCTCGAGGGGATGCCGGTCGTCGGCAAGACGTTTTCAGTGGCGGACTATGTCAAGCGCATCAATCGCGTGCTGCACGACGATGAGGTGAAGCACGACGTGGTCCCGGATACGAGTGAAGCTGTAGGCCAGTACCTGTTCCTGTTCAACATGTCGGCCAAGCCCTCCGATCTGGACAATGTCGTGACCCCGGATTACCGCGCGGCCAACCTGTGGGTACAGCTCAAGACCTGGGACGCCGCGGCGATGCGCCAGGTGATCGCGGCCGCGGCCGAGTACCACAACGCGGCTCCGCTGCGCGTCACGGTCAAGCCGGCGGGCATCGCCTATTTCAATCTGGTTTGGAACGATGAGGTTCTCGGCGATATGGTGCGTGGTTTCGTCATCGCCCTGCTGGTGGTGTTCGCCATCCTCGCGCTGAATTTCCGCTCTCTCAAATGGGCCGTGGTGGGCTACCTACCGCTTCTATTCACGATCCTGCTCATTTACGGCGTGGTCGGTTTTATCGGGAAGGATTTCGACATGCCGCTCTCGGTACTGTCTACGCTCTCGCTCGGAATGGCCGTGGATTTTGCAATTCATTTCATCGGACGGTTCCGGCAACGCCTGTCGGAAACTGGCGGCCCCGACCCGGCGGGAGCGCTGCGATGGACGGCGGCGCGCCCGGGCAAGGGGATATTGCGCAACGCCGTGCTGTTTGCAGCCGCGTTCTCGGTGATGCTGTTTGCACCGCTTACGCCGTACATAGCCGTGGGGGCTTTCATAGTGGCCATGATGCTGCTGTCCGCCCTGCTTACCCTGGTGCTATTGCCGGCGCTGGTGATGCTCGGCCGGCGCTGGCTGTTGAAGGGAGGTTGATATGAGGCTTTGGTTCGCGTTGCTCGCGGCGCTCATGCCGCTCCAGGTCCTGGCGCTGTCCGGCGAGGAGGTGATGAAGAAATCGCAGGCGGCGTTTCTCTATGCGGGCAAGGATTTCAAGGCGCGCGTCGTGATGAAGCTGATCAACAAGGACGGCCAGGAGCGGGTGCGTGAGCTGACCATGCTGCGGAGAAACCTTGGCGAGCCGGGCGGCGACCAGAAGTATTTCATGGTTTTCTTCCAGCCCGCGGACGTGAAGGACATGGCCTTCATGACCTTCAAGTACCCGGCCAGGGACGACGATCGCTGGCTGTTCGTGCCGGCGCTCAACATGGTCAAGCGCATCGCCGCCCAGGACAAGCGCTCGAGCTTCGTCGGCTCGGACTTCACCTACGAGGACGTTTCCGGGCGCGACATCGAGGACGACGCGCACGCGATCGATCGCGAGGAAAAACTCGGCGGCCGGGATTGCTACGTCGTGAAGAGCACGCCCAGAGCGGGGGACGCCGACTTCGGGCATCGATTCATTTGGGTGGACAAGGCGAGCTTCCTGCCGCTCAGGGAAGAGCAGTTCGACAGGCGGGGCGCAAAGTACAAGCTTTTCACCGCCGACGAGGTGGCCGACGTCAAGGGCTTCCCCACGGTGGTCCGCCGTACCATGACGAACCTGCAAAGCGGGCACCGCACCGAGGTCACGTACGTCAAGTCGGACTACAACCTCGGGATCGAGGACAGCCTGTTCACCGAGCGGTTCCTCAGGCAGCCGCCGCGCAAGTGGATCGACTGAATGTCCGGCGCGTTCTCGCGCTGACCGCTTCGCTGCTCGCCGCTGCGCCGGCAGCGGCGGAGCTGACCGTTTCCGGCTTCGTGCAGCACAACTCCGCATTCAACACGGGGCCTGCCAATCCCGACGGCCGCCGCACCAAGTGGCTGGAGGAGCGTGCCCAGCTGAAGATCGACGCTACCGGTGGCAACTGGCGCGGCCATTTCAAGGCGGATGGTGCCTACGATCACCTCGGCGGTGGCTGGGGAACCGAGGTCCGCGAGGCATTTGTCGACTACTCAAGCGGCGCTTTCGATGTGCGCGTCGGGCGACAGGTCATCACCTGGGGACTCGGCGACCTCGTCTTCGTGAACGACGTCTTTCCAAAAGACCACGAGGCGCTCTTTTCCGGCCGGCCGCTCGAATATCTCAAGCGGGGTGTGGACGCCGTGAAGCTGGGCCTATACCCGGAATTGGCTTCCCTGGAATTCGTGCTGGCGCCGTCCTTTCGCGAGAGCCGCATTCCGGATGCTCGCCGCTTCTGGCTCTTCGATCCCATGCCCGGGGTGACGAACCGCGAAACCGCGGGGCCCGGGCAGGGCGAATGGGGCCTGCGCGCCTACCGCGACGTCGCCGGCTACGACGCGGCGCTCTATCTCTACCGGGGTTTTCAGCGCACGCCGTCGATGCGGCCGGACAATCCCGCTGCGCCCTCGCGCATCACCTTTTTCTATCCGGAGCTGTCGCTCGTCGGTGCGAGTTTCTCCGGCCGCGTGGGCGCGGGCGTGCTCGGCCTCGAGGCGGCGTACTACAACTCGCGGCAGGACCGGTCCGGCTCCGACTTCACCGTGCCCAACTCGCAGACGCGGCTGCTTGCCGGATATCAGCTTCAGCCCTGGGAGGATTTCACGCTCGGCCTTCAGTACTATGCCGAGCGCATGCATGACTATGCGGCCTATCAAGCCGCGCTTCCGGCCGGCTTCCCGATGGAGAAGCGCTGGAGCCGCACGGTCACGGCTCGCGCAACGCAATTCTTCCGGCACCAGACGCTGCGTTTTTCGGTCTATGCGTCTTACAATGCGAGCAACGGAGACTACTTCGTCAACCCCGAACTGCGCTACAGCTTCACCGACCGCGTCTGGGGCGCGCTCGGCGCGAACGCCTTCGGCGGCAAGCCTTGGGGCCAGTTCGGGCAACTGGCCAGAAACGATAACGTGTACCTGCAGCTGCGCTACGAATTCTGATCGGGCAACCGAACGCCGGCTTGGGTGCATAAGTCGCGTTTAACCGCCGACCAAGCCGATCACTTGGACCTGATCCCGATTCGCCGGTACGCTGCTGGCAGGCAAATCATCCGATTGGCCGTCGATCGTAACGGTCGAATTTGAAGAGGGAGAATCGATGAGGCTCAAAACAAGCGCTTTGACAATCGCCATCGCCGCGATGGCAGCGTCGCCGGCATTTGCCGAACCCGTGCTCATGTCCGGAGAGTGGACCAAGGGTTTGTGCAATGCGTGGAACAACGAGCCGGTACTTACCGGGAAACTCACCGAGTCGGGCTGGGTGAAGAACGACAAGGGGCGCGGCTTCAAGGTGATCCAGATCTACCGCAGCGAATGCGCCAAGAAGCCGACCGCAGAGATCCGCATCGCGCTCAAGGACGGCAAGGCTGCCTGCGTGTACGGCGGTGCGGTGGAGACCACGCGGCTCGACACCGGCGCCGACTACGTCATGGACGCCGAAACGCGCCACTGGGAGGAGATGGGTCGCGGCGAGTACGGGCCGATGCGAGCGATGATCTTTGGCCGACTTTCATTCGACGGTCCGATGGGCGAAGCCATGGGCAACATGGGTCCGTTCGAGGCGTTCCTGTGGCTGGTGGGGAAGGTTCCGTACGATTCCAAAACCTGCGCGAAATAGCAAGTTTCTGGAGCGGACAAAAAAGGGGCCGGATTTCTCCGGCCCTTGTCATTCTCGCCTGAGGCGCCAGCGGGCTTACATCTTCCAGCCGTAGGCAACGCCAAACGCGTTCTGGTTCATCTTCAGGGTTTCCGTCCCCCCGATGCCGAGTAGCGCGGTAGCGGACGGCCCGGTCACCGATTTGCTGAACGCGTGCATGTATGAAAGCGTCAGTTCGGACTTGTTGGGGAGTGTCCAGGTCGCGCCGAACGTGAGGTGTGTTTCCACTACGCCCGGGGCGATGATGTTGAAGCTCACATCGTCCATGCTGTTGCCGCGGACCGGTGATTTTCCGTAGTTGAGTCCGGCGCGCACGGTCAGCGCCTTGGTGTACTCGTACTCCAGTCCGAGCTTGAACACGGTCTGGTCGCGCCAGTTGAAGCCCGATCCGTTTGAGTCGCCGAGCCGGTTCGGTGCAACCGGAGGAATCGTTACGAGGCTGTTCGTCACGCCGTTGGCAATGGACACGATGCTGTGATAGTTGATCTGCTGAATGTCGAAGGCGACTGTCATTTTCGGCGTCGCCTTGACGGCGATGCCGACGTTGTAGTTCTCCGGAATGTCGAAATCGCCGGCCTGGGCGAACAGCCCTTTGTACTTGTCGAATTCGCCCATCCGGATTTTCGACGAATACGCGGCGCCGAGCGTGACCGTATCGGAGACCTTGCCCATCCAGCCGATGCGCACTCCCCAACCCGTCGCGCTGTCATAGCCCTTGTTGGAAACTTCGTTGGGGTTGCTGGAAAATCCCAACTCCCCGAACGCCTGCAGGCCGTCCACCTTGAAGCGCTGATACGCCAACAGCGGGGACACGCCTAGGGAGTGCCGCTCGTTCACCTTGAACGCGGCGGTCGGCGCCACGATAAGCTGCATCATGTCCACGCCGAGGCGGCCGCAGCCGAAAAGCATGTTCGACTGCGCCCCGGCGCAGGAAGGGGCGAAGGCCGGACCGGCGAGATTCGGTTTGAAATCCGTGTTCATACCGCCATTGCCGTACACCGTGACGCCCAGCGACAGGTTCGGATTGATCAGCTTGTTGTAGCCGAATTCCGGAATCACGAAGTAGCGCGAATCGCTGTCCACGGAACCGTTGTAGGCGCCGCCGAATGCGGCGCTGCCCTCGCGGCTGACCGAGCGCCTCGGGCTGAAGAGGTCTGCGCCGAAATCGATCCGATCGCCGACCCAGACCATTTTGGCGGGATTGACGGCGCCGCCGAAGGTGTCGATAGCCGTTGCCGTCGCGGCGCCGGCCATGCCCTTCGCCTTCATGCCGTAGCCGTGCGAGAAATAGCCGTTGGTGGCGAGCGCGGACAGCGGCGCCGCGAGCGCCGCGGCAACCGCAATTCGGAGCAGCTTCATGGTTTCCTTCTCCCCTGGGTTTTCATCTAAATGAACAAACTCACGTCGGCATCGCGCGCCATCGGCAGAAACGTCGCCGCGCCGACGAAATCCTTGACTTCCGGTATGAAATCCTCGCGCGCGTAGCCGAACAGGTCCACGGTCATCTGGCAGCCGATCAGCTTGACGTCGGCTTCGAGGCAGGCCTGGCGCAACTCGTCGATGCCCGCGACGCCCTTGTTGTGGATCGTCTGCTTCATCAGCGACGTGGCGAGGTTCTCGAACAGCGGCACGCCCGCCTGCACCACGTTGGGAATGTTCCAGTTGATGCCTTTGAACCATTCGGGCCCGAAGGGCATTTTCATCGGCATGCCCGGATTGCCGAGCGGACTCACCTTGAGGTCGCTGATGTCCTTGCGCAGCAGGCCGAGGCCGTAAAAGGTGAAGAACATCGATACGTCCCAGCCGAGCGCACCGGCGGTCGAGGCGAGAATGAACGGCGGATACGCCCAGTCGAGCGTTCCCTTGGTCGCGATGATGGTCATCGACGGCGTCTTGTTCGCGCGCAACTCGGCGAGTTTGGCCGGCAGGATTTCGTCCAGGCGACGGCGGATCAGGTCGTCGATCAGTGCTTGGTTCGGAATCGAATCCATGGCGTTGCCTCCGCGAAACGGTTGCAGATCAGTATATTAGATGTTGCTGAATTGCGGGTGCAATAGAAACGCATTGCGTTTCGGGTTTCTTATGGCGCGATAAGGAGACGTTTTTGGCTTACCCTCGGTACCGGCAACATAGGCTCCCAGCACGGAGTTTGTTACATTAGCCTTGTCTTATAAGGAGATTTTCAACGATGCAAATCGACAAGGAACTGGATGCCAAAGGCCTGAACTGCCCGCTGCCGATCCTGCGGGCCAAGAAGGCGCTCGCCGACATGCAGGCCGGGCAGGTGTTGAAAGTCCTGTCCACGGATCCGGGCTCGGTCAAGGATTTTCAGGCTTTCTGCAAGCAGACGGGTCACACATTGCTCGAGCAGACCGAAGCCGAGAAGGTCTACACGATCGTGATGAAGCACAAGTAGCCCCGAACGGGGCGCGCTCTCAGGCGCGCCCGGGGCTGCGCAGCGCGCGCAATTCGGCGGTCGTGTAACGCAACCGGATCGCAAGCACGCGCGCGAGTCCGCCCATCAGTTGAAGGGCGAGCTTTTTGTGTTCGGCCGCCACCGCGTCGAACCGGCTGCGCGACAGAACGAACAGGTCCGCATCGCTGAAGGCGACTGCATTGGCCGATCGCGCGTCGCGGCTCAGAAACGACATTTCCCCGAAAAAATCGCCGCGGCCGAAGGTCGCGACGTGATGCGACTCGTGCTCCGACAGCGGCAGCGCGATGCGCACCGCGCCCCGGCGCACGAGGAACAGCTCGTCACCCGCGTCGCCGATGGAGAAGATCCGGCTGCCCGCGGCGTAGGAGCGTTTCTCCATGCAGGCCTCGAGCGCCGCGAGCGTCTCTTCCTTGCGCCCGGCGAAGAGGTCGATGTCGCGCAGCTCGAGCGCGTGCTCCTCCGCGCGCCGGAATTTCTCCGCATCGAGAATCCGGTCTTCGACCCATTCCAGCGCGCTGTCCAATTCGTCGAAGACGCGCGCGCGGTGCCCCGCCCGCACCAGTCCGACCTCTCCGAAGTAGCGTTCGAGGTCACGGCCGCTCGGCAGGCTGCGCGGCAAATCGCTGAACAGCAGCGTCGCGTCGCGCTCGGCGAGGCGCTCTCCGATCTGCTCGAGCAGGTGCGCGACGGTGATGTCGACCGACTGCACGCGCTGAAAATCGAGAATCACGAAGCGTCGCGTCTTCAGTTCCGGCTCGACGACGTTGTAGAGCTGGTCCGCGGTGCCGAAGAACAGGCTCCCCTGCAGCTCGAGCGCCGCGGTTTCCTCGCCATGCCGTTTGAGCTGCGTCATCTCGTCGGGCAGGCGAACCTGCTTGGACGAAATCTCCCCGCCGGAGCTGCGACGGTGGAGGACCGACGAGCCGATCTGCTCGCGCACGAACAGCATGACCGCGAGCGCCACGCCGACCCCGGCTGCCGCAACCAGGCTGTAGGTAATCGCAACCGTGACCACGGCCGCAATGACCGCGAAATCGAGCACCGTAGAACGGTTGCGCAGGAACGCGAAGCTCGCCCAATCCATCATGCGGACCCCGACCAGGATCAGGATCGCGGCGAGCGCGGCGATCGGCACCCAGCCGATGAGCGGCGCGATCAGCACCAGCGCGGCGAGCGCGAGCGCGCCTTCGACCAGCGCGGAAGCGCGCGTCTGCGCGCCGCTCGTGACGTTGACGAGCGTCGGGCCCATCGTGCCGGCCCCAGGCATCGCGCCGGTCGCGCCCGCGGCGAGGTTGGCAAAACCCTGTCCGATCAGCTCGCGGTTCGGTTCGTGGCGGCTGCGGGTGAGCGCATCGAGCACCACGCAGGTCTTGAGCGTGTCGATCGACAGCAGAATCGCGAGCGTCGCCCCGGGCACGAGGATCGCGACCACGTCCCGGATCGCGAGCGCGGCGAACGCGCTCCAGCGCGCCGCCTGCGCTGCGAGAAGCGTCGCCGCGGAACCGTCCAGCGCGCCGACGACGAGCGGGTTTCCTTCCGTCGTGAGCAGTCCGGGCAGTGCGAGCGCCAGTCCGAAGTAGCTGCCGAGGCCCGCTGCGAGTCCGACGATCGCGGCAGGTACGGCCTTCGTTACCCGCGGCGCGAACAGCATCGCGGCGAGTGTCGCGGCGCCGACGCCGATCGCCGCCCAGTGCCATTGCGAAGGCGAGGCGAGCGCCGCGTAGGGCGACGCGCCGCCCGGTGCACCGAGAATTTTCGGAATCTGGCTCAGAATGATGATCAGTCCGACTCCGGTCAGATAGCCCGAGACGACCGGATAGGGCATGTAGCGGATGAGCTTTCCGATTCCGGAAAATCCGAACGCGAGTTGCAGCGCCCCGGCCACCAGGCAGACGAGCGTGATCTGGATCAGCACCGATTCCGGCGGCAATCCGCTCGCCGCCGCCTCGAGAGCGAACGCCGAGAGAACCGCCGCGGCCGGAGCGCAAGGGGCTGAAATGAGGCGCCGGGTCCCGCCGACGGCGGGCGCGACCAGACCGAGCACTGCGGCGCCCAGGATTCCCGCGAGAGCGCCCTGCGCGGCGAACGCGCCGCCGAGTGGCGCGAAGACAGTCACCCCGAACGCGATCGAAGAGGGAACGGCGACGAGCATGGCGCTCAGTCCCCCCCACAGGTCACCCGATCGGATGCCGATTCTCATTTCTTGGCGCGAACGTAACAGAGTAGCGCGGCCATTGGCGCGCGCATTGATCTTGGGCACCGCCTTTGCAGATCGACCTCGGTACACTGGTCGTTGCGATGCCGACCGTCGAGACCGAGCTCAAGCTGGCGGTGACGCCGCGCACGCTTGCGCGGCTTGCGCAGGATCCGCTTCTGGGGGTTGCGCGTGGTGCGCCGCAGCAACTGCTGGCGCTGTACTTCGACACGTCTCGCCGTTCCCTGTGGCGGCGGAAACTCACCTTGCGGGTTCGCCGCGAGAGCGGGCAGTGGCTGCAAACGGTCAAAGGCGGCGGTTCGGTCGAGGCCGGGCTCCACCGGCGGATCGAGTTGACCTGGCCCACCGCAGACGCGGTTCCCGAGTTGGCCAGGCTCGGCGAGAGCGAGCCCGAGCAAGCCGTCGCCCAAGTTGCGCGGCGCGCCCCGCTCGCAGAAGTGTTTCGCGTCGAGATCGAGCGCGATTCGCGCCTGCTGCAGCCCGCGCCCGGAGTGGAGATCGAAGTCGGTCTCGATCGCGGCAGGATTCTCGGCGCCGGATCACGCACTCCGGTGTGCGAAATCGAGTTCGAGTTGAAGCAAGGGCCGCCACGTGCCCTGTTCGATCTCGCGCTCGCCGTGGCCGTGCGCCATACGGTGCGCCTGGAGCACCGTTCCAAGGCCGAGCGCGGCTACGAGTTGATCGGCGCGCAGCGCCCGGCGCCCATGCGCGGCAATTTGCACGTCGTGCGGCGCGGCATGAGCGCGGGCGACGCGTTTCATGCGGCCGCAACGAGCTGCCTCGAACACCTGCAGGCGAACCAGCACGGTGTCGTTCGAGGCAAGGACCCCGAGTACCTCCACCAGGCGCGGGTGGCGTTGCGTCGATTGCGGTCCGTGATCGATGCGTTCGATGCGCTCCTGCCGCCCGAGCAGCGCAAGCCGCGCGTCGAGGCGCTGCGGCAACTGGCGCGCGCCCTCGGTCCGGCCCGCGACTGGGACGTGTTCGCCACCGAAACCCTGGCGCCGGTGTTGCAGCAGTTTCCCGGCCATCGCGGATTGGCCGCGATCGCGCGGGCGAGCGAACGCCTGCGTGAGGAGTCGAACCGTGCCGCGCGCCGTTCGCTGGTCGCGCGGCGCTCGCAGCGGCAGCTGATCGAATTGTGCGGCTGGATTGCGGCGCGGTCCTGGCAATCGGGCGGCGATCCGTCGGTGGACGAGGCGTGGAACGCGCCGGTGCGCGAACACGCTGCAGCGGTGCTATCGCATTATCACCGGCGGCTGCTGAAGCGCAGGCGCGGCCTCGCCTCCGCGGGTCTCGCGCGCCTGCACCGCCTTCGCATCGCGACCAAGAAACTGCGTTACGCAGCGAGCTATTTCGCGCCGCTGTTTCCGCGGGCCCGAGCCGCCCCGATGCTGGTTGCGCTGAACGACCTGCAGGACCTGCTCGGTGCGGTCAACGACTGCGCGAGCGCCCCGGCGTTGATCGACGCGGCCACCGCCGCCGCGCGCGGTGCGCTGCGCCCCCACGCGCGCACCATCATCAGTCACTGGAACGCCGCAATGCTCGCCGAACGCCGCGTCGCGCTCAAGCGCACCTGGAGGGCGGTGTGCCGGTGCGATGCGTTCTGGACTTGAGCGACGCGGACAGCCAAACTAAGGATTATCGGGAGGACACCCATGTTCGAGTCCGCAAACCTGGATCACCGCATCGACAAGATCGCCTACCGGCGCGACGAGGCGAAGCTGCGCGCGCAACTGCTCAACGCCCAGTACGACCTGAAGGAGAACGGCCGCTTTCCCGTGCTGATCCTGATCGCCGGCGTCGAGGGCGCCGGCAAGGGCGAGACGATCAACCTGCTCAACGAGTGGATGGACCCGCGCCACATCCATACGCATGCGTTCTTCGAACCTTCGGACGAGGAGCGCGAACGGCCGGCGCTGTGGCGTTTCTGGCGCCACCTGCCGCCCAAGGGAAAGGTCGGCGTGTTCTTCGGCGCCTGGCACACGATGCCGATCATCCAGCGCGTCAATGGAGAGATCGGGGAGGGCGAGTTCGCGCAGGCGATCGGCGAGATCGTGCGGCTGGAGAAGATGCTCTGCGACGAAGGCGTGCTGCTGCTCAAGTACTGGTTCCATCTGTCCAGGCCGCAGCAGAAAAAGCGCCTGCGCCAACTGGAAAAGGATCCCGACACGCGCTGGCGCGTCACCGATCGCGAGTGGGAGTACTTCAAGCTCTACAAGAAATTCATCCGGGTGAGCGAGCCGTTTCTGCGCAAGACCTCGACCGGCGAGGCGCCCTGGATCGTCGTTCCCGGCGCCGACCCGCGTTACCGCTCGCTGACCTTCGGCCGCCACCTGCTCGCCGCGATGCGCGAGCGCCTGGACGAAAAGCCGGTGAAGCGGCTCCCGGACAAGACGCCGCCGCTGCTCGCGGCGGGCGACAGGCTGAACGTGCTGCGCGCGCTGCCGCTCGATCAGCCGCTCACCAGGAACGATTACCAGAAGCAGCTCGCGAAGTGGCAGGGGCGGCTCAACATCGCTTCGCGCGATCCGCGCTTCCGTTCGCTCGCGGTGGTGGGCGTGTTCGAGGGCAACGACGCCGCGGGCAAGGGTGGTGCGCTGCGCCGCGTGACGAGCGCGCTCGATGCGCGCGTCTACACCAACATCCCGGTTGCCGCGCCCACCGAGGAGGAGCGCGCGCAGCCCTACCTGTGGCGCTTCTGGCGCCAGCTGCCGCGACGCGGGCGTTTCACCTTTTTCGACCGGTCATGGTACGGCCGGGTGCTCGTCGAGCGCGTCGAGGGATTCTGCTCCGAGGCCGACTGGATGCGCGCCTACGGCGAGATCAACGATTTCGAGGGCGCGATGCTGCGGCATGGCGTCGTCGTCGTGAAATTCTGGCTGGCGATCTCGAAGGAAGAGCAGTACCGGCGCTTCAAGGCGCGCGAGAAGGTGGACTTCAAGCGCTTCAAGATCACGGCGGAGGACTGGCGCAACCGCCGGAAATGGGATGCCTACGAAATCGCCGTGTGCGACATGGTGGACCGGACTTCCACGGCGCTTTCGCCCTGGACGCTGGTGGAGGCGAACAACAAGTACCACGCGCGGCTGAAGGTGCTGAAGACGCTCACCCGCGCGCTGGAAGAGGCGCTCGAACGGATCGGCGGCAAGGGCGGCGGGAAGGCGAAGGCGAAGACCAAGAAGTAGGCGGGCGGCGCTGCACTACCAGTGCAGCGCGCGGTACTGTGCGGTCTTCTTGCGCTGGTGGTCGCGCATGCGCGCGACGACGCTGTCGAGCACGTCGAGGGCCGGCAGCAGGAACGGCCCCTTGTTCAGCATCACGCATTCGGCGCGCTGCGAAAGCGCCGCGTCCGAAATCTCCGCGCGCGTCGGCCGGCCGCGCTTGACCAGATTCTCGAGCACCTGCGTCGCCCAGATCACCGGGACGTGCGCGGCCTCGCACAGCCAGAGGATCTCCTCCTGGATCTCGGCGAGGCGCTCGTAGCCGATCTCGACGGCGAGATCGCCGCGCGCGATCATGACGCCGAACGGGTGGCGCCCCGCGCCACGCACGATGATCTCGGGAAGGTTGTGCACTGCGGCGCGCGTCTCGATCTTCGCGATCACGGCGACGTCGGGACGCTTGCGCCGCCGCAGTTCGTGCGCGAGTGCGTCCATGTCGGCGGCCGAACGCACGAACGACAGTCCGATGATGTCCGCGTGGCGCAGCGCGAAGTCGAGGTCCGCGCGGTCGCCCTCGGACAGCGCCGGCAGCGGCAGTGCGCTGCCCGGAAAATTGAGACCCTTGCCCGGAACGATGCGCTCGCCGCCCGGGCGCGCGTGCGTCACGCGTAGCCACGCTCCGCGCTCGTCGATCACTTCGACCACGGCGCCGATCTTGCCGTCATCGACCCAGACGGGATGCCCTACGCGCAGCGCTGCGAAAACCTCGGCCTCGCTGCACGAGATGCGTGCCGGCGAGAGCACGCGGCCGCGGCGGTCGGTGCGCTTGGGTGCGCCCGGCGCGGGCTCGCGACTGAGCAGGAGCGTATCGCCGCGTTCGACGAGTACCGGCAGCGGGTTCGGCGCGATGGCGCAAGCGGCGCTTGCGAGGCGCGGGGCGCCGCGGGCGCGTTCGTGCGCCAGTGCGAGTTGCGGCCCGATCCACGCGCCCTTCGAAAGTGTCGCGAGCAGTGCGTCGGCACCGACGCGCCTCCGGACCGTCAGGCGGCGCTCGCGACCGCGCAGATCGCGAAAGCGCACCGTGTCCCGCACGCGCAGCCGTTTCAACCAGGTCCGGTCGACCTTCAGGCGAACCGGCAATTCCGGTGCGGTCCGGCCGGCGGGGACCGCAATGCCCGGGTCCGATGACGCATCGAACACGATCTGCGCCGGTGCGGTGAGGCGGCCGCGGGCGTTGCGCCGCACCTTGATTCGCAGCACGGCCTCGCCCGTCATCACGGGCCCGGTGCGAAGCTTGTGTCCGCCGAGATCCATCAGGATGCGGCAGGACCGGTCGAGTTCGCGCTCGGCCCGGCGAACGTGGCGAACCATGCGGAGCCAGACGGCGGGTGCGTCGTGCGCGCAATTGATGCGGGCGCAGTCCATGCCGTGCGCCAGCAGTTCGCGTACGAATCCGTAGTCGGACGCGGCCTCGGCCGGCAGCGTCACCATGAAACGCGTCCAGCGCTGCGCCGTGGGGGCGCCGAAAAGCCGATTCGTGTGGCGGCGAAGCAGAAGCGGATCGCGCGCAATCACGCGCGCGACCCGTTCGATGCGTCTACGCCCGACGCGCGCCCCCTGCATCCGTTTCAACGCGTGGATCACCGCATCGAGCGCGGCGACGACGTGGCCCTCGCAGCGGCCGAGCGAGGACAGCCCGAGGGCGGCGAGATTGCCCTGGATCGGGCGCAGGTCGTGGCGCCGCAACGCGATGTAGGCGGCGAGATTGGCGGCGCTCGGCCGGTAGATGCGCACGCGAAGATGCCGGCTCCAGTCGCGCAGCAGGGCGCGCGAGGCCTGCTCGACCGCGGCGCGCAACTGTCGCATGCGCTCGAGCAGCCCGCGCACGTCCGGCGTACTGCCGCGCCAGCTGAGATCGGCTGTGCGAAGCGCACCGGGTGCAGCCCGACTGAGTCGTGCTCGCTGCAGCATGGGGTAGTGACCGCTCGATTCTGCTACGCTTCAGTCACCATGCGTCAGCGGGTACGAAGGCTGTTGAGCACGCGCAAGAACCCGTTGCGAGCATTCGCTCGGCAGCGGATCGCCGCATCGGGGCGGTGCTGATGCGTCGAGCGCGATGGATCCGGCTGGGGTTCGCCGACCTCTGCGAATTGCGGTCGATGGCCGCGGTCCTGTCCGGCGTGCAGGCACGCAATGCGGCCCCGATCGTGCTCTGGGGCGCGGCGCGCGAGTCCGCGGAGGTGCGCTTCGGCTTCGTCATCGTCGTTCCCGAGCACCTCGCGCCCGGAACCAGGGCGCGCTGGACGGCGTGGGCACTGTCGCCCGCCGTCGCCGCATACCGTGATTTCGGCGTGCGCGCCTATCTGGAGGGTCCCGACATTGCGGCGCAGGGGCAGCGCATTGCGTCCAGTCAGACGGACGTAGTCGACGGTTGCGTGGTGATTTCGGCGCAGATGGGGTTTGCGGCCTGCGAAGGCATCCCGCAATCGGTTTCGACCGATCACGCAAACGAATTCCGTGCCTGGATGCGCGAAGGGCTCGGGCTCGCGGTCACGCAATGGATCGGTACCGACGGCGCGCCGCCGGAGCGCGTGTTCGAGGCCGTGATCCGCGCGCGAATCGAGGCGCAGCACGACTGGCAGTTCGAGAATTCCTGGCCCGGCGCGCGCGAACGGCTCGCCCTTGCGGCGGTGCGCACGGTCGCCGGGCAGGCCGTCGCGGCACTCGAATCGGACGCCCCCGCCGCGTCTCCCTAGCTCTCGCCGCCAGGCGGGACGGGCTGCCCCCGGTTCTCGTGGGTCGAAAAAAATTGACGCGCCTCAAATTTTTGATCCATCTCAAGTCGGACCGCCGGGCTTCACTTTTCAATGACGCAATGCAAAAAACCACGGTTTCGCTCGTTCACCCGCTCTCCATGGTCACGGCGGTTCTGTTCTCGATGACAGCATTGCCGGCATCGGCCGAGACTGACCCGCCACAGCAGGCGACGACGCAGGTCGCCGCCGCATCCGTCGTCATCACCGCGACCCGGATGCCCCGCGAACCGGCCGACGTTGCCGCTACGGTGACGGTGGTGGATCGCGAGCAAATGCAGCGCGATCTCGTGTTCGATCTGCGGGACCTTGCTCGCAGCGTGCCCGGGCTTCAGGTGGAAAGCGGCGGCACGCGTTTCGGCACTTCCGGGTTCCGCATCCGCGGCATCGGCGGCAACCGGGTCACGACGCTGCTCGACGGCGCGCCGCTGCCCGATCGATTCTCGATCGGCAACTACAGCGATTCGGGGCGCGAACTGCTCGGGCTCGGCATGATCTCCTCGATCGAGGTGCTGCGCGGCCCGGCGTCGACACTCTACGGCAGCAAGGCGATCGGTGGGGTGGTCGCACTCAGTTCACTCGACGTTCGAGACGAGTTGGGTGTTCGCGCTTCGCCGGCCATGGCGGCACTCGCCGGCTACTCGGGAGACCGGGGACAGTGGAGCCTCGGCGCGCACGCCGCGTTCGGCAGTCCGAAGGAGGGCTGGCTCCTCGCGGCGGGCGCCTCGCGAGCGAGCGAAGTCGATGCGAAGGGCCTTGAGCGCGGCTACACGCGCGACCCGCAGACCGAGAATCGCGAATCGGCGATGGCGCGCTACGTTCGCACGACCGAGGGTGGGATGCGGCTTCGCGGCACGCTGCAGCTCTGGCAGAGCGACCGGCGCACCGACGTGCGCTCGCTCCTCGGCACCGGCCGTTTCGCGACCACCACGACGCTTCTGGGCGACGACGAGCAGCGCCATTGGCGTGTGCTGCTCGACGGCGAAAGCGGCGGCGCGGCGCATGCGGTGCAGTCGCTGTGGCGCGTGTTCGCGTTCAGCGGCGAGACGCGGCAGGCGAGCGACGAGTGGCGCACGCGCACGCCGTCCCCGGTGCGGCAGCAGCGCACCTTCAACTACGATCAGGAGGGTTTCGGTGCGGGTGGCGACTTCCGCTACCGGAAATTCGGCGAGTCGATCAAGCACACCCCTTCGTGGGGGTTCGACCTGCTGCAGACCCGAATCACCGAGCAGCGCGACGGGCTGCAGACGAACCTGCTCACGGGCGCGCAGACCAACGTGATCCTCGGCGAGCGCTTCCCGCTGCGCGATTTTCCGAAGACGCGCACCACCGAGGCGGGCGTCTACCTGCAGGACGAGATCGAGCCCGCGGGCTGGCCGCTGCGCGTGATCGCCGGGATTCGTTACGAGCATTACAGCCTCAAGACCGACAGGGACGCGGTGTTCGCCTCGAGCACGCCGAACGTGCGCGTCGCGGATCTGAGCAACGGTTACTGGACGCCCAAACTCGGCGCAGTGTGGAAGTTCGACCAACGGCTTTCCGGATTCGCGCAGTACGTGCGCGGTTACCGCTCACCGCCCTTCAACGAAGTGAATATCGGCCTCGAGATTCCGACGCAGAACCTGCGCGCGCTGCCCAATCCCGATCTCAAACCCGAAACCAGTCACGGCGTCGAGGTGGGACTGCGCTACGCGTCGAGCAAACTGCAATGGTCTGCAGCGGTGTTCGAGACGCGCTACAAGGATTTCATCGCGAGCCGCTCGCCGCTCGGGCCCGATCCCGCGACCGGCGTGCTGCTTTTTCAGTCGATCAACCTCGACCGCGCGAAGATCACCGGGATCGAATTCAGCCTGCGTCAGCAGCTCGCCTCCTTCGGCGGCGCGTTCGCCTGGGAACTCGGCGGGCTGTGGCTGAAGGAATCGACCAGCAACCCTGCGCGCCCGATTGCGAACGTCGATCCGGAGCGGCTCACGGCGGCGCTCGAATACGCGCCGCCGCAGGCGCGCTGGTCGATGCGCGCTGTGCTTACGGCGGTCGGTGCGAAGTCGATTGAGTCGAACCCAGCGGCGTTCCGCACGCCGGGCTACGCGCTCGTCGACGTGACGGCGGACTGGAGGCTCGCGCCGAACACGCGCCTGCGCGCCGGGATCTTCAACCTCGGCGACCGGCTGGCGTGGCGCTGGTCGGAAGTCGTGGGGCGGCTCGCCACCGACCCGATGCTCGGGCAGTTGAGCCTGCCGGGGCGGTACGGAGCGGTGACGCTCGAGCAGCGGTGGTGATGCTGTCAGCGCGGCGACGCGCTAGGCTTCCCAAGGATTCACCACCTTGACGCCGCAGAGGTCGAAATCCGCGGCGTTGCGGGTTGCAATCGCCGCTCGGTTGCAGCGAGCGATCGCGGCGATCTGCGCATCGAAGTGCGAAATCGGTCGCCCCGCGCGGCGCCTTTCGGCCGCAATGCGCGCGTACGGTTCGGCTGCATCCGTTCCGAAAGGCAGGATCCGGTCGCTGAAGTCCTCGCGGAACATCTCCTCGGCAGCCTTCTCAAGGGACGTGCGTCGCTTTCCTGCCGGGAGCAGATGAATCCCGTGAAGGATCTCGGCCTGGGTAATACTCGTGGTGTACAGCGTCGGCGCGGGTTGGCCAGCGACCCACTTCACGACGGCCTCCGCGGGCGCGCGCCGCATCAGCTCCGACAGGACGTTGGTATCGAGCAGGATCACTTCTCTGGCTTGGGCGGCTCGCGCATCGGTTCGCGTGCCGGCAACCGCAGATCGACCCCGCCGAGCGGCCGGAAACGCTGCCGGATCGCCTCGGCCAGATTGCGCGCCGTCGTCGGCTGCTCGGCGAGCGCGGCGCGCAGGATCTTGCGCGCTTCCTCCTCCATCGAACGGCGGTGATGGGCTGCGCGCAGGCGCAGCCGCGCCTTGGTGCGCTCGTCCAGGTCGCGAATCGTGATGCTCGCCATGCCGTCGTCCCGAAGTGCAATCAATGACTGCATTCTAGGATCCACGACCCGCACGGTCAATTCATGCGGCCGGCGTGGCGCGGGAACAGTCTCCTGGAGAGGTCGGAAATGCTGACGTGGATGCTACCGTCCATCCGGCGCGCGGAGTTCGGCAAGCATCTTCTGCGGGTCCCAATTCACGATGGGCAACGGGGCGTTGTTCGCGGGGTCCTTTAGAAGCGCCTGGATGCGGGGGTCATTGCGCACGGGGAACAGGTACATTTCCGGACACGCACTCCCCCCCACAAAATTCTGACGTGTCAGCAGATGTTCAACTGCTTGGAAGGCGCTGTCGCGATTACCCATAATCGCGTGGAGAGTGATTCTCTCCGTCGCCAACTGCACGGTGTCCAATACGTCGTGACGGGAGACATGCTTTGCGTGCCTGCGCCTGAATGCACCCCAAGCGGCTTCCCGCTCGCCGAGAATCGCGTGATTGTGCTCCGCTTTCCAAAGCGCCCAGCCGTCGTCCGGATGTTTCGCGAGCACTGCTTCAGCTTCACGCAGCGACGAGCGCGCAAGCTCGTGTGCGCGCTCCTTTTCACCCTTGGCAAGCAGCAGCATGGCGCGCCATGTTCTTGCAAAGTCCGTTTCCGGGCCTTTCGGAGCCACTCCGACGAGGCCCAACGCCGTCCCGGCGTCTCCCTCGCTTAACGCAACCCGCAAGTCGAGGAACCAGATCCAGAAAGATTCTCGGTTGACCTTCTCCGGAATCGTCTTGCGCCAGACGATAAAAGTCCTTGGGGAGCCCGATTGGTTCCACTCCAGTAAGCGAATGCGGGCCTCTTCGTCGACATTGTCCGGCTGGACCTGCGCCAGCTTGCGCTGCAAAGCGATCGCCTCGTCCCAGTGGCGGAATGTTTCAAAATTTTCCCTGAGCGTCCTGAGCGCGTCCGGGTTGCGCGGATCGACCGCGAGTGCCCTTTCGAGCAATGCATTGGACTCCGGCCAGCGGCCCAGCCGCCGTTTCACCCATGAGAGCTGGGTGAGGACCGTGACATTGTTCGGTGCGACGCGCAGCAGATCCTCGAAGTAGGCCGCCGCACGCTCGAAGTCCTGCAGTCCGTAGTAGTTGAAGTTGCCGACCTCGGCCCTGACGGCGAGGTCGTCGGACGCGAGCGCGAGCGCACGATCCACTGCCTTCTGCGCCTTGGCCAGGCTCGTCTTCGTCATATCCCTGTCCCAGAAGTGCTTCCGGGCATGTTCCGTTGCGAGCCGGGCCCAGGCGAGGGCGAACCTGGGATCAAGCTCAACCACACGCTCCAGAAGATCGATGCGTTCGTCTAGTTTTTCTTCCGCCCAAACGGCCATAGCGCGCCGCTCGAGGTCCTGGTATTTCTGGTAAAGGTCGTACGCGGCGAGGTTCTCGGTCGGCTTGCGCGCGAGACGCTTCTCCTCCGCAGGCGTCAACGACACCTTGAGCGCCCGCGCGATCTCGGTGGCGAGTTCCGACTGGATCGCGAAGATGTCCTTCAGATCCCGGTCGTAGGTCTGCGCCCAGAGATGCTTGTCGTTTCGCGCATCGATCAACTGCGCCGAGACGCGTACCCGGTCACCGGCACGGCGCACGCTGCCTTCGACGAGCGAAACAACGCCAAGCTCGGAGGCGATCTGACGGATGTTCTTGCCGCTGTTTCGGTACTCGGCGACCGAGGTGCGGGAGACGACCTTCAGTTCCCCGAGCAGCGCGAGCTGCGTCAGCAGATCGTCCTGAACGCCGTCGGCGAAGTAGGCCATCCCCTTGTCCTCGCTCATGTTGGCGAAGGGCAGCACGGCGATGGACTTGTCGGTTGGCGCCTGAGGACGAGTGAAGTACCAGCTGGCCGAAACGCCGAGCACGGCGAGCACGACTGCGGCTCCCGCAACCCAGATCCTGGGGCGCATTTCGCGGCGAGCCGAGGTCGGTGCAGGCGGTGGCGTCCTAGCCGTCTCCGCGCTCGTGTGACTTTTCGCGGCCTCCGGCCGCTCGTCGGTCCTCGCGGTTCCCGGCACGTCCTCCGGCGTCACCTGCCAGATGGGAACGGGCTCTGCGATGTTCTTGAAGTTCGCGGGCCCCAGGAACGTCGAGCGCATCGGGAGCTTGCCCTTCACCGTGTCGTAGACCGTCTGGCTCAGGCAGATGCCGCCGGGCGGTGCCTTGGACTCGAGGCGCGAGGCGATGTTGATCCCGTCTCCGGCCACATCGCCCGTGTCCAGGTGAAACACGTCTCCGAGGTGCACGCCGATGCGGTGCTCAAGAGCGCTTGGGTCGGACTGCTTCCTCGCCCCGAACTCACGCTGGATCTGCAGCGCACAGGACACCGCTTGCAGGGCACTGGGAAAGCAGAGCAGCAGCCCGTCGCCCATGGTGTTCAACGCCTCTCCGCCGTGCTTTCCACAGAGCACGCGCATGCGCTCGAAGTCCCCCTTCACCAAGCCGATCGTTCCGGCCTCGTCCTTCTGCATCCGCGCGGAGTACCCAACCACGTCGGTGAACACCACGGCCGCCAGTCTCGGCCCCTCGGACTGCGACGGGACTAACCAGGGTCTTGATTCCTTGCGCCGCTCCGGCGCATCGGCGGGACGCTCGACGGCGGGCGGAGGGTCATCCTCGAGCCTTGCGGAGAAGCGGTAGCCTTTGCCGGAGATGGTGGCGATCGCCTGAGGGCCGAGGACCTTGCGCAGCGCGCTGATCTGCACCTGGAGATTGCCTTCCTCGACCACCAGCCCCGGCCAGGCGAGCTTGAGCAACTCGTCCTTGGTCACCAGGCGCTCGCGTTTCTCCACCAGCGCAAGGAGCACATCGAACGCCCGCGCACCGAGCGTCACCGCACCCCCGTCGGCGAGCAACTGCCGCGTGGCAGGAATCAGCTCGAAGCGCCCGAATCGGTAGGTGGGGCTCATGGCAAGGCTTGGAGATCGCGCCACATTGTGCCTGCCTCACTTCTACTCGTACACGCCATTTCCGTGTGCGATCCCTTCGATCTTGGGTCAGCGCGGCTTACCGGTACACATCCTTCCGGTGTCCGATCTTGAAGATCGTGATTTCGTGGCGCCCCTCATCGATGAGATAGACGACCCGGTAATTGCCTTGCCGGATGCGATAGCGGTCGGCGTAGCCGGCAAGCCTCTCGATACCCTTCGGCCGGGGGTCGTCGGCAAGCGCCCGCAGCCGTTCGACGATCCGCCGGCGATCGGCCTTGGTGCCTGCTGCCTCGAGTTCCTTTGCCGCCGAAGTCTTGATCAGGATCCTAAATCCGGCCACGCCGCCTCAGGCCCTGGACGAATTCGTCGAAAGACACGCTCTTTTCGCTCTTGCGTTCCGCGAACGCCGCCAAATCCTCCGCGTCCGCAGCGAGCGTCGCCTTTACCGCGTCGTTGACCATTTCGGAGATCGACCGATCCGAGGCCGCAGCTTTCAGCCGGAGGGCGCGGTGGACTTCGGCGTCGAAATACACGGTGGCGCGTTTCTGGGAATCCATGCGCCGATTGTGACGTTGCGACGTTACAACGTCAAGGCGTCAGAGGTACGGCCGGTGTTACTCAATCGGTGCTTGGAGTTCGGCGAGCATCTTCTGCAGGTCCAAGTTCACGATGGGCAACGGGGCGTTGCTTGCGGGATCCTTCAGGAGCGCCTGGATGCGCGGATCACCGCGGACGAAGAAGAGGTACAGGTCGGTGTATTCCTGGTCCGCCTCAAAAGGATTGCGCCGTTTCATTTCGACTTCGAGCGTCCGGAGGGCGCCGTCCCGATCGCCGAGGGCTGCGTACAGATAGAGCCGGAAATTCGCAATGTCCGAGATGTCCAATGCGTCCGGTTTGGCAAGCCATGTGCGCCGGCGCTCGTACGCATCCCAAGCGGCCTGCCGCTCGCCAAGAACCGCAAGGCTCAGGCTCGCTTGCTGCAACGCGCGAATATCATCCGGGCGCTGTGCCAGCACTGCCCGCGCCTCGAGCAGCGACGCGCGCGCGAGTTCAAGCGCGCGAGCCCTTTCGCCCTTTTGCCGAAGCAGCAGTGCGCGCCATGCCTTCGCGAGCCGTGTGTGCACCTTCCCCATAGGAGGAGGCGACTCGAGAGTGCGAATTGCGGTATCGGTGTCACCTTCCTCGAGCGCGCGCCGCAAATCGAGAATCCAGATGCCGATCGACTCGCGGGCAACCGTTTCCGGGACAGTGTTGCGCCACGCTACGTAGGCCGCGGACGAACCTGAATTCGTCCACTCCAGGCCATGAAGCCTGGTCTGCTCCTCGAAACTGGCGGGCCGGACCTCGAGAATTCTCCGCTGCAGCGCAATCGCTTCGTCCAGGTGACGAAAGTGCACCATGTTTTGGCGGAGCGCCGTGAGCGCGTCCGGGTTGCGCGGGTCGATCGCGAGCGCCCGCTCCAACAGAGCGTTCGCCTCCGGCCAGCGGCCGAGCCGTCGTTTGACCCACGAGAGCTGGGTAAGAACTTCCACATTGTTCGGCGCGACGCGCAGCAGGTCCTCGAAGTAGGCCGTGGCCCGCGCATAGTCGGCCAACCCATAGTAGTAAAAATTACCAACCTCGGCCTTGACCGCGAGATCGTCGGGTGCAAGCGCAAGCGCGCGTTCTGCCGCCTGCTGCGCCTTGGCGAGTCGGGCCTCGGTCCGATCGAGATCAAAGAAGTACTTTCGCGCATGCTCGGTAGCGAGGATCGCCCACGCGAGCGCGAACTTGGGGTCGAGCTTGACGACTCGCTCGAGGAGTTCGATGCGTTCGTCCAGTTTTTCGACGGCGTCAATCGCGTGTGCGCGTCGAGCGAGATCTTGATATTGTTGATAGAGGTCGTAGGCGGCGAGATTGTCAGTAGGCTTGCGCGCGAGGCGCTTTTCCTCTGCAGGTGTCAGCGACAGCTTGAGCGCCTTCGCGATTTCGGTGGCGAGCTCCGACTGGATGGCGAAGATATCCTTCAGATCTCTGTCGTAGGTCTGCGCCCAGAGATGTTTATCGGAGCGCGCATCGATCAGCTGCGCAGAGACCCGCACCCGATCCCCGGCACGACGGACACTTCCTTCCACAAGCGAAGCAACGCCAAGCTCTGTCGCGATTTGGCGGATGTTCTTGCCGCTGTTTCGGTACTCGGCGACCGAGGTGCGGGAGACGACCTTCAGTTCCCCGAGCAGCGCGAGTTGCGTCAGCAGATCGTCCTGAACGCCGTCGGCGAAGTAGGCCATGTTCCGCGATTCGCTCATGTCCGCGAACGGGAGCACTGCGATCGATTTGGCGTCGCCTGGCGCAGTTCCGGGCGACGGCCGCGTCCAGTACCAGCCGCCCGCGATCACCAGCACTGCGCCCAATGCCGCAGCTCCGGCGGCGATCCAGCGCCTGCGAGGCGACCGAGGCTCGGGCCGGGGTGTCGGCTGTTCTGTCGGTATCGGCTTGTCCGGACCCGCAACCTCCTCCGGTGTCACCTGCCAGATGGGAACAGGTTCTGCGATGTTCTTGAAGTTCGCAGGTCCGAGAAACGTCGAGCGCATCGGGAGCTTGCCCTTGACCGTGTCGTAGACCGTCTGGCTCAGGCAGATGCCGCCGGGCGGTGCTTTCGATTCCAGGCGCGAGGCGATGTTGATCCCGTCTCCGGCCACATCGCCGGTGTCGAGATGGAACACATCTCCGAGGTGCACGCCGATGCGGTGTTCAAGTGCGCTCGCGTCGGACTGTTTCCGCGCCCCGAACTCGCGCTGGATCTGCAGCGCACAGGACACTGCTTGCAGGGCACTGGGAAAACACAGCAGCAGCCCATCGCCCATGGTGTTCAACGCCTCCCCGCCGTGCTTGCCGCAGAGTACCCGCATGCGCTCGAAGTCGGTTTTGACCAGCGCGATGGTTCCGGATTCGTCCTTCTGCATCCGCGCGGAGTACCCGACCACGTCGGTGAAGACGACCGCGGCAAGGCGAGGTCCTTCGGACTGCGAGGGCACTAACCAGGGTCTGGATTCCTTCCGCCGCTCCGGCGCGTCGGCCGGGCGCTCGGTGGCAGGGGGCGGGTCGTCCTGCAGCCGCACCGCGAAGCGGTAGCCCTTGCCGGAGATGGTGGCGATCGCCTGAGGGCCGAGGACCTTCCTCAGCGCGCTGATCTGCACCTGGAGATTGCCTTCCTCGACCACCAACCCCGGCCAGGCGAGCTTGAGCAACTCGTCCTTGCTCACCAGGCGCTCGCGTTTCTCCACCAGCGCAAGGAGCACATCGAACGCCCGCGCACCGAGCGTCACCGCACCCCCATCGGCGAGCAGCTGCCGCGTGGCAGGAATCAGCTCGAAGCGCCCGAATCGGTAGGTGGGGCTCACTGCAGTGAAGCGGTGCCGCTCCTCCCTGAAGGTTGCGACGCTGGCAATCTACCCCAAGCGCGGGCGCGCAGCATCTTTAAGCGATCTTTAGGCGCCGCTTAAGAAGGCTTTAGGCGGCTAAAGGACTTAATGGGGGCGGGAGACGGAAGCTGGGCTCGCGGCTGGGGAGGTCCCCGGTCTGCGCAACCCGACAAGGAGATCGACATGAACGCCAAGCTTACGTTTGCAGAACCCCGTCCGAGCCGCACCGTCGCCACCGCCGCGCTCGCCACCGTCATCTCGCTGGGAATCCTCTGGAGCGTGGCCGCGCTCTTCCAGAGCCGTGGCATGCCGCTCGAGCAGCTCGCCGCCGCCGAACGCGCCTGCGGAGAACTCGCCTATCAGTCCGAGCGCGAGGTCTGCGTGAAGGAGTGGGTCGCCCGCGCGCAGGCAAGCCCGGTTGCGCGGCGTTAGCCGCGGCCGCGAGTCAGCGGTCCTCGCGGGTGTGGAATACGCGCAGGACGTAGAGGTCGGTGCCGGCGATTTCGTAACGCATTTCGTGGTCGCCGATCACGATGCGCCGAACCTCGCGGTCGCCGAACTCGTGCAGCCGTGCTCCCAGTCGTGGCTGCACCGGCAGGCGATTTGCCGCGGCGACGATCTGGCGCACCGCGCGCGCAGCGGCAGGCGGGTGAAGCGGTGCGAGGAATTCGTAGAGCCGCGCCAGGTCGGCCTGTGCGCTGCTCGTCCATCGCACTGTCACGACCTGCGGCGGCGCTTGCGCTTCGCCTCGCCGAGGCGTCCGGCCCAAGCCGCGACGGTGGCGTGCTCGACCGTGCGATTGGCGTCGACATCGGCGAGCGCCTCGAGCGTGAGCCGGTGCCGTTGCTCTTCCAGCGCTACATAGGACGCGATCGCCTGCTTGACGATCCAGCCTTTCGGCCGGTCGAGGCGCTCGGCAAGCCCGTCGAGCTTCGCGGCGAGATCGGCGGGCAGATGGCTGGTGACGACTCTGCGATCCATGGCAATCCAGTTCAATCAGGGTGATTGCGCATTATTGACGCAGGCCGTTTCGGCCTGCAAGCCTCCGACAATCGAAGGCGCACGCCGGCTGGACGTGTGCCTGGGCTCACCCGAGGGTGGTCAGGACTTCGGCTTGGAGCCGCAGGCGCTCGCCTTCCGCCAGGAGGCTCGCGCGGAACGCGTCGACGGCGAGGCACCGGATCGCCGTCTCGCCGAATCCGATCTCGGACGCCGCGCACAGGAATTCGTCGGTGATCGTGCGGCCGAAGAGGAACGGGTCGTCGGAATTGAGCGTGACGCGGCAACCCGCGTCGAGCAGCCGGCGGATGGGATGCGTGGCGTAATCCCGCGCTGCGCCCAGGCGAACGTTGCTCGTC
>Ga0209726_10000528_pt1 | contig 70471 bp, 73 predicted proteins | sample Subgrocontami54m_FD_187453 | JGI IMG/M metagenome (GOLD analysis project Ga0209726, IMG submission 187453) | Subsurface groundwater microbial communities from S. Glens Falls, New York, USA - GMW46 contaminated, 5.4 m (SPAdes) (version 3) | ecosystem: Environmental > Aquatic > Deep subsurface >...
AATAAAAAAGCTGCAAAAGCTACTCAGGAAAGAAAGATGCACATCGAGATTCTTCGCCAAATGATAACGCTTGCAACAAGTGGGTTTGGTTTGGTTGCGGCACTTGCGTGGAATAATGTTATCCAAGATTTAGTAAACAACTACATTAAAAAGTGGCTTCCGCAAGGCGGGAGCCTTGTCTCTCTTCTTCTCTATGCAGTTCTTATCACCATTCTTGCAGTCCTTATTACCCTCCAACTCTCAAGACTTTTGGAAAAATTGGAACAAAAGTAGTATACTACCATCATGCGATATCCATGGGTTTGTCTATCAATTTCTGGTGTATGGCTCGCAACAATAGCTATTTTCTCCTTTAAAATTGTCGATCCAACAACAATTTTTATCTACGCTTCTTTAACTGCACTTACCCTTTTTTTCTTAGGGTTTACTCGAAGCTAATATCGACATGCTCAGAATCTTTGTTATTATATTGCTTCTCCTAAAGTACTACATCCTTTACCTCTCATCCAAATTAGGACTCCATAAGACTTCAAAACAAAAGCTTATTCGAAAGTTCTTTGAAGACGCAGGCGGCGCATTTATTAAATTTGGACAAATGCTTTCTTTGCGTGTTGATGTCTTACCAAAAGACTACGCAATCGAACTGATAAGTCTGTTTGATAACGTCAAGCCTTTTTCATATAGAGATGTCGAGGAAATATTCTTGCAGGAACTTGGAACAACACCAGATAAAATTTTCTCCGATTTTCAAAAAGTTCCTTTTGCCTCTGCTTCGTTTGGCCAAGTGCACGCTGCAAAATTAGAAAATGACCATATTGTCGCAGTAAAGGTACTCAGACCCGACATCGAAGACAAGGTGGCAGCAGATTTTCTTATTATCGATATCTTGGCTTTCGTTGGCGATCTTTTCTTTAAAATCGAAGCACTACCATGGAAAGAATTTGCAGCAGAATTTAAAAGATGGACAAAACAAGAGCTTGATTACCATATAGAGGCAGAACGCACAGAACAAATGGGTAAGAATCTACAAGATAGTTCCTCTATTGTTATCCCAAAGGTCTACAGACATCTTTCTACAAGAAGGGTTCTTGTTGAGGATTATATTGAAGGTTATCCGTTAAGTAGAGTATTACTTGGGCTCAAAGACGGAAGGCTCACTGCAAAAAAACTCCTTTCTTTTGGTATCGACATTAAGAAAACGCCTCGTATCTTAACTATTGAGCTTCTTCGACAATTTTTCTTCGACGGCATATTTCATGCAGATCCACATCCTGGGAATATTCTGCTTTTGCAAAAGGACAAAATTGCACTCATTGATTTTGGTATCGTAGGAAATTCTATTGTCTATAACAAAGCGTCCTTTGTCCATTCTATAAAAGGGTGGGCAGACATGGATTTTAAAAAAGCAACATACCACTTTGCAAATTTTGTGGGAGATGACCTTAAAAACATGGTAGGAAGCGCATTGCCTGCAAGTGTGTCCCAAGAAAAAATTGATGCATTTATACGAATTTTAGCAGATCATTTTTCAGAATCTGTTCGAAAAATTGTCGAGGGCAATAGGAAAAACTTAGAAGTTATGAAGAAAGACTACACGGTTGTTTTCCTAGAAATTGTAAAGGCAGCACAAAAGTATCGAATCAAAATCCCAAAAGAGATGGTTATCTTTATTCGAACCCTAAGCATTGTAGGATATCTTGCAAAAGAGCTGGATTACGAATTTAAATTAACAGACGAAACAAATAAATTTTTTACACTCTATCCTGAACATATAATTTTAAAAGAATGGGACCAATTTAGCCCATACAAACGAATTGGGCACGAAAGAGCTATAGAAAACCTCAACAGCTGGCTCTCGTATCTGGTAGAAGTGGATATAGAGCTCTATAGACTTGTGAAGCAGCATATCAAACAGTATAATCTGTAAAGATGGATAACTTTCTCAATTTTTACAGCAAATACCCTTGGGTTGCCATTATTATTGTCCTTCAATGGTTTGCAACGGCATTTAGCATTATCTACGCAGAAAACTTAGATACAACAAAAGTCATGGGCATGACATTTGTATCAACGGTTCTATTTGCCTACTTTGGTTTTAAAGTACCAAAAGGATAAGAGATTTACTTTCGTTTAGAAGGCTTTGAGCGGACATGAATTGAAAGAAGTACTGCAATAGTTAAAGCAAGAATTGCCATTGTCGTCATCCAGCTACCATATATTTCTTGGAAACTCATTTCAATACTAACTCTTTTATAACCTTTGGTATTTCGTCACAAAGGTCTGAAGCATTAAAGTAGGGTCCGACGCTTTTGTACAGGCTTTCTCCCGCTTTTTTATTGATAAAACTTCCTGCTGCTGCGGCTAAAAACGCATCGTTTTTGCAATAGAGTGCAGCAACAAGTCCTGCTAACACATCTCCTGTCCCACCCTTTGTCATCCCAGCATTTCCTCCCACAATAGAAACACATTCTTTTATTGAACAAACAACATCCTCTTGCCCTTTCAGAAGAACAATACAATTGTATTCTTTAGCAAACAATTCCACCTGTTCTTTCAGTTTTAAGTTTTGAGTTGCAGCTTTAAACTTTGCGCTTTGAACTTTGCGCTTTAGTGTTTCAAACTCCCCCTTATGCGGTGTTAAAATCACATTGTCTTTTAATTGCAACAACAACTGCGGATCCATCTCTGTTAAAGCACCTGCATCGATAACCCATCGTTTTGTATCTTTATAGGTAGTAATCAACTCTTTTACAAGTTTTTTTGTTGATTCTTCGCGCTCTTCTCTCCCATCTTCTCTAGGCAATCCCGGACCAAGGAGTATGACATCTGCTTCTTGTACGTACTCGGAAATCTTACTTCTATCTATAGCAATAAAGTCGTAGAGCTCGCTTTTTAGTTTTTCTGTTAAGGCTATGTTTTCTGAAACAGACGCGTAGAACACCATATCGACAATTCTACTTGCAACTTTCAGCGCCCACAGCGATGCACCGTGGAACAAATGGGATCCACCAACAATAAGCAACCTACCATTTTGCCCTTTGTGGGAACCAGGTGGAGGTTTATATAATTTTTTTAAATCGCCTTCATCAAACATCTTCATATTCATGCTACTACTGAAGATATACCAATATATTTGTAGTAACTACTCATCTTTCCAAAATTCCCCGCTTGCAAGTTTTGCTCTTGCCCTCATATTTCTTTTTGCCTCAAATGCAAGCGCTACTGGCTCAAGAATCTTTTCAATCTTCTTCCACAGTGCTTTATTTTTTTCTCTTTTAAGAAGCTTATCTATATTTTTCCTAAAAGGCTCTGACTTATTCTCAAATATTTCCTTATACCAACGGATGGTCTCATAACTCATCGAAAGCGTATTGTGTATTTGTGTGTTGGTTAATCCTTTATAAAGCAGCATGTATAAGATAAGTCTTTTACCTAGCATTGTTTTCTCTTCTTTTGTAAGAAATTCCTTGAGAAACAGATTTATTTCATCTCTATTTGTTAAAGACGAAATTATAAATGAAAGTTGATCTTCTAATTCTTCCTGAATATCTTTACTAAGTATTTGTTTAGAAACTCTACCCATACTACAAATATACCAATATATCTTTCATAATACAAGGACGTGGAATTCTTGACTAAAACTTGACTGAAATAAGAAATATATACTAGACTAGGTATAGCACCATGAAAACGCAAAACGGTTTTACTCTTATCGAACTGTTGGTCGTTATCGCAGTATTAGGTGTATTAGCAGCAGGCGTGTTTACCGCCATAAATCCGCTGGAGCGCATGGCTCAAGCTCGGGATGCCCAGAGAAAATCAAATGTTGGCCAGCTTGTCCAAGCAGCAACAGTATATTTTACGTCTAAACAAGGTGTATATCCTATAAAGGATCCAACATGGATTCAAAGTTTGGTTGATAGCGGAGATTTAAAAACCATTCCACCTGCGCCTTCAAATCCAGCATGTGATGCTGATAACACCAGCGGCAGCTTACTAAAACAAAACAACTACTGCCTTGATTACGGAAGCGGAGAAATTATTATTTTTGTTGCATTGGAGGCAACTGCTGAAAAAAATAAATGTCTTACTTTAGGCCAAAATCCTTATTGGCTATGGAATTCAGCAAACAACAAAGTTTGTACTATCTGTAGCGACGGCAAATACGTTTGGGGAGATAGCGGCACCGCCTGTCTTTAATCACCAAGACTGATAATTTTCATAGCTTCTAATAACTTTTCTGGAACAAATTCTTTGTGCGTTGTGGTAAAAATTGTCTGCTGCATCCCAAGCATTTCCGAAACCAAATGAATGTGGGCATCATCAAGTTCTGAAAAAATATCATCCAAAAGGAGTAATGGCCGCCTACCAACCGCTTCTTCCATAAAAGTAAGCTGCAAAAGTTTTAGCTGCAGCACCACCAAACGTTGCTGGCCTCGTGACCCGTAGAGCTTCACATCGTGAGTATTTGCTTGTCCTGAGCCGGTCGAAGGATATAAATGTATCGAAAAATCGTCTCGATGTGGCCCAACTAAAGTTACCCCTGCTCCAAGTTCTGCATCTTTATACTGCAATAGCCTCTCACGAGACATAGTGCTTTTATCGTATTGCGCCATAAAAGAAAAAATATCTTTTTGGCTATTATTAAGAAATGCAATGAACGCTTCCCGCTTTGCGGTAATAATATTACCCGTCTGAATAAGAAGCGTGTCCCAATAACTAAAGTGGCGTTCATTTCTTATTCCTTGCTCCCTTGCCTGCTCCAAAAGGGCATTTCGCTGCCGAATGGCCTTTGTATAGGTAAGCAGTGCTTGCCTATACTCACGATCTACTTGGGAAATGGTTTCATCAAGAAAACCTCTTCGAATCGACGGAGAATCGATAATAATTTCTAAATCTACGGGAGAAAAAAGAACAGCATGTATATTTCCAGCAAAATCAACTCTTCTTTTCGCAACACCATTAACAAGATATTTTTTTAATGGCGCGTCTCTTCCCAAAACCTGGCCCTTTGTAAAAACAAGTTCTAGCTGGGTATCATCCACTACTCCTGTTATTCGTGCAACTTCTTCTTCAAAACGAATAACCTCACTTTCTTTCTCTGCGCGAAAACTTTTTCCAATAGCAAGCAGATACATTGCTTCTAAAAGATTTGTCTTACCAGAGGTATTTGGACCAACAATAACCGTAATGCCTTGGCTAAAGTCAAATGCTGCTTTACTATAACTGCGGAAGTTTTGAAGACTAAGATGCTTAAGATACATTACCTATTCAATAACCGTTCCTGTAAATTCTTCTCCCTTAAAGTACTTTTCAAGATTATCAAAATTATTCCCATTGAGGATAACAACCCGGATACCTAACTCCTCTGCTTTTTTTGCCGCAATTGGATCAAATGGCGCATTCATGCCAGGAATCCACTCATCGCCAACAATGTTTCGAAACTCACTCCAGTTAATTGCATCTATTGGTTTTGCATCTTTAAATTTCCTTGGGTCTTTGTCATATACCTTTTCAATATTACTTAAATTTATAACTGTTTTGACACCATAATCCTCGCACAAAAGTACTGCATCATAATCTGTTGACCATCCTGGCTTCCATCCACTTGCTACTATCACGGACTCTTTGGCTTTTCGAATAATATCAAAATTTTTGATTATGTATGGATGAGCAATATCTCGAAAGATTGTGCGGATAAGGTGTGCGTTAAGGCGGGTTGCATGGATACCAAGCCAGTCTAAATCATCGGGGCTAAGCTCGTGCCCAATCACTTCACGCGCAGCATCACGGTAGTTTCGTGCAGTCGATCCTCCACCTGTGACTAAAAAAAACTGGCGATTTTTATCTTCTGCCAGTTTGCTTCGAATAAAACTATTGAGTTTGGAGAGAAATGTAGTATCGATACCTCCGTTTGGGACAATAAGTGATCCTCCAATTGACATGATGACTTTTTCTGTATATCCGTTATTACCCATACGTGTATTAAGTAGCTATCTTAACATACCCTTGTAAACAAACGCAAGGATTATCGTTGGCATTTTGAGCAAAAATAGGTGCCTCTTCCCCCAAGCTTTATTTTTGAAGACCCAATCGAATAGTCTCAACTTCTGGAAGTTCAGGCATAGTTTATAGCTGAGGAATAAGATTTGTTAAATCAAGTGCTATGTAATCTAGCCGAAGTAGTACTAAAAATATAGCAATACCAATTGTGACAATTGCTGCTTCTTTTGGGATAATTCTCTTTTTTTTGATAACTTTTAGAAGCACCAAGTAAAAAAGGGAAAGGAAACTAGTAACAAAAAGCATGTATACCCCATGCCATACCCCTAAAGCATTCCATTGCCAAGGCTCTGGCATTGTCCAGTTAATAATTCCCTCCATTGCTTGCGTCACATGAAAATATGTTGTAATACATATTCCAAAAAAGAGTGCTGCTTGTATTGTTCCTTTTTTGACAAACTTCCAGTGTCGAAGGAGAAACACCATAATAACCATATTCACAATAGGAAGAAGTATCCCATCCCCAAAAACTGCTGATTTATATGAAAGCGTTGCGCGAAACTGTGTAACCAAAGGAGAGTTAACAGAAGCAAGATACATATTTGCTATTGCACCAGCAATAAAACCAAAGAAACATGTTGCAACCCCAATTCCTAAGACTAAATACACCCGTCTATCGACATCTTCTACAACAGTTTCAACAGTCTCCTCTAGCCTACCTTCTCTTATAAGTTTGAAAATATACCTCATTGCCTAGTAACTTTCTCGACAAACGTTTTGATTTCTTTTTTAAATCGCTCTTTAGAAAATTTCTCAGATTGTTTTTTGCATACATCTTCTGAAAACGTTAGTGTAGCAAATTTCTCTATTGCAGATATTACACTGCTTACTGAAAGGTCATTAAAAAATAGACCTGTTTTTCCCTCTATTACTGATTCTACAACGCCTCCAGAACGGTATGCAATAACAGGAATTCCAAAACTCATTGCCTCAACAGGTGTTATGCCAAAATCCTCATCTTCTGCGGCAAAAATATATGCCTTCGCATTTCTCATGAGTTGCCATTTTTCTTCATCGCTTACCTCTCCAACAAACTCTATATTTCCATCTTTTTTATTAAAACTTCTATGTTGTAACTCTTTTTCGTATCCTGCAAACCCCTTCCCAAACACTTTCAAAGGAACACCAAGTTGCAAACATGCTTCTACAATCAAATCGATGTGTTTTGGCCGTGCTAATCTACCCCCAGCTAAGTAATAGCGTTTAGCGTCTAGATGATTAGCGTTTAGTTCTTTATTTATTACCTGGACACTAGACGCTATTGAACTAGACGCTTGTATATCTACCGGAGGGTATATAACTGTTGCTTCTCTCCTGTAAAACTTTTTGATGCGACCTGCTATGTTATGAGAATTTGCAATGTAATAATCAACGTTTTTACTACTCTTGTAGTCTGCAATGCGCAAAAAATGATTTGCAATTTCTCCAATACTTCGAAGTATTAAAGTTTTTTTCCATTCTCTTGCCGTTGCATATCCATATAAGTACCGAGGTGGCGTGTGAGAGTAACATATTTGTATAGCATTTTTCTTGTTTATTAAGTTTGGAAAATATGCACCAGTTGCCGAAACAATAACAACATCAAATTTTGAAAAATCAAATCGCGAAAATACACATGGAGCAACTATGCGAAATGGACTAATAAGCTTTGCATTAAATGGCACGTATTGGAAATATGACGTTCGAATATCCCAGTTCTTAAACCGCTCTCTATGAGGACCTAAATAATGGGGTAAATAGATGGAGGTAAAAACAGGGGCGTTAGGATATAACTCATGGAGTGCTTCGAGCACTCGCTCTGCTCCACCATACTCCTTAATGTAATCATGCACAAGAGCTACCCTCATAAAAGTCCTAACTGGTCTCCTTTTTTCCTCTTCGTCTCTTCGAGAATCTGCTTTGGAATACGATTTTGGAGAGTTTTAAACCCGAGTTTTTCAAACGCTTCCTTAATTTTGTCTGCATCAATGTGACAACAATCTGAGTATGCCAAATTAAGTGTAATTGGCACATCGCAGGCGATCGTTGCAAGTTTTTTTGCCAATACCGCTTGCTCTGCATCTGTTGCAAGTCTTGTTGCAATTTTTTCTGGAAGTTCGCTCATATGCTCATACAACCCTTCAAAGGTCTGATATTTTCGAAGAAGACTACTTGCTGTTTTTGGTCCAATTCCAGCAACTCCTGGATAGTTGTCAGAAGCATCACCAATAAGAGCCTTGTAGTCAATAAACTGCCTAGGTTTAACTCCATATTTTTCTTCCACTGCTTTTTCATCAAACAAAGACATATTCGTAATACCAGTTATTGGCATAAGAAGTTTGACATGCGGATTCACTAACTGTAACAAATCCCTATCACCCGTCACTATAATTGTTTCTAGGTTTTGCGCTTTGAGTTTTGCGCTTTGAGTTTGATAGGCAATCGTGCCTATCAAATCATCTGCTTCATATCCGTCAACCTCAAAAATAGTAACGTCTATTTTTTCCAACACCTCATGGACAATACCAATCTGCGGTACTAAATCATCTGCCATTTTTGGTCTATTTGCATGATACCCAACATAGAGGGCGTGACGAAATGTTGGTTTTGGTCTGTCAAAACAAACAACAAGATACTGTGGAGTTGTTTGCTCAATGATTTTAAAGAGCATCGAGAAAAACCCATACACGGCATTAACAATAGTGCCATCTTTGGAAGTTAACGGTGGAAGGGCATGATACGCTCGAAATAATATCGCGTTACCGTCAATTAAAACAAGCTTAGACATAAGATAATTATACCATTCTTCTTCGAAGTACTCTTTAGTAAGTAGGTTGTGAGATTGTTGTATCTTGTTGGTACTGTAACTCTTTGTTGTATTGTACTTTGTCTGGGTTTTCTTTTGCGTATTTAAAAAATACCATTGCTCCAGCAACAAGACCAATAACTAAAAGAATAAATAGCAAAAATGTTACAGCAACAATTGCTATTGCAATGCCAGTGTGTGATTTCCCATCTGTTTTCACAACAACTGTTTTTGCCATCTTGTCATGCCACCCCTGCTTTTTCTTGTCCCATATAACCCACAAGAATCCGAGGTTTAAGACAAACCCGGAAATTATGTAGCCAATGTAGCGAATTACTGCTGTTGCAACATCGAGCGGTTTCCCATCCTCTCTAACAACTTTAATTGCCAAAAGCTTATTACCAAGTGTCTGACCATCTTGTTTGACCCAGAAAAAAACAAAATATGCACCGCTTACCAAAAGACTGGGTGCCCAAACATAATCCCCTCCAACACCGCTAGCACCTATACCAAATCCGACAAATGTTAGTAAAAGACTGTCAATGTAGTAGGCCAAGAAGCGTTTCCAGAAACCAATATGGGTTGTAGAAGCGTGTTTCTCCACATCTCTACTATTTCATAGAAGAAAAGGCTTGTCAACCCGCCTAGCGCTTTACAGCTTTACAGGAATTGGGGTTGGCTTTTGGCCCATAAGCTTTCCGAAGTCTTCTGCTTCAATTGTTTCTCGTTTTAAAACCTCTTCTGCAAGAAGATCTAGCTTGTCACGAAGCTTTCGCAAGATACTTGCTGCATGTTTGTATCCAGCATCTGAAATTTTCTTTACTTCCATATCAATTTTTGCTGCCATTTCTGGAGACACTGTTGTATGCTCGTAATACCCATGTTGCTCACCATCTAAATTGATTGGTCCAAGATCACTCATACCATACTCTGTTACCATCGTTCGTGCAACTTGGGTTGCTTTTGCAATATCGTCTGATGCACCAGTTGAAATCTCTTTAAATACCAAATCCTCTGCTGCCCGCCCCCCGAGCATAACAGTAATTTGCTCTAGCAAATGCGTTTTTGTCTCATGCACTCGCTCTGTTGGCTCCATCATGGTGTGTCCCAAAGACATTCCTCGGCTAATAATTGAAATTCTATGCACTGGATCCATGTGTGGCATGTGCCATGAAACAAGTGCGTGTCCTGCTTCATGATACGCAGTCATACGGCGATCTTGTTCTGATTGCAATCGCTTCTTTTCAGGCCCTAGTTTTACTTTTGTTGCTGCTTCTTCTAAGTCTTTCATATCTATTGCTTTTTTATTGAGTCGTGCTGCCAAAATTGCTGCTTCATTGAGCATATTTTCTAAATCTGCTCCAGAAAATCCAACAGTACGCCTGGCTACCTTATCCCAATTAACACCTTCTGCAAACGGCTTTCCTTTTGCGTGGATCATAAGAATTGCTTTTCTTCCTTCGATATCTGGAAAATCTAAAATGACCCGTCTATCAAAACGGCCTGGTCTGACAAGAGCCGGATCCAATACATCTGGCCTATTTGTTGCCGCCATGACGACCAATTGCTCTGTTGGAGCAAACCCATCCATTTCAACTAAAATCTGATTGAGTGTTTGCTCCCGTTCGTCATGTCCACCCATTATCCCCATTCCCCGCTGGCGTCCTATCGCATCAATCTCATCGATAAAAATAATTGCAGGCTGTGCTTTTTTTGCAGTCAAAAATAAATCTCGAACACGAGAAGCTCCAACTCCAACTAACATTTCCATAAACTCAGATCCTGCCATAGAGAAAAATTGCACGCCTGCTTCTCCAGCTGTTGCTCTGGCAAGAAGTGTTTTTCCAGTACCAGATGGCCCAACCATAAGTACTCCCTTTGGTGTCCGAGCCCCCATTGCCTTGTATTTTCCTGGGTTTTTAAGGAAATCAACAATTTCTGCAAGCTCCTGCTTTGCCTCATCAACTCCTGCAACGTCAGCAAAGGTTGTTTTTGGCAAATCCTTACTAAACAGCTTTGCTTTTGATTGACCAAAGGAAAAAATACTTTCCTGCGCACCTCGGGCTTGGCGAAAGAGAAAGTAGAAAAACGCAATCATCAAAATTACAGGTAAAATTGCAGAGACAATATTTAACCACCCATTCATGCCTGTTTCGTCTTTAATTGCAATATTTGTTTTGTCTAATGCCTCCTTAGATACACCCGCATCACTTAACAACTGATATACATTACTTCCAGGTTCTTTAAATGTCTGAATAACGCTGTTATCTTTTTTTGTTGCAAGAAGCCTGTTGTCCAAAACCATAATTTGTTTTACGTTGCCGCTCTCAACATCTTTTATTACTTGTGAAAGCGATACGGTATGCTGTTCTTCAACTGATCTGAGGAATCCAACGAAGATAAAAAAGAGGAAAAAAAGGAGAAACCCGTAGAGAAAGATATTCTTCCAAGACAAATCGATTTTCATTTTAAAAATCTTATGCTTGTGCGTGTTATTTTTCCCTTTCGAGGCCATATTGCAAAGCAGTATAACACGAGGATTATGACTAAGCAAGACTAACGATGTTGTTCTTTCGTTTCATTAACCCGTCTCTTACCAATTTCTTAATAATTTCTTCCAACCAGTCTTTGTCCTGCTCTAAAAAATCATCTTTGAGTAATTTTCCTAATTTCTTAACGTCTACTGTCTTTATTTCTAACAGCAGTTTTATAATTTTTCCTCTGTAGTAACGGTCTGAGCCGATAAATCGAGACTGTTTTGGTATTGATATTTTCTCTTTTTTAAGCACCATTGCAGCATAATCCATTAGCGCCTGATTCCACTCGTATGCCCGGGCGTGAGGTAATAATTGGTTTGCGATTTCTTGTATTTCTTTTGTTGTCATCCCGAACTTGTTTCGGGATCTCCGTTCTTGAGGATTCTGATGCTGAAACGAGTTCAGCATGACATGAATAATGACCTTTCGGACATTGGTATCAACTACTGCAACTTGCTTGTTACGTGCAAAACACAAGACTGCTCTTGCTGTATATTCCCCTATTCCTGGAAGACTAAGCAGTCCTTTTTCATCTTGGGGAAACACACCAGTATATTTTTCTACAATAATTTTCGCGGTCTTTTGAAGATAGAGTGCGCGCCTGTTGTATCCAAGACCTGACCACAAACGTAAGACTTCTGAAGTTTTTGCCTTTGCTAAATCTTCAATCGTTGGGAATGCAGCCAGCCATTCCTGATATTTTGGAATTACACGGGAAACCTGCGTTTGCTGAAGCATCACCTCAGAAACTAAGATTTTATATGGATCTCGTGTTTGTCTCCAAGGCAAATCACGATTGTTTTTGGAAAACCACAAAAGGATCTCCTGCTGAAACTGCTTCACTTTTCGTGGTTGTAGCTTATCCATGAAGGCTATTATATACCTAAAAACCACCTTTCTTACTTGCTTTTAATACTATAAGATAGTATAATGGTGCCCATGGAAAGAAATTTTATAGAGGAAGGCCGGGCATCTCCACAAAAGCAACTAAATCCTGCTGCGGATGCACTTGAGGATTTACTGCAAGCGCCTGTGACTCGTCGCCAAGCTCTTGGTGCTCTCTCATCCGCTATAACTCTCTCTCTGGTAGCCTGCCGTGGAACAGAACCAGCTCCCTCATCTCCCAGAAGACCTACTCCTGCACAACCCGGTCTTCCAGCTCCCACAGAACAACTAAAACCACAAATCTCAGAAAATGAAAAAACCATCCAACAAGAAGCAATACGATTAGGTCTTTCTCCCGATCATCAAGAGCGCATACTTTGGGAAAATTTTCGCTATCAATATGATCCAAATTATCAACAAAAATTTCCAGGAGAAATAGAACGAAAACAAGAAGCAGAAAAAAGAATAGACAGTGTCCTTACTCTTATGTATAACTCGAAAAATAAATATCTCAAACAGGCTGCAACTGATTTTAATGCATTTCAACAACAGCTAAAAGCAACCTATATCGTACAGCCAGATAGACAACTCTTTGAACGCCAAAACAGCCTTATGGAAGTAGGCGCAGACATAGCAAATAATAAAGTAATGGCTTATGTAGTCCTCTCTTCAAATGACGTACTAGAAACAAGGAGTGATGTGCAACTTGCAATTTTGCTTTCTCATGAAATTGAACACCTACGAAATGTCATTGCCTATCATGACTCATTAGACGCATCCTACACCCCTCAAGAAAAGCTTGAAAAAATAAGAGAAACAAGAAGGGATAGAGCTAAGTTTATTGCTGAAGAGGCACGAGGATATGGTGAACAAGCTTTAGCATATATTAACCATTATGGTCTAGGATTCATCTTAAGGGGAAGCACTGAAGAAAGAATTGCTGCAGCTTTTATACGCGCAGGGGGTAAAAAAGATAGTAAAGAATGGTTGGCATTTACTGAGTATTACCTTACACAGATTAACGCACCTAAGCCATAATTACTGCAGCCCCATCTTCTTTCTTACTTCTTGCATGGTTTCTTCAGCGATTTTGCTGCACTGAGCCCTACCCTGCTCTAAAATTGCATCAACAAGTTTTGGATTTTGCTCAAATTCTTTTCGTTTTTCTTGCAGAGGTTTTAATTCTGTATAAATCGCATTTGCTACTACCTCTTTTAACTCTGTATAACGAATTTTTTTCTCTTTATAATCCTGAGCAAATTTCTTATACATATCATATTGTCCAAATAGCTCTAGAAGGGTAAATAAATTCGCCACTCCACCTTGTTTTGGCACCTCTCCACCTGCTTTTCCACTATCTGTTGGGGCGGCGGCTAAACGCCTTTTTATGGTTTCTAGATCATCATGTAAGGTAATAAAACTACCCTCAACAGACTTGCTCATCTTTCCTCCACCAGCAAGAGAGGGAACATATTGTCCTGGTGTTGCAAAACGTTGTGGTTCTGGAAAAGTGTCGTCAAACATCGAGTTAAACTTTCTTGCAATTTCCCGCATAACTTCCAGATGCGGTTCCTGATCTATACCAACAGGAACCAATTCTCCTTTATAAAGCAGCACATCTGCTGCCATCAATATTGGATAGTATAGAAGTCCCATATTGACATACTTTGGGTACTGGGCTTTTTTGTCTTTGTAGGTTGGTAAATCTTCAAGCCTTGAGACTGGATAAATAGTACTTAAGTAGTATGCGAGTTCCGTATGTTGGGGAATTTTTGATTGAATTTCCAACTTACAAATTTTGGGATCTAATCCTGCTGCTAAATAATCAAGAATAATATCTCTTATTGACCCCTGCAGTGTTTTTGGGTCATACGGCACTGTGATTGTATGTGAATCAACCACAGCAAAAACACAATCATACGTATCTTGTAAAGCGAGCATCCCCTTTACTGCGCCCAAATAGTTACCTAAATGCAATCTCCCCGTTGCCCGAATACCAGAATAAACACGCTTCTTCATAATCTTACCTCCACCTTCCAGGAGCCCATTCGGCCACCTGGAAGGTGACGAAGCAACGACTTCGGCTCCTTCAAGGTGAACTCTTTTAGTCTATCATTTTTAACTCTTTAATAAAACTGCTCACATTTTTTTCTATTTCACTCTCTTTTGAACTGTTTATAACATCTATAATCGCGCTTCCGACAATTGCAATGTCTGCATTACCAATGAGCGCTTGTATGTGCTCTTTTTTTGAAATACCAAACCCAACTGCAATAGGAATAGTAAAGTGTTGCCTTACTCTTTTGAGAAAGTTTGTGAGGTTTGAATCTAACATTTCCTTTACTCCCGTTACCCCCTGCCGTGCAGTAAGATAGACAAATCCATTCGCAACCTGTGCGTTTTTCTTTAACCGATTGTCATTTGAGGCAGGAGATACGACTTGAATATTGTGTAAGCCGTACTTTTTACAAAAAGCCATAAAATGTTCACAACTTTCTTCCTCTATTGGCATGTCTGGAACAATAAGAGCCGAGATTCCAGCTTCTTTTGCATCGCGGCAAAACTTTTCTACTCCATACCGAAAAACTGTATTGTAATACGCCATAAAAAGAAGAGGAATTACTACCTCTTTTGAGAGCTTTTGGGCAACCACAAACGCGTCCTTTACCTTTACTCCCTGTTGTAATGCTCTCTCACATGCATGCATAATGGTTGGTCCATCAGCTAAAGGATCTGAAAATGGAATTTGTAGTTCAACAAATGCAACACCAGCTTCTTCCATTGTTTTTACAATTCTTATTGTTGCATCAAGCGACGGATATCCAACAACAACGTGCGTCATTAATCCTATTTTCCCTTGTATTGCTTGCAATTGCTTATCAATATTATTCATATGACTGTATATACTCTTTAAGAAAGGCTAAAAACTTTTTGTCTTTAAAAGCTTTTGCGACAATAAAAAGATCTTTATCCCCTCTTCCTGATAAATTGACAACAATAACCTCAGATTTTTTTAACCCTGGTGCAAGCTTTATGGCATATGCTACTGCATGACTAGACTCTAATGCTGGAATAATCCCCTCTGTTTTTGCTAATGTCGCAAATGCCTCAAGAACTTCTTTGTCTGTAACACTACTGAATTGAACTCTCTTATTCTCATGTAGATATGCCAGTTGTGGACCAATACCTGCATAATCAAGTCCAGCTGAAATGCTATGTGTTTTTTGTATCTGCCCATCATGGTCTTGGAGAAAGTATGATTTATATCCCTCAACAACACCAACAGATCCGCCATGAAATCTTGAAGCATGCTCACCAACCTCTTTTCCTTTTCCACCTGCTTCAATACCAATGAGCTTGACGTTTTTTTCTTTAAGAAATGTGTTAAAGATTCCCATTGCATTACTCCCTCCTCCAACACAAGCAATTACATAATCAGGAAGTTTCTTTTCCATATGTTTTATTTGCTTTTTTACCTCAACACCAACAATTGATTGAAACTCTCGATTCATTGTTGGATACGGATGGGGACCAACAACAGATCCCAACACATAATGCGTATCTGAAACATTCTCAATCCAATCTTTTATTGCTGCATTGACGGCATCTTTTAATGTTCTGTTTCCAAATGTCACGGGCACGACAGCTGCACCAAGCTGCTCCATTAGAAAAACATTTGGCCGTTGCCGTGCGATATCCACCTCTCCCATATACACGGTGCAAGAAAACCCAAGTTTTGCTGCAACGGTTGCTGTTGCTACACCATGTTGTCCAGCGCCAGTCTCGGCAATAAGCCTGGTTTTTCCCATTCGGCGAGCTAAGAGTGCCTGGCCAATACAGTGGGTTATTTTATGTGCGCCAGTATGATTAAGCCCTTCATTCTTAAGGTAAATCTTGGCTCCTCCAAGTTTTTCTGTAAGGTTTTTGGCAAATGTTAAAGGTGTTGGACGACCAGAGAATGTTTTAAGAAGATATCGAAATTCCTTCTGAAATTCTTTATCCTTTCTTGCGCTTTCATATGTTTTCTCAAGCTCTTCCAACGCTGGGATAAGCATTTCTGGTACATAGCGCCCCCCAAATTTTCCAAAATGCCCCTTTTTTTGTTTCATTAAAAAAACTCCTTTGCTTTTTGTACAAACAATCTTATTTTTTCTATATCTTGCACTCCATTTGTTTCAATCCCGCTTGCAACATCAACAGCATAAGGTCCGACCCTTTTAACAACGTCAGAAACATTCTCTGGGGTTAATCCGCCTGCAAATACTAAAGGAAACTCTTTTGCTAAAAGACTAACTTTTTGAAGATTAAGCATAGGTCCTTCACTCTGCTTAATTCTATCAACTAAATAAAAATCGACTTTAAATTGCTGCATACGTTTTCTTGCTTCTTCAAGATCAAATTCTCCTACAAATCTAAAAGCTTTAATTACTTTTATTTTTATGTGATCAATATATTCATGAGATTCATCCCCATGAAGCTGTGCGTAATCGAGATTGCAATCCTCAATTATTTTTTTTACTTGCTCAAGCGGCATATTTTGAAAAACACCGACCAAATTGATTTTTCCTTTCATTTTTCTACCTATCTCCTTTGCTATTTCCATATCAACGGTATGGGTTTTTACAAATGGAGTAAAAACCATTCCCAAAAATTCAGCACCGTTACTCGCCGCAACTTGCGCCGCTTCCAAACTTCTTGTCGCACAGATTTTAACCTTCACTTTCATCGCAAACCTCCTAAAAATTCATCTATATTTTTTGCCTCCATCAAACTAGTTCCAACTAATACTCCTCTTGCTCCAGCTTTTACGTAATTTTGAACTTCTCCTGCGCTATGGATTCCAGAAAATCCAAGCTTTATAAATCTATTTGGAATCTTTTCCATAAATTTACATGCTTTTGCAACATCAATAGTAAAGGCATCCCGTAGGTCTCTGGCATTTACGGCAATAAAAAGCGTTTTCGTTGCAATAGCCTTTTTTAGATCATCCTCATTATATACCTCAACGATTGGTTCTATACCCTCTGCAAAGCAGAGTTGGACAAAACGCTTGAGTGTTTTTTTATCAACCAAACGAGCAATTAAAAGCAATGCATCTGCACCTGCTGTTTTTGCTTCGTAGATTTGATATTCATCAATTACAAAATCTTTCTGAAGCACTGGAATTTTTACTGATTTCTTTACGAAGCCAACAAATGATATATCGCCTTTGAAAAAATGTTTTTCAGTGATAATCGAGATTGCATCTGCCCCTGCTTTCTCGTAAGCGCTTGCTCTCTCTAAAAGCTCGCTTGGCGATCCAAGATTTGGATTTGTTGGTGTTGCAAATTTAATCTCTCCAATAATCGCAACCCCCTTTCTCCCTGTCATTCCGAACTTGTTTCGGAATCTCTCTTTTTGAACATTGAGATCCTGAATTGAATTCAGGATGACATTAAACGGGACTCTTTTCATTTGCCCTCTCAAATCTTCCTCTTTTTTCTTAATTACTTGTCCAAAAAAGCTTTGAGTTTTCAGTTTTGAGTTTTGAGTTTTTTTACGCATATTTGTTTGTCTCCTTTATTAAGGCTTCCAAAAGTTTTGCTGCTTTCTCGCTATCAATTGCTTCTATAGCTTGCGCAATACCTTCCCGAATATCTTTTGCACAATCTGCAACATATAAAGCAACTGCGCTGTTTAAAACAACAATATCGCGCTTTTGTCCTTTTTCTCCGGCAAGAATGTTTTTGATAATCAATGCATTGTGATCTGCATCACCGCCTCGAATTGCCTTTTGTGATACTTTTTTAAAACCAAACTTTTGAGGATTAATACTATATTGTTTGATTGTTTTTCTCTTGACCTCAAACACATGGGTTTTTGCATTAATACTCACTTCGTCTAACCCATCTTCACTTGTAACAATACAGAGATGTTTGTAATCAAGATTTCTTCCAACCTCTGCAAGCTTTTTGGCAATATCAATATTTGGCACTCCAATCAGCTGCCTTTTTACGCTTGCAGGATTTGCAAATGGCCCTAAAAAGTTAAAGACAGTTCGAATTTTTAGTTCCTGCCGAACTAATGCTACTTGGCGCATCGCTGGATGAAAAAATGGTGCCATTAAAAAAACCATACCAACCTTTGCCAAAACATTTTCTGCCTGTTGTGGTATTAATTGGATATGTACACCAAGCGCCTGTAACACATCTGCACTTCCAGAAAGACTAGTAGCTTTGCGATTTCCATGCTTCACAACTGGTACTCCACAAGCAGCAACTACAATCGCTACAGCTGTTGATATATTAAATGTTTGAGCCCCATCTCCTCCTGTGCCACATACATCAATTGCATTTTCTAAACCTTTTACTCTTACCATCCGCGCTCGCATTGCTGTAATAAAACCAACTATCTCGGAAACACTTTCTCCCTTCATCCGAAGGACTGTTAAAACTGCGGCAGCTTGCACAGGGGTAACTTTTCCATCCATAAGCTGTAGCAAAAACTGCTCAGATTCTTTTTGAGTTAGATCTTGTCTATTAAGTAATTTGTTTACAATATCAGTTGTATTCATAGATACATATCAACCACTAATATACTAGTATATTAGTGGTTACCTCCGAAAAGAAAATTTGTTAGTAATAGCTTCCCAGCTTCTGTTGCAAAGGATTCTGGATGAAACTGCACTCCTTCAATTGGATATTTTGTATGCCGCAGTCCCATTATCTCTCCATTTATTGTTCGAGTTTTGTCGAGAACTACTGCTTTTGATCTTCTCGACTCGCTCCGCTCGCTCGAAGAATAAGCAACAACCGCACTTATCTCTAAACAAGCAGGCAAAGACTCTCTTTCGGCTACAAGCGAATGATACCGCATAACCTCTAACTCTTGTGGTAATCCTTTAAAAACACCCTTAGCGTCATGTTGGATAATGCTTGTCTTGCCATGCATAGGTTTTTTAGCCCTTATAACTTTTCCACCAAAATAATTCGCCATGCCCTGCATACCAAGACACACTCCTAAAACTGGTGTTTTTTGGCCAACATCAATTAATACATCTGCACATACGCCAAAGTAGAATTTGTCTGATGGGTCACCAGGACCAGGAGAGATAATAATCTTGTCATAGTTTCTTTTTTTAATCTCATCAGTTGTTATTGCGTCGTTTCTAAATACATCGACAACAAAGGAATCTTCGTGTTCTTTGAGAATCTCTCCTGTACATTGGTAGAGATTAAACGTAAATGAATCGTAATTATCGATAATAAGTATTTTCATATTTCTAATGCCCTTTTCATAGCAGCTAATTTCCGCTGAATTTCGTCGTACTCTTTGCTACTTTCTGAATCATAAACAATACCACCTGACGTTTGTGCATATGCGTAATTTCCTGAAACAAAAAGAGACCGAATTGCTATTGCAAATGTACAGTCTCCATTAAACCCAAAATGTCCAACTCCACCACCATATGGGCCTCGTGCCTGTGGCTCATTTCTATCAATAATCTTCATTGCTTCAATTTTTGGCGCGCCAGAAAGCGTTCCTGTGGGAAAGTTTGCGGCAAGCGCAGAAAACGCGTCTTCTCCTCTTTTGATAATCCCAACAATCTCAGATGAGATATGCTGCACATGACTAAATCGCTTGACACTCATGAAATCTCTCACTTTCACTGTGCCAAATTCTGCAACTTTTCCCATATCGTTTCTATGAAGATCTACTAACATAGTGTGCTCTGCTTGCTCTTTTTTGTCTGACAAAAGCTCCCGAGCTAGCTTTTGGTCTTCTACTTCGTTTTTACCACGCCGAATTGTCCCGGCAAGAGGAGCAGTTGTCATTTCTCCATTTCGAAGCCCAAACAAAAGCTCAGGGCTGGCACCAATAATTTTTTTTTCACCAAACTTAACAAAATACATAAAAGGAGATGGATTAACTTTCCGTAATTTTTTATATACGTCTAATACATTACCCCTTATCGTAAACTCAGACTTAAAACCAACTTCGCACTGAAAAATATTTCCCTTTCTTATTTCCTCCTTCACTTCTTCAACAATCTTTTTATGTTCTTTTTTTGTTACGCTGTTTCCTAAAAATGTAGCCTTAAAACTACTTTTTTTTCTTTTTGCTTTTATGAGTTTTTTTAACACACTACTTCTGTCAACATCATAAAAAAAGTAGAATAGCTCGTTTGTTACTTTGTCCAAAATTAACCCATCTGTATAGACCCCAAACAGAAACTGATCAAAGTCTTTGTGAGTTTTAACATGTACTGCGGGCTCAAGATAATTGACTGCCTCATAGGACAAATGCCCAATCAAACCACCAGCGTAGTTTTTGCTAATTGATTGTTTTGGCATAATGTCTCGCAGAGCAAAATAGGGATTTTCTACGTTATATTCTTTGCCATCAATAAAAAGTAAATTCTGCTTTGCAGAAATAATATGTTTTGGGTCAAAACCAATAACAGAATACCGCGAAAGTCTTCCCTCAACTCCTAAAGATTCAAAAAGAAAGCACGTATCAAAAGCTGCTTCAATTTTTTCAAACAGCAAGTAAAAATCGACATCTTGGGCAAATTTTTTATATGTCGGTTTTTGTGATAATTGTATTTTTGGTATTTTCATAATATTGTAATATCCTCCTAAGCTTACTTTTCGCCTTTACAGAACTATTCGTTCACGGCTCAAAGAGCGCTTTATGGCGGATTGTGTACTCTTTATAAATTTTTAATAGAACACAAAAAAAGCCCTTGTAAACCTCTTAAAACTTTAAGAAATTCACAAGGGCCTTCAAGTATAAGGCGGTACCACCTTGTATTTTACTTATTCATGCTCTTCTTTTTCTTTCGAAAACAAAGAGTGCTGACTTTACTAGGTTTCGCCTCCCTGCATTATATATTTTGCGAAAGCTCCCTGGCTCCAAACTTCCAGATCAACGCTTTTTATTCAATTGTTTTGATTATAGCATGCAAATGAGTATTGTCAAATTACAAAGGTGGAACCGGGGGCAGTAGAAAACGACATATGTCGTAAAACGTCGAGTTGCCTCGACAATATTTCTACTACCCCACGGCAGCACCTTTACAAAAACCTAAACTACTACTCCTTCCTTTTGGAGAGCTGCTCGAAGTCTTCTTACAAGGTAATCCCTGCTGAGCAACATCTCCTCATTGCCACGACTCAAAACGATCGTGTTGACCGTGTCGTTTACCACCTGATTGGCGGCGCGAGTTATTGCCTCGCTTGGAAAAGGACCAACTGATCCATCAGGTCCTGCTGCAGCTCGCACACCAGGAACGAGAGACGTAAGCACCAGAATGGCTTTTTTTGCCGCTCTGATTTCTTTATCCCTCCGATCTGGATTGTCTGAAACCTGAATAGAGAGCCCATGGACCTTTGGCATAGAAACCTCCTTCTTTCACTAGTATTGCCAATCCTCTCTTGCAGACTCGTATGATCGCTACTATGCCGTGCGCGTGGCGCTCTGAGAAGTCTTACACACAGGACAAGTGATGTTGCCAGTTGCGGCCACGTCTCTCCAGCCGAAGAACAGATGACAATGCTCACAGCGTATTCTGTGGCCAGCCGGACAGAAATAATTCTCTTCCTCCACTTCTCTATGACACTCCTTGAGCGGACAGATATGGGCGGGCGGCTTCTGACGACGAACTTGAGTTACCATTGTATCCTCCCCTAATAAAGTTTGCTAGCCGAATGGATAGCCGCACTAAACACCAAACAATTGATGTTTACTGCGCCATCCACCCGAGAAAGCTAGTTGCTCCGCAAAGATGTAAAGGTGCTAAATTTTCCTATCAAAAGAAGTAAAGTGTAGGAAGCAAATACCTACCTCTCTCTTTTGATAATCTCGTATTATATACAAGTTTTGAGGGAAAATCAAAGATTATAGGTCATTTTTAAAGCAGTAAATGTCCCTTTCCTAATTGCTCCTCGGATTTGCTGCATGAGATTAATAATAAAAAACAGGTTGTGGTACGTTGCCAAGCGATATGCCAAAAGTTCTTCGGAGCGAAAAAGGTGGTGTATATAACCGCGGGTAAAATTTTGGCAAACGTAGCATTTACAGTTTTCATCAAGCGGTCTTGTATCTTTTGCATAGATTGTTTTGGTTATTTGCAGTCTAAATTTATTTTTTAGAGAGCCTTCTTTTGGCGAAACAAATGCAATGCCATATCTGCCAAAACGAGTTGGTATAACACAGTCAAATGTATCCATGCCCCATGCTACCGCCTCGAAAATATCATCAATTTCGCCAATACCCAAAAGGTGCCGTGGTTTTTCCTCGGGCAAAAATGGGTAAACCCAGGAAAGAACATCGCGCATTTCTTTTTTACTCTCTCCAACCGCAACCCCACCAATTGCAATGCCATCGAAAGGAAACGATGAGATAAACTTTGCTGATTCTTCTCGTAAATCTTGATAAATCCCTCCCTGAATAATCCCATAAAGTCCTTGATTATTTTGCGCTTTTCGTTTTGCGCTTTTCACTTTAGCCGCAGCCAGGCTGCGGACTGCCCAATTATGTGTTCTTTCCATTGCTTTTTTTGTATATTCTTTTGTTGAAGGATTAGGAGTACATTCATCAAAAACTAATATAAGATCTGCGCCGAGCTTTCGTTGAATTTCAATTGATTTTTCTGGGGTAAATAAATGCGGCGAACCATCTATGTGGGAGCGAAACTTTACACCATCATTTGTAATATTCACAATATTTACTTCTGTTTCTTCTTCGTCTGCAAAAAGCTTTACTTTCTTTTGACCCAAAGAAAAAACCTGGAATCCACCAGAATCTGTTATCGTCGGCCCATCCCAACTCATAAACTTGGCAAGCCCACCAAATTTTGCAACAGTATCTTCTCCAGGCCGTAAATGGAGATGGTAGGTATTACCAAATAAAACTTGAACACCACATTCTTTAAGATCTTGAGGCGTTAAACTTTTCACTGTTGCCTTTGTCCCAACCGGAATAAACGCAGGTGTATCAATAACCCCATGTGCGGTTATTATCTTCCCTACTCGAGCTTTTGTCTCCTTGTCTTTTTGAATAATTTGGAATGAAAACATATGAGGAATTATAACAGATGACTTATGGAGAAAATGTGTGAAGCCCGAGGGAGAGTTGCGCGAATGCGCAGTTTTGCTCCCCTCGGACACGTTTCGCCCTGCACCAGATTGGCGCGGGGCAAAATGTTGACTGTTGCTACTCAGCGGCCGGCGGTGACGCAAACCGTCCGGCAAACTGCTTGCCGATTCCTTCGATCTGTGCGATAGATTTCCGCAAATTAGCGAGTGAGGTTTGACTGAGGCTCCTAGCTACATCATGATACTCTTCTGGTATCTTTGCTAGCAATGCCGCTAGGGTCAGTGCCTCTTGCTCCTCCGCTGCAAGGTAAAGAGCCTCTCCAAACTCAGATAGCTCTACCACAGAACCTTGGGAATCCATTGACATGATGGCCCTCTTTCGAAAAACTAGTGCGCGCCTGCGCGGCCGAATCCGATAGTCGCCTATTAAATTATATTCGCATTCCGCGAGATGCCTAGTCCATCCTAAGAAGAGCCTCCTCCATGTCTAGCACAGCAAGAATTTGCCTAACGATAGGCTCAGCCGCTGCACATTGTTCACACCCAAGCGTGTGATTTCTCCACGGCTCGTTCCCAAGACGCAGATTTATTGCTTGGGCGAGAGCGGTTATTCCTTCCGGACATAGCAGCATGCTCTCTTCCTCCTGAAGATATATTCGCATCCCGCGAGACCTCGGCACCCTTTGTCATAAGGTAACCTTAATATAGAAAATCTGCCCCTGAAATATAACAGGGATAGAGTTTCCACTCAATTGGGGTAGTACCTCGAAGCTCTTATGAGCTTTTAGTGCTTTTTCCAACTCGGGCATCACAAGACGGATATCTTCAACACTGGGCATTATATTACCTCCATCTGAACAGGGACGAGAAATTCTCGGGTGAGAACTTCCTGCTCCTGTCCAGATTTTTTAACTGAATAGCAATTTTTAATGTGCATCCTGCAATCAAAGCCTCATCTGTTCTCAAGCAAAAGAGTACCAAGAGCACCTTTACACAGGAAACGCCCTATTATACTATGATGACTATAGGATTTCAAATTTAGGGGTTTGGATTTTGTTATTTATTTAGAAATTAGGAATTAGAATTTAGGATTTTATCTTTTGTACTTCCCTCTTAAACTGCTCGCCGCGGTCTTTGTAATCCTTAAATATCCCAAAGCTCGCTGAGGCTGGAGAAAGTAAGCAAATTTTGCCTTTCTCTGTTTCTGCTACTGCAATACGCACTGCTTGCTCCATTGTTTTTACATCAAATTTCTCTGGCCTGCTCGCCTCTGACATAGCCTTACATACTGCTTCCCATATTTTTTCCCCTGTTGACGGAAAGAGAATGAGCGTTTTAACCCTTGTCTTTCCCAGATACTCACCAAGGACTGTGTAATCAAGACCTCTATCATGTCCTCCTACAATGAGTGTTTCTGTGTCAAGTAAAGCTTCTAGTGCTTCTATTGTTGCCTGTGGAACAGTAGCTAGAGAATCATTGTAAAACTCAATGTCATTTTTCTGTCCAACAAATTCAAGACGGTGTGGAAGTCCTTTGAATGATTTTAAAACCGAAACAATATGCTGCTTTGATACCCCAGCTAGAACGGCAGCCATAACTGCAGCACAAACATTTTCCAAGTTATGTTTACCTAAAAGCTGTATATCTTTTACGTCGATTATTTTTTCTTCTTTGTCTTCTTTTTTAACCCAGACCATTTCGTCTTTGACAAAACAACCTTTATCGCATGCACGCTCCCTACTTACCTGGAAAATTGCTGCATCGGTAAAAACATCTGACTCATTTGTTGGGGGATAATCGCGATTTAAAATTGCAAAATCTGTAGCCTTTTGAAAACGGAGAATGTTTCGCTTTGCATTAAGATATTCTTCAAAAGTTTTATGGTAATCTAAGTGCTCTTGGGTTATCATAAGCAGTACTGCAATATGAGGACTATGTGTTAGGTCTTGGAGTTGAAAACTAGATAATTCTAGCACTATCCACGACTGATCATTTAATGTATCCAGAAATTCTAATGGAGAAAGCCCGATATTACCTCCTAAATACACATCTTTTCTTGATTTTTTGAGCATTTCATAGATTAAGCTGGTGGTCGTACTCTTCCCCTTTGTACCAGTAATTCCTATAATTTTACCCTTTGCATTTGCCATAAAAATGTTGATGGTTGTGGTATAGGGAATGGTTAGATTTTCTTTTGGAACACTAGGGGTTTTAATAGCAATATCGTAGTCTTTTTGTTTGTCTAAATAACTCTCCCCATCTATATTTTTATCAGCTACCTCAATAGTACTTTCTGGGAAATGTTTTTTTAGATAGGTAAAAGCAGCTTCCCCCTCTATTCCACGACCTACAATGAGTATTTTTTTGTTTTTTAATTCTTCAAGTTTCATATTGCTTCATAAAAAACTGCATAATGCTATCGTCTTTATATTCCCCACGTTTTGAAGCTAACGAAAAAGCCTCTTTTACTTCCTCTGGCGTTCCAACGCACTCAAACGGCTTAAAATTTTCAATACCTAATAACTCTTTATATAAAGGTAAAAGTGCTTGGTCGGCAAAGAGATTCTTACCAAAAATACCCAAAAGCTCATCTTTGGAGAGAAATGCTGCCAATATGGCAAAAACAAATGCACACTTTGGACACTTCCCGCACCATAGTGGTTTCCCACCTCGGAGGTGGCCTTGGACTCCTCCGAGGTGTATTTTATTGTTAAGCGTAAAATTGCGATTGCAAGAAGAAAAAACCTTAAAATATTTTTTGTATTTGACGAATTGCTCTGTAATTTCAAGCTCTGTCAAAGCTCTCAGTAAAGAATAATATTGAATATCGGCCGTTATAAAGTTGGCAACATACGTTTGAAAAAGCTTTTCAAATTCCTCAGACTTACTCCATTGGTGATTTACTGTTTCTCCTAAATACTCTACATTCCCATAATTTGCGCTTTTTTCATTTGATAAGACAATAGAACGGTAGTCATATAAAATAGCAGCGAGTAGGCTTACGAACGCGTACACTGCCGAGATGGGAATATGACCATTGTACGTATCCTTATGACCATTAAGCGCAAATAGCTTTGGATCTAACTCTCTTTTCATAACCATTGGCGTTTTTCCCATTACCTCTGCTACCTTCTGTTGAACATTGGATGTATTGACGCTAAACAGATCAAATGGCTTACCTTGACCTTGCTCATTCATCATTTCTGCAGCAACAATACTATCCTTCCCGCCTCCAAGCGGCAAAAGCGAACGATCCTGGCGTGGAAATGAAACAGGCGAAATTATACTCTCCTGCACATGGGGAAATTCTACAAGTCCTCGAAAATCTATGTTGTTTTTATAGAAAAACTCCCCCAGACCTTTTGTGTATACGGTGTTCCAAAAGAGAGCTTGGTCTTTTGTGAGCTTTACTGTTGGAAGTTTGATAGTTTTTGGGCAAGAGAGCTTCCAGTAGCTTATGCCTAAAATGAGCAAAAGATTCTCAAAAAGCTTGAGAAGAAGAACTTCTGGAACTTGTTGATTTATAACAGGCGAGAAAAAAATCTTTTCAGTGAACGCTAATCTTTCTTTTCCTTCTATGGCAAAGTGGAATGCTGCTTCCCCACGTGCAACATCGGCATCGTACCCAGCAAAAATAAATGATCGATCATTCATACGCTTGACGTGTATTATAAGTGATTTACGCGGTTTTTACCAAAAAGAAATGGCATTATAGGAAAAATCGCAACAAGCGCAAGTGCGGATAATAGATAAAATACTGTTGTGATACCAGCTTTATCGGCAATAAATCCCATGGTAATGCCTGTAAGAGCAGACGCTGCTGCAATGGCAATTTCACTCACTGCATATATTTTATTGTAGTGCATTTCATGCGTTACCCCAGCAAGCATTGACAGCACCACGGGATTTGTACCTCTTGTGAAGGCACCCAAAAGAAGCACGAAAAGAAGCAGTAAAAAAATCGGCGATGTCCATATAAGCAAAAGAAGTACTACTGCCATACACAATTCAGATATAATAAAGATTCGCACATTACCAAACCTATCAACGCCACGACCCAAGAGTGATTTTCCTAACATGCTTCCCAAAAAATACACACCCATAACCAAAGCCAGTTGTTGGAATGTAATTCCTTTTGCCAAAAGAAGAAACGGCAAGAAAACAGTCATTGGACTACCTGCCAATGAATCTACAACGGCAGCAACAAGTATTAACATAAGTTTTTTTATGCGAAGAAGTACTAGTATGGTTTTAAAAAAATCTTTATGATTCTCTAGTGTTTCCGGTTGCTTAAGACCATACATATCTCTTGAGGGAGATAGAAAGCGAATAAAAACATACGTAACAATACCAATTCCTGCTAAAAGTAACATGGTAAAGCGCCAGCCCATAAATGAGGCTAGAAAAAGCGCAAGAGGAGGCATACCAATTCTTCCAACATCCCCAATGGAAGTAAAGTCTCCCATAAGCTTACCAATGTCTGTTTTTTCTGCACTTCTTGCAACAACCGCATACCCAACTGTGTGAAACATGCCAAACCCAAACGCTCCAACGGCAAATGATAGTGTTAACAACAATATATTTGGCGAGATACCTACTCCAAAAGCACCAAGTGAGTAGATAAGTAAAAGTGCTGCCAGCAAGCGTAATCCACCAATCCGTGCTGCAAGAAAACCTGCAGGCAAAGCTAAAAGACTTCCCGCAAGCGACTGAAATGAACCCAAGAATCCAACGTATGCGTAAGGCAACAAAAGATCTTTTGCAATAAATGGTAAAAGGACAATAAATGTTGTTCGAACCCCGTCGTTGAGGACATGCAGCAAAAAAAGCTCCCGAATCGTCTTATGCACCCTGCTAGTATAGCAAAAAGTTAATTCACTAGAAGATATATGAGATTTTATTAATGCATCGCTTTACAACCAATGTTTAACTTCGTTACACTGATGCTATGAATAGTTTATTGAAATTAATCCTATTAATAATCATTATAATCGTTTTACTCTTTATTATCTTATGCATATATAGAACCTGGAAAACACAAAACAGCCCGAATCAAAAACTCTTCTTGCATGGGGAAGTTCCTAATCCAAAACTCCAGGGTCTTTATAAAGGTTCTGTTACTGGCTACAAGGGAAATTGGCAAGGGAAAGAATTTGACGCAAAGACGTCCTTGGGGATAAATGTTTTTAGAGAAAATGGGAAGGAGCAAAAATCCTATCCGTTTAAAACCTATGCTGGGAAAGGATTACAAGATAAAAATCTCGATGTGCTAAAAATTGACTACAATACCAGAAAAAACCCGCTTTGGGTACGATTTGTCTTGGACGAGTTGGTAGAAGTGGAACCAAACAAGTACCTGGGCAAGTTACATATACGATTTCTGCCGATACTCAGCTTTTCCCTCGGCTATTTTCGTCTGGAAAAATAACGTGTACCAGGGGTGGGAGTCGGACCCACGACCGCCTCGTTATGAATGAGGTGCTCCACCATTGAGCTACCCTGGCGCGGAAAAAGTATATCAGTTGAACGTAGATAAATCAATCAATTCTGTGCTATAATGAAGCTACGCGCGGGGTAGTGTACAGTGCACGTGAGGCTCATAATCTCACAGGCTGGGCGCAACTCCCAGCCCCGCAACATATTCGGCTTCGCTCAGTGGAAGCAAATCAAAAAAATAGTTCCCACCAGGCTTGCCAATTTGACCTGTGTTCTTTTTTCTCAGCTGCTTGTGAGGCAACTGCCTGCATAAGACGCTCGTCAACAAGAACTCTACTCTCCCCTGGTTTTTGTAAGAAGAGTTTATTCCTTGCCTCTTGTTCTATAAATGTAAGACTCTGCACAGCATCAAGTTTATGTTTTAGCTCTTCATTTTCCTTTTTTTGGTGCTTCAGCTCTGTTTCTGACCTAACAAGTAAATCGTGCTTTTGCCACAATGCATAAATTGAGCGAACTAAGCTCTGTATAATAAACAATGATCCAATTAGAATAACAAGAAAGATGAATCGTCTCATAAATCCCCATTGACTTCTATCTTCTTTGATGATATTATAGGCTCTTATGAGCGAGAAACAAGTTAAATTACGCGAGGCTCACCAAGAATTCACAAACTTTCTTAAGGGCAAAAAGCACTCAAGTGCTACCATTGTAGCATATGGAAAAGACATTGAGCAGCTTATTTCTTTTCTTGAAGAGCTTGAAAAACATCAGGTTCACGACGTGAAAAAAGATGACCTCGATGCCTTCTTAGCAAAACTCACCAAAACCGGCTATACACCAAAATCAATTTCCCGAAAACTCAATTCAACTCGAACATTTTATCGATTTCTTAAGATTAACGAGTATATTACCGATGATCCATCACTTTTGGTATCTCACCCACGGTATGAACTTGCTCCACCTCGTATTTTAACTCCTATGGAATATCGGGCGCTTCGCGATGCAGCAAAAGATGATGGACGTATGTTTGCGGTTATTGAAATCTTGCTTCAAACAGGTATTCGTATTGGCGAACTTGCAAACCTTAGACTCGATGATATTCAAAACGACACCCTTCGTATTCGCCCATACGAAAAGCATGAAGAGCGACTTGTCCCTCTTAACAGACCTGCAAAAGAAGCCCTAAAGCGATATCTAGCTTTAAGACCACAGACAAAAGACGATCGTATTTTTGTGACAAAGTCAGGCAAACCATTCCTTATTCGAAACATCCGAACTGCAATCGAGCGCTACTTTAGGCTGGCCGAGGTTAAAGATGCAAAAGTTAATGACCTTCGCCACACCTTTGTTGCACACCACATAAAACACGGTGTATCTTTGGTTGTACTTTCCAAAGTTCTTGGTCACAAAAGACTTTCAACAACCGAAAGGTATCTTGACTATATTAAAGAGGAAAAACCCAAAGAAGGCACCCAATTGGTGGAATTGTAACTACCGTACCTATACCTTCAAAACAAGTAGTTAAACAATAAAGCCTTTACTGTGTTTCTATGCGAGAATTTCCTGGTTACTATAATTATTACAATATGGATTTAGGACCCACATTAACCCGTTTTTTAATTCCTATTACCACCATAGGTTTACCTATAAGTATCATACTACTCATTATAGGTGTTATTCTGGACATAGTTAAAAAAAGATTCTATTGGTCAAAATTCGCTTTAATTTTATTTGTAATTATCCTAGTATTAGAAATTATTCAAATTAAGTTTATTTACCAAACAACCTCACAAATCCTACAGCAATCTCCTAGAGCCTCTACATCTGTCACAGATGAAACAGCCAATTGGAAAACGTATACAAATACCTCTCATGGATATTCGATAAAATATCCCACCACTTGGATAGCATATGAAAACAATACACCCAACAGCGTGACACTCATGTCTGCACCCGATTATCCTAGTGATGGAGAAATAGGAATTGAAGTTGAAGCGAATCAAGAACGCCTTGATGGAAAACAATGGGCTCAAAAAGACGCGCAAACTACATGTATAGTTCAACCTTGTACTCCGAGTTTAACCTTTGGTGAAGAAATCACTGTAGGAGGAATAAAAACTTTTGTTGTTTCCGGACAATTACCTAAATGGACTCAGGAAGCAGTTTATATCCCCTATAACGAAAAAATGTATATTATACGTGCTTCAAGCAATGTTAGTGGATCAACAATAACCCAAACTTTCAGAAAAATCCTCTCCACCTTTCAATTCTCAAATTGATCCCGCAAGCCCTAGCGAAGTGGGGCAAATTCACCGAGTAAATTCTGAATTCTAGATTCTGAATTCTGAATTATCTCGAGAACCATTCTTCCAAAACCTTTTTAGCAACTGGGCCTGCTATGCTTGATCCTTCCCCACTACTTTCTGCTAACACCGTTACAACAATTTCTGGGTCATAGGCTGGGGCCCAAAGCGTTATCCATGCGTGTGGTAATGTTTGCTCTCCTCCGTGCTGAGCAGTTCCAGTCTTACACGCAACACTTACGTGCCTATAGTCTTTAAGGTTAGCAGATGTTGTAGACTGTGGAAGTTCAAAAAAGTTTTGCCTATCAATTTTTAATTTTGCATTTTTAACCTTAAAGTCGAATAAGGGCCAGGCAACACCAGTTGGACTACAACTTTCTATCATCCCCTGCCGTATAAGCGAAAAGTTCTTTTCGCTCAGGAATTCAGAACTGCGAATTCTGAATTCTGAATTCTTGAGAAGGTGTGGCCTATAAATCTCACCTCGATTGAGAATTGCCTGTGTCCAAACATTTACCTGTAAAGGAGTAGTCAACAAATATCCTTGCCCAATACCATAATGGTATGTATCTCCTAAATACCACTGTTCGCCAATTGCTTCCCTTTTCCAGGCATCGGTTGGCACAAGCCCCTTTGCCTCGCCTAAAAGATCAATGCCAGTTTTTTCTCCTGCGCCTAATTTTCTTGCCATTTTCGATAGGAGCTCAACCCCTAAATGTTCTGCGACCTTATAGAAAAAGATGTCATTCGAACGCTTGATTCCTTTTACCACATCAACCTCTCCTTCTGTCCTTCCATACTGCAAAAAATACCAATTTCCAAATGAAAATGCACCAACTCGTAGCACTCCGGTATCCATAACCGTAAATCGTTCATCAATTTTTTTCTCTTCTAACCCAGAAGCAGCAGTCACAAGCTTAAAAGTAGAGCCTGGAGGGTATACACCAGCAATTGCTCTGTTAAGAAGCGGCTGATTACTGCCGTCTGTAAGTACATGAACAATATCTACATAAGCGCTATCTGTTGCTACCTTATATGTTTCGCCTAACGTAAAAAGGTTTGGATCAAAGGAGGGCTTGGAGAGCATTACCAATATTTCTCCTTTGGGAGTTGAGACAATGACTGCTCCTTTTTTAATATCCTTCATCGCCATAAAGGCCGCTTCCTGAAGCTTTGCATCAATTGTTAAAGTAATATCTCCTCCTGCTATTGGATCTTCTTGCCCTAATGCTCTGACGGTTTTTCCAACCGCATCAACCTCGACTAACTGCTTTCCATCTTTCCCTGTAAGCATAACCTCATACATCTGTTCAATACCACCTTTACCAATAACATCTCCTGCCCTATACGATGTGTATTGTGAAAATTGCAATTCATCTTCTGTAATTTGACCTATATAACCTAAAACATGAGAAAAAACTTCTTTATAAGGATACTGACGAAGACTATCAACTTCAATACCTTTTTCGCCGCTGGATAGTTTCTTTGCCGCTTCTTCGTGAGACAAAATAACAATTTTATCATTTTGCTTTTGCCGAAAACCTGGAATATTAAAAACAAGCGGGGTTTTATTTCGATCAAAAATAATACCTCTTGGCGCATGGACAACTGTTGTTTTGACCCTATTGTTCTCAGCAAGTGCTGCGTAGTATTTCCCTTGAAAAATTTCAATAGAAACAAGCCTGGCAAAAAGCATCCCAACAAGAAAAAAAAGGGAAAACGGCAGCAAAAACTCCCGCATGGTTCTTCTTGTTTGCCCATCGCCTTCCCTATGACGATACTGCCCAAAACTTTCTGTCCGAACAAAATCTGGAAATGCCGCTCCTTGAATTGTTTGTCGTGAGGAAGGACGAAATTTCATAAACGGAGACGGTATCAAGAGATTGTGATATTAGGATATTAAATGCTTACAAGGAATTTTCTCAATATCTTAATGTCCTAGTATCTTAATATCTAACCAAAGTAGGCCCGGTAGGACTCGAACCTACAACCCTCAAGGTATAAGCTTGATGCTCCGCCGTTGAGCTACGGGCCTTCGCGCCTAATTGTACCAAAAAAGATCGCTTCTTGCACCGTAAAAATCAGAAATAGCTTTAATAGACATTGCTACTTTTTCGCTAAGAGAAACACTTCCTATATAAAGTTTGCATGTTCCGTATCCAAAATTATTATATGTTAATCCCTCTCTATTTGTTTTTTTAATATATGGTTTATAAAATTGAGTCTGAGAGATACCTAGGCTTTTAGACCAAAAATTAATTGTCTCTTCAAAATTCATATCTTTATAGAGATGAAGTTGTATCTTAATTTTACTTTTAGGTATATTAAGAACGTTTGTCATCCAATAAAGAGAAAATTTTATAACTTTAGGATCTGTATTGCTTATAGAAAGCCGCCCTCTCGTTTTTTCACCCTCACCCCAATACAAAAATAATCCTGCAATAAATAGTTCTTTTTTAGATAAAGGCAGTAATTCTTTTTCTTGATGATCTAAAACGGTTTTTAATCTATCTAGTCTTTGTTTTTTCCTGGTTGCTCTGTATTTTTCTCCTGCTAAATCTCTAGACGCCTCCTTACTTTTTGATAAAAGCATTAACTGATCTGCATTTAATTCAAGATTTCCTAACCAATCACTCAACGTACTCTTTGATACGCCAATTGCTCTTTTTATTTGACCGTAGGTTTTACCTTTCAATCTTAGCTGGATAGCTTTTTCTCGAAGAATAATTTTAGACATCTCGTACTATCATAACATGTTATACAACATACTTGTCAAGGGTACGAATTTTTTAGGAAATGCGTTTTCGATAACCGCGTAAAATGAATGGTGTTGCTTCTTTTATTTTTGAATACGCAGCAAAAGTGATAGAATTATAAGAAATGAATAAGAATCGGTTGTTGCAATGGCACAAAAGACACCTTATTATCCATTCAGTTTTCTTACTTTTAGGCACTATTCTTCTTCTAGTTTTAAGTTTTGTTGCTTACTTCTATTTAAAATTCACAGTTTTATATAAATACGATGAATCCCGCATTGATAAAAAGTTTCATGCAGAAGTTTCTGCTATTCCTCAAATAAGGGTTGATAGATTTAATCTTTTTGATGGAGACAGTATGGTTAATATAACCATTGCCAATAAAGGGTCTGTTTCATTTTGGTATGGTACGGATGGTGTACCTAGAATTACTGGAATCGAGCCTTATGCTATCCCTTTTGTATGTTTCTATGTAGACAATCAAGGAAATAGAACAAGTTACGCTTATGATTCTCCGCTAGTTTTAGATAAAAATACTAAGCTTTATAAAAAATGGTTTGCTTTCGAAGTTAATAATCTTCATGATCTAGTTTCTAAATATGATTCTATTATCCAAGTTCTCAACACCTTTCCCAAAGACCCTGAAATGACTGATTTTCAAGATAAAACATGGGGAAAACGTCTTGTTATAAAAACCCCAAACCCTGAATTTACAGCAAAAACACATTCGAATATTTTTTATCAGTTAATTTCCCTAGTTTTAATGGGCTCTTTAACGGATAAATCGTCGTTTGGTAAAGAAATAGCATGTGATCTATATATTAGAACTCATCCACAAGAATGAATTACCAGAGATGCTTGGTTTTCCCCACATCACATTGAATGTTAACAACCAAAAGCTAGAGCTTTGCTCTTTGGGAGACTTCTGCTTCGACAACGGCTGCATCGCGGCCGTACTTAAGCCTTGAAAGCTCACGGACAAGCTCTGCAACACGTGGATTTGCCATTGCTTTTTCTTTAGACATATCGCGGGTTAAATCCATGGAAAAAGGAGATACAGGTTCACCACCAACAATAGTTTTAATATAGGTATTAAACCTTTCGACATTAATAAGGTCTGCTTCAGTAAAGGTTGGTTGAAACTCGTGCTGCAGATAATTCGCATCAGTAACGCCAACACGGAAAGAAACAACTGTTCCAACATTACCAAAGATCGCATTTTTTACTTCTTCTTCCATTTGTCCAATAAACTGGTTTGCAACAACTAAATTTAACTTATACTTACGAGCTTCTGATAAGATTTGTGCAAAGTCAGGCGTTGCAAAGTTTTGGAACTCGTCAACGTACAAAAAGAAATCTTTACGCTGTTCTTTTGGTATATCTTGCCTACTCATAGCAGCAACAAGTATTTTTGGTACTAAGATTAATCCCAAGAAGCTTGAGTTTTCTTCCCCTATTTTTCCTTTTGCCAAATTCACTAACAGAATTTTTTGCTCATCCATGACTTTTCTAAAATTAAATGCACTATCAGATTGACCAATAATATTTCTGATCATCTTATTTGTGACAAATCGACCAAATTTAGACACAATGTAATCAAGTACCTCTGATTTATGGAAATCGCTCGTTTGTGCAATTTGATCTGTCCAGTATCGCCTTACTATTGGATCTTGCACTTTTGGCAACAGTTCTTGTACATACGTAGCATCGGTTAAAACACGCACGACCTCAATAAAAGTACTCCCCTTCTCATACATAACAGTTAACATCGCATTTCTAATTGCATGCTCAAAACGTGGACCAATAATACCTGTTTTATTCGGATCAAACAGCTTGTACATAAGTCCAATAATCGATGAGACAACATAATGCTTCTGCTCTTCAGTTTGGGCCTCAAGCATGTTAAAACCCATTGGCCTTTGCGTATCTGAAGGGTCAAACAAAATAACATCTTCTGCCCGCTGCGGCGGAATGAGCGGCAACATATCCTCAATAAGATCACCGTGGGGATCAATTACTGCTAATCCTTGACCATTTCTGATGTCTTGCATAATCATGTCTTTTAAAAACTCCGATTTTCCTGTACCTGTCTTACCAATAATGTACATGTGGCGTTGTCTATCATGAATTGACATATGTACTGGCTTTGAAAGTCCTCTATATGTGCTCTTTCCTAAATACAAACCGCTTGTTGGGATGGTTGCCGGAGCCGGTGCCCGCTTTGCATGCATCCAGTAGACATTTGGTGTGGTAATACTCTTGTTTGGGAAATGGAAAATTGTTGCAATCTCTTCGCTTGATAACACCGAAGTTTGTCCCCGCATTGGCATGTAGCGATAGAGAAAATCTGTCATAAACATGCTCTTAAAACGATGTTTATTTTTTGTAAAGCTATTTATCCCATCAAACTGACTAAAAGCAGAAGTAATATTGCCAAGATGAGCTTCTGCAGATTCTTTTGTACTCGAGGAAACAACAATACGAACAACGACATCAAAACCAGGTTTGCTAATTTTATTCTCAATTGCTTCAAGCTCTTTACTATCGCTTGAGTATTTTGCTGTTTCTGGATTTGCTTCTGCTTTTTTCGTTTTTGCAATGTGGTCTCTTCCATGCTTTTTCCATTCAGAACCTGCTGGAGCGGCTAAAATTTGAATTGCAGCTCCTTCCCCTTCTGTCATTTTTGCAAGTACAGAAGTTATGGAAGAGAGTGGATCAACTGGTAAATCTTTAAAGACTTTTATTGGGTCGTAGTCTGCTTTTTTAAGCTTTAAGGATGCAAAAGCAACTTTTCCACTCTCTGAAAAAATGTTGTATTCTCCTCCAATAAAGGTTCCCTCTCTTTGCTTTGCTGCTGCTTCATCAACAACCAGAATTTCTGCATCAGGATATGCACCATTGATTTGTTTTTCAACGAGATCACGAAGCTTGTTTGGCACATTGACATAAAAACGAATGTCTCCTGGCATACCGACAATTTCAAAGGAAATATGTGGTTGTCTTTTTAACGACAGAAAGCCTGGGCTTTTGCGAATTGAGGCTATTGCTGAAAACATTTGTTCTGCCGCATCAATTTTGATTTCATTATCTCGAGACACAGCAACTTGCAACAAAACAGAGTTTAGAGCGTCGTGCTCCCTTCCACTATTTCGCCACCAAAGGACAAAAACATATCCAAACCCCCATGCAGAAAAAATAAACCCAAAAACTGCAATAAACAAAAAGGAAAGAAAAACAAAAAATGCTATGATGTTTTGTGGAGAAAATGCTTCTAAAAACATAATTTTTTACTCCCTTTTACTGCAACAATCGCAACTTCTCATAGACTTTTTCTACTAACGCTGCCAACCAGTGTTTTGAATCAGAAACTTTTGTCGTTTTTAAGACATGTTGTACCTCTGCTTCAGGGGGCAGCTGCACAACCCCTTGCGGTGCCGTTGCAACAGGAGTTGTTTCTTTTGCATGCTGTATACCTACCTGCTTGTGATGATCGGAAAGTGATGGTCTTTCTTGATTTGGTACTGCTTCAACACCGTGTTCTGCAAGTTCAGAAGGAATACTAGGCTCTGCCTCTGCACCAGATGGAGTAAGATACTCTTCTGGTTTACTTTCAAAAGCTTGTGTGCTAATTGGACCATATTCTTTTGCAACTGAACCAACAGGATAGGAAACTTGCGAAGTATTCTGTTGCGAAGTTGTATCATCACTTGTCTTTTGTTGTTTAGGCAGGCTATCATCCATACTTTTTATGATACCATGAAAGGAGCTTCTACACAATCAATGCAGCCTTATTTCCCCCCTTTTTCTACTGTTTTTTTATACGGACAATGACGACATCCATTCCCGCAGCAAAAACCACGCTTTTTTAAAAAGTTTTTGGTAAAAACGACAAATCCCTGTTTGTCAAAATAGAAATCTTTCTCTTCTTTTTTGTCTTTAATCACAAACTACTTCTCCTGATTTTTTAGCATATGCTTCCTTTGTAAGCTGGCACCCAGGACATGTATTCCCAATTGGACCAGTTGCTTTATACCTACAATCAGGACAGGTAAACCATTCACTATCTTCTAATCCAAAATCAAAAACACTATCAGGAACCTTAAATAAAGAACCAAACAATGACTCAAGCATTTTTTCAACTGGATCTTCGAACCTATCCTCTTTTGCCTCATCTCCTGATATACCACACCCTGTTAGCACTTGTCTGACATGCTGACTACCACGCAATTGAATATCAACCATTGTTGGTGCAATCAAAGCTTCTGCATCATACACAACATACCCTCCCAATTTCCCACTTAACATCCCCCATAGCTCATCAGCTCGATTAAGTACTGCTCTGTAGGCAAGCGTTTGCATTTGTTTGTCATAAGGATTTTGGGAAAGAATCTGAGTATACGCGTCGATGTATGGTAAAACCCCATGCTTTATAAATGAAAACTGCTTTTCTGACATATATGTATGCTCCTTATGAAAAAACGCATGAATAGCTTCTGGCGTTTGGTATTGATCACTCATAACCCGAATTGGATGTGATAGAAAGAATACATCATCTACTTCCGCTGGGATTTGATACAAAGGATTAAGCGCTGCAATTTTTGAGACATACTCTTTCGGTTGTAAAGCAGAACTATACCGTCTAGCTTCAATATAACGACCGTTGTTGTCCTCACGCAGAATATACATATCATAAAAATTATGCTGATATATAGATCCCGGCTTTCCTTGGGGTGAAATAGAAAGAACAATAGTACCAACTGGAACTCTTGGATCAGTTAAAAGTGGCTCTGTAACAGTAATAAATCCTTCAACTTCTGCTTTTTCCCTTTCGACCTCTAAACTTCCATGATGCTCTCTATACTTTTGCCCGCGAATAAGCATGTTTTTAAATGGCTCATTCATTCTATCTGACCACATTTCTCCCTCTTTTATTTGCAATGGATACGTGCTTGAAAGTACATTAAATCGCTCTCCAAGATGAGTCTCAAGCTGAAAACGTGTGTAACTATTGAGTGCTTCTAAAGCTTTCCTATGAACAAGTGATCCCAAAGAATCTGTTGATTGATATTGAAAAAGTGCTTGATATGTAACAGTATCCATATCTAAGTTGTACCCAAGTCGGGTATTGCCATACCTCCTATTTTCCTGCAGTAATTGTTCACGAGTTAAAGTAATATCATTTACAATAACCATTGCAAGGGTTTGTGCTTTTCCCATGCGCTCTGAAAACCCATCATGTGCACCATCTGGCCGCCATGTACTTTTTACCTGTGACAAGGCTGACATCTCTTGTTGCGAAAAATACCCTTTTCCTTCTCGTTCCATAAAAAAACTGCTTCTACTCGGAAGTCTTTTCGCCTTGATTACATCAAGGCATGGGGCTCTGACTTTAACAGTTGCGGCACAGCGCCGGAATTTCACCGGCTTTCACCCAAACTAATTACTTTTACTAACTAACTGATACTCTTGTATATCTAAAAACCAATATCCGTCTCGAAATATCTTTTGTGATCGCATAATTTCTATGCGTTTCTTAAAAATTGGTCCATCAACAACAAGGGAATGATATTCCCCATTTTCTCCGCATGGATCAATAGCGGACAATTTGTGTATATCATCAATAAATGACTCGTTAATAACTCTCCCAACCCACTCTTTTTCTAAAAGACTTCCTTGTGTACTGACAATAACCGCCTCAAATCCGGCTTTTACAAAATCTTTTAAAACTTCTTCTGGTTTTTCTCCCCACAATGGCTCAAGAAGCGAAAGGTTAACGCTACTACTCACCCGCTTTGCCATTGCAAGACAGTCTGTGAGAAAAATGTCCCCAAACACTAATGCATCAAGACCTTTTGTTTTCTTTTTAAGGTGCTTTTGTAACTCTTCCTCGTAGGTAAATCCCGTTGTTTTTCCTTGCCATAAAGGAATACCGATTGCCTTTGCCTGATCAGCAATAACCGTGTCTTTGACACCATGAAACCCAACTCGCTTATATTTTTGTGAGACCATATTTGCAAGATATGCTATTTTATATCCATGCTGCATTGCTCTATACGCTGCGTGGCAACTATCTTTTCCTCCACTCCAAGAAACAATTGCATTTTTCATACGAACAATCCTTTTTCTTTATATAATTTTGCTAACGCGCTTTCTTTGGGATCCAAAATCGTAAGTGGTTTTTCGTAGACAACGAAACTTATTCCTTGATCTTGAAATCTTGCCTCATACCAAGCCAAGATTGCTTGTTGCTGCTTTGTGAGTCTTGCACCTTTTAAAAGGGCGCACAAATGCGCTTCAAGCGGAATATCTAATTTAAAAATCGTTCGGTCATAACTCATAACATACTTATTTAATTTTCCCTCAAGCTCTCTCCTGGCAATAGCCACAGCTCCTTTTGGCAATCTATAGCCAATTGGATCAATAACAAAATATAAAACGTCAGGAATCTGGTATAAAAATGGAATTTTGTGACGATACTGGTTAAGTATGTTTCGTTGTTCATTCCGCATAAATAATCTCGTCATAATGACAATACTAATATACTAGTATATTAGTATTTATTGCTTTCCCCAGATTGTTTCTTTGCAATTCTCTTGATAATTCACAAACCGTGCCGTGGTAAAGAGTAAATCAGAAAGACGATTAAAATAAATAAGAGTACTAACATCAACAGATTCTTTTTTTGAGAGTTCGACAATTCTGCGTTCTGCTCGCCGTGCTAATGTTCTTGCAAAATGCAATTGCGAACCAACTACTCCTCCACCAGGCAGGATAAAATTTTGTAATACAGGCATTTCCTTTGTCATCTCATCAATCATCTTTTCAAACTCTTCAACTCTTTTCTCCAAGCGTATAGCGTTTAGTGTAGAGCGTTTAGTTGCAGGAGTCGCCAAAGCTGAACCAATTTCTAGTAAATCATTTTGGATGTTTATTAATTCAATTTTGAGTTTTAAGCTGTAACTTTGAACTTTGAACTTTGAACTTTGAACTTGCGCGATCGTGACGCCGATTGCGCTATTCAGTTCATCCACTGTCCCATATGCCTCAACTCGTACATCAGCTTTTGAAACTCTTTTTCCACCAAAAAGCGACGTTTCTCCTCTGTCTCCTGTCTTTGTATAAATTTTCATGCTCGTTGCTTTAAAGTAGCAGTATTTTTTACCCATCGAAGGACTACTTCGTAGCCTCCGAAGAATAATGAAGTGTAGATGAAATCACCAAGTATTGTGTTTTTAAAGAAGGGGATAGCTGCTAGGAAGCACTCCAGAAGCCCTGTAATCGTTTTAGGATAGATATTTCCCACAAGCCATACGCCAAAGTTTGTTATAAGAAAAAAGAGCAATGATGATACTAACGAGGCGAACAGAATGTTTGTTATACTCTTATGTTTTTTAAGCCAAACTCCAATAAATCCTGTTATAAGAAAGCTTCCGTATACAAAAAGTATTGTATCGTGAAACCCAAGAAAGATATCAGATATAACCATCGCAACAAGAGGCACAAGTATGGCATACCTCTTGTCAAGATATGCTCCGCCAAACAAGGCCATAGCAGCAATTGGCGCAACGTTTGCTGGATGTGGAATAAGACGTAAAACAACGGCAATACCAATAATTATGAACGGATTTATTAAATTTTGAATTTTGAATTGTAATTTTACCTTTTGCATTTTAACTTTTGAGTTTTTATTAGTATTTCTCTATCTTCCATTCAATAGTGTCTTCTTCTTTTGTCTGGTACTCCTGTGGACCAACTTGTCCTAATTTTCCATTTACATAGAACCCCCAGTACTCACGCTTCGCATTGTCTGCTTTTCTCCCATTAATAGCAACAACTAACCCAGATGTTGCTTGCTCGACTGACGCATGTTTCTGTAAAAGCTGGAGGGCATTTTTTCCGGTTTTACCTTTATACTGCACGTATTCAACAAGTGCAATGGTTGGCGTTAGTTTAACTTCTGTTGTTACATCTTTGTTTTCTTGGATAGCATGTTTTGTAGTAAAAAATCCATACGTAAAATACCCAACGATGATAAGGATACATAGACTTAGAAAAATGTTTGCAAACCGTTTGTTATTTGGCTCGTCTGTCATAAAAAAAACTCCTCTTATCCCGAGGAGTTAACAAGCGACATATCGCTTCCTGCTCGGGATATATATTTGTATAGTTTTCTGGCTTTACAGTAGCGGCACTGCCACGGATTTGCACCGTGATTACCTATACAAGCATCCTATTTTAACATGCGGAGTAACCGCAGCCATAACACTTTTTACAACCTTCTTCGTATGCAAGTGTTCCTGATCCACAATCTGGACATATATCAAACAACCCCGAGGATGGTGCTGCTTGCTCATTATCAATATGCAATTGCTGCACCATAACCATACCTGTTGCTTCTGCTACATGTCCATTTTGCATTGTGGAACCATTTGAACCATTCACTGAGTGTCCATTTTGCTCTACAGAACTTACCTCACTTACTTCCCGGTCTACCTCTACTGGCTGTATTGGTTCTTTATCAACAACTTTCCCATTTACTGCAAAACTATAGTGCTTTGCTAACACCTTGGCAACAGCGTCTGGCAGAGATCGAACGCGATCTTTACCAAATCCAACACTTCCAGCACCACCAATACCTGCAAGTTGAGCAATAACTTGACGAATACGCTCTCTCGCTGGCAAACCAGCATTTAATCGAAGAGCAAGCGAGATAATCCTACCGAGCGCTTCTGCCATTGCTGAAATATCTGAACCTGATTTACCAATTGTTATAAATACTTCAAATGGGTCTTTTTTTTCATTGTGGTTAATGGTTATAAAGGCCTCGCCAACTGGTGTTTTTGTCTGGTATGTCACACCCTCTACCATCACTGGTCTTCTCACAATTGCTGGCTCTGAAATTTCTAGTGGTTTTTCCTGTTTTGTTTCTTCTTTTTTTACGTCTTCAACTCTTTGCAACACTCCCAGGCGCGACCCATCACGCATGTACGTAATACCCTTGCAGCCCATATCATATGCCATCATGTAGAGCTTTTTTACATCATCAACAGTATGCGTATTTGGTGCGTTCACTGTTTTTGAAATTGATGCATCGACATATTTTTGCACTGTTGCCTGAATTTTTACATGCTCCTCTGGCGTTAAATCGTTTGCAGAAACAAAATAGTCTGGCCGTTTTTCATCTGGATGTGCCTTTTTCCATTCTCCGTAAAGCGAATGATACACAACCTGCTTACCCAACCTTCCATTGTGTGTGTACTCAAATTCATAGACCGGTTCGATACCCGATGACGCACCTGATAAGAGACTAGTTGTACCTGTTGGTGCTGCTTGTAAAAGCATAGAGTTTCGAACGCCATACTTTTCCATTTTTTCTTTAACAGCTTTTGGCAATTGTTTAATAAAGTGACCTTTTAGATGCTTTTTGTTGTCGATTTTTGGAAATGCACCTTTTTCTTTTGCAACATTTACCGACTCATCGTATGCTGCGTCTCGAATTGTTTGGTACATTTTATCTACTACTTTTTGTGCTTCATCAGATCCATATCGAAGATGCATTTTAATTAATGCATCAGCAAGCCCTAATGTACCAAGACCAATTCGGCGCTCTCCATTAAGCTGCATTTCTCTAATTTCTGGATAGACATAACTATCGGCATCGACAACATCATCCTGAAACCGAACACCAATACGAGCATGCTCTGCAAGACTTTTATAATCAAAGGTTCCTGGCTTATCAACGCTGTATCCTTTGACAAATGCGGAAAGATTAAGCGATGCTAAATTACATACACCCCATGCAGGAAGTCCCTCTTCACCACATGGATTCACACAATTAATAGTATTCCAGTACCAGTTGTTGTACCACTTGTTGTAGCGCTCCATAAACACGAGTCCTGGCTCAGCAGATTGCCATGCAGCTTTACAAATAAGATCCCAGAGGTATCGTGCTTTGACTGTTTTGTAGACTTTTACTTTCTTCCCCATCTTTTTCCAGTTAGCCATAATCCCATCCCATTTTTCATCATATTCAGGATCATCTTTGTCTGGAAATACCAAGTCCCAATCCCGGTCATTTTTAACAGCATCCATAAACTCATCTGACGCACAAACAGAAAGATTGGCACCATTAATACGGGTTAAATCTTGCTTCACTGTTATAAACTCTTCAATATCTGGGTGCCAATCCCAAAGCATAAGCATCAATGCTCCTCTTCGAGACCCACCCTGCTGAATAATATCTTTTGTTGCAACAGAGAAAAGCTCTGCCCAGTTGCAAGGACCGGAAGAAAATCCATTAACCTTTTTAACTCGAAAACCTCGTGGACGAAGCGATGAAAGGTTAATCCCTACTCCTCCACCATGGGCCATAATTTCAACCATCTGCTTTAAGGTCTCCAAAATTCCCCCCCGTGAATCTTTAGGACTTGGAATAACAAAGCAATTGTAAAAGGTTACTGCATACCCTGTCCCTGCTCCTGCTAGTACTCTTCCACCTGGAACAAATTTAAAGTCCTCCATTGCTTTGTAAAATTTGTTTTCCCAAACTCTTCGAAGCTTCCCTTCTTCAACTTTTGCAATGCCGCGTGCAACCCGACGCCACATCTCCTCAGGGGTTTTCTCAAGTGGATTACCTTCCTTATCTTTTAAGGAATATCTGTCTAAAAATACTTTTTCTCTTATACCTTCAAGTTTCATATTTTTTTACTTTAAAAGTCGTTGCACTTCTTTTTCAAAATCCTCAACATCAACAAACCGTTTAAAAACACTTGCAAATCGGATATAAGCAACTTTATCTATCTTTTTAAGTTTATTTGCTACCAGTTGCCCAATTTTTTTACTTTCTATTTCAACCGTTTCCCCGCCTCTTAGCTCTCGCTCTATCTCTGTAACAATTTTATCTATCTCTTCAACTGGAACAACGGTTTTTTCACATGCTTGTATAATACCATTTCGTAATTTATCTCGACTAAACTGCTCCCGCTTCCCATCTTTTTTAATGACAATAAGATGGAAGTTTTCGACTCGTTCGTAGGTTGTAAACCGTTTTTCGCAAGAAATACACGCACGTCTTCTTCGAATCGTCTCCAAATCCTCGCTGTCTCTTGTTTCAGCAACCTCTGTTTCCCTACTTCCGCAGTACGGACATCGCATATATTGGTATTATACAGTATTTTAAGGTTCAATTCACTATATCTAGTGTTAGAATCAGCATATGGCACTAAATCTGCTCAGTCAACTAGCAATATCTGTATCAAAACTATGCAATCGTTTTTCTAGCCTCAGTTTCTTAATTTTTGGAAAAAAGTGAAAACGGACTTTCTGTGGTGTTTAAAAATTAGGTACAATTTCGGTGCTTTATACTTCTATTTCGGCCTTAACTCACTAACCTGTTTTTCAAACTCAAGGATGCGTTTCTCTATAACTTGCAGTTTTTGCTTGGTCCCGCCAGTTGACTCCTGTATAAGACTTCGAACAATTTGCTTATGTATTATAATAGAAGAAGAAAATTTGCGGGTTAAATCGCTTACATCCATCCCCTGCTTTTTTGCTTCTTGTAATTTTCCTATACCACTTTCAAAGTAATTTTCTCCTTTTGAAATAGTTGACTCTGCAAGATCTTTTTCTCCTTTAGCAAAGAGTGCTTGACCAGCACTGAGCCTTTTGTCTGCTTGCAGTAAGTTTAATTCTGCTTTTTTCAGTGGATTAGATACTAAAAAGTCAATAATTCTATCCCGAAAGATTTTCAGAAAATACAATGGATTATCAGGCAAAAGACCAGGATACGGAAGTTGGTAATCAAAAGGTGTTGGCGTTGGAGAAAGCAATGCTGCGTCTGTTGAGATTTTTTCCTGAGCAAACACCTGCGTAGTTGTGCAAATAAAGAAAAACGCAAGAACAAGTATCAATTTTCTCATGGCGTAGAGTATCTCGCTTCTGCCAATATTTGTCAAGCTAAACATTGTTTTTGTATCCGAGTGCTGTAAGGGCGATTTCTAGGGTTTGATCAGGATTATGGGTAAACGTATTTACGACTAAATCGTAGTACTTTTTATCCCAATAAATCCAATTAGTATCGCCTCCTGCATAGAGACGTCGCCATTTTGCAAGATTTTCCTCTTCACGCATTTGCACTTCTTGCTTTGCTTCTCGAATTGGTATTCTTCGTCTATTCACAAGTCTGTCTATCCGTATCTCTGTTTTATCTCCTCCTAGTTCGTCTTCACAAAGAACCAGAATTTTAAAAATTCCCTTCATTCCCTGTGCATCAAACCCCGCTAAATGGCTTTGAATAACTTGGTATTTCTTTTGCAGCAAGAGTCGCTTAATCTTTTCTTCATAGTCGGTATCAAAACGATCTGGTCTCCCACTCACCTCAAGCTCACTTAATTTAAGACGCTGATGAATATCAGCAAAAAGTACTCCCCCTTCTAAAAGAGTCCATCCAAGCGTATCTGCTAATCCTTTTGCAAGCGTTGTAGTTCCAGTTCCTATGCGGCCAGAAACAGTTATATTGTAGATAGTGGGTAATTCGATAGGATTCATACCTTATTACCTATCAAGATTGCTTCTTCCACCAGCCGATTCGCGTATCCCCATTCATTATCGTACCACGCAATCACTTTTACCATATTGCCTCCAACAACTTGTGTAAGCGCTAAATCAACAATCGACGAGTAGGAGCTACCAATAATGTCGCTTGATACCAAAGGATCCTTTGTAACTGCAAGAATACCTTTATATTCCGCTTTTTGTGTTGCGTTTTCTAGTGCTTGATTTACCTCTTCTTTTGTTGTTTTTTTTGAAACAAGAAAGGTAAAATCAGAAAGCGAACCGACAGGAACTGGAACGCGTATTGCAAGCCCTGTAAATATACCCGACAACTGTGGTATTGCACAAGCTGCAGCATGTGTTGCACCTGTTGATGTTGGAATAATATTTGTTGCAGCACTCCTTGCTCGCCTGTAATCTTTATGCCCTCCATCCAAAAGCCGCTGATCTGACGTATACCCATGAATCGTTGTCATCATGGCTTTTTCTATACCAAATGTATCGAGTATTACTTTTGCAACAGGAGTTATGCAATTTGTGGTACAAGACGCGTTACTAATAATGTCTTCTCCCTTATAGTCCTTTGCATTCACCGATAAAACGTATGTTGGAATATCGTCTTTTGCAGGAGCTGAAAGGACAACTTTTTTGGCTCCGGCAACAATGTGAGCTTTTACTTTCTCTTCTGTTAGGAGTGAACCGCTACATTCTAAAACAACATCAACACCCTGATCTTTCCATGGAAGAAGACTCGGATCTTTTTGAGAAAACACCGGAATCTCCTTTCCGTCAATTACTAACGATCCAATCGCCTCTTGTTTTGCGTTTTGAGCTGTAGTTTTGAGATTTGCGCTTTGCGTTTTGAGCTCTAAAGTATGATTCTGTAATGTTCCGTAAACTGAATCATACTTTAATAAATACATCCACCCTTTTATGTCTGTTGAGGAACCTGCATTTATGGCAACAACGTCAACTGATCCAGCATATTTTTCTAAGATAATTCTATGTGCAACTCTACCAATTCTGCCATACCCATTTATCACAACGCGTATCATATACGTTTGAGTATATAAGGTGAAAAACAATCTCGCAAGAGGAAAGTTGAGCAACGATGCGTATAGAGGATTACACTATTTTAATTTTTTTTGAAAAAACATTTACGAAAGACCAGGAATACAATATTGTTTTTTCATGCCTTGACAACATATATCTATCTTCATATCATGAGTGTGTGACAAAAAAATCCTATGGTTTTACCCTTATAGAACTTCTTGTCGTTATTGCGGTACTCGGTATTTTAGCGGCTGGAGTTTTAACAGCAATCAATCCCATGAAAAGAATTGGGCAAGCAGACGATTCAAGAATTAAAAGTGATGTTGGGCAAATTGCACAGGCATTGCAAGCATACTACACAACTAATCAGTCATACCCAGCTGCTATTGCTGATTTAATAACCTCTGGTGACCTAAAAACCGAACCAAAGACACCAGCTGAGACATCCTATACGTACGGTAAGGAACCCACAACATGTACAACTGAGGCGAAAAATTGTCAAGAAGTTACTGTTTCTGCAGTACTTGCTCAACCAACAGTTTCAGGAGCAGTGCTATGGTGCTGGAGGTCACTGATTAACAAAGCAGATGAAACAGCGGCTCCACCAGACAATTGTAATCCCCTGTAAAATAGGCTATTGTTTTTCTATGCCTTGGCAAGATATTGTTTTTTCTGTAGGTTCTTTGATTTTTGTATTTGCCCTTATACCAACCCTTCGAAGCAAAGAAAAACCTGCGTTTACAACAAGCTTTATTACTGCTCTTGTGCTTAGTATTTTTGCTCTTACCTATATAACCCTGTCGCTTTGGGGAAGTGCTTTTTTTCAAGGCTGCACAGCTGCCTGCTGGTTTCTACTAGCATTCCAAAAGCATATGCAGGGGAAGAGAAAAAAGGGTTAGTCTGTAAATTCCTGCAAAAACATCTTTCCGTAGATTCCCCCATTAATAACGCCAATACCAACTTTTACAAAATCCGAAGACAGGATAGTTGCTCTATGCTTCTCATTTTGCATGAACCCTTCCATTGCCAGAGTAACTGTTGGTGCAAGCGCCAAATTTTCACCCGCATGTTTATATCGTATGTTTGCTATGCCCATTCGATCAAATGGAGAAAATCCCTCCGGTGTGTAATGAGAAAAATACCCTCGTTTAAACATGTCTTCTGCGTGGTTCCTGGCAATACCACTCAAAACAGCATCAACCACTAAAGGATCTAATCCATGCTTGCTCCTCTCCCCATTTATCATACTTACCATCTCTTGTTCTGCCTTCTCATCCACACTCATTTTTGAAGGTGCTTGTTTAAGTTGCATTGTTTCCGTACTTTCTGGTGCAATGGTATAAAACGCAAGTCCATTCAAAGCTGCTTCCCCGAAAATACTACCAAGCCTTTTTTCAAAACCGTATACATGAATCGACAACACAGTTCCCAATCTTGATTCTGACACTGCGTTTTTCACTACTAACGAGACAGGTAAGGCAATCATAAGATTTACAAAAAAAGCAAGAAGTATGTATGCTGATGCTAAACAAAACCCTACTCCTCCTATGTTATTAAAAAAAGATGACCAATGTCTTTCTTGCAGCGTAAATACAACAGTAATTATTTTTTTAAAAACAGAAAGAAAAAGGACTTCACTGCCTACTACTATAAGAAAAAGGCTCATGCCGTTTGCAAACCCCTGTGATAGAGGAAAAACTCCAAAAAGAAACCGACCCAACACCCCATAGAATACTAATCCGAGAAAAAAAGACAAAAGAAACCCTAAAAAACTAACCGAAGCATGTAACGTGCCTTCTTGATATCCCTCAACAGCATAAAAAACAAATAGCAAACCAAATACTACGTCAAGCACATGTACTTGTGTAAAAAAAGTCTCCATAACTCTATTATAAAACTTTTGTGATACTCCCGCGACTTGCCACATTCATGTAAGTTACAATCAAACTACGTATGGGGAACGTGGCTTGCCCACTCTCTTCCTCTCATGCTATCATACAGGGTATGAAAAAAATCCACTTTTCACTTCCTGCAATAAAGAACCTTCCTCTTAAATATCTGGTTGCTCTTTGCTTTTTTTTTCTGTTTACAAGCATATTCTATGTGTTTATTCTTAAAGATCTTCCTTCCCCAACTCGTCTCGGAAGCACCTCAATTCCACAATCTACACAAATTTTTGACCGAAATGATACGCTCCTTTTTACTATCTACGAACAACGCAATCAAACGTTTATACCTCTTTCTGATACTCCGCTTTTTCTCCAACAAGCAACCATTGCAAAAGAAGATAAGGATTTTTACAGACACGGGGCAATTGATGTTCGAGGCATTATTCGTGCCATGTACCAAACATTTTTCCAGAAACAGCTGCAAGGAGGATCAACAATTACACAGCAGTTAGTCAAAAACAGCTTACTTACACAAGAAAGAACAATAACACGAAAAATAAAAGAGGTCATTTTAGCGTTTGCAACAGAGGTACTCTATTCAAAAAATAAAATTCTTGAGCTCTACCTTAATCAATCTCCCTACGGCGGTACTGCATGGGGAGTTGAAGCAGCAGCCCAAACCTATTTTGGCAAACGGGCAAAAGATCTTGATTTAGCAGAAAGCGCACTCCTTGCAGGGCTTCCCGAATCGCCAACAACCCTCTCCCCCTTTGGTGCATATCCAGAACGCGCAAAACGAAAGCAAGAAGAGGTATTGCGTAAAATGCACGAACAAGAATACATAACCAAACAACAAATGGAAGATGCAATTAAAACGCCGCTAAAATATCAGAAAGTCGCAAGTAGTATCAAAGCGCCACATTTTGTCTTGTATGTAAAAGAACTTCTCACCAAAAAATATGGTCAACAAATAACAGAACAGGGTGGGCTCAAAGTGAAAACCAGCCTTGATCTGCCTATTCAAGAATATACGCAGGCCACGGTTTCTGCAGAAGTTGTAAAGTTAAAAAATCAAAAAGTAAGTAATGGTGCAGCAATTGTGACAAATCCAGCAACTGGGGAAATCTTAGCAATGGTTGGAAGTCGCGATTACTTTGATACAGATATAGATGGGAATGTTAACGTAACCTTGGCACAGAGACAACCAGGATCCTCAATAAAACCACTTAATTACGCAACGGGTCTTGCAAAAGGATTAACAGCTGCAACTCCATTTGTCGATGAGGCAATCTGTTTTCCAAACCCAGGACAAAAGCCGTATTGTCCACTCAACTATGATGGGAAGTTTCATGGCATTGTGCAGTTTCGTCAAGCACTAGCCTCTTCAATTAACATTCCTGCTGTAAAAGTTCTTAAATATAATGGTCTAGACAGCATGATTGCAACAGCGTCTGCAATGGGAATTACAACATTTACTGACCCCAATCGCTATGGTTTATCTCTTACTCTTGGAGGTGGAGAAATAACAATGACAGAAATGGCACAAGCGTATGGTGTGTTTGCAAATCAAGGATATTTAATTCCCCTGCACCCGATACTAAAAGTAGCAGATAAAGATGGAAAAGTTCTTGAAGAATACAAAAAACCTGTAAGTCCAATTTTTGGCAAAAAAGTATTTACTCCTGGTATTCCGTTTATTATTTCTCAAATACTCTCAGATAATGGCGCCCGTGAGCTTGCATTTGGCCCAAACTCGCAGCTAAAAATTGCCAACGCTACTGTTGCAGTAAAAACTGGTACAACAAATGACTTTCGTGACAACTGGACATTTGGGTATACTCCCTCTTATGTTGTTGGTGTGTGGGTAGGAAATAATGACAATAGTCCAATGGGAAACCTTGTTTCTGGCGTGACAGGTGCAGCACCAATATGGCACACCATTATGGAGCATCTATTACAAAAACAAAAACCTGTCTGGCCCGAGCGACCAAGTGATGTTATAGGGAAAGTTGTCTGTACTACCTCTGGTCTCCTTCCACCTCCCGAGGACACACCTGATCGTTGTCCGACAAGATATGAATATTTTATAAAAGGTACTGACCCAACAAAAGTTGATTCAGGAAGAACAGAGGTGTGGATCGATAAAACAACTGGTGATTTGGCCAAAAAAGACCAGAAAGATAATTTGGAATTAAAATCAGAAATAGTTGTCACAGATCCTCTAGGCGATCGGTACTGCTTAAGTTGTCCACACCCAGAACCTCCCAAACCAACCACGCCTTGACAGAGAGAGAAAAATACACTATCGTAGCTATAGTGAAAAGCAGTAGTTTTTTTATTGTCATTTTCTTCCTCTCCTTTACTCTTACGCCACCAACAGTTGTTGCTCAAACAAAGAGCGCAACTCTTAAAGAACAACGCCAGAATGTTATTGAAAAAAGACAAGAACAAAAAGAAATAATACAAGATCGACGAGCAGAAACAAAAGAACGTGTGCTCGAGAAACGCGCAGAAGTAAAAGAAACACGAACAGAAATGCGAGCATCCATTTTAGAAAGGAAGGAAGCACTACGAGAAGAAATTCAATTAAAAAGAGAGCACGCTCGGCAAGAGTTTAAAGAAAAACGAGAAGCATTTAAACAAAAAGTCGAGGAGATTAAAGACGAAAGAAAGAAAGCAACTGTACAACGCCTTGATACCAAACTGAGTGCAGTCAACACCAATCGCACTGACCGGATGTCTGGCCATCTTGAGAGAATCTCCTCAACACTTACCTCTCTAAAAGAACGAGTAAGTAAGGCAAAAACAGCTGGTAAAGATACATCTGCTGTTGAAACAGCAATAAGTATGGCTGAATCTGCCATAGCACAAGCACAAACGCTTATTGCAGAACAAGCAGGAAAAGAATATGTTATTACTGTTGAAAACGAAGCGACACTACGAAGCACTGTTGGCACGACAACATCAAAACTACATACAGATTTACAAGCAGTATATAAAGCAGTTGTTGATGCAAAACAAGCAGTAATGGGTGTTATTGCAGAACTTGCAAAAATTGGTCATGCAACTATAAAAACAGGTACAGAGTCAGCAACACAGGAGTAATAATCTATGGACAATAATCAAAATCAAACTACCCAACCTACGCAGCCTATAACACCACCTACAACTCCTGTTGTGCAACCAAAAACGACAAACACCAACAAAACCAATACTCTTTTACTCGTACTTCTTTTTGCTATTACTATTGCTGGAGCAACAGGTATTTTTCTTTTCATGAATAAGAAACTCTCATCACCTACTCTTCCCGCTGTTTCTCAAGATACTCCAACACCAACTCCCTTCAATAATCAAACACCCGAAGAAAGCCTTGAACAAGTAACGATTGAGGATCCCACAGAAGACATGCGAGATATCAATCTAGACGTTTCACAACTATAATACCCCTTTTCTTTCTTCTTGGCTCATAGTATAATCCATTTCCTCCCTTAACGGTAAGGGAAATTGCCTTTTGTCCTTATGAAAATGTTGCGTGCACTTATTGTGCTATTGCTTCTTTTGTTTATTGCTATTGGAGACGGTGTTATTTTTGTTGGGAAAACCCTCTTTTCCCTTGCTGATAAGCTAATCAAAAATATACACACGACATTTAATGCGACAAAGAAAACCACGGTTCGCACTCTCAAAAAAACCTCTTCTGTTTTTCCTTCCTCCCTTCCAGTATTTAGCCTTCCACAGCTCTTTCGCTTGCCAAAACGGCAAGTCAAATCAAAAGAAAAACATCTTCCAGAACTTCCCTTGAAACGGCACAAAAAAAATAGCCCAATCGTGATATTTCCCTTCCCTTTTCTTTCAAAATTTAAATACTTTACTATGGGTATTATTTTCTCCTTTTTCTTCATTTTTACCCCCCTTTTATTCTTGCTTTTTATTCAAGATCTTCCTAGCCCAAAAACGCTCGTTCTTGGCCAAATACCACAAACAACAAAAATATACGATCGTCACCATACCCTTCTCTACCAACTCTATGCTGATCAAAACAGAACGGTCATTCCTTTAACTGATGTTCCAAAACACTTACAAAATGCAAGTATTGCAACTGAAGATAAGGACTTTTACAAACATCCAGGTTTTGATGTCACAGCAATTATTCGCTCCCTTATCACAAACCTCTCAGGAGGAGAACTGCAAGGAGGATCAACAATTACCCAGCAGCTTATTAAATCAGCCCTTCTTACGCCTGAAACAAGCATTACACGAAAAGTCAAAGAGATTGTTCTTGCCTTCTGGGCAGAGCGGATGTTTAGTAAAACACAAATTCTTGAGATGTATTTTAATCAGGTTCCCTACGGCGGTACTGCATGGGGAGTTGAAGCAGCAGCCCAAACCTATTTTGGCAAACGGGCAAAAGATCTTGATTTAGCAGAAAGCGCGTTTCTTGCTGGCATACCACGAGCACCAAGTATCTACTCACCATTTGGTAATACGCCAACCCTTTGGAAAAAACGGCAAACAGAAGTATTAGCCCGCATGGGCGAGCTTGGATACATCTCACAACAAGACCGAGAACAAGCGGTAAAACAAGAGCTTTTCTTCAAACGACCACATACGCCTCTTCATGCGCCACATTTTGTTATGTATGTACGAGATCTGTTGATTAAAAAGTATGGTCTTCCTTTTGTTGAACGCGGCGGCCTTACCGTTGTAACAAGCATTGACCTATCCCTACAGGAAAAAGTGCAGACAATCGTTGCTGAAGAGGTTGGAAAAAATGCCTATCTTAATCTTACCAATGGTGCTGCTATGGTCACCAATCCAAAAAATGGCGACATATTGGCAATGATTGGCAGCAAAAGCTTTGAAGATGAGGGAAGCGGAAATGTTAATGTAACAACATCTCTTCGCCAACCTGGATCGTCTATTAAAGTTGTAACCTACGCTGCAGCTCTTTCTAAGGGGTACACTGCAGCAACAATTCTTGATGACTCAGCTGTTGTATATACAAACCCTGGTGCTCCATCTTATGCTCCTGTAAATTATGATGGGAAATTCCATGGCAGAGTACCCCTACGACTTGCTCTTGCTAACTCTTTTAATATTCCGGCAGTAAAAATACTTAACCACGTTGGTATTCCAACCGTTGTTGAGTTAGGAAAAAAAATGGGAATTACCACATGGACTAGTCCAGAAAGATATGGCTTATCCCTGACACTTGGAGGAGCTGAAACAACTATGATTGACATGACAACTGTGTATGGTGTCTTAGCAAACGATGGACTACGAGTTGATGCAAACCCAATCGTTAAAATCACTGACGGTAAAGGCAATGTGCTTGAAGAAAAACAAGAGGTTGCAAAACAACAAGTACTTGATACAGGTGTTGCTTTTATCCTCTCAAGTATTCTTTCTGACAACAATGCCAGATCTCAAGCGTTTGGTCCAAACTCAGTACTCAATATTCCTGGTAAGATCGTGTCTGTAAAAACAGGTACCTCTGATAATAAACGAGATAACTGGACTATTGGCTATACAAATGATCGAGTTGTCGCCGTATGGGTAGGAAATAACAATGGCGCACCCATGAGTCAGACACTTGCATCTGGAATCACAGGGGCTGCGCCTATTTGGAATCGAATTATAACTGTGCTGCTTGAGGGAAAACCTGGTCAAATACTTATACAACCCACAAATGTTGTTACAAAATCATGCTTGGGACGCACTGAATTTTTTGTGAAAGGAACAGAAAATAGTGTTAGCTGTATTTTCCGCCCTTCTCCATCGGTCTCTCCTTCACCAGGAACAAACCGCTAAAAGTTATTTTACTGCATTCTCTAACTGATGAAAGGCATGTGTAGAATCTAAGGCACCAGAGATAAATGAAGTAGTAACAAAACGTGTTGCTCCAGCTGCTTTGGCAAGAGCAATGGTGGTATCTTTTACTCCCCCATCAACTTCAATAGGAATGGCTGTTTTTTGGCGAAGGGCTTTTACTCGATCGAGTCTTTCTGGCATCATTGGTGGACCTGCAAACCCAACCCTTTCTGAAACATACATAAGGACAACGTCTAAATCATCATAGGGAACTTTTATTGCATCAATTGTTGTTGGCCCATCGATGGCCAACCCAACCTCACCAAGAAGTTGCCCCGCTGCCACAAACCCAACCTGATCTGACATATTCTCAACATGTCCCAAAAATCGCTTAAATCCAGCATCTGCAAAAGGCTTTAAATAGGTAATTGGCTCCTCAACCATCAGATGTACTTCTAGCAGAAACTGATCTTTGTACTTTGCAAAGGGGCTTGGATCTAAAAAGGTCAAGTTTTTCGCAAATTTTCCATCAATAAGGTCGATATGCAGTGTTTTTGCAAATGGAGAGAGCAGGACAATTTTTTTTTCTATCTCTTCCCAACTTTTTTCTAAAATACCAGGAATAATCTCAAACATGCTTAACAACAGCTACAAGCATCTCCCTCTTCTAAATTGCTAATCTTCTCAATTCGTCTCTTATGTCGTTCTTCTCCCGAAAACGGTGTCTCAAGAAAAATCGCTGAAACCTTTAAGGCTTCTTTATCTGTAACAAATCGAGCGCCAATAGAGAGCATATTTGCATTGTTGTGTTCTCTTGTTAAACGGATTATTTCATAAGGATTGCTGCTCATTCGACCAGTGATATCAGCTGCACGAACAGGAATTGTAGCAGCATAAAACAATCCGCAACGAACACCCTTAAATTTATTGGCAGTCATCATTTCCGCCTGTCCTGACCCGCCAAAAATAATTCCTCGGCTGTTTTCTGGATCTTTTGACACCTCACTTGCTGCTTTTGAAATAAAATCGGGGTAATCATCGTTTTTGTCATACTCGTATGCACCACAATCAGAAACGCTATATCCTTCTTTCTCTAGAAATGTTTTTACTTTTTCTTTGAGGGTAAAACCCGCGTGATCAGTTGCAAGATAGACTGTCATACTAATTATTGTAGCAAGTTTACAATACGTTTGCCTGCTCTTTTATAGCTTCCAAACGCTCACTCATTTCTTTTTTATGAAGTAGTCCTGTCTGTGCACCAATTTTTTCAATAACCGCAGAAGCATTTGCGCTTCCCCACCGCATTGCCTCTTTCATTGATTTTCCACGCAACACCCCTGCTAGAAAACCTGACGCAAACGCATCGCCTGCACCAGTTTTTTCAACAACGCTTGCCGGAAACACACCTAGTTTATATATACTACCATCACTATCTAATCCAAAAGAGCCATTTTTCCCATCGGTAATGACAATATTTTTAGGCCCCAGTCGCTGTAGAGCAATAAGTAATGGTTTTATCACTGCCTCTCCCTCTCCTTTATCCACAACACTCCATTTACTATTAATAAGTCTTATTGCTTCCTCTCTGTTAAGAAATAACATATCTGTTATCTCCAAAACATCAGCGATTTGCTCATACCCCCCTTGTAATTGAACTGTTCCAGGATTAAATGCTACGTTTATTTTCTTATCTCTAGCAAAAGCAATAATTTTTTTATACGCTGCTTTCCATTCACTACCAAGACTTGTAAGGTATACCCATTTTGTTTCTATATCAGTAAGTGTAAAATCATGCGCTCGTTTTACATGTTCTACAAACAATGTTCTTTCTTTTTGGAAATTAAGCCCAACAGTCATTGATGATGCTGTATGGGATGTTTGCACAATATGTGTTGTGTCGATGTTTTCTTGCTTTAGTGTTTTTGTTATCCTTTGGGCAAATTCGTCATCTCCAATCTCTGCAACAAGGGAGACAGAAAATCCAGCTCTTGCTAAACCAACTGCCGCATTTGTTGCATTTCCGCCAATCATAACAGCAGACTCCTCAACCTTGATTTTCTCCCCGTACCCAATGCAAAGCTCATTTGTTTCTTTATTGATGCGGCATAAACCACGCGCATCACCAATAGCTAAAAAAAGATCAATAATCGCATTACCAACTGTAATAACATCAAACTGTTTCATTACACAACTTTCTCAATAATACTACCAACAATGTATGCTATCCCTGCCGCTATGCTACCCACAACCAGCATCTCAATCCCTCCCCGAATAAAACTAACTGTTGTAATAAGTGTCCGAAGGGCTCCAACAGCAAACAGTGTTGCTGCACCAATAAAACAAGAGAGTATAAATGGAGACTCAACACCTGGAATAATATAAGGGATAAGAGGAAAAACTCCAGCAACAACAAAAGCTACAAAGGTTGCAACACCATGCTTCATGGGATTATCCTTCTCATCCAAAAGGATCCCAAGCTCATCTTTCATCATGGTATCAAGCCAAACATCACGATTGCTTGTAATAATTACGACCGCACGCTCCAGATCATCTCCCCTAAAACCTTTCTTTTGGTAAATCTCTCGTATCTCTTCTACCTCAAGCTCTTGAAGATGATCTATTTCCCAACTTTCTTTTTCTTGTTGTGCTCGTGCGAAATCTCTTTCCGACTTACTTCCCAAGAAATTGCTTGCTCCCATAGAAATACCATCTGCTAAAAGGTTTGCAACACCAAGGATAATAACAACTGAACTTGAAAGCGTTGCACCAGATGCACCAGCAACAATGGCAAAGGTTGTAATAATGCCATCATTTGCGCCATATACCAAATCTCCAATGTATTTTCCAACTAAACGGCGGTGCGCAAGTTGCTCAAACCGCTTGTATTCTTTATTTTCAATGAGGTATTTTTCTTTTCTCTTGAGGGCTTTTTCTAGCATATCCATGATTTTCTATGATATAGGAAATCAGCGTAAAGTTCAAAGTGCAAAGTGTAAAACAACAACGCCAAATACAAAATATTTTACGTTTTTAGTTTTTATTATTTGCCAATAATAACTATGGCATCTGCAGAAGAAGAGGCTGAAAGGGTTGCTGATGTTGAGCCAACAGTGTACTGAGAGGAAAGATCGCTCTTCAGAAGCGATAGATATTTTGAAAAATCAGATTTTATCGAAATAGTTACATTTTCATATTCAAAATTCGCTGCATTACCGGTCGCACTCACTCTATACCCTACGCTTTTGAGGAAACCCGATGCTTTACTTGCCACCCCAACTTGCCCACTCCCGTTTTGAACCTGTACTGAAAGCTTGCTTCTATCAAGACCTGAGGTTTTATCAATTGGATTTGCTGTAGGTTTTGGAGAGGGAGTAGATGTCACTTCTGGCGTTGGAGAAACTTGGGGCGTTGGTGTTTCAAAAGGTTCTTCTGTTGGAAAAGGTGTTTCTGTAGGAGTAATCTCTGCATTTGCTTCCTCGTCACTTGATCCGCCAAAAAAAGTACTTGCTCCAACGTACCCTGCTCCCAAAAGCAACAAAAGAAAGGCAATAAAGAGTATGAATCTTTTCCATTTTCTCTTTTTTGGGGTAGGACTATATGCACCTGGGGTTTGTAAGTTTGTCCCGATAGATACCTGGTCTTCCATAAACAGGGGGAGTATACCACACTTACTTTGTAAAATCTATATAAAAAATTTGGTATAATCAAGAGCACACTTTATGTTATGAAAAAACTCCCCTTATTTTTTTTATTCTCATTTCTTGCTGGAGGACTCATAATTTTTACTCCTCAAAGTTTGGCCGATGAATACGACGAACTAGGAAAACAAATCAACGATTTAACATCTGCACTGAATATGTCTATTAAAGCAACAAAACCTTTAGAATCAGAGCTAACAACCCTTCGTAAGAAAGTTGCTGATATTAAAAGTCGTGTTGCACATATAGAAGCAGATGTTGCTATAAAAAAGAGAAATATCGACAAAGGATATAAAGATCTTGAGAAGCAAGAAGCAATTCTTAATCGAACAATCCGTGACTTTTATATACGAAGCTACTACGACTCTCCTTTGGTGACATTCTTCTCTTTTGATTCTGCTTCTGATATTACCCAAATTCTCGCATACCAAAAAGCTGCAGCAGACCAAGATAAAGCAATTATTACAAATATTGCTCTTTCCATTACAGATCTTGAGAGAAAGAAGCAGGAGCTTGAAAGTGAACAAGCAAGACTATCAACTTTTAAAGCCTCGCTTGATGAACAGAGTAAAAAACTCGACGATGTTGTTCAGGGTGCAAAAGCATACCAAGCAAATCTTTCAAGTAAAATTGCTGACCTTTCAGCAAAACAACAATCTATTCTTTCTGCTAGAAGTGGTAGCTTTACGGTGAGTATTGGAGATAGCGAGTTAGCAGATGACTATAATGCCTCTATTAAAGGATTTCGTGAAGCTGCACCGGGTGGATCATTTGCAGTCTTTTCTTTTGGCGCTCATACACACAGAAAAGGTATGAGCCAATATGGCGCACGAGGAAGAGCGCAAGCAGGACAAGATCATAAAACAATACTCAAAGCATATTATGGCAAAGAACCTGTTGGCAAAGACACCGGGGGCACAATAAAAGTAGCAGGATACGGTGAAATGGAATTTGAAACAAGCTACCTGTATGGTATTGCCGAAATGCCATCAAGCTGGCATTCAGAAGCGCTGAAAGCACAAGCTATTGCTGCCAGAACCTATGCTTATCGACACAAACAAAATGGTCAGGAGATTTGTACGACAGAAGCCTGTCAAGTTTTTTCTAAATCAAAATCGGATAACTCACCTGAGGCATGGAAACAAGCAGTAAATGATACCAAAGGCCAAGTTATTGAAGATGTTGTGACCTATTACGCCTCTACCCACGGAGGATTCGCAACAACAATGGGGTGGGATACAACCGATGGTTCTGGAGGAGGAAACTTTGTCGATAAATCTTATGAAAAACTTGGTGGATCCCCATGGGTATATAAAGCATGGTATACAAAAGGCTACAGCCCTTCATCTGACAAGTGCGGAAGATCAAATCCTTGGTTAAGTCCTGAAGAAATAGCAGATATCATAAACGCCGCACTCTATAGAGACGATCGAGTAACACCTATAACAACATCTTGCTGGGGTGGGAATCCTTATTCATATAGCGAACTTCGCGAAAAAGCAAATGGCCCCTCTTCAGTTTCTTCTGTCCAGGTTATCCAAGGTAATGGCTCCACAAACGAGGTGATATTTCAAACAAATAAAGGAGAAATTAAGCTAAACGGATCTGATTTTAAAACTGCCTTTAATCTTCGTGCACCAGGATACTTATCTGTACCACAATCGGGATTTGCATTTTTCAATATAGAAAAGAAGTAACAGCGTATAGGAATTAACGTCTAGCGTTTCGTTTAACTATACGCTATTATCTATACGCTAAACGCTAAAATTATGCCTGATATTTTTAACCCACAAACTAAAGAGCCTGAAAAAACACAAGAGGTAGTTCCTGCTAAAAAAAGTGCGCTTGTGCAAGGAAAACCAAAACACATTCATCACCTTGCATCTTTTTGCGATCATCCCGACGGGGTACGATTTGAAAACCAACAACCAGATGAGCAGATTTTACTTTTTCTGCGTCGTCACTTTGTGACAAATGTCCCATGGATTTTTTTAGCAAGCATTCTTTTGTTACTACCCCCTCTCCTTTTCCTTTTCTTCCCCACATTCCCTGATATGTTTTTCTCCTCCCTACCAGGTACATTTATACGTGTATTCTTTATCTTTTATTATTTAGTTATCACAACATTTGTCATCGTAGAATTTATGACGTGGTATTTTAATACCTCATTTGTCACACAAAAGCGAATTGTCGATGTTGACTTTTCGGATCTTCTCTATCATGATGTTGCCGTGACAAAACTTAGCCTTGTTGAAGAGACAAATTATACACAAGTAGGGTTTATTCGCTCTTTATTTAACTACGGGGATGTGTATGTGCAAACTGCCGCAGAAAAACTTCATTTCGACTTTCTTGCCGTACCACAACCGAAGAGAGTTGTTGATATTGTGCAAAACCTTATTGGGAAAGGGAGCCGTGGTTGATTTTAGTCTGTTGTTACAACCTACATTTTTATTAAAGCTTGTTTTTCTTATCGTTTTGTTTCTTTACAGCATCTTCACACTTGTCGTGCTTCATCAAGTTCGTGTTATGAATGCCGTTGTACAAGAAACACACTCCTCAACCATACTTGCAATTGTTGCTGGCATTAACTTTCTTGCTGCTGTTTCGCTTTTTATCTATGCGATTGCTATACTATAAGTAATGGAAAACAAGAGGCTAACGCACGCAACCATCGTTGCCTCGCCCACAGCAACTTCATGGTCGCAAGCATATATTGCAGGAACTATATTTGTTGTTGTTTCTTTAAACAGTGAAGCAACATCAGAAGAAGAGATCTCACTTGGTGCAATTGGCAAAGAGATTCTTAATACCCTTGAAGCAGAGTATTTCACTCTGGAGACAAAAAACCTCTCATCAATAAAACAGGCGTTTGAGGTTGCTCTAAAACCTGCTTTACAAAAAAAAACTCTGGTTGTATCAGCTGGGCTTTTCTCGATTATTGACAATGTTCTCTACATCATGCTCCTTGGTGGCGCAAAAACAGTAATGAAGCGAAATGATACACTGGGAACGCTCCTAACCTCAGACGATACAACAACCATATCCTCTGCTTCAGGCATGCTTGAAGATAATGATATTGTTATTCTTGAAACAAAAAAGTTTAGCAGCATGGTGTCAAAAGACCACCTCAAAAACAGCCTGCACTATACAACACCTTCTGAAATTGCTGAAAACCTTTCTCCATCTCTCCACGAAAAAGAAGAAGGCGGTGCAACAGCCGTTATTCTTTTGTACAAAACACCTGCTATTGAAACACCAGTACAGGAGGAAACATATGAAAAAGAGTCTTTTACAACAATCACAAAAGAGAAAAAACTAGTAAAAATAAAAGGGTTTGCCTCTTCTTTTCTTTTGCATCTATTCCAATTTGTTAAAAAGCGTATGCATCTCAATTTCAACCGAAAACAAAAAATGTTTTTATCTCTAGCCATATTGCTTGTTTTCCTTCTTTTTGGCAGCGGCATTTTTGTCCTTACAAGTCGAGAAACAGCAAGAAATGAAGCAAAATTTCAAGAAGTTTTTTCTCTTGCTAAAGCCAAGTACGACGAAGGGCAAAATTTACTCCCTTTAAATAAAAACTTAGCTAGAGACGATTTCCAGGAGGCTAAAAAAATTCTCCTTGAAAAAGGGGACACATTTCCAAAAAATTCAAAGTATGAAACCAAACTTTCTGACCTCTTAAAAACAGTTGAAAGTTCTCTTGCTTTAGCATCTGGTGTTAATACCATTCAAGCATCCCCTACTACTGCAAACAGCACGTTACTTGAGACGGCTAAAAAATATAATGCAGTGGTAACACAGGATGAAAAAAATGTATATGGGATTGATCAAGATGCCATTTTTACCGTTGACAAAAAGTCAGAAAGTAAAAAAGCTATTATTCCTAACAACGATCACTGGACAAATATTGGTGGCATTGGAGTATATACAGGTAATGTCTATGTGTTGGACAAAAAGTTAGGGCAGATTTTTAAATTTACGAATCCTACATTTGCAAAATCTAATTATTTTAGTGGCTCGGGACAAGATTTTTCCACTGCTTCGTCTCTAGCAATCGATGGATCCATATGGGTACTTTTTGAAAACGGGGAGATTAAAAAGTTTACACGAGGAAAGCTTGACGAGCTTAAAATTTCTGATCTTGATAAAGGGTTTTCAAAACCATCACGAATATTTACTGATGCAGAAACTGCAAATGTATATATTTTAGACCGTGGCAACAGTCGTGTGGTTGTACTTAATAAAAGCGGCGTCTATCAAACACAGTATCAAGCAGATATATTAAAAAATGCTAAGGAATTTGAGGTTTTGGAAAAAGACAAAAAAATCCTTGTTTTACGTGATGAAAAACTCTGGGTTCTTGAATTTCCTTCGAATTGATCTTTAGTGGAGATGTCCGGCAGTGAACCGGAGTCCAAAAATGTTTCTAAAAAACATCTACAAGCATAGTCGATTTTTCTTGAGTCACCCTACTTTTTTCCAATCGACAGGAATAAGTAGAGCCAAGGTTTAAAATAAAAATAAGGACGCAAACCAATTTCCTTACCATCTCTCAACTGTGTTTCTGCTTATACCGCCCCGTTGGGAGAAAGACGACATAAACAAGACAATTAGCTTACGAAAGCGTACGCTGGTTGTCTAAGCATCCCAAGCTTGGCGAGAATTGCGTCTCGCTCTGCAAGGAGAGCTTGTCTGCTGGTTTTAATAGCAGTTATTATTTGATCTGTTTTACGACTGTTATCAAAGTCGGCTTGCAGTTTTTTAAAGTGCACTCTTGTCGAATCAATGCATCCCCGCGTCAAAAGTCGAATTTTCAAATTCTGAGACCAAGATGCATGCTTTTACTGTACCCCTAGCTCAATTTCTCTCTCTATGTCTTTCTTCTTCAAAGCTTCACGTTTTTGGTACTCTTTTTTACCCTTCGCCAAGGCTAATTCAGCTTTGATAAGATGATGTGTAGTATACAATGAAATAGGTACAATTGTCAAGTTCCCACCCTCCATTTTAGCCTTAAGCGTTAGAATCTCCTTTTTGTGCAAAAGAAGCTTTCTTGTACGCCGCTGATCATACCCTTCTTCTCGTGCGTATTTATAGGGAAACACCTTCGCGTTTACCAAATACGCTTCGCTACCAACAATACGTACATGCGAACCAGACAAATCTGCATGACCATCTCGTATAGCCTTTACCTCTGCCCCAGTTAAGGTAATTCCAGCCTCAAATCGGTCAAGAATTTCGTAGTCATAAAATGCCCGTTTATTGGTAATTTTCATACCCTCAATAATACGCTATGAGTTATTGAATGTAAACCGTTTAATCTCTAGCTAATGCCAAACCCCAAACACCCTTTACTCCACCTCTTTTTAATACTCGGGCAGCCTCAAGCATAGTTGCACCAGTTGTAAGCACATCATCGACCAGAAAAACATAAGGATATTCAGACTCTACAATAGAGGAAACAAGGGTAAACGCACCAATAACGTTTTTACTTCGTTCTTCTCGTTTTAATCCAAATTGCGAGGCTGTTTTTTTAACTCTTTTTAACAAGTCCCGATCTTGCAGCTTACATCGTTCTGCGAGTTCTTCTGCGAGAATTTGTGCATGGTTGTATCCTCTCCTCTTTAGTTTTAAACTGTGCAGTGGCACAGGGACAAGAATCGGTTGTTTGGCTAAAACCTGCTGGAATCCTTCTTGTTGAATCAAGCTCTCATAAAAAAGGTCGGCAAGTGTTGTTTTAAGATCCAAAAGGTACGGCTTGTACTTAAACTGAAAAATGAGTTTTCTTGCTACTCCTTTGTAAACAATAGCCGAAAAACATCCATCGATGACGTATTTCCCCCGACAAAGAGGATGGGTAAAACCATCAACTGACGGTTTACTACAAACAAGACAGATGGAAGATATATCAAAAGAGAGGTAAGAAAAACAATTGGTGCAAAGATATGAGCCTTGTTTCTTGCACGAAACACAAAACCTAGGGAATAAGAAATCGAGAAGTCCCACACGAGTAGTGTAGCAAAGCGAGGAATGATATAATACAGCAAAGGAGAGGTCGCATAGTACGGTCCATTGCGGGGGGTTGCTAACCCCCTGAGCCTAAACAGCTCGCGTGGGTTCGAATCCCACCCTCTCCGCAGGAGAGGTCGCATAGTGGACTAGTGCAATAGTCTTGAAAACTATCGTGGCAGCAATGCCACCGCGAGTTCGAATCTCGCCCTCTCCGCCATACGAGTTGACTAAACTACTACAATTCCTTACAGTTAGTATATGTCTGCCCAAGAACACACAGAAAATACTTCCGTTTCCGAACCAGAGGAAACTAACTTTCGAGATGTTGAAACACTTCTTTCTTGGAAAGCTCCAGGACGCCCTTTTCGCAAAAGAGGAAAAGAGTATTACTTAAGCGTATTATTAATCACACTCCTTGTTGAAATAATCCTTTTCCTCTTTTCTCAACATCTCCTCATGTTAGTTGTTTTATCTTTTATCTTTCTTACTTTTGCACTTGTTACTGTTCCACCACACAACTTTCAATACCGCATAAGCACCGAAGGGATTACTGTTGAAGACCATTTTTACCTCTGGCAAGAACTCTATGACTTCTACTTTAAGAAACGTGAAGGAGTTGAAACACTTCACATTCGAACTCGTGCTGTTTTACCAGGAGAACTTATTGTTATGCTTGAAAATATTGACAAACAAAACCTAAAATCCACCCTCTTACAATATCTTCCCTATCGAGAACTTATAAAACCAACATTTATGGAAAAATCTGCAGATTGGCTTACCCGCACCTTCCCCCTTGAAAAACGCCCCATTGCCGAAAAGTAAATTTGCTTCAAAAAACTTAATCGAGTAAAATAGCATCTAACCGTTAGTTCTAATCAAAATGCTTTGCATTTTGAAGAGGAGCATCCAATGAAAAGTTGAAGTCCGATTTGATCGGACGAAAACGCAAAGTTGTGATGCGACGAGTGCTCGTAGTTCAATGGATAGAACACCTGGTTGCGGTCCAGGCGGTTGGAGGTTCGATTCCTCTCGAGCACACTTAGCCTAGTTTCAACAAGGAGAGGTCGCATAGTGGACTAGTGCAGCAGTTTCGAAAACTGCCGTTCCGAGTTTTCGGAACCGTGGGTTCAAATCCCACCCTCTCCGCCCCTAACTTTGTAGAGATATTAGTGTACACTACGACAACGCAAAATCGCTGTCCCAGGAGTGCCAATTTTGCGAAACCCTGAAGGGAAAATCGTTGGGAAAAAACCGTAGGTTTTGTCCCATTTGGTCTTCGTAGTTCAATGGATAAAACAAGGGCTTCCGGAGCCTTAGTTGCGGGTTCGACTCCCGCCGGAGACACCACTAGTGCTGGTTACCATCACCTGTAGTAGCTACATTAAATGCTACGTAAAGAATAAATGCAGCTAAACCCGCTGCCATACGAAGCTTACTTTTTTTTGCATCTGTTTCATCAGCCAATAGTTTATTATAAATTTTTAATTTTTCCTGTAATTCTTTTGCGTACAAGGGATCATCTTTTACTAAAGCTTCGAAAAACTTCCTTGCATGATCAGGATTTTCTGAAACTATCTCGGTAAAACCTTTCATAAGCGCTCGTTCATCAGGGGATAGGGTTACCTTCTCTTTATGTCCTGCAGCTTCCATAAGCCCCTTTGCGGTAGCTGCTTCTTTTTCACCAGCTACTGTTGCTTGTTCAGCTTGCCCCCCAGACTGTTGAGCTACTACACCTTCTGGCTGTTCTCCAGGAATTTGCGCATTTGCTTCAGCTTGATTACCTCCTGCTCCACTACCCGCTTGCGAAGCTTCTTGAGTTGTGGGTTGACTTCCATTTACCGGTGTATCTCCAATTTCTACTTGACTCCCTCCATTCACAGCATTCTCTGATGCAGCTTGCCCAGGTACAGTAGGAGGAGAATCTACCTCCCCCGTCTGATTTACTTGCGCATAGATCAGTGCGTCTTGAACCCATTTTTTGGTTTCATCATTCTGCTGCCATCCATATTGCTGCTGAAGTTTATTATAAAGTTCATCAAAATTCGTATCTGGACCGATTGTCACATTTAAAGCCTTGATCTCGTCGTAGGCTTTTTGTCCGGGCGCTTGTTGCACCTCATTACCTCCTTGTGCTGCTTGATTTGTATCTACGGAGGCTGCTTGTTGCTGCTGATTCCCTTCTTGCGCCTGTGGATGCCTAGCCTCATGTTGTTGATCAAGTACCTGAACCCTGGGATCTGGTGCTAGAGGCTCTATCTGAACAACCAACTGTTGTCTATCTGCAACAGCATCGGGAGCCATAGATGCTTCTGGTGCTTTAGGTCCTTGTACTACTGCCCCTGGCTCTGCTTCTTTACCTCCTCCTGGAGGAGGTTTTACAGGACCTGCTTGTGTTGGTATTGATGGTGCTACTGGCGCAGCTGGCGCTCCTCCTGGTGGCATAATTTATACTCCCTGACTCATTGTTTTTGCAACATGAATTGCGTGATCAATATTACCTTGAGCAATTGCATCCCTCATACCATTGAGCGCTTGCTCTGTTTGTTGGTTTATTGCCTGCCCTAATCGCTCAACATATACTGATTGTGCTTCTGGATATTTTTGACCAAGCTCTTTCAATTTATTTAATAAATCTTGGTGGTTTTCAATTGGCAAGATATCTAAAAAATCAGATCCTAACTCTCTTGCTTTATCCGCTTCCATTTTATTTTCCTTCAGATGCTGAATAATTAAATCTGTTAGCTCTTTTTTTACCGCTTCTACTTCCTGCTGAATATCCATGGTATAATCGTGTCACAAAGAGGCAGGTATTGTCAATCAAATATGAAGTTTGAATTCTCTGCAGGAGGCATAATTTTTAAAAAAGAGGGTGATACATCTATGCACATTTTAGTTGCGCAACACTCTCAACACCATGGTTGGGTTTTCCCAAAAGGTCTCATTGGAGAAAAAGATGTCAACCCTCCTTCGCTAAAGCTTCGGAGGGCAAAGAAAGAAACAAAAGAAGAAGCAGCCCTTCGAGAAGTAAAAGAAGAAACAGGTGTAACGGCAAAAATTATCAAACCATTAACACCAATTTCCTACTGGTATATATTTGAAGGCCAAAAAATTAAAAAAACCGTGTATTATTTTCTCATGGAATATGTCTCAGGAGATACAAAAGACCATGACTGGGAAATGGAAAATGTTGAGTGGCTGCCTATTGAAGAAGTCGAAAAGAGATTGACATATAGTTCTGACAAACAAGTTTGGAAAGAGGCGAAAACGTTATTAGAGTCTAGAAAATAGCGTCTAGTGTATAGTTGGTGGGGTGTCCGAGTGGTTTAAGGAGCACGCTTGGAAAGCGTGTATGGTCGAAAGATCATCCCGGGTTCGAATCCCGGTCCCACCGCAGCGTAATAAATTGTAAAACAATTTAAACGCTGCTGGAACGTTTAATTCTGAAAGAATTATTACGTTCCGCCTGAAATCCTAATTCCATACATGTTTTACTACGTTTATATTCTTCAAAGCCTAAAGAATAAAAGTTTGTACATTGGGTATTCTACTGACATAAAAGCAAGGTTTATTCAACACAATAACGGAGAAAGCAAAGCAACAAAACCATTTAGACCATACAAACTCATTTATTATGAATCTTTTTTAAATAGATTAGATGCTAAACATAGAGAAGAATACTTAAAAAGTGGATATGGAAGAAGAACTGTTAAAAAGATGCTAAAGTATTACTTTGATAAAAGCAGTGCTATAATAAACTAAGCGTGTAAACGGTCGCAAAAATTGCTAAAGCGTTAGGTGTTCCAATGGAAGATTTAGTAAAATAGATTATGAACAAAAAAGATATCACCATATCATTTCTGAGACTCGATGGTTCTGGTAAAGCGAGCGAGGCGTACGAAAAATATATACATCCGGAATTTCGGCACCACAATCCATATTTTCGAGGGGATGCGGAATCGCTCAAGGCGGGTATGGAAGAGAATGCGGCAAAGTTTCCGAACAAGGTATTTGATGTACAGCGTGTGCTAGAGGATGGAGACCTGGTCGCGGTTCACTCTCGCATTCAGCTTGCGCCAGACATGCCAAAAATGGCTGTGGTTCATATCTTTCGTTTCGAAGGCGATCAAATTACTGAATTGTGGGATGTGGGACAACAAGCACCGAAGGAATCTCCAAACGAAAACGGATTATTCTGAATTGATAGAATTTGCCGCTCACAAGAAAAAGTTTTTTCAGGTTATAGCAAAAATCGTTAAGGCATTGGATGTTTCAATAGAGGGTTTGATAAAATAATATTATGACCAAAAAAGGAATCTCCACCGCTGCGGTGCACAAAGTGCCAGCGGATTTAGGAAAGACCCTTGCTTCTGCCCCAGCGACGAGAGCAGCATGGGAGGATATTACGCCACTCGCGCGCAATGAGTGGATCTGCTGGATTGAATCCGCCAAGAAAGCGGAAACGAGGAGTCACCGGATCGAGAGGACGCAGAGGGAGCTTATAGATGGAAAGCGCAGGCCTTGTTGTTGGGCAGGTTGCATTCATCGCTCCAAATAAGCGGAATCGGCGCACAGCGTCAGTTGTTTCTATAAACGAAGTGAAAAATAAACGTATGCAAAAAAAGCAATTTTCAATCGAGATAAAAGCTCTCCGAGAAAGGGTTTGGAACACCCTTTGGGAAGACAAGACATTTCGCGACTGGGCAAACATCATTGACGAAGGAACGTATATGGTCGGAGAAATAAAAGAAGGAAACGAAGTGCAGTTTATTTCCTCCGTATCCGGTTACGGCGTGACGAGTTTGGTCGAGAAGCTTGCTCTCAATGAGTTTGTTTCATTCAAGCAGATGGCGGATACAAAGGACAGTGGAGAGCGGGAACGGGAAAAGGAATGGACTGGCGGAACGGAAAGCTATTCGCTTGCGGAAAACAACGGCGTCACCACTTTGACGGTCGATATCGACGTTCCGCTTGGGCAGGAAGAAACGTTTAAGGTCAGATTTCCAAAAGCTTTGGAAAGGGTGAAAATTTTAGCGGAGCAAAAGGAGTAAGAATTTGCCACTGAAGAAAAACTTGAAATTGTCCTCATTATCAATTAATATTAATCATTATAGCAAAAACAAGCACCTACCTTAATTTTCCTCGAAATACCGAAGAAGCATTCAATTTTTACAAATCAGTTTTTGGTGGCGAGTTTATCGGGGCAGGTATTCAACGATTCTCCGTCGTCCCGCCAAAGGCGGGACAACCACCGATTGCAGAAGCGGATAAGAATTTAGTAATGCATGTTGGACTCCAGATTCTGGGCGGGCATGTGATTATGGGTACAGACGCACCTGAATCAATGGGCTTTACGGTCATCTTTGGAAATAATATGTATATTAACCTCGAGCCAGATTCGCGAAAAGAAACAGACAGGTTATTTAAGGCACTGTCGGAGGATGGCAAAATCGAGATGCCACTCCAAGAAATGTTTTGGGGTGACTACTTTGGTTCGTGTAAGGATAAATTCGGAGTGCAGTGGATGTTTAATTGTAGCAGTAAAAAATAAATTATGGGAAAAAAAATAATTCCGCATCTGTGGTTTGATCGGCAGGCGAAAGAAGCTGCTGCTTT
>Ga0209726_10000529_pt1 | contig 70420 bp, 54 predicted proteins | sample Subgrocontami54m_FD_187453 | JGI IMG/M metagenome (GOLD analysis project Ga0209726, IMG submission 187453) | Subsurface groundwater microbial communities from S. Glens Falls, New York, USA - GMW46 contaminated, 5.4 m (SPAdes) (version 3) | ecosystem: Environmental > Aquatic > Deep subsurface >...
CCCCCCCCCCACGGAGGGGGGAGGGGATCTGTCGGAGCTCCCCCAACTGTTTGGTGGTCAGCCAGCAGCGAGTCCTCACGCGGCGCCCTCGCCCGGGTCCTCTTGCAGGAGTGCGTCCAGCGCCTGGCGCGCCGCGTCCTGCTCCGCAACCTGCTTCGAGGTGCCGGAGCCCTCCCGAGCGATGCGGTCCATCACGCGGACCTCCACCCGGAAGCTGGGCCGATGCTCGGGCCCCTCGACAGCGAGGACCCGATACACCGGAAGCTCGCCGAACCGCGCCTGCGCCTGGCGTTGCAATTCAGACTTGGCATCTGGGGCGCGGGATGACGGCCGGACCGGCTCCGCGTCGCCATCGCCAGCCAATGCGCTGGCGACGAGTGGAGCCACCACGGCGCGGAGCCGCTCGTACCCCTGGTCGAGGTACACGGCGCCGAGCACCGCCTCGAGACAGCTCGCCAGGATCGAGTCTCGCTCGCGACCACCGCGCTGCTCCTCGCCGCGCCCCAGCGTCAGGTAGCGACCGAGCTCGATGCGATGCGCCCAGCGGGCAAGCCCCTCCCGGCGGACGAGCGAGATGCGCATGTGGGTCAGCGAGCCCTCGGGCTCGTTCGGAAAGGCGCGATACAACTCGTCGGCCACCGCCGCGCCGAGCACGGCGTCCCCCAGGAACTCGAGCCGCTCGTTGTCGCCGATCGCCTCATCTGGCCGTTCGTTGACGAGGGAGCGGTGGGTCAGAGCGAGCTGGAGCAGCTCGGGATTCTGGAACTGGACCCCAAGGACGGCTTGCAGCGACGCGACCTCCATCGAGGGGTCGACTGCCTTGGGGGGATCGCCGGATTGCTGGCCGCCAGTTTCTCCGGACATCCTTACCGCTCGGCTCAGAACTGGGTGACGCTGGTGAAGTTGAAGCCTGCGATTCGCAGCGCCGGCACGCAGGTGCCGCCAACCTCGTCCTGCAACATACGCCGCTCCCGTCCGATCGCCTCGACGCTCGATAGGGCCTCGAGCACGCTTTGCGTGAAACGCAGGTTGTGCACCGGCCGCGTGATGTGGCCGTTCTCGATGAGGAACGTGCCGTCACGGGTCATGCCGGTCAGGATCGTCTCAGTCGGGTGGACGACGTTGACGTAGTGAAAGCGTGTGATCCAGAGCCCGCGCCCGATGCCGGCGAGCAAGCCCTTCTCATCGGCGTCGCCCGGCGCCAGAAAGAGGTTGAGGGGCATCGGCCCGTAGCCGGATCCTGCTGGCAATGCATGGCCCGTGGATTGCTTGCCCTCGCGGCCAGCCGTGAACGAGTCGTACACGACCCCCTTCGCGATGCCACGGTCGAGGAAGACGACCTTCTGCTTCGGCACCCCCTCGAAATCGAAAGGCGTCGGAATCCCGTTCGGGTCGAGCCCATCATCCCAGATCGTGATGTTCTCGCCCGCCAGCCGCTCGCCGAAGTGGCCAGCCATGAAGCTGCGCCCCTCCTGGACGGACATCGCGTCGAGCCCCATGTAGGCCAGGTAATCGATCATGGTGCCGACCGCGTACGGCTCGAGCACGACCGTGTAAGCGCCCGGCTCGATCGCAATCGGATCCCGCGCCTTCAACGCCTTCGTCACGGCCTCTTCCCCGGCGCCGTCGACGTCGATGCGCGACGCGTCGACACCGGTACGCTCCGCGTACCCCGTGCCATTGCTGGCCATGACGACGATCTTCAGGGAGGCAACCGTCCGGGGGGTGTACGCCCAGATGCCGCGGCTGTTTGCCACGGCCAGCTCGTAGGCGCTGGTGCTCCAGGCACCGAACGCATTGACGCCGTTCCCAAGCGACCGATCGCAGATCCCTTTGACGTCGCGCGCGCGCTGTTCGGGCGTGTAGGCCGCCGTGTTGGCGCTGTGCGCGTTGACCTTTGGGATCGGCTGCGCGTCGGGAAGGCCTTTGAACTCGGGGTTCTCAGGGGCCAGCTTGGCACTCTGAAACGCTCGTTGCGCCGCCTCGACGAGCGACCGCTCGCCAAGCTGGTTCGTGGTGGCGACACCCACGCGATTCCCGACGACGGCCCGCACCCTGACGTCGACCGTCGCCTCAAAGACGTTCTGATGGATAGTGGAGTTGGCGAAGCGGGTCAAGGCGCTCTCGTTGGTGCTCAGCATGACCTCGGTCTGGTCGGCGGGCGAGGCCTCGATTACCGTGTTCGCGATGGCATGGAGCCGCTCAGCGCCCAGCATTGCTGCCGCTCCGAGGGACACAAGAGCAGGCGTGTAGTGGTGCGCCCCCCCACCCCAACCCTCCCCCACGAGGGGGGAGGGGGAATACGCATCGCATACTCACGCGATGCCCACCCGGACGTTGCGGAAGCGCGCGGCGGCTGTGCCGTGACCAACGTGCATCGTTTGCGACGGCTGGCCCTTGCCGCAGTTCGTGGTGCCCCACATCGCCCATTCGCGGCACACCGCGTCACACGAGCCCCAGAACTCCGGCGTGATGCCCGCGTAGGTCGGGTGCTTCAGCATGCGGCCGCGCTTACCGTTCACGATCTCCCACGCGATCTCGGTCCCGAACTGGAAGTTGAGCCGGCGGTCGTCGATGCTCCAGCTCCGATTCGTCTCGAGGTAGATCCCGCGATCTGTCGCGGCGATCAGGTCCTCGAGCTTCCAGTCGCCCGGCATGAGGTTGATGTTCGTCATGCGGATGATGGGAAGGTGGCGCCAGCTCTCGGCGCGCGCGGTGCCATTGCTCGGAAAGTCGAAGCGGGCGGCGGTTTCGCGGCTGGAAAGATAGCCCACGAACTCACCCCGGGTGACGAGCGGCGTATGCGACGCGGGCACGCCCTCGTCATCCCAGCCGTACGTGCCGAGCCCGAGCGGCACGGTGGAGTCCGCGACGATGTTCACGTGTTCAGAGCCGTACCGCATGCCGCGTTTGTCCGGCGTCAGGAAGCTCGTGCCGGCATATGCAGCCTCCATTCCCAGGACGCGGTCGAGCTCGACGGCGTGGCCGCACGACTCGTGGACCTGGAGGGCCATCTGGGTCGGATCGATGATGACCGTTGTCGCCTCGGAGGGGCAGCGCGGCGCGGTGAGCAGCGCGACCGCCTCTTCCGCCATGCGGGGCGCATTGCCAACGAGGTCCATGGCCGTGACGATCTCCCAGCCGCCGGTGCCCTGGTGCCGCCCGAAGCTATTCGGCCAGGAGCGTTGCTCGACGTCGCCGTCGCCGACGGCGATCGCGACGATACCGCCGCCGGTCTCGACCAGCTCCTGCTCCACGAAGCTGCCCTCGGTGCTGGCAAAGGTCTTTCTGACGCGCGACCACTCGAGCGAGCCCTCCGCGACCGCGATCGGCGCCGCCTTGCGCATCGCGGCGTCGGCGGCCATGAGCAGGTCAATTTTGTCCTCGAGTGAGATGGAGAAGGGGTCGATCTGAAACGGGGTGCGATAGGAGCCGCGTGAGACGATGGGCTGTCCAAGCCGCACATCTTCTCGTTTCGCGATCGCGCTGGCCCGCGCGATCGACACCGCCATAGCAGCGATGCGGTCGACCTCCTCGCCGGCGACGACGGAGCCCGACGCGAACCCCCAGGCGCCATCCGCGATGACTCTGACGCCGAAGCCCTGCTCTTCTTCGGTGACCAGGGTCTCGACGGCCCCGCTCTTCACCGAGAGGGACTCGATCCGGCGCTCTTCGAGGCGGATATCCGCGTAGGTAGCGCCCCGCACCTGGGCGACGTTGAGCGCACGCTCCACCAGCTCCCGCACGCCGCCTCCACCTCCGCTCTTAATTCCCCCTATGATAACCGGCGAGTCCGATGAATCCCCTCCGCCCCCAAAAGGGGGGGAGGGCGCGGGTGGGGGGAGCCTCCGCCAAGCCTCAACTACGATGGAGGCTCCAACGTCAGAACAACCCAATCCTTCGATTGAGCCGCTGCTCGCCATCGTCCGCCGGCTGCACCAGCCCGAAGGCGGCTGCCCCTGGTGCCTCGAACAGACCCTCGCGACGCTGAAGGATGACCTCCTCAAAGAGGCCTACGAGGTCGCGGACGCAATCGATCGCGGGACTCCTCAGGAAGTCGCGGGCGAGATCGGCGACCTGCTCTTCGTCATCCTCACCCAGATCCACCTCGGCGAGTCCGCCGGTGCCTTCACGCTGCACGACGTCATTAACCAGACCGCCAACAAGATCATTCGGCGTCACCCGCACGTCTATGGCGATGCGGAGGTGGCCACGGCCGAGGAAGTCCTCCGCCAGTGGGACGCCATCAAACGCGCCGAGAAGCCCGCGGACGCCTCGATTCTGGACGGCGTCCCGCGCGCCATGCCCGCGCTCATGCGAGCCGAAGAGCTCCAGCAGCGCGCGGCCCGCGTCGGATTCGACTGGCCCGACGAGGCCGGCGTGGCGGAGAAGCTCCAGGAGGAGCTGGCCGAGCTGGCGGAGGCATCCGACGCTGCTGACCAGGCCGAAGAGCTCGGCGACGTCCTCTTCTCGCTCGTCAACCTCGCCCGCTTCCGAGGCACGTCCGCCGAAGACGCCCTCAATGCCACCAGCGACAAGTTCACCCGGCGCTTTGCCTTTATTGAAGCCGCCTGCCGCGACCAGGGCCGCAAGCCCGAGCACCTCACGCTGGACGAGCTAGAGGCGCTCTGGCAGGAAGCGAAACAGGACGAGCAAGACACCAACGGGCGTGCCTGATCTAGACTGTGGGCTTCTCACAAGCCTGGTCCACCATCATGTACCCAAAAGCTCGCCCCTACGGCAGAGTCAGATTATCCCTAGCGTAGAGCACATCGGACAGTTTCCCGTCGTTGTCGAACTGGATGCGGATGGTTGGACTTGAAAACATGAACCCGAGGCCACTCCGAGGTTTCGCCCAGATAACGCCCGGGAATTCGGCACCACACCGAGGGCCACCCATACCGCAATAGTCCACGTTTTTGGTCGCAAGGTACGCTCGGACGCCCTCTACGGAATCTCCCGGCCTAAGGTGGGATCTGATGTCATTCTCATGCAACTGGTACTGAAACTCCGAGAACCCACAGCCCGCAAAGCCGAGCACCACGATACTGACGATCCCAGACACGAGTCTGAGCACGTGTCGAAATGCTCCCCCGACCACTCCAAATAACTGACCACTCGCGGAAAACGGCACCAATCACAGACCCCAAATCGCCCGACGAAGTGGAGATCAACGTTCGTTGGGGGCGAGCGGCCGCGTTCGCCCCTCACGATGCTCCTCGAGTGCCTCATCAGCCAATCGAGAAAGCACGTCCGAGGAATCCGCGAGAGTGCGCTCCCATTCGCGCTCCGAGTGCAGTTCTTCGAGCAGCCACTCCGCGATAGCGTCCTGGTCACGCTCGGGCAGCTTCGCCACCTCAGCAAATGCCTTCTCAAGCAACTCGCTCATTCTGTCACCCGTTTCGCCAACCGTCGCGTCAGACGATTCTGTCGTCACGAACCCGCCAATTGGTTAATAGCCTTGACTCGTCCGATCAACCGAATGGCGCTCATGGTTCCGGGAATAACAAACGGCGCCGGGTCCTGCGACCTAGCGCCGTTTGTGGTGGTCGGGGAGAGAGGACTTGAACCTCCGACCTCTGCGTCCCGAACGCAGCGCGCTACCAAACTGCGCTACTCCCCGAGGTCATGTGCGGGCGGCATTTTGCGTCGCTCAGATGGAGCATCCATCCGGAGCGTCGGCGGGATTTGCCGCTCGATCAAGAAGGCCAATCACCACGATACGGGCGTCGGCGTTGGCGGAGGGGGAGGGATTTGAACCCCCGGAGCCTTGCGGCTCAGCCGATTTCGAGTCGGCCGCACTAGACCGGACTATGCGACCCCTCCGCCGCAGATTGTATCCGAAATACCTTTAGGACGCCGGCGCGTCGTCGCCCCGCGACGGCCGGTCCTCGGCCCACATCTCCTCGGGCGCACTCACGCCGATGAGGTCCAGCGTCTTGCCTAGGATGACGCGCGCGGCGGCGACCAGCTTGAGTCGCGCCCGAGTCAGCGCCTGGTCTTCGCCGATCACCCGGCACTCGTTGTAGAAGCCGTGGAACGCCGTCGCAAGCTCGATCGCGTAGTACGGAATCGGGTGTGGCGCGAGCGCGGCGGCCGCGTCCGTCACGACCTCGGAGAACTGGAGCATCTTGCGGATGAGCGCCAACTCGGCGTTATGCGTCAACAGCGCGACGTCCCCGTCCGCGTACGGCGTGCCCTCCGCGCGCCGCATGATGCTCGCGATGCGCGCGTGCGCGTACTGCACGTAATAGACGGGGTTCACGTCGGACTGCGCCTTCGCGAGGTCCAGATCAAAGTCCATCATGGCGTCCGGCGAGCGTCCGACAAGGAAGAACCGCACCGCGTCGGGCCCAACCTCGTCCAGCACCTCGCGCAGCGTGACGAAGACGCCCGTTCGCTTGCCCATCGCGACCGGCTGCCCTTGCCGCACCAGGTTTACGAGCTGGTAGAGCAGCACCACCAGGCGGGCCGGGTCCGCCCCGAGCGCGCCCACCACGGCTTTCATCCGCGGCACGTGGCCCTGGTGATCGGCGCCCCAGATGTCGATCGCCTGGTCATATCCCCGCTCGACGAGCTTGTCGTAGTGGTAGGCGACGTCAGAGGCGAAGTACGTGGGCAGCCCATTGCTGCGAATCAGCACGTTGTCCTTGTCCTCGCCGAGGGTTGACGAGGTAAACCAGATCGCGCCCTCACGCTCGACGACGAAGCCGCGCTCCCGGAGGCTGTCGATCGCCCGCTGGACCTTGCCCTCGTCGAAGAGCGATTGCTCATTGAACCAGCGATCGAAGCGCACATTCATGCGATCGAGGTCCTCGCGGATCTGGGTGAGAAGGATGTCCATCCCCTTGCGGCCCAGGATCGGCGCCGCTTCCTCGCGGGGCATCTCGAGGTACGTGCGTCCATCCTCGGCGGCGATCGCATCTGCGACCTCGCCGATGTAGGCGCCCGGATAGCCATCCTCGGGGACTGGCACGTCCTGGCCGAAATGCTGGGCGTAGCGGGCGTAGACGCTCCCGTTGAACGCCTCCATCCGCGAGCCGGCGTCATTGACATAGTACTCGCGGTCAACCGCGTGACCCGTCCATTCGAGGATTCGGGCCAGGCTGTCGCCGAGCGCCGCGCCGCGGCCGGTGCCGACGTGCAGCGGGCCAGTTGGATTCGCGCTGACGAACTCGACCTGGACGCGCTTGCCGGCGCCGACGTTGGGCGAGCCGTAGCTCGCGCCGCTGGCATGAATCGCGTCGACCTGCTGGGCGAGCCAGGTCGGCGAGAGGCGGACGTTGATAAAGCCGGGCGCAGCTACAGCGATCGAGGCGACCGTCTCGGGCGCAACGGCATTGTTCACGATCGCGTTGGCGATCTCCATCGGCGCCATCCGCGCAACGCGCGCCATGCGGAGGGCGATCGAGCTGGCGTAGTCGCCATGCTCCTCTTTGGCCGGCCGCTCAATGGTGACTTCGGGCACGGCAACCGCGGGAAGCTGGTGCGCCTCCTGGGCACGCCGTATGGCGTCGACGATCAGGTCGCGGATGTCATCACGAATCATGGAGCAGTGAGCCAATCTCAGTGCTTACTGGTGGGCCAACCAGGAATCTTACTCAGCGCGCACGATGCGCAACCACGTCCGCGAGGCGCTATTCGCGAAGTGACTGCTTGAGCACGTTGTAGGCCTCGCGTGGCGTGCCGTCGAGGTTCGTGATGCTCCAATAGAGCTGCTCCTGGTCGGGCTTCCAGCGCGGATCAGGAATGTAGATCACGGTCATGAACGACATCCACGGCCAGTTCGTTCGCGCGTACCGGAAGGCGCGGGCCAGGTAGTCAGCCTTCTCCTGCTCGGTGACCGCGTGCCAGCGGTAGTCCGAGGTGGGTCGGTTGTCGCTCGTCCAGCCCATCTCGAGGACCGCCACCGACTTATCGGCGTCGCCATTCTCAACCATGATCTGTCGCAGGTCTTCGACGCGGCGGAACGTGTATGCCCGCCGGAGCTCGTGCGGACTGGGATCGTTGTTGTTGAGGCGTGGGTCGTTGGCGACGACCGCGGGATCAGTCTCCGGGGGCGACTTGAATCCCGCCGCGTGCACGCCGAGCACGTCGAAATTGCCGCGAGCGCCCGCGGCGTACATCTCGCGCAGGAATGTCGTATCCGGCCGCGCATTCACGCTGGTCTCGGTCGTCGGGGACGGCGCGCCGGTGATGACGATAGCCTGCGGATCCGCTGCCTTGATGGCCCGGTAGCTGGCGCGCAGCATTTCGGTGTATTCGACCGCGCTCGGCGGTTTTCGCGCCCACTCCCGCGTCAGATTCGGCTCATTCCAGATCTCGTAGCCGTCGATGCGCCCTCGGTATCGCGTCGCCAGGGCAGTCAGAAAGTCCGCCCAGTCCGACATCCGGTCGGGCGGTCCGTCATCCGGGTAAACCTGTTCGGCGCGCGCCCACGTGGCGTATCCATCGACGCGCGCCACGACTTTGAGACTGGCGTCGTCGATCGCCTTCATGATGCGATCGGGCTCGTTCCACTCGAAGCGGCCTTTGCCCTGCCCCTCGATGTTCCGCCACTCGAACTGCTGCTTCACCCAGGTGAAGCCGCCATCCTTTGCAAGCCGCAGGTCACGAGCGGTCGTGTCGAACGCGCCCCACAGGAAGACGTGCACGGCCGCCTCAGGTCGCTTGACCGCGACGGGCGGTGCCGGTTGCGGGGACGTGCAGGCAGTCAGCACAAGAATGCCGAGCACCGCCGCGCAAACCACGCGGATTCGGGGGCGACACGCAGAAAACGACAATGGAATGGTTCCTCCGGAGGAAAGGCTGCCGGATCAGCAGCAAAGGCCGATCCCGTGCAGGGGTCATGAGGATGGTACCAGCCCGGCATCCGCCAGAAGCGCGGTGTGGCGCGATTGAGACCCACCCTCCTGGCATGCAGCCGGCCTCCCGCAAACCCGGTCTGCCACTTGGACGCGTGTGGAGACGCCCTCACCCTCGCCCTCTCCCAGAGGGAGAGGGAACACATGCTTTTCCTCTGCTATATTGCGCGCTGGCACCCCCTGCCCGGATGCGAGAAACGGTGATGAGTCAAGCCGCGCCGCCCTGGTGCAATATCTGCAGTCAATCGGGGCCGTTCCTCGACCCGGACGGCGGTCGCGAGGGCCTCGTCTGTGCAAACTGTTCCGCCTCGAGCCGCCAGCGTGCGCTGGTCTACGCCCTGGGCGCCTGGCTCGGCATGGGGCACGGCCCGTTGATGGATTGGCGCCCGATACCCGATTTGTCCATCCTCGAGGCGAGCGGGCGTGGGGCCTACCCGCGATTCCTCGCCGACAAGTTCCGTTACGTCAACACCGAATTTCCACCGGCCGGCCAAACCGGCGATGAGCCGTTTGCCCGGTTCGCGGACCTCGAGCATCTCGGTTACCCCGACGCGACGCTGGACGTCATCCTGGCGGCCGACGTGTTCGAGCACGTGCGGCGTGACGATCGGGCGTTCGCGGAGGCGCGGCGCGTCCTGAAGCCGAGCGGCGCGCTCCTGTTCACGGTTCCCTACGATCCCGAGCGCGCCGAGACACTGGTGCGCGTTCGGGTCGAGGGCGACGCGGACGTGCCGCTGATGGAGCCCGAGTACCATGGGGGCGGAGGCCGTTCCCTGGCGTACCGAACCTACGGCCGCGATCTGCCCGACCGCCTGCGCGACCACGGCTTTACCGTTGGCCTATGGAATGTTGAGGAACCAGCGAACGCGATTACCCGCCAGCGGGTGTTCCTCTGCGCCAATGGAAACTGGATCGATCTGGGCCGCCTCGTGCGACCCATCCGCTCCGCGTCACGCGGAAAGGCTCGGACCGCTCCCCTGCTGCCGTTTCGGCTGCTGGTGGTGCTGAAATACAACCTGCGGGCCGCGCGCCAGCTTCTCGCGGAACTCCGGGCACGCTTCGGCCGGTGAACTATGGGATGTAGCCGACCGCACGCGCTTTGGCGAGTGCCTCGAATGCGGGCCGGTCCGTCCCGTCGGGGTTCGCGACCGCCCACCAGTACTCCTCGCGGTCCTGTGTCCAATCGGGCGAGGGCAGGTTCCAGAGCACCATGACGCCAACCCATGGCTGCCAGTTCAGCGAGGCCCAGCGATAGGACTCCACGACGTAGAGGGCCTTCTGCTCCTCGGTGACGCGATGCCAGGCATATCCTTGATGGATCGGGTCGCTGGACCAGCCGAATTCGGTGAGCCAGACCTGGCGGTCGCCATCGCCGTTGCGGACCATGATGTCGCGGAGCTGCTCGATCCGGCGGAAGCCGAATGAGGGGTGGCCGCCCCAATTCGTGTCAGCCCCAAGCTCCTGGGGACCGATCCACGGCGGCGCCTTGTAGCCTGCTCCATGGACGCCCAGCACGTCGAAGCACCCCTTCGCGCCGGCGTCGTACATCCACTGGGTGTAGGTCGTGTCGTCCATCGCGCGGCCATTGCTTGTCCCGGTCGGCGACAGCCCGGCGGAAATGGTCACGATGTCGCGCGAGGCGCGCTTCGCCGCTTCGTGCCCGATGCAGAGCAGGCGAACGTAGTCCTCTGCCGCGTGCCGGTTGATGGTGGCGCCCCCCCAGTCGCGATCGAGGTTCGGCTCGTTCCAGAGCTCGATCGCATGGATCGTGCCGTACGGAGAATCAGGTCGGAAGTGATCCGCAAGCGCGTAGATGAAATCGCCAAAGTCCTCGTAACGGTCGGGCGGCCCATGATCCGCGCCATCGGCGCGCGTCCAGTCGGGCTGGAAGTCGACTCGCGCGATGACCTTGATACCGGCCGCGTTGGACGCCTTCACGAGCCGCTCGGCGTTTTCCCAGTCGAATTCGCCCTTCCGCGGCTCGATGCGCCGCCACTGGAACAGCGACTTCTGCCAGCCAAATCCGGTGGAGGCGATTTTGCTCAGATCGCGATCAATGAACTGTGGGAAGTCCCACACGAAGATGTTCATTCCGTATTCGGGCCCCTTCACGGCCGGCGAGCGGACGGCCGACGAGGCGACCCCGCCGCTCGGGGGAGCGTCCGGCAGGAACGCCGCGCTGAGGTCTGTTCCAGGGACCTCGGATGGTCGTCTCATCCAGTTGGTCGCACGGGGCTGGTACTGCTGCCACAGTGGGCTGGTTGCCGCCTGCTCGGCGAGGTCTGGCATGGCAAACGACCCGATGAGAACGTTCTGGAGATAGCGGCCCAGCGGCAGGACGCGTGTGCCACCGGCCGCTTCGTCGTACATGAAGATGGCCTTCTCGAATCGCTGGTACGCGACTCCCGTCCGGGCGAGATCCAGCGTCACTTCGCTCGTGGGGAAACCCCACAGCTCGAGCGCGGCCAGGAAACGAGCATTGTTGTTCGGCTCGTTGCGGAAAGACCACGGGGGAATCGTTTCGACGTAGCGAGTCTTGAACCCGACGGGCAGCCCCTTCGCGGTATCGAACATCCAGGTCTGGATGTACTCGGTCGCCTGCGCGGTGAAGTTGGCTGAGGTGGCGAGCGGCATCGCCGCGATCCACGCGGGATCAGCGGCGGGAATGTCGTTGCCATCGATCGGAGCATAGGGCAGGAGATCGAGCAGATTCAGGACGGTGACGCTGCGGTCCGGCATCTTCTTCAGGGCGCCGCGCTCGAAAAGCTGGACCTCAGTCTCGCGGAACATGAACGCACGCGAGATCGGGCGCCCGAAGGTCAGTGCGCCGCCGCGGCTGGAGTAGTAGCTCCCGAACACGTCGTCCGCGACGGCGTAGCCCGTGTCTGGGGCGAGCCGGGGCGGGGTTCGCTTGTCGCGCTCGATTGCCGAGGCGATGTCCTGGGCCGATTCGAGGTCAGTGTCGGCTGACTCCCCGCGGCCGGCGCTCGGATTCGAAGGAAAAATGAGCGAAAGGGTGAGGAGCAGCACGGCTGCCCACCAGCGACGGGAATCGGTCACGTACCCTCCGAGGGCTCTGCGAGTGGGCAGACGCTTATCACAGAATTGATAACAGTGAGGTTACTGTCTGCAACAGACAGAGGGATTATAGGAATCTGTTCCGGCGAGACACAAGCGACTCAGATCACATTGCAGGCACGCGCCTCGGCCCGGATCGCGCGCGCTCCTTATACTCCACGCGAGTCGGGCTGCATGAGCTTTGCCTTCCCGGCCGCGGATGGCAGAAGGCGGATTTCGGCGGCGCGAGCGAACAGGGGGTGACGATTGCCTGACGAGCAACGCCGCGTCTTCTCGGTCATCGGCACCTTGCCCGAGCCCGGCGGCTACGCTATCGCCAAGTTCAGCCGGTCTGCGAAGCCGTATATGGAGTGGATCCAGGAGCTGACGCAGGAGGGCGCCAGCCGCTTCTACGATCAGTTCTATTTCTCGTACGGCCACGCGTCGATCGCCGACCTGGCGCACGTCACGATGGTCGCGGAGAACATCTCCATCGTCGCGGCGATCGAGGTGCTCGACGAGCAGCTCGTCGACGCCCAGGAGAGCAGCACCCGCTACCAGGACTTCACGCGGCGCCGGTACTACACGCCGCCCGAGGTCATCGGCTCACCGCTCGCCGAGCCCTATACACGAGTGTGCGATCACCTCTTCGCGACCTATCGCGAGGTCCACCGCGCGGTCCTCGAGCATTACGAGCGCCGCTACGCCGCTGAGCGCCCGCCCGACGTTTCCGACGACGAATATCGGCGCACCATGCGCGCGCGCGCGTTCGACGTGGCGCGCTACCTGCTCCCGGCCAGCACCTACACCGGGCTCGGCTACCTTTGCAGCGCCCGGACGCTCGAACGACAGATCCGCCGGCTGGCCGGGCACCCGCTGGCGGAGATCCGCGAGATCGCCGAAGCGCTCCGTTGCGCTGCTATCGAGCCAGCGCACAATCCCCGCGCCCTGAGCATCGAGGCCGAGCTGCAGGCGTTCGCCGCCAGCCACCCGGACGAGCAAGCCGAGGCGCTCGCCGACCAGGTCCGGGCCGCGGTCTTGGCCGGTGCCGCCTCAGCTCCGACGCTGGTGCGTCACACGAAACCCAGTCCCTACCCAACACAGACCGAGGCGCGAGTCAAGGAGTTGGCCGCGCGCCTGCTCGAGAGCTCCGCGGGGGACGGTGCCCGTGGCGTGCAGCTCGCGGAACCCACAGACCCCACGACGGAGCTTGCTGCGACCTTGCTCTATCGATCGAGCCCGCTTTCCTACGGTCAAATCCTGGATCAGCTTCGCGCCCGGCCCCGAGAAGAGGTCGCCGAGCTCGCAGCTCTGGCCTTCACCGAGCGCGGTCCCCACGACGAGCTCCTGCGCGAGGCTCGGGTCGGCTATCAGCTCGTGTTCGATCTCTGCATCGATAATGGCGCCTTCCGCGACCTGCATCGCCATCGGAACTGCATCCAGATCATGAAGGACTTCACGGCGAGCTATGGATACGACGTTCCGCCAGACGTGGACGAGGTCGACAAGGGCGAGATCTACCGCGCGGCAATGGACGATGCGGGTGAGCTGGCCAACCAACTGGACGAGCAGGTCCTGACGCTTGGACAATACGTGCTGCCGCTCGCCTATCGGCGCCGCGCGCTGTTCAAGATGGATGCGGCGGAGCTGACCTACATCGCCGAGCTCCGGACCCGACCCACCGGCCACTTCTCCTACCGTGAGGGCGCCTACCAGATGTACGCGGAGTTCGCGCGGCGCTATCCCGAGCTGGCCCAGCACATCAAAGTGACCGATCCAACAGTCGAGCGCTTCTTTGAGCGGTAGATCCCCGCTGGCGCAGCTTGCCGGCTGCGGTAGCGCAAGTGTCCTGATCTACCTTGCCGTGTTCACGATTCCCTATTCGCTCGGAATCGGCCTGCAAAAGCCGCTCCTCCAGTTCACCTCGCTGACCGGGCCGTCATTCCGTCCCACGGTCATCCTGATTGCCGGCGTCGCTGGGCTGTTCACCCTCTACGTCTGGGCCCTGCGCGCAGTAGCGAAACTGCAGGGATCCCGCGCGGCGGTACTGCTGGTCGTGCTTTTCGGCGTGCTCTCAGCGGCTGCGCTCATTCCAATGTACCCCGTTTTTTCGCTCGACATCTTCTACTACATGGCGGCGGACCGGATCTGGAGCGTTTTTCGGGAGAATCCATTTGTGGTGCCGCCGTTGCAGGCAGCGCACGACCCTTTCTTCCCCTACACGGCGTGGGGTCACTATCCGTTGCCGTACGGCCCGGGCTGGCCGTGGATCACCGAGGCGACGAGCCATTTCGGCGGTGGCAACGTCATGCGGACGCTCTTCGCGTTCAAGCTACTCGGGACATTCGGCTATCTGCTGTGTCTGCCGGCCATCGCCTGGGCTGCCGCGGGACTCCATCGGGACCGCACGCTGACAGCCCTCTGCATCTTTGCCTGGAATCCACTGGTGCTCATCGAGCTCGTTGGAGGCGGCCACAACGACGCGGTCGCGTTGGTGCCCGCGGCGTTAGCCGTCGGGCTGTGGGCCCGCGGTTCGACCATTGCGGGTGCGCTGGCCGGGCTGATGTCCGTCCTGGTGAAGGCCTCGTTGGGTGTACTCATGCCCGCGCTGCTCTGGGCGAGCTTTAGCCGCGCGCTCCGGTCCCGGCGCCTGGTTTCGTGGACGGCAAGCCATCTGCTTCCAGCGCTGGTGCTGTACGGCATCGCGTGGATCCCGTTCACCGGTGGCGGTTTCCCCCAGGGGTTCCTGCGGGAGGGGGACCAGTACTATCACAGCCTCACCGCGCTCACCATCGCGATGTTGCCACCGGATCTCAAGGTCTTGGGGCTCCGTGTCATGCAGATCGCGTTGAGCGGGGTGTTTCTGCTTTTTTACGCGTCCCAGCTCAAGGCGCTGGCCGTTGAGGGCCGCCCAGCGATCCATGCGATGTGGCGGATCGTTGTGGTGTTCTTCCTTCTCGTTTCGCCGTTTTCGTCGCCCTGGTACATGGTCTGGCCAACCTTGTTCGCCGCGGTCCTAACCGAGCGGCACACGACCACCCTGAACACGTTACTCTGCGTCGGCGCGCTCGGAAGCTACGTGATCCAGTTCGTTGTCCGGCCGCTCACGATGCCGCCGCTCGGCTGGGTTCACATGAATGCGCTGGGTCTTGCAGTCGCCCTGGGACCATTCCTCATCGGCTGGTTGGTGATGCAGCGCCAGCGAATCGCCGTGGCAGAACGCAGGCGGCCCGCGCCCGTCGTCGTGACCCCCGAACGCGCCCGCCAGTAGCCCCGCAGGGGGCAGCACGAGCGACGCCGCGCCGACCTCGTGGCGCGTCGAGGCGACGCGATCGCATGCGAATCGGAGCGGCGTTCGTGCCAGGTAGAGCGCTACGGAGCCGTCCGCCAGGCGTTGATCGCCGCCGCGTAATCCGTCCACGCGGCGTCCTCCCGCGTCTCGAGCGCGCTCACGACTGGACCTGGAAGACTCCTGGCCTGCGCCTCGATGCGCGTGGCCTTCCAGCGCGCCCAGTCGTCGTATGTGCCCCGCATGTAGCGCTCGAGGTCACCTTTCGTGGTCGGGACGAGGTCCCGACCTGTACCCAGCGCGCTGATGACTTCCTGGTCGGTGGGATCGTGATCGAAGCGGACGGTGTGCTGCACGCCGTCATCGCTGACCACCTCCACGGACCAGACCGGCTGCTCGATGACTTGCCGGTCAGAACCGTCGGAGAAACGTCCGATGACGCGTTGCTCGGTCTGCTGCAGCTTGGTCAGGAGTCGTGCCACGTCTCACCTCGCCAGTTTGACGATCTGGGTCCATCCCGCGCCACCCGCGCCGCCGTTCGCCCCCGCCCCGCCGTTCGCCTGCACCGTTGGGGTCACCTGCTGGTCCACGACGTACACGAGGACCGCCCCGCCGCCCCCACCGCCCGCGCCGTTGTTCGTACCGGTCAGCGCGACGCTCGCCGAGGCGCCACCGCCTCCCAGGCAACCGACCGTCGCCAGGTGGAGGAGCTGCTGCGGGCTCACGGCGACCGCGGCACCCGCGCTGGGGGACCCTGATGCCCCACCGCCCCCACCCATTCCCGACCCGCCACTCCCGTTAGCACCGGTGCCACCGCCCCGGCCCGAGCTAGTGCCTCCGCCGTCCGCTAGGAGCCGGGACACGGGACAGCCAAAGACCTCGGCGGCCGCACCGCCAGATAGCGCCGTGGAGAGCGCGCCGCGCCCACCCACTGCCGTGGCGCTGGAGGCGTTCGAGGTATTCCGGTACCCATCGCCGCCATTGGCCCGGATCACGCCCGCGGCACCGGTCAGCCGGCGCGTGATCACGATCAGCAGAATGCCCCCACACCCGCCCTGCGCCCGCGCCGCCCCGGAGGTCGCGGTCCCACCGATGGCGTACGCGGTGTCAAACGTGCCGGATGCCGCCCCGCTCGGGCCGCTCCCATCGATCGTGCTGCTCACGCTGCCGAAGCTGATCTCTTCGGCGAAGATGAAGAAAGGGCTCCGGGCAATCGTCAGCGTGACCCCGCTCTCGATCGTGAGCTTGCCAACCCGCTTGTACCCTGCCGCGTCGTTCCAGTTGGTGGCACCGCCGATCGTGATTGCCGCCGCCCCTTCGGCAAACGGAAAGCGGCTTCCCGCTCCGCCACCGAGGGTCATGGCCGCGAGCTCATAACCTGGCAGCATCCGAGTCGGCATCAGCCCCCCAGGTCCACAAGATGTGTGACGCCCGCTCCACCGTCAGCGCCGTCGGTCGACCCCACGCCGCCGTCCGCTTGCAACGCCGGGCTCACCGCCAGCTCCCGGCACCACACCACGATCCCGCCACCTCCGCCGCCACCCCCGCCGTTGCGCACGCTAGTGGGGCCGCCGCCACCTTGGCTGTGCACGTTCGCTCCGCCGCCGCCACCCCCAAGACAGCCCAGTTGCGCAAGATGGAGCAATGCGAACGGTGAGGGAGGCACAAGGGCGGGACTGCCCGCCGTCGGTGCCGTCCCGGACGCGCCACCGGCCCCGATACCTGAGCCCCCGCAGCCGCCGAGCCCGGAGCCACCCGTGGACGTGTTGCCTGACGCGCCGGCCTGCGCCGCGCCAACGTTCGTCGGATGAGACATGGCTTCCGAGACGATGCGGCGTCGAGCCTGTGTGGCCGCGTCCGCTCCGTCGATGCCCTCGAGCCCACCGGTGCGCAACGTCACGCCCGACTGTGCCCGCACTGTCGGCGGCACGTGATGCGCGAGCTCATACGCCAGCCAGGAGGAGGAGAGTAATGGCCAACGAGCTGAAAATGAACTTCTCGGGCACGCTCGACCATGGGACGGGCGGCCTCAAGGACACGATCGCGTACGAGACCGTGCAAGTCACGCCGGCGACGCAGGGGCTCTTCAGCCAGGTCGTCTCGATCACGACGTCTGACGCGGCAATCGCAATCAGCGGAGTCGGGTCGTACGGCTACCTGTACGTCAAGAACCTCGATCCGACGAACTACTTCGACATCGGACCGGAGAGTGCCGGCGCGATGGTGGCGTTTGCGCGGATCAAGCCGGGGCGGGTCGGTGTTATCCCGATCAAGCCGGGGATTACGCTACGTGGACAGGCAAACGGCGGGACCTGCAAGGCGGCAATCAAGATATACGAAAGCGACTAGATGCACCCTATCCTGGCATCGAGTAATGGCTTCACCTTCTGGCGCCGAGGGGGCAACGATTGGGTGTTGGGGTTCACCGGCGGCGGGCTCGGCCATGATGAAGCTGACGACATCATCTATGACTTGCAAGGGACGAAGCACAATCCGCGATGGGTCTGGCTGAACGGCGGCGCATTGTTCTATCCCGCGTGGAGTCAGGATGGCGGGGTCACCTGGGACTATCACCCGGATTACGCGACGAAACAGCCACCCTATTTCGACGGGCCGTGGCTGTATGGATCAAGCGGCGGTGGTGGACTGACCTTCTGTCGCGACAACGATGGACGCGTGTGGGGGTTCAACCGAGACCGGAGCGACTCCGGGACCCCGCACGCGACCAACGGCGGCTTTGTCTGGGCGGCGGGCTCCACCATTCCGCCGGGAGAAACTCGGAATCTGATGTTCACCGGGACCGTCAACCCGACGCAGACGGAATGGTCGGACACGCCATTCCCGACGGACCAGGATCGACTTCCGCGACGCGACTTCTACCGCACCGCAGGCAGCGGGGACTTCACCCGGAGCGCCCCTGACCCCACGGCAACGTTCACAATTCGCATCAAGGTCGGCGATATCGTCGTGCATGAAGTCACCAGACCGGCCGGATCACTCAACTATTCGTGGAGCAACACATTCCTTGGGGATATTGCGACCGCCTTCCCTGCGAATTACACGATCGAGGTGACCAACAACAGCTCGACGACCGATCTTGTCACGAATACAGGGTTCGTAGAGGTCTACTCGAACGGCGGTAGTTTCCGGCGGATCATCGCACATAAGTCAAAGAATCCCAAGGGCGACGAATACGAGCTCGCGTTCGACTGGACGACAGTGACCGGCTCGTACGTTTCCATCGCCGGTGGCATGTACATCGTGGACGGCTGGATTTGGTTGACTGCTGGTGAGTTTTGGGGGTTCCCAGCTAGCACCCTGATTCGCGTCGATCTCAAGGGTGAGAACTTCCGCATGTGGCAACTGCCGCTCGACTTCGGGGGCAACCCCGAGGGAAGCCCAATGACAGGCTGGTATGGGGCGAACAAGTTGGCGGTCTTTAATTACCTGGCGGGGGGAGGCAATGTCATCTTCATCGACGTGACCAACCCCGATAACCCGGTCGCATTCGATACCGGGTTCTATTTCCTGCCGGGCGACAGCGAGGAATTGGGCCGGATCGAGACGCAGCACGTCCAACCGGTCACGAACGACGTAATCTTGATTTTCGCGAGTGACGCGCTTGGATATGACGACGAGCACGAGCGGGTGCCCGGCGCGGTCTTTCGGAGCGCGGATGGCGGCCACACGTGGACGCAAGTGCTCGACTGGTCGTGGAAACTCGGCTTCGGCGGGTACTGGAACGAATACTCGAATATCGCTATCAATCCAAATGATCCAAACCAAATCATCTGTGGGTGGAACCCGCCCTTTGTGTACGTGAGCAACGACATGGGGCTCACATGGACCGAGGAAATCGTCGATCTCGCGCCGGCCCAAGCGCGCGGCGGCATTTTCGGGATGGACGTCGAGTGGAGCGCAATGGCGTGGGGCGATAACACGCCACTCTTCCCCGGCCTCGCGCGTAAGCGCGCTGACGCAAGCGACGTGTGGTTCCGGACGGAGTTCTAATGGCCGGCAGCATGCAGCCCATCGTCGCGACGGATAACGGCTTCATGTTCCGGCGCTTCGGCCCGAACGACTGGCGGCTCGTCAACGTCGCGGACGTGTTCGGCGACGGGAGCCACTACTTCGAGGACCTGATCTGCTACGGGATGTACAGCGGACCGAACGCGCCGCATTGGGTCTACGCTGAGTGGTATGGGCTCCCAGCGTGGAGCAACGACGGGGGTAAGACGTGGCACAACACCCCCGACGACGACCCAATGTACGGTTTCTCCACGCTTGAGCCCGAGCCCGGAAGTCAGGGCGGCGACTACCCGTTCCATTGGTCAGACTACATGATCGACGGCCTCGCGTCGGGCGTCGACAACGACGGCTATGTGTGGGGCTTCAGTAAGCTCGCGAGCGAGCGTAGCGACACGAGCAAGCCCGTCTACGCGCACAAGTCGATCGACCGGACAGGGCGCGGCCACACTGCGGTGTTCTCGCCCGCCCCGATCGACCAGGCGTGGGTCGCTGACGGTTACATATGGGACTTCACCGGCCCACCTTCGCTGACCTGCTCGTTCACCATCGGCATGAATGACGAGTTCGAGACGTGCATGACGGGGCTCTTCAATTCCCCGAACCCGACGCCGGGCATGCTGCGGCGCTTCAACATGGACGGGGGCGGGCGGGCAGAATGGCCAATTCATGTGCCCCACAGCTACGGACACACGGGCTGGGGGATCAACGGCTGGTATGGCTCAAGCAAGCTCGCGATCTGGAACGTCTTCAACGACACGCAGGGGCCGCCCTGGTTCCGCATCGAGCAGCCATGGGGCTATCAGACGCTTGGGACCGGGCGGGTGTTCGGGCCGTGCATCATCGACATGAGCAACCCGGATGCGCCCACATATCACTGGCTACCCGACGAACCGTTCGGGGCGAATCGCCTCATCCAGAACATGCAGCCGGTCGACAACGATGTCATTCTCGCCCTGACGTGGAATGGCGCGCTCGACGAAGAGACGAGCCCCCCTGCAGGCGAGATATGGCGCAGCGCTGACGGCGGGCTCACATGGGCGAAGGTCGCAGGGCCACATCCAGGCCTCGACAGTGCGGCGGTCATCGAATTTACGGGTTATGACAACGAGGTCTGCTCGATCGTCGTGAACCACGCGAACAAAGACGAGATATGGGTCGCCACCGCCGTCCCGTACGTGTGGCACTCGCTAGACCGCGGGCTGACGTGGACCTACGAGATCGTCGACACGTCCCCAACGCAGGGCTATAACGGCGAGGGGCCCTACGAGTGGACCGCAATCGCGATGGGCGCCGACCCGGTGATGATCGCGCCGGGCGTGGCGAAGTACGAGCGGCCGGGGACGGCGCGCGCGTGGTTCACCCGGACGAACTTCGCCGATGCCTGACTTCGAGCGCGGCGACCTGATCGTGGGCGGGAACCACGGCTACTACGCGCAGCACCGGCCCTATCGGCCGTATCCGACCGGGGTCCCGCTCGTCCAGCACGTCGAGGTCCTCGACGACACCGGGAACCGGCTGCGCGTGAACGGCGGGGTATTCAGCCCGGCCGGCGACCTCTACCTCGCCCTCGGCGACCCGGCCGGGCTGGCCGACCACGACCCGCACGACATCGCGTACGCCGCTGGCAACCCGCCGAAGCTCGCGGTGATCGTGGCCCGTGCCGATAACACGGCGGAGCTCCGCACCTACAGCCTGGACGGCGCGCTCCTGGCCGAGTGGCCAGTCGCGACCGACCCGGGTTGGACCCGCGACCGGTACCTGAAGCTCGATGTGAACTGCGCCGGCATCATCGCCTACTACACCGGCCGGGGCCGCACGATCTTCCGGTTCGACCTGAGCACCGGCACCCAGCTCGATCCGTTCGCGCAACTCGCCAGCGACAGCCCGTACGTCTATGCCGACTTCCAGCTCCTGCCGCCCCAGGACGGGGGCCTCGTCGTCGCCGAGACCGGCTCCGGTATGGGGCCGCGCAACGCCGTCGCCCTGGATCTTGACGGCACCAGCCTGTGGACGGACGAGATCAACCCGATCGACGGCCGCTACGAGGTGTACCGGCGCGCGCTCGGCGATGGCTCGGACATCCTCAGCTTCCCGGGGACGCTGGACCCCGGCGGGGCGAACGACGCGATCACGGCGCTGATCGTCTACGACTCCCCCGCCGCCCCGGAACCCCTCGCCATCCCGCTCCATACGGCCGAGCTTGGCACAGCCCTGTCGCGGCCCGGCGAATTGGAGTTGGGAACCGGTTCACACACCCGACAGGGGATATCGAGCCAGAGCTACTACCCTCCTGACGGTGGCCCGTCCATCGACAGCGCGTGGGCGAACGAGGTGGCGAGCCTCCTTCCTTACCCGGGCATGACCGTCCGCTGCGAGCTGGTCCTCAAGGACGTCGCCGATGCGGACCTGCCCGCCGAGCTGGCAAAGTACAAGACCGCCTTCGATCTCTACGCTGCGGCGCAGTGCAACGTCATCGCCTTGTTATCGGAGCAGCTCTACCAGGATCCGATCAATCCGGACACCACCGTTCTCGCAAGTCCTTTAGACAGTCTGGTGACCCCTTACCGAACCAACCCCTACATCCGCGGCTTTGCCACCCGCGCCCAAGCCGTCGCCAGCTATCTCTCGGCCAACACCGCCGTCACCGAGTACATCATCGGCAACGAGCCCAACAACCAGGACCCAGTAGCAGCGGATAGATTTGCCTCACTCATGACCCACTGCTGGAACGCCATGACCAGCGCCCCGCTCATCTACTGGGGCGGCATCTTCCTCCCACTCGAGGATCCACCAAGTCCCGCCCCGTATCCTGTTGTAGCCAGTTACCTTTCCGGCACCAGCGCGTCCATCTACGATTGGATCGATGCCAACGTGCCCATGTAGTACCGGGGGGACCTCTGGCCCTGGGACGGCATCAACCTGCATATCCATCACGCGCGAACGGCCGACTACACGCTGAAAGTCCGAAACATGGTGAACGAACTCATCCGGGGCGAGTGGAACGACCCCGCAAAGCTGATCATCGGCGAGTGGGGTATCACCCTCGAGGATGCGTGTCCGCCCCCATCCGGTGAGTTGGCGATGAGCCGGCTGTTCGACTCCATTCTGGCCTATCTCGAGCCGGATATCATGATTTACTTCTCGCACCATTACGTGAATGAGATAGACGAGCAGCACCCGGAGCTGAGCACCGGCCAGTGGGGTCTGCGCTGCTACAACCAGGATCCCGGCGAGTTCCGCCTCTGCACGAACCCGGTCCCGCCTTGCACGTGGTGCCCGAATCCGGATTACCAGGCGGGCGCGGGCAGAACGCTTCTCTACCACGCGTTCACCTCGGTGCTGGCTCGGTAGGGCTCGGCCCCGGGCGCGTGGACGCCCAAGCAAGGCGCGGGGCCGTTTGGAGGGACGACGATGTTGCCAATCCTGCTGACCCAACTGCTCCCGATCCTTTTTCTGCTCGGCGGCATGGTGGTTGCAGCGCCTGGCGCCGACCCGAATGCCCCCGTGCCCCTGGCGCAAGCCGCGGACTCGAGCTCCGGCGCACAACCCGCTGCGGATTGGCAGCCCGTCCTCCCGGGCGTGCGCACGTTCGCGCTCGCGGCCGATCCGAGCGACCCCACCCGCCTCTACGCCGCGGGCAACCCCGGCCCCGGCAACCTCGCGAACGTCTACGCGAGCCAGGACGGCGGCGACACCTGGACGATCGTCACTGACCCCCCCGGCTACATCATCATTGATGGCCTTTGGATACCGATCTCCGCCTTCGTCAGCCTCGCCGTCGGCAGCGACGGAACCCTGTACCTCGCTGACGACGAGCGCGGCATCCGGAAGAGCTCCGATGGCGGCGCCAGCTGGCAGGCGGTGTACGAGGCGGGCGGAATTGGCGGGATTACCGCCGACGCGGACGATCCTGCGAATGTCTACGCGGTGCGCCGGGGCGTGGGTGGGGGCTCAGCCTTCCTGGTGAGTTCTGACCGAGGGGCAACCTGGACATCATGGCCGGTTTCGATCCGGTTTTACGCGCAGGAGATCGCCCTCGGCTGGGAGGCCGGGGTTCTGTACCTCGGAGGCGGCGACGGTATCGTCCGGACGACGGACTTCGGCGAGACCTGGACCTCGCTGAAGGTACCCCCAAGCGTCCTCCAGCTCGCGACGAACCCCGCCCGGCCGGGTCAGCTGTTCGCCGTTGTCAGTGCGACCGTCGTCGGCGCGAATGGCCTCGCGAATGGCCTGTGGATCTCGGACGACGCCGGGGAGACGTGGACGGTGCGGACGGAACCGCGCTTTATTCATCGGTTCGCCCTCGATCCGCGGGACTCCTCCGGCGCGACCTTCGCCTTCTCGGCCGGAAATCGCGGCGTAGAGGCCCCCGTGCCGGAGAATATTTACTGGACGACCGACCGGGGCGCGAGCTGGCGGCCGCTCGGCGCGCTGCCAACCCGCCCCGGGGCCGTCGTCCCAAACGAGATGGTGATCGCGGGCGATCGGCTGTTCGCCGCCACCAACTCGGGACTGTGGGCGACCCCGCTGCCCGCCCTCCCCTGAGGTTCGCCGATTAGTGGTGGGCGCGGGCAGAACGGCGCTCTACCACGCGTTCACCTCCGTGTTGGCCCGGTAGGGCGAGGCCACCGGCGCATGGATGTTCAAGCAGGGCGCGGGGCCGCTTGAAAGGATGATGGTGGTGGCAGCCGTGCTGACCTACCTGCTCGCGATCCTTCTCCTGCTCGGCGGCATGCTGGCTGCGACCCCGGGGGCTGTCCCCAATGCGGCGGTCGTCTCAGCGCAGGCGAGCGAACCCAGCCCCGGCGCGCAACCCGCCGCGGATTGGCAGCGGATCCTCCCGGGCGGGCGCATGGTCGCGCTGGTCGCCAATCCAACCGACCCCACCCGCCTCTACGCGGCCGGTTTCGAGACCGGCCGCGGCACCCAGCCTAACATCTACGCGAGCCAGGACGGCGGGAGCACCTGGGTCCGCGTCGGCCGGCCGGACCGCGTCTCCTTCGTCAGCCTCGCTGTCGGCCGCGACGGAACGGTGTACCTCGCAGCCAGCCACGGTGGGATCCACAAGAGCCTCGATGGCGGCATCACCTGGCGCGCGGTGTACGAGGCAGGGGGCATCGGCGGCATTGCTGCTGACCCGGCCGATCCGGCGAATGTCTACGCAATCCGCGGCGGTGGACGCGTCGCCTACCTGCTCGCAAGTCATGACCACGGGGAAACCTGGACATCGTCCGCCGTGCCGATCCCGTGCGATGCCGGGGAGATCGCCGTCGATTGGGACGCCGGCGTCCTGTACCTCGGGGGCGGCTGCGGGCTGCTCCGGACCACCGACTTCGGCGAGAGTTGGAGCGAACTGGCCATCCCCTCGACGGTGGCGCAGCTCGCCACCAACCCGGCGCGGCCGGGGCAGGTCTTTGCCGTCGTCACGTCGGAAGGACTGTGGATCTCGGATGACGCCGGCGAGAGCTGGACCGTCGCATCTGAGCCGCGCTTTATCCATCGGTTGGCCCTCGATCCGCGGGACCCCTCCGGCGCGACCTTCGCCTTCGCGGCCGGAAATCATGGGGTGGAAGCCCCCGTGCCGGAGAATATCTTCTGGACGACCGACCGGGGCGCGAGTTGGCGGCCGCTCGGCGCGCCGCCGACCCGGTCCGGGGATTCGGCCGTCCCAAAGGCGATGCGGATCGCCGGCGACTCGCTGTTCGTGCTCACGAACTCCGGATTGTGGGCGACCTCCCTGCCTCCGGCCCCTTGAGATCCTGGACCCCAGTGCCCCGGCTGTTCGACTCCATCCTGGCCTATCTCGACCCGGATCTGATGATCTACTTCGCGCACCATTACGTCGATGAGCGAGAACACGGCACCGGTCAATGGGGCCTGCGCTGCTACAACCAGGATCCCGGTGAGTTCCGCCTTTGCAACAACCCGGCGCTTCCATGTACGTGGTGTCCAGAGGATTCCTATTACTGGGCAGATGCGGGCAGAACCATTCTCTATCAAGCGTTCGCCACGGTGCTGGCCCGGTAGGGCGCAGCCCCGAGCGCACAGGCCCCGGTGCGCGGACGCCCAAGCGCGGCGCGGGGCCGCTTGAAGGGATGATGGTGGTGGCAGCCGTGCGGACCTACCTGCTCGCGGTGCTTTTCCTGCTCGGCGGCATGCTGGCTGCGACGCCGGGGGCTCTCTCCAGTGCCGCGGCAGTCTCGGCGCAGGCGGCCGAACCGAGCCCCGGCGCGCAACCCGCTGCGGATTGGCAGCGGGTTCTCCCGGGCGTGCGCCCGTTCGCGCTCGCGGTCCATCCGACCGATCCCACCCGCCTCTACGTCGCGGGGTTCCCCGGCCCCGGCGACCTCGCGAACGTCTACGCAAGCCAGGACGGCGGCGACACCTGGACGATCGTCACTGACCCCCCCGTCTACACCATCATTGCTGGCCAGTGGATCCCGATCTCATCCTTCGTCACCCTGGCCGTCGGCCTCGATGGCACTCTGTACCTCGCAGATCGCGAGCGCGGCATCCGGAAGAGCCCCGACTGCGGGGCCACCTGGCAGGCGGTGTACGAGACGGGGGGCATCGGCGGATTTGCCGTCGACCCGGCCGATCCCGCCAGGGTCTATGCGGTCCAGGGCGGTGCCGAGGTACTGTACCTCGGCGGTGGCTGCGGGCTGCTCCGGACCACCGACTTCGGCGCGACCTGGACTCAGCTAGACGTACCCTCAACCGTCCTTCGACTCGCAACGAACCCCGGCCGCCCGGGGCAGCTCTTCGCCGTCGTCACTTCGAGCGCCATCACCGAGAGCGGGCTCTGGCTCTCGGACGACTTCGGCGAGAGCTGGACGGTCAGATCTGCCCCGCCGTACATCTATCAGTTCGCGCTCGACCCGCGGGATCGCACGGGTGCATCGTTCGCCATCGCGGCCGAATCTTGGGGCGTGGAGGCGCCAGGCGGCATCTACCGGACGACCGACGGCGGGGCGAGCTCGCGGCCGCTCGGCCTGCCGCCCACCCGGCCCGGCGGTCGGCCGCGCGCCGTCGTCCGACAGACGATGCTGATCGTCGGGGGCTGGCTCTTCGCGGGCACAAACTCGGGATTGTGGGCGACCTCCCTGCCTCCGGCCCCTTGAGATCCTCGACCCCAGCCCGGCCGGGCAATGGCTGGCCCTGACCATCGCCGACACCTGCCCAGGCGCGAGCGCAGTGCTCGCCACCCCACTCTTACCGGCGGATCTGGGGCTCCGCGCGCTTACAGCCCGGTACGGGATCAGGGCGGGACGCAAGCTCCGCTGGATCGGAAACCGCGATTCCACCAGCCGCGCTGGGGCGCTCGGGCTGAGGACTGCTCGCGACGCGTCGTGGGGCGGCGGCGCGCCGGGCGCCAGCCACCGCTTAGTCCGCGGATTCCATCTGCGGGGTGTGGGTCTGCACCGTTGGCGGGTCGGGGACGACGCGCCAGAACTTGGGCAGGTACTCGTCCCACTGGTCGAGGATACGCCGGGCCCAGACGCTATGCGTCGCGGCGACGTGCTCCTTGACGAGCTCGCAGAGGAGCGTTTCGTCGGCCTGATCGGTGACTCGAATGATCTCGACCAGCTCCGGGTTGACCTTGCTCGGGAAATCGCCGCTCTCGTCCAGGACGAATGCGGTGCCGGCGGACATGCCCGCCGCGAAGTTGCGCCCGACCGGGCCGAGGGCGACGACGATACCGCCCGTCATGTATTCGCAGCAGTGGTCCCCGGCCCCCTCGATGACGGCCGTCGCCCCGCTGTTGCGGACGGCGAAGCGCTCGCCCGCGCGACCCGCGGCAAAGAGCTTGCCACCCGTCGCGCCGTACAGCACCGTGTTGCCCATGATGATGTTCTCGTGCGCGGTGTACGTCGCGGCCTGGGGGGGGACGAGAACGATCTCACCGCCGCACAGGCCCTTCCCGACGTAGTCGTTCGCTTCGCCCTCGAGCACCAGCCGAACGCCCTTCGTGAGGAAGGCACCAAAGCTCTGGCCCGCACTGCCTTCGAAGCGCAGGTCAGCCGTGCCGGCTGGCAGACCCTCGCCGCCGTGCTTCTTCGAGATCTGGTACGAGAGCCGGGCACCGATCGACCGGTTGGTGTTGTTGATCGGGTAGCTCACCGAAACAGGCTGTCGGTCGCGCCAGGCAGCCTCGGTATCCGCGACGATTCGCTCCGGGAACGGATCCTTCGTCGGTGGGTCGTTGCGGTCTTGCTGCTGCGTGTAGGGTCGCCCAAACGTATCGTCCGGTAGCGTCAGCAGCGCCGAGAGATCAAGCTTGGTCTCGCGCGCGCGCGGCAGATCGTCGACCTGCTCGAGCATGTCGACGCGGCCGACGATATCGCCGAGGCTCCGCACGCCGAGGCTGGCCAGAATCTCCCGCACCTCGGTGGCGAGGAACGTGAAGTAGTTCACGACCATCTCGGGCGTCCCCTCGAACTTGTCGCGGAGGTCCTGCCGCTGCGTGGCCACCCCCGTCGGACAGGTATTGAGGTGACACTGGCGCGCCATATCGCAGCCGAGCGCCACAACCGCCGACGTGCCAAAGCCAAGCTCCTCGGCCCCGAGCATGGTGGCGATCACAACGTCGCGCCCGTTCTTCAGGCCGCCATCGGTGCGAAGGCGAACTCGGCCGCGCAGGTCGTTCATGACCAGCACTTGCTGGGTCTCCGCAAGCCCAAGCTCCCACGGACAGCCCGCGTTCTTGATCGACGAGAGGGGTGACGCGCCCGTTCCACCCGAATCGCCGGATACGAGGATGTAGTCCGCGTACGCTTTGGCCACGCCAGCCGCGATCGTTCCAACGCCAGCCTCAGACACCAGCTTCACACCAACGTACGCCTGCGGGTTGGCCTGCTTCAGGTCGTAGATGAGCTGCGCAAGGTCCTCGATGCTGTAGATGTCGTGGTGCGGCGGCGGCGAGATCAGCGGGATGCCCGGAATCGCATGCCGCAGCTTTGAGATGTACGGGTTGACCTTGTGCTTCGGGAGCTGGCCGCCCTCGCCGGGCTTCGAGCCCTGCGCAATCTTGATCTCGATCTCGGTGGCTTTCGAGAGATACCAGGACGTTACGCCGAAGCGCGCCGAGGCCACCTGCTTGATCTTGTTATGGCGCTGGAAGCCGTTATGGGTGCCTTCGTACCACTCCGGATCCTCGCCACCTTCGCCACTGTTGCTCTTCGCCCCGAGCATATTCATTGCGAGCGCCAGCGTCTGGATTGCTTCAGGCGAAAGCGCGCCGAGGGACATCGCGGTCGAATAGAACCGGCGATAGATGTTCTCGATCGGTTCGACCTGGTCGAGCGGAATCGCCGGCCGCGGCCTGAAGCCGATGAGGTCGCGCAGTGCACCCGCGTCGCGCTTGCGGCTCAACGCAACGTACTCCTGGTACGCGCCGTAGTCGCCATCCCTGACGGCCTTGTGCATCGCCTTGACGACGAACGGGTTGAAGCCGTGGTACTCGCCAGAGCCACGGAAGCGCACGAAACCGACGTCCGGGAGGCCGCTCTTCACGGTCTGGCGCGTGGTTTCGCCGTAGGCAAATTCATGGTTGCGAATCGCGACCTGCGCCAGGTCCGCGAGGCCGACACCGCGGATGCGGCTCGGCGTGCCGGGGAAGTAGCGATCGATCACTTCGTCGTCGATGCCGATCGCTTCGAAGATCTGCGCGCCCCGGTAGCCGGAGAGCGCCGAGATCCCCATCTTGGACATGATCTTCAGCAGCCCCGCCTCGACGGAAGCCCGGAAGTTATCCACGGCCTTTTCGGCGTCGAGGTCCTCGGTACCGCGGCCGCCCGCGAACGTGCGCACCGTCTGGAGCGCCAGATACGGGTGGACCGCACTCGCGCCGTAACCGATCAAACAGGCGAAGTGGTGGATGTCCCAGGCATCACCCGTCTCAACGACGAGGTCGCCCCGCATCCGAAGCCCGGTGCGGATCAGGTGCTGATGCACGGAGCTCGTGGCGAGCAGCATCGGGATTGGTGCCATCTCCTCGTCCGTGCCGCGGTCTGAGAGCACGAGCAGGGACGCCCCCGCGCGGAGTGCCGCCGCCGCCTCGTCGCAAAGGCCGGTAAGCGCAGCTTCCATCGCCTCGGGCCCACCTCTGACGGAGAAGAGACAACTCAACACGTGGGAGCGGAGGTGGTCGTCGATCGAATGCTTGATGCGGTCGATCTCGCCATCGAGCAGAACCGGGCTCGGGAACTCGATGAGCTCTGCGTGCTCTTCGGTCGCCTCCAGCAGGCTCCGGCGGCGGCCCGCGTAGGTGTTGAGGCTCATGATGAGCTCTTCGCGAAGCGGATCGATGGGGGGATTCGTCACCTGGGCGAAGCGCTGCTTGAAGAACGCGTAGAACGGTCGGTCATGCGCCGAGAGGACCGTGAGCGGCGTGTCGTCGCCCATGGACCAGACGGCGTCGTGGCCCTCCGTGCCCATCGGTTGCATGATGTGAGTCAGGTCTTCGTTCGTGTAGCCAAACGTTCGCTGGAGCTGCAGCAGCTCTGTCTGGAGCTGCGCCGGCTCGCTTGACGGCGGGGCATGCCCGACGTTCGGCAAGCGCGTCAGGCTGCGTCGCAGCCAGTACCCGTACGGGTTCTGCGCCGCCATGCGCTGCTTGATGTCGCGGTTGCGATACATGCGTTGGCGGCGGGTATCGACGACCAGCATCTCCCCCGGACCCAGCCGGCCCTTTTCGACCACATGGGCTGGATCGAGCGGCAAGACCCCGACCTCGGACGCGCTCACGACCAAGCCATCGTCCATCACGACGTATCGCGACGGCCGCAGGCCATTGCGGTCAAGACAGGCGCCCGCCACAATGCCGTCGGTGAACGCGAGCGCAGCGGGGCCGTCCCACGGCTCCATCAAGAGGGCGTGGTACTCGTAGAACGCGCGCAGATCCGGATCCATGTCCGGCATCTTCTCCCACGCCTCAGGGACAAGCATCATCATGGCGTGAGCTGGGCTGCGCCCGGACCCTGCAAGCAGCTCGAGCGCGTTATCGAGGGACGCAGAGTCGCTTCCCTGCTCGTCAATAATAGGCTTCAGGGTTTCGACGTCCTCACCCCAGACGTCCGACTGAAGCTCGGCCTCTCGGGCGCGCATCCAGTTCCGATTACCCCAGAGCGTGTTGATCTCGCCGTTGTGCGCCAGCATGCGGAAGGGCTGAGCCAGGAACCAGTCAGGAAGCGTGTTCGTGCTGTAGCGCTGGTGGAAGACGACCAGTGCCGCCTCGAAGTCCGGGTCGTGCAGGTCGAGGTAGAACTCGCCCATCTGGGGAGCCACGAAGAGGCCCTTGTACACGACGGTCCGGCAGGAAAGCGACGGGATGTAAAGGTCGCCGACCCCTTCGCCACTCGCCTCTTGCTCGATGGCTTTGCGGATCAGGTAGAGGCGGCGCTCGCCGTCCTCTTCGCTCAGCTCGGCTGGAATGGCGACGAGGAGCTGCTGGATGTTCGGCATCGACACGAGCGCCTTCTCGCCGAGTGCACTGGGATTGACCGGCACCTCGCGCCAACCAAGGACCCGAACACCGTACCGCTCGGCCGTCCCCTCACAGATCCGGACCGCCAGGTCGCGCCTGCCGACATCCCGGGGAAGAAATATCATGCCGACGCCCAGGCGGGCGCCTTCCGGAAGCTCGTAGTTGAGCCGGCCAAGCTCGCGCGCGAAAAGGCGTTCAGGGAGCTGGAGCAACAGGCCGGCGCCATCGCCGGACTTCCCGTCCGCGGACACGGCGCCGCGATGGGTGACGTTGGTCACGGCGAGCATCGCTTGCTCGACGAGCTCATGAGTTCGCGTGCCGTGGATGTTCGCGACGAAACCAACCCCGCAGGCGTCATGCTCCATGCGCGGGTCATAGAGCGGCGGGAACGTGCGCTGGCGCCCAGGGCTGCTAACCACGAATACGCTCCTCCGGGTATTGATCTCTCGAGCGCGTACGCCCCGTGGCACCTCGCCTGTCGCCAGGAATGACAAAACCTCGACTCTGCCCGAGAAAACGGCGAATCGAGGAAATCACCTGGGTACTGGCTGGACGACTTTGGGAACCGGGGAGAGCGGGACCCCGCCGATGTCTCTGCGCAGCGGCCCGGTCTCCACACAGATGCTGGTGCTTAGCCAGCGAGGCGCCGGTCCGTGTGGCGGAGGCGTATGGGAGTCGAACCCACCCGTGACACCCTACAGTGCCACGCAACGGTTTTGAAGACCGCGAGACCCACCGGGACCCGTCCGCCCCCATTTGCACGCTGCCGTGTCGTGGAGCGCATTATACACAAACGCTGTTGACGGTTCTTCGTAGATTGACGCGTAGATTGATATGTATCCGGAGGCCAAACGTGTACGTTGCCGTCTGCCGGCTGGAACTCGAAATCCCCGCGGCCGCATCGTTAAAGGACAAACGCCGCGTCCTGCAATCGGTGATTTCTCGCGTCCGCAACAAGTTCCGCGTTGCCCTGGCCGAGGTCGATGCCCAGGAGCAGTGGGGCCACGCGGTGCTTGGCATCAGCACGGTTTCAAACAATGGCGGCCACGCGCGCCAGGTGCTGGGCGAGGTGGTGCGCTTCATCGAAGGTCTGCGCATGGATGCAGACGTCGGAGCCGTCGACTTCGAGATTCTGGAGGCCTTGTAGGAATCGCTGCGGCCGGCTGCGCGCGCGCCGTACAATTCTCTACCCAGCCTGACGGCCAACCATCTCCGCGCCCGCTGCCTGGCCAGATCGATTGCCACTGATTCGCTTGTCAATTTGCCACTTAGAGGAAACATCGTGACCGGACTCGTCCTCCCCTTCGATCCCATCATCGCTCAGATCGGCCCGTTCGTGCTCCGCTGGTACGGACTCATGATCGGGCTGGGCGTCATTGCAGGCGTCTGGGTTGGCGTCAAGGAAGCCGCGCGCCGCGGCATCTCACTCGACGAGGCGACGAACCTCGCCACGTGGGCCGTGCCCGCCGGCTTCGTTGGCGCTCGCCTGTTCCACGTCGTCGACGTCCTTCCGTATTACCTCGCCAACCCGGTGAAGATTCTCGCCATCAACGAGGGCGGCATGGCGATCTACGGCGGCCTCGTGTTCGCCGTGCTTGCCGGCGTGGCGTATGCGAAACGGCACGATCTGCCCGTCGGAAAGCTTGCGGATGCCGCGGCCCCTGGAATGATCGTCGGGCAAGCGATCGGCCGGTTCGGCTGCCTCTTCAACGGCGATCATCAGGGAACCCCAGCCACGCTGCCCTGGGCGACCTGGTACACGAATCCGAACACGGTTGTGCCGGACTTCGGCGTGCCCCGCCACCCGACCCAGGTGTATGAGCTGCTGTACGACGTGATCGTGTTCAGCATCGTCTGGTTCTTGCGCAAGCGCATCAGCGTGGACGGCGTCCTGTTCTGGGTCTATGCCAGCCTATATTCATTTGGGCGGTTCTGGATCACGTTCCTGCGGTTGGATGCCGAGTTCCTCTTCGGGCTCAAGGAGGCACAGATCGTGAGCCTGTTGGTTTTCATGCTTGGCCTGCCACTGATCTTCTACCTGCTGGGCAAATACCAGCGGACCGGAATTCCGGCCGGCCCCGAAGCCGCCCATCCATAGTGCCCGACTAGGTCGCGACATCAGGTGGTAGAAACTAGCGCCCCGTCGCTCAACATCGTAACGGCGATCCGTACCGCGGCGGCCATCATCGTCGCGGTGGCGATCCCGGTGCTCCTGGTAACGAGCGCTGTGCGGTGGACGTCACTGGACACGGGGTTCTATCTCCAGGAGTTCGCGAAGTACCGGATTGGCTTCAACATGGGGCTTTCCGATGAGCAGCTTCATGCCATTGCCGATGCCTTCGCGGCTTACTTCCAGGCGCCGCCGGGTGAGGTGAACATCGTCGTGGACCTTCCATCGGGTCGCCAGGCGCTGCTGAATGCCAAAGAGATCCACCATATGGTTGACGTGCAAGTCCTGCTCCACCTGGTCTTCCGACTCTGGGTGGGCTCGCTTATCATCATCGGGATCGCCATCGCTGCGACGGTGATTCCTCAGCCGCAAACCGCCGCGCCGTGGGCGCTCACCGCCGCGGCGAGCGGCGGACTGCTGACGGTCGTGCTCATCGCCGGCATCGGCGTTGCCGCCGCGCTCGACTTCAACTCGCTGTTCATTCGCTTTCACTTGCTGAGCTTCACGAACGACCTATGGCTGCTCGATCCGCGCACGGATCGTCTGATCCAGCTCTTCCCAACTGGCTTCTTCTTCGACTCGGCGATGCGCATTGCCCTGACGTCGCTTCTGTCCGGCGCGCTCATGGCCGGGACCGCGCTCGCATGGCTTCGATTCCGCTGAGTCCGCGCTAGACCGGAAAAACGACGCCGACCGATTGCTCGAGCCACGCCCGAAGAGCGGCGAGCCCCAGGAGCTCGACCGTCGCGAGCACAAAACCCACGGTGGCGAGGCCGGCGAGATCTGTCCAATGCTCTGCCCGCGCCAGGCCGACCCAGGCTCCCACCACCAAACAGGTACTGACCAGCCAGAAGCCGGCAAAGACGCCGATGAGCGCGAGCATGCCGAGCACAGTCGGACCACCGACCCCGGCCCAGAAAACCAGACCGACAACCGCCAGCACCAGGAGCGTCCGGAAGAGCTCGAGGCCCGACGCGAAGAGCGGACGCAGCTCCCGGTGCTGCCAGAAAGAAGAGCTCACGACGGGTGCGATCGCGCTCGCGACGCCCAGACCGCACAGCAGCCCCGTGGCGAGGCGAAGTCCGGCCTGAGGCTCGTACAGGGCGGACTCACCTCGCCCGTACATCCACGCATTCAACCCGTCGGCCACCATGAGCCCAACCCCAAGCATAAGCAGGGCACCGATCCCGCCAGAGGGGAGGCGCACCCGACGGGCGCCACCGCCTAACCACGCTGCGGCGACGGTGACCGTAAACCCGACGTAGATGCCGAGCATGCGGGTTTCGATCGGGAGGGGCCGACCTTCAACGACCAGTGAGTGGCCGATGCGCTGGGCGCCAAGCCCGCTCAGCACGAACCGGAGCTTGTCGTCCAAGGTGCCTGGAGCAAGGATGAGCATCGCGATGCCGACCAGCGGCGCGGCGCACGTGAGGAGCACGGGCCCGGTCAGGCGCGGATGGACGCTCACCTTCGCGAACCTCAATAATGCCGTCGCTGGAGTGCGGCGACGATGCTACCACAACCGAAAGCGCTGCTCATGGACCTGGACGGCGTCGTGTGCCGTGGCATGACGCCGCTGCCGGGCGCGTGCGAGGCGATCCCCACGCTCCGCCGGCTGGGCATCCGCTTCGCCTTCGTCAGCAACAACGCGACGCTGACCCCCGAGCAGAACGCCGACAACCTCCGGGCGATGGGCGTGCCGGCCGCTCCTGAGGACTTCGTCACCAGTCCGCTCGCGGTTGCCAGCTATCTGCGGTCGGTTGCGCCCGCCAATGCCTCCGTTTGCGTCATCGGGGAGGAGGGCTTGATCCGGGCGCTGGAAGCCGCCGGCTTCCGCGTGGACGATGCGGATCCGGCGTACGTCGTCGTCGGACTCGACCGGCAGCTCACGTATCAGCGGCTGGTCGCGGCCTGCCGGGGCGTCCAACGCGGGGCTCCACTGGTCGTCGCAAACCTCGATCGTGCGCTGCCGGTGGACGACGGGCTCTGGCCGGGCTGCGGCGCGATCGTGGCCGCCATCACGACGGCAACAGGCGCTACGCCGATTGTGGTCGGAAAGCCCGAGCCGTTGCTGCTGCAGGTTGCTCTGAATCGACTCGGCGTCGCCCCGGAAAGCGCGGCGATCGTGGGCGATCAAATTGCGTCGGACATCCGCGCGGGCAAGGCGGCCGGTATCTTCACGATCCTGGTTGAGGGCGACCTCGCGACGCCCGTGGACGGCATCCAACCAGACATGAGGGTGCGCGACCTCGCGCATCTGCTGGCCCTGCTGGAGGAGGGGGCCGATGACCCAACGCGAGCGTAGGCGCCTCGCCCTCATTCTGGCCATGTCCGCCACGATCGCGGTGCTTCTCTCCTTCGGCGTGGCGACTGGATCCCTTGGCACGCTCCAGGGCGCGACGCAGGACCTCTTCTTTCAGACCTGGGCCGGTGCCGGGGTAAAAAACGCCGCTGCAAACGCGGTGATTGTCGCGATCGACGATCACTCTTTGAAGGAGCTGCAGCAGCGCCAGAGCGAGTGGCCGCGTATCTATTACGCGCGCGTCGTCGATCGCCTACGCGAGGCCCATGCGCGCGGCATTGTGCTCGACGTTGGATTCACCGAGCCACATCCGGATGACGCTGCAGTCGCAGCGGCATTGCAGCGGTTCCTGGACGTCAGTCTGGAGGAGCGACGTCAGGCAGGAGTCTCTCTCAATCCGCCCACAGTCATCTCACCTGTTGCCGGGATTCCTGATGCGGCGCGCCGCCTTATTCCGGGCGCTCCACCCTCGTACCTCGAGCTTCTGCGACCCCAGCCGGTCTTTCAGGGTGTGAGCACCTTGTACGGCCACGTGAACCAGATCCCCGACTCAGACGGCTCGATACGAAGCGTTCCGTTAATGATCCGCGTAGCCGAGACCGACACGCCCTCGCTTGGTCTGGCCGCTGCCGCCGCTTACACCAACACCATCCAGGCCCCAGTGACGGTCGATCCGGCGCATGGTGGGCTCATCGCAGCCCGCCGATTCATCCCGACAAGCACCGCGGGCGAAATGCTGATCAGCTTCGCCGGACCTCCGTCCATCGCCGGGCTCGCCGATCGGCAAACCTTTCGCACCGTCTCGTTTTTCGATGTCATGGAAGGCAGCGTGCCACCAGATACGTTTCGCGACAAGATGGTGTTCGTCGGTGTTTCAGGTGCGACCGGTGTTACCGACGACTTCCAGGTTCCGACGTCCCGCGGGCGCGGCAAGATGGCAGGGGTTGAGATCCACGCGAACGCATTCTCGACCATCCTGGCTGCACGATTCTTCGCTCCCCAACAGGCGCCCGTGACGATCGCCATTATCGCCTTCATCTGCATCGTGACCGGAATGATTACTGCGCGCTATTCGATCGTCTGGAGCGCGGCGGGCGCGTTCGTCCTGCTTGCAATCTATTTCTTCGGGTCGCTCAGTTACGCGACGCTTGCCTACGATGAGTACGGTGTGAGCTTGCCGAATCTCGTGTATCCACCCCTCGCACTGGTTCTTACATTCGTGACGACCGCGGTGACGCGGGTCATCTTCGAGCAGGCTGAGGCCCGGTCGACCCGTGGCGCGTTGGGCAAGTACCTGTCGCCCGCGATCCTCAAGGCCGTCATGGCCAATCCCGACCAGTTGAAGCTCGGCGGCGAGAAGCGCGTCATGACCGTGCTGTTCACCGACATTCGTGGATTTACGTCGTTCGCGGAGACCCTCGACCCGGACCGGCTCGTTCCCCTGCTGAATGAGTACCTCGGCGTGATGACCAGCGTCGTCCATCGCTGGGAAGGCGTGCTCGACAAGTACATGGGAGACGCCATCATGGCCTGGTGGGGCGCCCCCACGGACCAGCCAGATCACGCCTATCGCGCCTGCATGGCGGCGCTGGAGATGCGGGCGCAGCTCAAACTGCTCCATACCCGGTGGGAAGAAGCTGACATTCCCAAGCTGGAGATGGGTGTCGGAATCAACACGGGTCCGATGGTGTACGGCAACACCGGCTCGACCGAGCGGTTTGACTTCACCGTGCTGGGTGACGCGGTAAACCTCGCGTCCCGCTTGGAAGGAGCGAACAAGGAATACGGCTCTAACGTCATCGTCAGCGATGACACCCTAGACGCCGCGACGCAGGGCAGCTTCGTCGTTCGCTTTCTCGACATGATCGAGGTTCAAGGCAAGTCTCAACCCGCCGAAATTTACGAGCTGCTCGGTACCACCCAGTCGGTTGACGCCTCGGTTCGCGAGGGGGTCCATGCCTGGGAATCGGCGATGTCGCTGTATCGCGCGCACGATTTTGCGCTTGCGGAGCAGGCTTTTCGCCGCATCCTGGCGGCGAATCCCAACGACGGCCCCGCAGCCGTTTACGTCGAACGCTGCGCAGCGCTCCGGCAGAACCCACCGGCACCGGACTGGGATGGCGTCTTTGTCATGACTCATAAGTAAGCGAACAAGGGCCGCGAGATTGCCCCTCTCCCCGCTGTGGCGGGGAGAGGGTGGGGGTCAGGGGAACCCACAACTCAGGTCAAGTTGATGCTTTGGGTGAAACTGCCCCCTCACCCTGCCCTCTCCCCCGGTGGGGGAGAGGGGGTATCCCGCGTCAGCGAATCGCGCCAGACTGCGCAGCACCCGGCACTCCCGGAACGGACGCCCCTGGCGCGGCGATCGTCGGAATCGCGGTAAAAGCCGGGAGCAGCGTGATCGTGGGCCGGGGTGGGGCCGCGGCCGGTGTATTGGTCGGCGCCACGGCGAGGATGGTGGCCGTCGGTGATGGGCGCGGTGTCGAGACATTGCGTGTTACCGCCGGCAGCGGGGTTGGCGTCCACGTGCTCGTCGCGGTTGCCAGTGGGGTATTCGTCGCGGTTGGCGTCGGCAACGTCCAGATGTTGATGGGGGCGTCGCGGGCCGCGGCCTCCGCGTCGCGCAGAATGCTCGCATAGCGTGCATTCCGACCGACACCGCCCAACTTGGCCAGGCCTTCGCGCAGGAGCATCGCGTTCACCATTTCTCCATCGATATAGACATAACGCAGCATGAAGCCCGCGGCATCGACGTCAACGGCGTCCTCCTCCAGCTCCACCTGGTGCGCCTCGACGAGCTCGAGGTTCCGCTCCGCGGCTTCCCGACCGAATGGCTCGACCGGGCGGCGAAACATTCCCGCCCCAGGTGTGTCAACGCCGATGTAGCGGACCGTAAACCCGCTGTCGATCAGAATGGTATTGCCATCCAGAACCCGGCGGACATTCGCCAGAGTGCGACCCGGGTTGGGCGTGCGGGTCGGCGTCACCGTGGGGGTGACAGGCGTCGGGACTTGGGTAGGGGTTAGCGTAGGAGGCAACGCCGACTGGCGGCGCCGCTGGGCGTCCAGGAGGATCTGGCGCGTCGTGAGCTCGCCGCTGCCGAAGCAGCCAGCCGTAGCCAGTACCGCGAGGGCGAAGACAACGACCCCTCCGAAGCGGGCGAGCAACCGGATCACGGAAGCGGCCCCGTCACCCGGGGGTTTGGAGGCTCGCAAACAGTGAAACGAAGGCGAGCGAGTTGTTAAGCATGTGCGCCACGATGGAGGCGATGATCGTCCCCGTGCGACGGTAGACGTACGCCAGCACGATGCCCATCGCGAAGATAACCGGAAGAAGCGTCGGCAGGCCGTGCAGCGCACTGAAGATCAGCGCCGAGGCGATGTAAGCCGTGGCCACACGCTTCTGCGACAGATAGGCATTGAACACATAGCCCCGAAAAAAGAGCTCCTCCACTATCGGGGCAACCACGGCGCCGGCAAACGCAACCCCGAGGTAGACGGTGATCGGCATTCCGCGCAGCCAGGTCAACGCGTCAAGCTGCGGCTGGGGCAACCCGAGCGCGCGCAGCACGTTCTCGTATAGCGCACCCACGACGAGCGTAGCCCCGGCGCCAGCAAGCCCCCAGGTGAGACCGCGCGGGACATCTTCTGAGCGCAGACCCAGCGTCTCGACCGTCACCAGGCCGGTCCGGACCCCCTGGGCATAGACGACCAGCAGCATTCCGCCGTACAGCGCGATGCTGAAAACGGCCATTACGACAATCGTGCCCGTGCCAACGTCTGGCCCGCGGACGAGTAGGCTGATGAACGGCAGACAGACGAGGAGCGCAAACGCGACGGGGGCGATGGCGCTCATGATGATGGAGCGATGGGACCCGTGGGGCAACGGCTGGCCGGACGATGTTCCCCACCCAAGCATCAGACCGCTCATGCCAGCTAGTGCGACCACGCCGCCGAAGACGACGGTGATAACGACTGCGATCCCCGGCACGGGGAGCGCAGCGCCAAGGGCGGGTGCGACATAGATGACCGCCAGCGCCAGAGCTCCGCCGAAGAAGAGCAGGGTCCCGGCCGCGAGCAGGAGCAGGGCCAAAGGAAACCGCCGGCGCGGCGCGATCGCAGGTGCTGCGTAATCCGTGGGAGCTTGCATCGGGCTATTGTCTCACAAGTCGCCGGACCGCCGCCCTCAGGTAGCGCTCGGCGCAAGGGGCGGAGGTCCCATCGGGTTCACCCGCCGCGCCACACGCGAAATAGGATGGCCCTTGGCCTGAAGGTCCCAGCTATGGAACCAGCCGAACGGCGGTCGCTGGACCTCCAGTCCTTCCGCGCGGACCGCGGAGGCGATGCCGTCGATCAAATTGAGTGCGTCCATCGGCGGTGCCGGCTCCCCGAACAGGTGCGCAAAGGGAAGCAGCATTACGTGCCGCGCCTTGAGCTGGCTAGCGAGCGAATGGATTTCACGACTGCTGCCAGCAATGACATCCGGCTGGAAGTTTTCATCCCCGGCCTCCGCGCTCGCAAGGACGAGGAGGCCTTCGTCAATGTGCATGCTGGGGGCGGCCGGCTCTTCGATGAGGGGCGAGCGACTCCGCTGAGTAACCGTGCACGTGAAGGAATCGACGTGAAAGATCAGCAGCCGCATCCCTCAGCTTGTCTCAACGGCGCGCTTTGCCCGCTGGATCTCCTCCTCGAAGGAGGACAGATCCGCAAAGGCTCGGTAGACCGAGGCGAATCGAATGTAGGCCACGTGATCGAGCTCGGCGAGCCTGGTCATGACGAGCTCGCCAACGACCTCGTGGTCCACCTCGGGCGTCTCGCGGCGCCGCAGCTCGGCCTCAATCTCGTTGACAAGCTGCTCGATTGTGTCCGCGCTCACTGGTCGCTTGGCGCACGCCTTGGTGAGCCCGGACCGAAGCTTGGCGCGGTTGAACTCCTCACGCCGACCGTCCTTCTTCACGAGGACGAGGCTCACGATTTCAGCGCGTTCGTGCGTGGTAAACCGAGCGCCACAAGCCGTGCAGCGGCGGCGTCTCCGGGTTACCGTTAGATCCTCGGAGTCTCGCTTGTCCGCGACCTTCGTCGACGGCGACGAACAATAAGGACACTTCATCTATGAATCCTCGCCGGGACGAAACCTCGCCGGTGTGGGAACAACCGTGCCATGGTAAATTTCTCGCCCAACAGAGTCAAGGTCATTTGTCTTTCGCGATCAGGTAGCCTCGTCGCGGGCCCGCGTCCCGTTGGGCATAAGGCGTCGACGGCTCGGGTACACTACGAGGTGAATCCCCTGGTCATGCAGTTCGCGCGGGCCCAGTGGGGCCTGGCGGGACTCGAAATGTTTGGAGGTGGGCGTGGCGTCCAACCCCTTGCGCGTCATGCTCCTGGGTGGCGTCGGCGAAATTGGCAAGAATGCCACCCTCTTTGAGTATGCCGGTAGTTTTCTTCTCGTCGATGCAGGCGTGAAGTTTCCCGACGAAGAGATGCTCGGCATCGACCTGGTCATTCCCGACTACCAATACGTTGTTGAGCACGCCGATGCCCTGCGTGCGATCGTCCTCACGCACGGCCACGAAGATCACATTGGCTCGCTTGCCTTTTTGGTCCGTCAGCTCCCCGCGGCGTTTCCCATCGTCGTCGCTGGCGCGCCGCTCACCCTCGGCCTGGTTGACGTGAAGCTCTCCGAGTATCGCGTTCGCGATCGGGTGACATTTCACGAGATCAACCCGGACGAGCGGCACGATTTCGGGCCGTTTGGCGTGGAGTTCATCCACGTCAATCACAGCGTGCCTGACGCCGTCGCGCTCGCAATTCGGACCGAAGCTGGCACTATCGTCCACACGGGCGACTTCAAGTTCGACCCGACGCCCCTGGACGACGATCCGTCGGACACCCAGCGACTGGTCGAGCTTGGTAAAGAGGGCGTGCTTGCGCTCCTCTGCGACACGACGCGGGTCGAGGAGCCAGGCCGGACCGGATCCGAACGGCTCGTCGGGGAATCCTTGACGAACATCATCAATCGGGCGACTGGTCGGGTGATTCTGGCAACGTTCGCCTCAAACATCACGCGCTTGCGCCAGGTCATGGTCGCGGCCGATCAGCTCGGGCGGCGGGTCGCCGTGGCCGGGCGGAGCATGGTGCGCAATGTAGAAGTCGCGCACCAGATGGGGTACGTTCCCGAGCTCCACAACGTGCTCGTGGCGCTCAAAGATGTGAAGTCGCTGGCTCCCCAGGAAACGGTGCTCCTCACCACCGGCAGCCAGGGTGAGCCTGCATCCGCGTTGGCCCGCATGGCCGTGGACGACCATCCCGATATCAAAATTCAGCGCGGGGACACGGTTGTCCTGTCCGCGACTCCGATTCCTGGCAATGAGCTCACGGTTTCTCGGACCATCAACAACCTGTACCGGCGCGGAGCTCAGGTCGTCACGCGGCGGAAGGGGACTGACACCGAGTTCGTCCACGTTTCTGGTCACGCCAGCAAGGATGAGATTCGGGACATGCTCAAGTTCGTACGCCCGAAGTACTGCATTCCGCTCCACGGCGAATACCGCAACCTCGTCGAATTCCAAAAGCTCGCAGGGGAGCTTGGGATTCCCGAAGACCACGTGATCCTTACGGACATCGGCGACGTCGTGGAGCTGGCAGAAACCGGGGCCCACAAGGCGGGGACGATCCCGGCCGGCGCGATGCTGGTGGATGGACTGACGCTGGGCGTCACGCACGCCGTGCTCCGTGACCGCCGGCGCATGGCCGATGAGGGCGTGCTCATCGTGACGATCGCGATCGACGCTGAGACCGGCGAAATCATCGCCGGTCCGACACTCATGTCCCGCGGGCTGTTTGATGGCGCCGATTCGCAAGACGATCTCATGGACGTCGCCCGCCAGCGCGTCGTGCGGGGCCTTTCTCGTCTCCACGGCAGGCCGGACCACGCGATGATTGGTGCGAAGATCCGCGAGGTGCTCGAGGGCTACTTCTATCACCACGCCCGGCGGCTGCCGATGGTGGTACCGGTCGTCACGGAGATTTAAGGACCTCGACCGCGCCCACGTCGAGCGGCGTCCCCATTCGAACCAACCGCCGCCCGCCCTGGCCGTCTGACGTAGCCTCATAGACGAGGGCCTGCAGGGGATAGCGACCGGCGGGCGTCCCCGCCGGAATCACGAGGCCGGCACGGTACTCCAACCGCTGCCCGACCGCAGCAAGCTCGCCATCCCAATGCCACAGCGCCTGGTCATCGGCCCCGAGAAGCTGCAGCGATAGCCGGAGACCACCGTCTCGACCTGAAGCGCTGCCCTCGGTAGGCGGGCATCGCGGCCCACTCGCTGGACACTCGATATGCGCCATGAGACGCAGCCGCGCCTCAGCTCCAGGCGAAAGCTGCCAGGAGTCAAGGCCAACAGAATCGACCTGCACCTCGAGTGCCGATGCGCCGACCGGACGCTCTTGCAGCACGCTCGGACGGCCGACGTCCGTCAGATGCGGCCGGAGCAGCGCTTTCTCGAATGGGATCACCGGCCGCGGGTATGCGTTGTGTTCGAGCCAGGTCGCGACAACGCCATTCGGGTCCGCGGCGTCCGTTGCCGCGTCCACGACCCAGATGCGCGGGTGCACGGCGGCGATGGCCGCGAGGTTGCGTTCCGCTTCAGCCGGGATCAAGGGAACCGTCGATGCAATGATGGAGCGCGGTGGGAGTCCAACGCCATAGCGACGGTACAGCAGGTCCTGCCACGGCCCATTGAGCACAATCGCGTCGTTCCCCCGGACCTCGGCGCGCAGCGCATTCATCGCCCGGCCGTAGTCACCGCGCGTGTAGCCGCCGTACATTGGGGCGAGCCCGACCACCAGCAAGGGCAGGGCAAGAGCGGCTCCACCACCGAGCCACCGCCAGGAAAGGCGCGTTGCGGCCAGACCGGCGAGGACGGGAAGCAGGGGGGCAGCAAGCGCCACGAAGCGAGGCGCGAACGGGCGGCCGAGGAGAAGAAGCAAGGGCACCGCGACTGTGGGAATGAGAAACCCGAGCAACGCGATGCGCTGCAGCGCGCCTGAGTTGCCACCGCCCACGCGCAGGGATCCCACGACGATGGCGAGTGTCATGACCGCGGCGGGCAGGAGCCAGCCCACCGGCGTGAGCGGGCTCGCCAGCGGGGCCGCGAAGCTACCCACGACGGCCGGCGCCAGCACGGCCGGATCCACGGCCCGCGGATAGACGGCAGTCAGACTGGTTCGCAGCCCTGATGCCGCCGTGACCCAAACCAGCGCCGCGACCAGCAGAGCCAAACCGCTCCCCACCGCTCCGAGCAGCCAACCCCGTCGGCTCGATCCGATGCTCGAACCGGGAAGCAGGCCTGGCGCAAGCGGTCTCGCCCAGGCCGCGCCGACGAGAATCCCCAAGGCGACAAACATGGCGTAGTAGTGCGTCGCAACCGACTCCATGACTGCGAGGCCAGCCCCAAGCCAGTAAAGCCAACCGACGGATCCTTCGCTTCGCCCAGGATGACAAGAAGCGCGGTGTCCTCCGGGGCCAAGCCGCCACGTTATGCCGGCGAGGATGATGACGGTGAACAGGCCCAGCAGTGAGTACATGCGGGCATCGCGACTGTAGTAGACGTGGAGCGGCGAAAGGGCAAGGCTCCACGCCGCCACGCCCCCCGCGCGTCCTCCCGCGATCCGTCCGATGACGAGACCGAGCAACGGCACGGTGAGCGTGCCCGGAATGACGGGGAAAACGCGCATCGCCGTTTCAGACCCGCCCGCGGCGAGCAGCCAGACGTGAAAGAGCAGATAGAAGAGGGGCGGGTGTTCGAATGGCGCACTGACCAGGTATCGCAGCATCTCGAGCGGAGGCATCGACCCGATGAAGAAGCTTGCCTGCTCGTCGAAGTCGAGATCCCCGAGATCGCCGATGCCCCAAATCCGCAACGCAAAGGCGACGAGCGTGGCCCCGGCGATCCAGGGCCACATGGCTCCAACTCGCGAAGGTGCACTCGCTCGCGCAGGTAAGCTACCGTCGGGAGGGATCGGTTCGCCGGGACCCGCGTGAATTCTGCCCCCGGCCGCTGCCGGCGCGTTCACTCGTCGCGGTCTCGCGCCCGGTCGGCCTCCAACCGCCGCAACCGGATCAGCGCTTCTTCGACCAGGCGGCGGTTCGCCGCGACGAGGTCAGCGACGAGGCCGATGAGCACGACGAGAAAGCCAACGATCACGAGCGTGGCCGCGAGCAGAAGCGACTGGATGTGGCCAGCGCCGCCCTCAGTGAAGTAGTAGTAGATGAAGCGCCCGATGCCGATGCTCCCCACTGCAATCTGGAGCAGCCCGATCGGCAAGAACACGGCCAGCGGGCGATAGGTCGCAAACGCGCGCAGCACGGTCGCGCCCGAGTGCAGCAGGTAATCAGGCATGCTGCGCATGAGTCGAGAGGGTCGGTCGGACCGACGGGCGTCGATGGGAACCGAGACCACGCGCAAATGGGCCGCTCCGGCCTGGATCAACGTCTCCAGCGTGTAGCTATACCCGGACAACACGTTCATCTGGAGCGCCGCTTCGCGGCTGAATGCGCGGAACCCGCTCGGCGCATCCGCCACGGGCGCGCCAGAGGCCGCGCTTACCACTCGGGAGCCGATCCGCTGCAGCAACCGCTTCAGCGGCGAAAAATGCGGCGCCGAGCCGGGACGCCGGTCACCGAGCACCAGGTCCGCCCGCCCCTCGAGGATCGGCTGAATCAACCGCGGGATCTGCTCTTGCGGATACTGGTTGTCCCCATCTGTGTTGACGATGACGTCCGCACCCATCCGCAACGCCCGGTCCAGGCCACTCCGAAAGGCTGCCGCCAGGCCCCGGTTCGCCGGATGCCGCACAACCGCGTCTGCACCAAACGTGCGCGCCACGTCGCTCGTCCCGTCAGTGGAGCCATCATCCACGACCACAACCTGGACGCAGGCGATGTCCGGAATCTGGCGTGGGATGCTCGTCAGCACCGTCGGCAGGTTCGCCGCCTCGTTGTAGCAGGGGACCTGCACGACCAGTTTCACGGTCTCACCCCAAGCGTCAACGTGCTCCCGCGTTGGCGGCACGCGCTTTTCAACGGGTGGAGCCGGGCGAAGTGTAGCACCCCGAACCCCGCAGAGGTCCGGGTGCTCGAAAAGCTCCGTCGCGCTCTATGAACGCCACTCCCAGCGGTGGATATAGAGGAATGTGCCGCTGCTATTGGGCGTCTGGCGGGCCACTGGCCCCACGAGGGCGCCAACGTGCGCATTCGTCTCCGCACCAAAGAAGAGCGGAATGACCGGCACTCCTTCGGTCAAAATCTGATCCATCAGGGCGAGGTGTCGGATACGCTTGGTTCGGTCCAGGGTTGTGTTATAGGCTTCGAAAGCCCGGTCGTAGTCGGGGTTACTCCAGCCTCCCCGGTTGTCCCCGCGCCACCGGTTATCCGGGCGCGGGATCTGCTCACTCGTGTAAACCACGTGCCGATTGCCACCGCCGCGAATTTGGATCCCAGGCAGCAGCGCGCGGGTCTCCGGATCGCGAATTTGGGCTGCCGGCAGAATGCGCTGATTTACCTCGAATCCCGAGCGTCGCAGGCTATCCACGTAGGTCGCAGCTTCTTGTTCATTCTTGGTGCCGGCTGATGACGCGACGCTGAACCGCATGTTCTGGCCGCCTTGGCTGTTAAAGAACTCGTCAACTCCCTTGGAATATCCAGCTTCCTCCATCAGTTGCTGGACCCGGCGGGGGTCGTACTCGTGCTTAGAAATAACGCGTTCAATCTCGGCGTAATAGGGCACCCGCGGTGAAGTGAGTGTATGGGTGGGAAGACTCTTGCCGGCGGTCAGGACCTCGACCGCTGTGATCGAGTCGAGTCCGGACGCCACGGCCCGCCGAACCCGCACGTCTAGCAACGCCGGGGTCTCAACAGCCTCCGGCCGGAGTTGGACTACGCCACTTCGGAGTGACACGGGTGAGTACAGCACCATCCCACCACCACGTTGCGGAAGCTCCTGTTCTAACGTGAGCCCTTCAGTTACTGAGAGAATGAAATCGCCGACGAAGTGGATCTCTCCCGCTAGCAGGTTCGCCACGGCTGTCTGTGGATCGGGAATGACACGCACCTCAATGCGGTCAATCTTAGGCCGTCCGAGGACATATCCGTCAAACGCCCGCGCGGAAATAAACGCGCCAGGCTCCCACGTTTCGACGCGGTACGGGCCCAGGCCAACATATTCCGAAGTCCAGAACGGTAGCCCAATGAACGCCAGCGGATCCAGGGTCTGGAACGGCTCCTCCAGAATGTGTCGGGGCAGTGCCTGGAACCCAACGGAGGTCCCGTCAGACAGAGCCCCGGCATCCGGATAGGGCTGCCGCCAGCGGATCACAAGCGTCTGCGCATCCGGAGCGACCACCTCTTCCATCAGACCGATAGGTGGTGACGTGGCGGAGCCGAACTGCGGCGTCGCGTACACCCGCCAGGCAAAAACGAAGTCCTCGGCGGAAAGCGGCGTCCCGTCATGCCACGTTAGAGCGGGCTTGAGCCGGTAGCGCGTCTCCATGCGACCGTCGGGGAATACCCGCCAGGTATCTGTGTCGAGCTGGGGCAGAGCTTCAGCGAGCATGGGGTGGGAAACATCCTGCTCGTCAGCGTAATCCAGCATGGCGTTGAAAATGAACAGCGGCGGGTTCAGCGCCCCAGAAAACGCAACCAGTGGCTTCGCCGCAAGGCTCGGCAGCTCACCGCGGATTGCGACGATCAACGGTCGCTGCGGCATCAGCGCGCCGGGGCGACTAGCGCTATCAGGCACCTGGCTGGAGGGAGCGGCGGTAGGAGCGCAAGCGGTCACCACGAACGCGGCTGTTACCACAATCTGTAAGGCTGCGATGTTTAGTCTCACGGCAGACCTCCGGGCAACATCCAACGCCGATCACGCCGGGTCGCAAACGCACGAGGGGGCGACGCATCGCGTTTAGCGTCAGGCACAGACACGCAGTGACCTCCGGGGGCTGCCACGTCGCGGTTCGATTGGCTAGCTCGCGGCCTCCCCCTCGTCTTCGTCGTCGATCATGGCCACCGCCCATTCTTCACCTGCGTCGTACCCAGCTTGCCAGCTCGCGCGCCATACTTCAACATCTTCGGCGTGCTCCGCCATATCCTCGTCCGGATCGCTCCCAAATTGCTTCCGATACGCTTGCTTCCAGAGATCCATCAGATATCTCCCGCCACCCGCTGCGCATTTGTCCGGGTCATGCCGATCGTGTTCCCCAGCACCCAACGGCCCAGAGTCTCGACCACTGACCTCTCTTCGCTTGCTCCCCAGGTCAGTAAGGTCGGCGGACCCTCCAGTTGGTCCGGCCATGGAGCAGTCGCTATAAGCCACAAGTCGTGATTTCCTGTGGCGAGACTTGCACCCTGATAGCTGAAAGCACCGTCATCATTCGCGACCACACTCCCGAGATATTCGCCACGGTCTGACAGGTGAATCCGGGCACCCGGCATTGTCTGTCCGATGAGCGAAATCCCTCTTGGGCCTGCCGTGAGCGAAACTCGCGGCGCGTTGGGGATCAGCCAAAACGGCTGGGACCACGCGCTGCGCCCATCCGCCATAACCGCCTCGACCCGGACCCACCGTTCCTTTCCAGTAGGCCGGTAGCTCCCCCAGGCTGCGGGGGCCTCTGCCAGCAAATTCCCCTCATGGTCGAAGAACCGAGCGACTGCTGCATCAGGACTCGATGCAGTGATGGCACCTTCCAGGACGCCAATGGTCACAAAGCTTGGGCCATTGCTGGCATAGAAGTTGCCGCTCTCTAAGGCATGCTTGATGGTTTCGGGCGTGAGCTGCGCTGCTTTCACCATGACCCACCCGCGATTCATCTCCTCAGGGCGATGAGCATCATCAACCGCCACGGCCCACACCCGGCTCGCCCGCCCCTTCGTGTTTAGAGCTCCCTGCCAGGAGACGAGATTAGCCCTGGCGCCGCGCTGGGGATCGGACGTCGCGCCATTGAAGACCTCCATCGCCGCATACCCATGGAGGCTGCTCAAATCCGTCCCTGTCCAGCCAACCCTCCAGCCCGGGTGGTTGAGCACGGCCAGTCCTCCAGCCGCGGTAATAGCGTTGATTCGCTCCTGGGGGGCGAGCAATGGAGAGACCGTTCGGTCCGCGAAGAGGGCGGAAACATGGCCTGTCTCCGCGGTGCTTTCATAGCCGGGGATCGAGATAAACGAGGCGTCGTTCACTTCGCGCGGGTAGGAGATGACGTCGTGGTCGGTGAGGACGACGAATTGGTAGCCTAACGCCTTGTACTCGAGGGCAAAGTGGGCTGGGGGAAGCGAGTACCAGGCGTCGAACGACGCGCTGGAATGCATGTGGAGCTGGCCCTTGCGAAACGATCCGGGAACGGCATAGGGGTTGTCGATGATGTACGGAGCGCTCCAGGTGTCGGCAACCGTGACCATCGAACTGTCTTCGACGACCGGGGTTGCTTCGACACCATAGGCGCGAGCCCGAATCCGGTGGCTTCCGACGGTCGGGTCGCTCCAGAGATACCGCCAGCGGTCGTGATCACTCTCCACACGATGCGCCGGGTGCCACTGGTCGCTCCCATCAATCGCGAACTCAACGCGATCAACCGTCCCATCGGTGCGGTCGATCGCGGACGCCTCGATAAATGTCAGATTGCCGTCGCCGACGGGGAACGAGGCACTCGGACGAACGATCTCCAGCGGATGCGCGGATGGCCCCGCGTCCCACAAGCTCGCAAGAGCAGACTCGCCGGTCGAAAGAAAACCGCCACCAAACGGGAGACCAAGGACGAAGACGACGATAAGACCGAGCGTTGGATGCCGAACGGCAGGAGTCTTGCGCCGTGCCCCACGCCAACGTCGGCTCGCCCCAGCCACGCCCACGAAGGACACCCCCTGCAACCTTTTGGGTCGGTCGGGTGCCCGCTGCGGGCATCCCGCTTTTCTAAGAGCTGAGTAAGAGCTTAACGCACGGGAGTCTATCAGATTCTTAAGAACAAAATAAGAGCCAGCCTGTCACAACCTCGCCCCCATTACCACCGGAAAAGCTGCCCCGTCACTCACCGACCGACCGGCGGCTCTCCTTGGGTAGCGAGTTACACGTGAGACTTTGTCGCGCGTCAACCCCGCAAGCGCGGCCACGGCAGGGCTATCCAACTCCGGTGGGCGCGACGGGCCGATGGGACCCGGTTATGTGCGACAGTTTCGAACGGTGCAGCACCGGGTCCGTCCCTGAACGACCGTCGGACTGGCTGAAGCAACCTGCCGATTCATAGCATCCCCGAATCCTCTTGGGACTTGTATGCCCTACCCTGGGAAAGTGGACGCCGAGAAACGACGCCCCGCGACATTAAGGCTGGCGCTCTGGATTCAATGCGCGATCGTAGAAATGAAGATAGTCCACGATGTGCTCCATCCAATAGCCTCCCCAGTGCTCCCCGGGAAACACGTGTGTTTCGACCTGGACCCCCCGGCGCGTGAGCCTGCGACCGAGTTGCTCCCCGCGGTCCACCCACGGGTCCTCGTCGCCGGCGTCGATCCAGACGTGCAGCTTGCTCGGCAGCGTGAGCTTGAGGGCTAATTGGGTCGGATCCCTATCCGCGAACTCCTTCCCTACGCCCAGAAAGTCGCGCTCGCCCTCTGCAGGGAGGGCTGGACTATGGGCTCCGACCACACGAAATACATCAGGGTAGCGAAACGCCGCCGTAAGAGCACCGAAGCCCCCCATGGAGAGTCCACCAATTGCCCAATGTTCCGACCCCGGCAGCACCCGGTACGTCGCCCGAATGTGGCGCACCAGATCTACTACTGTGTAGTCCCCATACTTCAGCCCACCATCGGCCTGGTTGACCCAGTAACTGAAATCACCCTGGGGCATCACGATAATCAATGGCAGAAGCTCGCGTGCTGCGATCAACTCATCCGCTGCCCCGACGAGCCCATAGCCTGGCCACTCCTCAAATGAGCCACTGTTCCCATGGAGCATGATCAGCACGTTATAGCTGCGGTTTTCCTGCGTGTAACGGGGGGGTAGGTAGATGAAATACTGCATCTCGCGGTCAAGGGCCGGGCTGTAAAAGCGGATATTCTGAAACGAGCCATCAATCGATCCGACATACTGGCTCGCGCGCGCTTCGGGCCCAATCGCCGGCAGTCCGACCTGACGGAGACTCGGCCGTGGCGCCGGGAGCGCCACAACCGTTTCGTTGGGGTGAGGCCGCCCCGGGATCGGCGTCCCGAAAGCGCGGGCGACCCTGGACGCGTACGGGTCTGTCGCCGCGGCCACGCTGGCAATGCCCGGCGTCCTGGGGGACGGGTCGAGTGGCAAAAGGATGAGCGTGGCGATGACAGTCGCTGCCGGCAATACGTAGCGCGCCCACCCGCGTGCCGGGTCGATAAAGAGGATCCGCCTGCGAATGAGGAGCCAGATCAGCACCAGGACGGCGAGCTGGATCAGCCCATTTAGTGGCTGCTGGATCGTCTGGGGAACCGCCGTCGAGTCAATGGCCAGCGCAAGAGGCAGAGCGATGAGGACGTGCGCGGAGTAGGCGTAGAGCGCACTCTGGCCGAGGGGCAGCAAGAACCATCCGAGCGCGCGATAGATCGGGCGCCAGAACTCGGTCACGAGAAGGTAGAGGAAGCCAAACACAACAATCGACGCGATGATCCGGCCAGGACGAACGTCGGCTTTGCCAAAGACGGCGTCAATGAGAAAGAGGCGGATCTCTTGGACGTCGACTGGGTCGGCGGCCTGCCAAAAGGTTGGCAGGCGATTGATCACCCAGTAGAAGCCCACAAATAGCGCGGTGCCAACGAACGACGCGAAGAGGGCGGTTCTTCGTGGAAAGCGGGCCAACCGTACGGTCAGTCCAGCATGGTGCCACCCCAGCACCAGACCCGTGAAGAAAAAGACCTGCCAGGCGGAGGCAAAGAAGAGATAGTTTCCCGAGATGACCCACGGGACATCAGTCTCGGCAGGGAAGAATTGATAGGCGAGCCATAGTATCCAGGAGGCGCCGAGCACTACGGCCGTTCGCCCCTGGGAAAGCAGGAGGAGCGCCAGTGGCGCCACCACGATGAGAATTGTATAGAGAAGAGGAATGTCAACCAGGTAGTAAGTTCTGTGCAAAGCGAGAACGGAAACAACGAAGGAAAAACGGTCACTAAGGTCCACCCCTTGCGCCCAATGAACGGCTGAAGACTCCGAAAGCGTGATGACCAGCAACGTGAGCGTGATGGTCAGAAGATACAGTGTGAGCGAACGCTCCAGCGCGCGTCGGAGCGGGATGCTAAGCCCATCGCGTTGGATAAACCTCCGGTACACGAGGCCCATTACGAGTCCGGAGATGAAGATGAACCCCTCGGCGGCCGAGGTGTAGAAGCGGTTCCCACCGGTGAATATATAAAGCGGCGAGGACCCGGCGATGTGGTCAACCACCATGGCCACGACCGCGAAGCCGCGGAGCAGGTCGATTCGGAGATCCCGGCCGTCGGACCCTGGCACGTACGGGCCCCAGGGTTGCCTTGAACTCCATGCGTGGACAAACCTTCGACCAATTACGCTGGTCGACTGTTTTTCTGCCGGCGTCGTCGCCTCGTGGAGATGGAGCGAGCCAACGGCGTTCATACGGCGGATGGGCGCTCCCTGGAGAAAGGCGTATCGTGCGGCCGATGGACTACGTGCGCTAGGGGGGCGACGGGCACGGCAGATGGAACAACTCGATGAAATTGCAATGATCAGCAGCGGCGCTTCGACGCATCGCGGAGGTGCCCGCCGGCAACGCGACCAGAAGCCCTCCCACTCCTAGTAAAATGGCGAGCATTCCGATTTTATGACGAATACGGCCGAAAAACGAATAACTCTTTCCTTATAAAGTTCTTAATAATCACCTATACGACGAGAGCTGTCGCGCGCAGTTTGATTTAACAGCACCGCACACCGTGCTCGATTTCATCTATCGACCTTGCTTATCGCTCTCCCTCACGATCCGGACGCCGTTGTCTGCGGTTATACTTAAGAGATTCCTAAGAATTCGGGCGGCTCGATATTTGCCAGGTCCGCGCTCATGCCAGGTGGGCAACTCCCTTGGGAACCGCAGTTGTCCCACTGCCGAAGTCCGTACAACCGGCGCTTCACGAGGAGGGGACCATGAACCAAGCATCGTTGTCCTGCTGGCTGGGGATCGTGGCGCTGACCCTGGCCGCCTGCACTCCTGCTGCACCCCGGACGGCCGGGGAGGAGCGCCTGACGGAGCGAACCGGCTCCTCTGCGCCGCAGCGGACGCTGGTCGTGGGCATCCGAGGTGAGCCGCCTACCCTGGCAAGCAAGGAGCTGGTGGGCTTCTCCGGTGCGTTGCGTGATCTTCAGGTCGTGTTCAATGCCGATCTCAACGGAGCAGACGAGCGGGGCGCAAGCTTTCCGTATCTTGCCGAGTCGCTTCCACAGGTAGACACCGATAGCTGGCGCGTCCTCCCAGACGGTCGCATGGAGACGACGTATCGCCTCAAGCCAGACCTCACCTGGCACGATGGCACTCCGCTCACCAGCGACGACTTCGTTTTCTCGTGGAAGGTGTACGCAACCCCGGAGCTCGGGGCCTCTGGGTCGCTGCCGATTCGTTCGATACAGGAGGCCGTGGCGCTGGATCCCCGGTCCTTCATGATTCGGTGGAAGGAAATCTACGCCGATGCCGCCGAGCTGGGGACCCATGCGACGACGAGCGGGTTACCGCCGCTTCCTTCGCACATCCTACGGAAAGATTTCGAGAACCTCGACCCTGTCGAATTCCCGAATCTCCCATTCTGGTCCACCGAATACGTTGGGCTTGGCCCCTACCGGCTCACGCGATGGGAGCCGGGGGCCTTCATCGAAGCTGAGGCCTTTGCGGGGCACGTCCTCGGGCGCCCAAAGATCGATCGCCTGAAAGCCGTGTTCGTCCCGGACCCGAACACCGCGCTGGCCAACCTGCTCGCCGGTGAAGTCCAATACGTCGGCCAGTTCGTTCTTGCGCCAGACCACGCGGAAACCCTTGATCGCGAGTGGGGACCGAGTCAGGGGGGAACCGTCCTCTATGCGCCCACGGGTTTTCGGCGCGGCGTCGTTCAGATGCGGCCGGAGATCGTCGATCCACCTGGGCTCCTGGACGTCCGCGTGCGGCGTGCGCTGGCGCATGCCGTGGACAAGGGCACGGCCAGCGAGGCGCTGCATGCGGGTAGGGGAGTCTTGGCTGATTCGTTCATCTCCCCCCATCTCCCATACTACCCGGAGGTCGATCGTGTCATCGCCAAGTATCCATACGATCCCAGGAGGACGCAGCAACTGCTGGGTGAGGCAGGATTCACCAGGGGAACCGACGGTTTCTACGTCGGCGCGGGCGGAGCTTCATTTGAGGTGGGGCTGTCGTCCTCGTCGGGCGCGAAGAACGAGCAGGAGAATTCGGTCATCGTCGATGGCCTGAAAGCCGCCGGCTTCAACGCAAAGACCTTCATCCTCCCAGCCGCGCAGAGTCGCGACGCCGAAACCTATACCCAGCGCCCCGGCGTGCTCGTGTGGGGCGGTGGCGGTGACGTGCCGAGCCTGGAGAACTTCACAACCGAGCAGACTGCTCGGCCCCAGAACCGCTGGCGCGGCAACAACTACGGAGCTTGGAGCAATCCCGAGTACGACCGCCTTTTCGGCGAGTTCAGCCGAAGCCTCCGAGCACCGGAGCGGGTTCGTTACATCGCCGAGATGAACCGGATCCTTACCGAGGAGCTGCCCTGGATCCCCTACTGGTTTCAGCCGATCGTCACGGCCCACGTCTCGTCGGTGAAGGGCCCAATCGCACGCCAGACACCGGACTCACCCTCCGGTATCCTGCGCATCTGGGATTGGACCTGGAAATGACGCGCTCGCCGCGGTGCCGATGCGTCCACCGCGCCCGAACTACTGGAGCACCTCGCATTCCGTTCAGGCATGATGCCTTCGTTTCTGGCGCGCGAGACGCCATCCACCCGATTCGGGAGAAGGACGGGCGGTGCCGAACTCATTGGAATTCCCACTCGCCGATGTCCCACGCCACATTTGCCTCCGGAGCGACCAGCGCGGGGCCGCGAAGCCGCGCCAGGTATGCCCAGGGCTGGGTCCGGAAGAAGAGCGAGATCGTTGGGACCTGCTCGCTGTACAGCCGGGTGGCCTGGGTGAGGAGCTGGATCTGCCTTCCGCGGTCCAGCTCCGTGTCAAACGCGTCGACGAGCCGGTCATACTCCGCGTTTGACCAGCCGCCGCGGTTTCCGCCCTGCCAGCGATTCTCCGGCCGTGGGATCTTCGCGGACGTCTGGTTGGTCAGGGACGGAAGGCCGACGGTCGTATTGTTCGAGAACATCGCGGGGAACGAAGCGCGGACCTGGCTGTCCCGGGCCTGGGCAGCCGGCAACACAGAGCTCTGTGTGTCGAAGCCGGCCTGGCGCCAGCCGCTGACCAGCGCAGACATCTCGGCCTCATTGTCCGCCGCCGCGTTGGTCTTGATCTCCGCGGTGAATTGCCCGCTGTTGGGGCTGGCGTAGAAGTTGTTGGCACCCTTTATGTAGCCCGCCTCGCGCATGAGCTGTTCGCTCTGGCGCAGGTCATACGCGTATTTCACGATGGCCCCGTCGACCGCGCGGCCCAGCTCGCTGACCGGCGGAATCATGATTTCCGCAGGGACCGAGTTCCCATCATAGACCGCCTCGTTGATGGGCGCCTTGTCGATCGCGTGCGCCAGCGCCCTGCGAACCCGCACGTCAAGGAGCGCCGCGGGGTCGGCGAGATCCGGGCGGAATTGGAAGGAGACCGACCGCCATTGGTTCGGGTGGAGCACGATGGTTCCGCCGTTCTGCCCCCACTCGTTCTTCAGCGTGGGAACCTGAGCGACGCGCAGCGAGCTGTCCGCGGAGAGATGCACCTCGCCAGCGAGAAGATTGGCGAGCGTCGTGTTCGAGTCGCTGATGAATACGAGGCGCACGCGGTCGATTTTGGGACGGCCCAGGATATGGCCGGCAAAGGCGGTTCCCTCGACGAACGATCCAAGCTGCCACTCGCTGAGCTGGTAGGGCCCCAGCCCAACGTATTCGGTGGTCCAGTAGGGATGACTCGCAAAGGTCTCCGGTGAACCCGCGTCGAAAGCTGCCTGCAGGATGTGGCGCGGGAGCGGCGGGAGCTCGCCGTTCCGGTTCGTGAAGCTGCCCGCGTCCGGGTATGGGCGGTGCCACCGGATATTGATCGTCCGCGCGTCAGGCGCAGAAACCTGAGCCATGGCGCTATATGGGTTTCCACGAGCCCCGAGCTCCGGGGTGCTGTAGACGTGCCAGCCGAAGACGAAATCCTCGGCGGTGAGCGGCGTCCCATCCTGCCAGGTGAGGTTGGGCTTGAGCTGATAGCTCGTCTCCATCGTCCCATCGGGGAAGACCCGCCAGTCGTCGGTACCGAGGCGCGGCAGCCCCTCAGCGAGGTAGGGGCGCGGATTGGCTTTATCGTCGAGAATGGCGAGCTCGGCGTTGAACATGCGACCGGAGAGGTACACCGCGACGCCCTGCTCACGGAGCGGCCGGGTGGCAAGCGTGAGCGGCTCGAGACGGATCGCGGCGACCAGCGTCGGGCCGGGCTGGCGTGGAGCGGCGGCGGAGGGGCCGTTCGCGGGTACGGCGGGCTTAACCGTGGGGGCACACGCAACGAGCGCCCCCAGGCACCAGAGGCAGCCAATGCTGCCCAGCCTTCCGAGCTTCATGAGCACCCCACCACACCCCCGGCCTATGCGCCAAGCTGCCATTCGTGCACGTTCCACGTGTGAAGAATGAAGCCGCGGTGGGCGACCCCGGTGTTGGCCACGGGGCCTTTGAGCCCCCCGCCGACGGGAACCATATCGTTCCGGAAATAAAGCGGCAGGAGCGGGAGGTCCGTCGTGTAGGTTTGGAGGAGCGCTTTCTCGATGTCGATCCGGGCCCCCTCGTCCAGCGCGCCGAGCATGCGCAGCTCCAGCTCGTCCCACGCCGGATTCGCATAGCCGCCGCGATTCGTGCCGGTCCAGCGATTCTCTTCTTTGGGAATGTTGTAGGACGCGGACTTCCGCACCACCGCCGCGACGCCCATGGGATTCGAGGTTATCTCCACACCGCTGAAAGAAGCGCGATCCTGGCGGTCGCGCAGGGCCGCGGCCGTCCGCAGCTCGAAGGTCGCATTGACGCCGAGCTCCTTCCAATTGCCGGCAACGACCAGGAAGTCGGCTTCGCCGGTGCTGTCCCGCGCCACGAGGTTGAACTTCTGCCCGGCCTTCTCGAGAACGCCGTCCGCGCCGGGCCGCCATCCAGCCTCCTCTATGAGCGCTCGGGCCCGCCGCTGGTCGTAGGGGTACTTGGTCATGGCGTCCTGCAAGACCCGGTAGGTACCGAACGATGGGTGCACCCAGCTATCCGCAACCATGCCGAACTCGCCCATCGCGACGTTCGCCAAGCTGGCCCGATCGATGCCCGTCAGCAACGCCTGCCGCACCTTCGGATTCGTCAGGTCCTGGGGTTGGGGGTTGTGGAAGATCTGCGGCTCCACGAACCGGTAGCTGATCGGGTCCATCAGGACCGTGCCGTAGCCGGACGCCTCCCACTCACGCTTGACCCCCACCATGGCATCAAGCTGAGGCACGCTGCCCAGGGTCAGCATGACCTGAATCGCCCTGGCGTTGAGATTCGCGACCATGGTGTTGTTGTCCGGGATGAACGTCACCCGAATCGTATCGAGCTTGGGGCGGCCGAGAAAGTAGCGGTCGAATGCGGTGAACTCGACGTAGCTCCCGAACTCCCAGGCCCCGACCTTGAATGGCCCAAGCCCAACATAGTCGGTGTTGAAGTACGGCGAGGCCAGGAACGCTTCGGGCGACCCCTGCGCATAGGTCGCCTCCAGCAGATGCTTCGGCAACGGGTAGAGGTCGCGGTGCTCCATCCGGTCGGCGAACGGGTACGACTGGCTCCAGAACACGACCACGGTTGTCGGGTCCACCACCTCCCAGTGATCGATGAGGCGCATCGCATCGCGGTTGCTGTTGGGGATATTCGGATCGCGATTGACCTGGAACGAAAACGCGAGGTCTTCCCCGGTGAACGCCGTGCCATCGTGCCAGACGACGTTCGGTCGCAGCTTGAACGTCGTCTCCATCGTCCCATCGGGCTGCACCTTCCAGGTGCCCTTTTCCACAGACGGCAGCTCGGCAAGGAGCCGCGGCGTCGGCGAGCCGTCGGCGGTGATGGCGACCAGGTGCTGGTTGAAGATGTCCGCCAGCTCGCGCGCGCCGGAGCCACCGCCGAGCGTGACCGATTCCCAGAAATTCTTGATGTCTTCGTCCATCCCGATCACGATCCTGCTGGGCGCAGCGCCGCCGCCGGAAGCAGCGGTCTGCGGCTGCCCACTGGAATTCGCCGGGTTCGTTGCCACCGGTCGGGACGGCGCACAGGCCGCCAGTACGCTGGCAATGACGAACAGGAATCCAATCGTTCGACCCATGACGTCTCCTACCCCTCACGAATTGAGCTGCCACTCGTGGATATTCCAGGTGGTCGGTACCTCTGGCACGACGATTTGCGGGCCTGTCAGATCGGACACGAAGGCGACGCCGTCCGGCGAAAAGTAGTACGTGATCGCCGGCAGCTCATCGCTCAGGATCTTCGCCATCTGGACGATTTGCTGGATCCGCTCGGATCGCGGCAAGGTTGCTAGGAAACTCACCACCAGTCGGTCGTACGCTGGGCTGGACCAGCCACTGTAGTTCCTCCCCGACCAGCGATTCTCCGCGGTCGGAATCGCGCTGCTGTGGAAATTCGGCAGCGCGCGCTCTCCCGACGCCGCGCCGCCAGCGAAGAACGCTGGCAGCGTGGCTTGAAGCTGCGCATTCTGGGCCTGGACTGCCGGGATGACGCTCTCCTGAACGTCGAACCCGGCCTGGCGGAGCTGGCTTCCGAGGAGCGGGAGCTCGACCTCCTGCTGCGCGCCGGTAAGCACGCGAAGGTCGCCCACGAATCGCTCGCCACTCCGGGCAAAGATCCCGTCACTCCCCTTCACATAGCCCACCTCGCGCATGAGCTGCTCCGAACGCCGCGGGTCGTAGGGATGTTTGGTCACGGCCTGCTCAACATCCGGGTAGTACGTCATCAGTGGCGAGATGAGGGTGTCCGTGACCGCTCCCTTGCCACCGACGACGGCCTCGTGCATCGCGTCGCGATCGAGCGCGTGGGCAATTGCCGTCCGGACCCGCACGTCAGTGAGCGCGATCGGGGTGGCGTACTCCGGACGCACCTGGACCTGAATAGCACGCCAGATCGATGGCCAGAGGAGTGCGGTGCCCGCCTTCTGCGGGCCCCATTCGCTCTCCAGGACCGCTGCCTGCTGGTACCGGATCGAGCTCTCAATCGCCACGTGGACGCTCTCGGCGAGCAGATTCGCCAGAACGGTGTTTGGATCGCCGAGGAAGAGCAAGCGAATCCGCTCGATCTTGGGTCGGCCGAGGGCATGCCCGGCGAACGCCGTGCCCTCGATCGACGTGCCAGGCTCCCAGCGATCCACCCGATATGGGCCAAGCGAGATGTAATCACGAGTCCAGTACGGAAGGCTGAGGAAGCTGTCTGCCGATTCAGTCTCAAACGATTGTTCCAAGAGGTGGCGCGGAAATGGCTGAAAGCCGTTGGCCAGCGCGCCAGCGTCGGGATATAGCTGCCGCCAGCGAATCACCACGGTGCGGGCGTCGGGCGCTGTCACACCTTCCATGAGCCCATGGGGTTGTGAGGTTGGCACCCCAAACGCCTGGCTCGTCAACAGCCGCCAGGCGAAGATGAAGTCCTCAGCGGAAAGGGGTGTGCCATCCTGCCACGCAAGGTTCGGCCGGAGCCGATAGGTGGTCTCCATCGTGCCGTCGGGGTACGTCCGCCAGGTGTCGCTGTCCAGGTCAGGGAGGACCTCAGCAAGATACGGGTGCGGATTCCCGTTCTGGTCCAGCAAGGTGAGATCGGCGTTAAAGAGACGGGGAGTGGAGAGGAACGTGAACCGGCGCTGCCAGAACGGGGCTGGCGAGAGACTGGTCACTTCAACCCGGGTCGATAGGACCAGGGTGCGGCCGGATCCAGAACCCGTGGCCGGTTGCCCGCTGTCCGCCGAATTCGTCGTGGCGCCTGGCGGGGCGGCGCGAGGGGCGCAGGCGAGCATGGTCGAGCTCAAAACCAGGAAAACGAAGATTCGTCGTACGTGCATGACACCCCCGTATCGGAAACACGGCGTTCGCGCAAGGAACGCCTATTTGTCTACCGCGTGCGCCAACGCTTTGCGCACGCGCATGTCCATCGGCGCCCGCGGATTGGCGTACTCAAGCCGCTGCTGCATCTGGAGCCAGCGCCATAGCGAATCATGAGCGCCATTCCCACTTCTGCACATGAAGGAACGTGTCGCCGGAATCCAGGACGTTGCGCGCCACTGGACCGTTCAGGTCTCCTGCGAACGCGACCACGTAGGCGTTGAACTGGCGCGGCAGGACTGCCGCGTCCTCGCTGCGGATCCGCTCCGCCTGGGCGAGGATTTTCACGCGCTCGGCTGGCTCCAACGTCGTCACGTAAAGCCCCACGAGCCGATCGTACTCGGCGTTGCTCCAGCCGCCGCGGTTGTCGCCGAACCAACGGTTCTCCGGACGTGGGATCTGTTCCGTAGTGTAGGCGTTCACCGTGTCGCCTCCGCCCCGCATCTGGATCCCCCCAAGGAGCGCCCGCAGCCGCGCGTCCCGCGTCTCCTGGACGGAGGTGACCTTCTGCACCGCGTCGAACCCCACCTGACGCAGGCTGTCCACGTACACGGAAACCTCGGCTTCCTGGCGCTCGCCGGCGGACGAGTACAAGCCGAACTGAATGGGCCTTCCGTCGGCGCCCAGATAGAATCCATCAGCTCCCTTGCGGTAGCCGGCCTCGTCCAGGATTTGCTGGGCTCGGCGCGGATTGTAGTCGTGCTTCACGATGGCTCGCTCGACTTCCGGGTAGTTCCGGGAACGCGGGTGGGTGATCGAGAACGTCGCGAGCGCCTTTCCTGCCGTCAAGATTTCGATTGCTGACGGGGTGTCCATCCCGTGGCCGATCGCCGACCGCACGCGCGCATCGAGAAGCGCCTGCGCGTCGACGTACTCCGGCCGCATCTGAATGACGGCGGTCCGCGGACCGACCGGAGAGTACAGGACGACGCCGCCTTTATTCGCGGCCCACTGCTGCTCCAGCGTCTGGCCCTCGACCACGCCGAAGATCGGATCCGCGATGAGATGGACCTCCCCGGACAGGACGTTGGCCAGCGCCGTCTGCGGGTCGGAGATGAAGAGGACCCGGACCCGGTCGATCTTCGGTTTGCCCAGCACATAGCCCTCGAACGCGCGGGCCGAAATGTGCGTCCCCGGTTCCCAGCCGGTCACCCGATAAGGTCCCAGGCCGACGTACTCCGAGGTCCAGAAGGGCTGGCTGGCGAACGCGATCGGATCCATGTCGCGGAACGGCGTCTCGAGAATGTGCCGCGGTAGGGCCTGGAAATCGCGATCCAGCGAGCCGGCGTCCGGATACGGCTGCTTCCAGCGAATGACGACCGTCCCCGGATCAGGTGCGGTGACTTCCTCCATTGGGCCGATCGGCAAGGTGGCGGCCGCCCCGAATTCGGGAGCCGCGTAGACGCGCCAGGCGAAGGCGAAGTCCTCGCCGCTGAGCGGCGTGCCATCGTGCCAGGTCAGGTTCGGCTTCAGTCGATACGTGGTCTCCATGCGACCGTCCGGGAAGACCCGCCAGGTGGCGGTGTTGAGCTGTGGGAGCGCCTCTGCGAGCTGCGCTTGGGGCACCCCGTTCTCATCCCGGAAATCCAGCATGGCATTGAAGATCTCGCGTGGTCGCTGCAACGAGCCAGAGAACGCCGATATCGGCTTCGCGGCGAGGCTGGGCGGCTCCCCCCGGACGATCACGACGAGCTCCTTCTGCTGCGCCGCGGTTTCCGACCCGGCTCGGCGCCCAGCGCTTGGCTCGCCACCGGTTTGACTATCTGACTGGGACGGCGCGGGCGCGGGAGCACAGGCTGCCAGCGCCAACACGATCGCAAGGCCCCACATGATCGGCGATACGTTCTTGCTCATGGCTCCCTCCCAGGACCCCAACTGAATCATGGATCCTCCCAACGCCCCGGTTGTCGCGAACCCGGCGACCTTGCCGTTCGCGCTCGGCATGGCGCCGGACCATCCTCCGTGGCTGCGCTAGGTGTTCTTAGCGGGTCCATTCCCACGTCCACGTGTGGTGAATGCCAAGGGGAGCGTCCACGCCTCGGCGGTGGTCCAGAGGTCGAGCTGGAGGCGCTCCCCGGTGGAGCTCGTTCGCATGACCAACTCCGTCCTCTGCCAGGCCTGCAGTCCCATTCGTCCCCGGATTCCTTGCTCGGGCGCCGGGGCGGCGCCGTCCGCATTGGTTTTGGCTACTTCACGTCCCACTCATGGGCATTCCAGGTCGGGTTCTGCGGGTTGATGTTCACGAGGCGATTGCCGATCAGCACGGGGTCGAGCGCCCAGTAGATGCCGAGCACGATCGCCTGGCTGGTCATGTGGTTGACGATCTCGCCGGCCACCTCCGCGCGTTCCCGCTTGGGGATCGTGGCGACGTAGCGATCGATGAGCGCATCGAAGCCCGGATTGCGGTAGCGGGTTCGGTTGATGCCGCGGTATCCATTCTCGGGCAGCGGGGTCTCGGCCCCGTGATAGCGGGGGAACGCGTCGACACCACCGGGCTGGCGCACGACCTCGAACGCGGGCCGCGTGGCGCGGAACTCACGGTCCGGGGCTCGCTGAGGCGGAAACACGACCGGCTCGATGCCGATACCGACCTGTTGCCAGTATCCCGCCACTCCAAACAGCGTCTTCTCCTGGAGATCATCCCCCTGTCTGGTGCGAAGCTCGAGCGCCAGCGGCTGGTTCGCGCCGTCGCGATAGATGCCATCCGATGGCCGCGTATACCCAAGCTCATCGATAAGCTGTGCAGCTCGCCGCGGATCATGGCCATACTGCACGATGCTGCTCGCGACATCGCGGTACTCGGGATGGTTCGGGGCAACGATGCTGTGGGCAACCGGCGAGAGGCCAGCCTGGATCGTGTCAGACATCTCGTCCCGGTCGATAGCGTGGAGCAGCGCCTGGCGGAAGCGCACATCCGAGAGGACCGCGGGGTTGGGGTTCAAGAACTGGGGAAAGAGCGCCACCATGCTCGTCGCGACCGGCGCTTCCATCCTCCCGTCCCGCCACTGATCGCGCACCTGCAAACCCCATTCGAGCGAGTAGCGACCGCCAAGCGTGAAATCGGCGGCCCCGGCGACGATGTTCGCCGCGATGGTGCTGGGATCTGGCATGAACTTCACCTCGATCTCGCCGATTTTCGGTCGCCCGAGGAAGTAGCTGTCGTTTGCCGCGAGAATCAGGTAGCTGCTTTCGGCGAACTCGCGCACGCTGAACGGACCGAGCCCGACGAAGTCGTGCGTCCAGAAAGAGAGCTGGGTGAACGTCGTTGGATCGTCCAAGTAGGCCGCCTCGAGGAGGTGGCGTGGCATCGGAAGGATGCGGGAGCCAGCGACGCGGGAGAAAAGGCGCTCCGCATTGATGTACGGCTTCGCCCAGTGGACGATCAGGGATTGCGCATCCGGCGCTTCGATTCTGTCGATAATGCGAAAGGCAATGTCGCCCGCGAGCGCGACCTGCTTATCCTGGGCAACGCGCGCCGTGAACACGAGGTCCTCGGCGGTGAATGCCGTCCCGTCCTGCCAGCGCAAATTGGGCTTCAGCGTCCACGTCGTCTGCATGCGGCCATCTGGGAAGACAATCCACCGCCCGTTCTCGACGCTGGGCAGCTCCTCCGCCAGGCGGGGTCGCAGGCTCCCATCGTCCGCCTCAACCGCCAATCCGGCGTGAATGAGCTCCTGCAGCTCTGCCACGCCAGGGACGCTCCCGGAACCTGCGGCGTTGATCGCTTCACTCAACGTGAATGGCTGACCGCGGATGATGGCAACCATCCGCTTGGTGGATGGATTCGCATTTCCCTGAGGGGGACCGCCGGTCGCGGGTGACCCGGCTGGGCCAGCACACGCCGCGAGGATCACAATGAATAATGGGACGATCATGCGAGCCGGTCTCCCTGCCATGCTTCCCCTCAAGTGATGAATCGTCCCCACGATGGTTCCGCGTGGGCGAGCAGTCACGCCCACGGCGCTCAGCGGATTTCCCACTCATGGATGTTTCCGTAGCGCGTGCTGTCGGGTGTGATGGGCTGCGGACCGCGGACTCTGGATGCATGAGCGACGACCTGGAAGTTGTCGTACAACGGCAGCGAAGGCAGTTCCTCGCTCAGCAACGCCATCATGCGGACGAGGTGCTGGTTGGCCTCGCCCCCATCAAGGGTTGTTGTCCAGAGCTCGTGGAGCCGATCGAATTCTCGGTTGGCCCACCCCGACCGGTTCGTCCCCACCCAATTTGTTTCCGGGCTCCCAATGTTGCTGCTGTGCCATTTGTCGAGCCCGAGACCGCGCTGGAGGGTGTTGTTGTTCAACGTGAGCGCGGGAAAGGTTCCCTTCATCTCATCGTCCACTGCCCGGCGGGAAGAGGGCAGAAGCAGCATCGCGGCGTTGATCCCCGCGTCCCTGAGGGAGCCGGTGACGATCGTTGTGTCCTGCTCTTCCTGGCCGCGCGCCACACCCCGTACTTCAGGGCTGAGCCGCTCATCGGCGCCATTGACGTAGAACCCGTCTGCGCCCTTTCGGAAGCCCGCGTCCATCAGCAACTGATCCGCCCGCCGCGCATCGAACGGGTACGCGGTGATCGCCCGTTCGACCGCGGCGTAATACGGCACCGTGCGCGGCGGAATCGTGTCAGCGACCATTGACTGGTCTTCCACAATCGCCTGTGCGAGCGTTGGTCGATCGATGAGGTGCAAAATCGCCTTCCGCACGCGGACATCCGCCAGTGCTCCGGGATTCAGATAGGCGGGCCGAGCCTGCACCTGGATGTAGCGCAGACTCGTGGGGTTCAGCATCACGGTCCCACTCGTCGGTGAATTCCATTGCTGCTTGAGGATGCTCGCTTGTTGGAACAGGATGGCCCCGTCGAGTGCGATATCGGCATCGCCGGCCAGCAGCCGGGTGAAGTTCGCGTTGGGATCATCGCCCCAGGTCACGTGCACCCGATCGATCTTGGGGCGACCGAGCGCATAGCGATCGAACGCCACGCCCTCAATGAATGCGCCGCGCTCCCAGCGATCAATACGGAACGGCCCAGCGCCAATCCACTCGGTATTCCAGTAGGGATGGTTGCCAAACGTCTCCGCCTGCCCCTGCGCAAGCACTGGCTCGAGGATGTGCCGTGGATACGGGATGAGCTCGGGCGCGGCCGCCTGGGAGTACGGTCGGCGCCAACGGATCACCACGGTTGATGAATCGCGCGCCTCGACCTCTTCCATCTGACGGTATTCCGCGGTGGGCCGACTCAGCCCCCACTCGACCCGGGCAACTTCGACCGCGCGGGTGAAAACGAAATCATCCGCGGTGAGGGGCACCCCGTCATGCCAGACCAGACCAGGTCTGAGCTGATAGACCGTCTCCATCCGGCCGCCAGCGAATACGGTCCAGGCGTCTGTGTTGAGCTGGGGCACGCTCGCGGCCAGGATCGGAAACGGTGCCTCCTGCAGATCCCAGGCACCAAGCGTTGCCGTAAAGAGCGGCTTATGAACGGCACTGCGATCAACCGCGCCCTCGAGGATCTCGGGGGGCTCAACGCGCATGATGATGTTGAGCGTATGGGGGAGTTGTGGCGTACCGACATCTGGCGAATTCCGGCTGCCGTCAGCACTATTGGGCTGCGCCGGACCGCATGCGCCGACTGCCAATGATGCAAGCAGGCCTGCGATCGCTATTCGAACCGCGTTCACTCGCACTCCGTCATGAATACGATCACGCGCCACGATCCACTCCACCGCCGCGCTGATCCGGCTACTTCACGTCCCAGTCCTGGGCATTTCGGACAGTGGTCTCAGCCTTCACGTTCACCAGGCGGTCCGCGATGAGCATGAGATCGACCCGGTACAGGAGGCCCATCACCGGCAGGTTCTCCGATATGTGCCGGGTGATCTCCTTCGCGTCCTCGAGCCGATCTTTCCCATCCAGGGTCACGATGTACTTATCGATGAGCGCGTCAAGCTCGGGGCTCGCGTACCGGGCCCGGTTGTTCCCTCGCCAGTTGTTCTGCGCAGTGGGAATCTCCTTACTCTGCAGCATCAGGTCCGCCCTAATCGGGCTAACCGCGGAGCCGGACTCCCCCTGCTGCCTCGGCCTCGGAACCGCCGCGAAGCGACTCCCTATACGAAGTCTAGAGCGTAAATGCGCCGAAAACGAATAGCTTTTTGCTTATATAATCCTTAGAATTTACTTATACTACGGACATGGCGATTTACCACTTGCCACCATGGAAGCGCGCACTTGCTGGCCACCGCAACCCATTTCTTTTGAGGGTGCGGCTCGGTCGGCGCAGGCTGTCACGGGAGGTGCAAAATGGCGATCCATAGCGAACCTGACCCCATCTTGCGGGTGACCATCGGGAGCCCGGTCTATACGCAGAACGATGAACGCATCGGAACCGTGAAGGAGCTCCGCGGGCGCGCCTTCAAAGTGGGAACGCCTTTCCTGCGGCGTGACTTCTGGCTGGATGCGGATTGCGTCGCCTCCGCCGTCCCGGACGCCGCCGTGTATCTGATGGTTGACAAGCGCGGCGTGGAGGGGCGGAAGCTCAAGGCGCCGCCAAGCGCATGAAATAGCATCGACAGCAGTGGTGTCATCCGGAGCGGTGCGCGGGCGGTCACACCCGGATGTTCCACTCGTGGGCATTCCAGGCGCTGCCGGGCGGCACGTTCCCGAGCCGGTTCGCGATCATGATGGCGTCCACGCTGTAATAGAGGCCCATCACCAATTGTTGGTCTGTCTGCAATTGGACGAGCTGACCTAGCGCCCGCATCCGCTCGGCGACGGGCACCGTGGTCACATAGCGATCCATAAGCGCGTCGTACGCGGGATTGACGTATGAGCCACGGTTTCGGCTCTTATTTGGCGCCCGAAAGTTTCGCTCGGGCAGCGGCGCAGCGGAGCTATCGAGGAGATTCACAACGCCCTCGGTCCCGTCCGGCTGGTTCACCAGCTCAAGTCCGGAATACGTCGCGCGGTACTCATTATCCTGCAGGCGCTGAACCGGGATCACGACCGGATTTCCACCGATTCCCACGCGCTGGAATGCATCCCCCACCGCGGCGGCCGCTTTCTGATTCGCCTGATTCGTGGTCGTCCGGATCTCGATCGTCAGGCTCTCACCCCCTGAATCGCGATACATGCCATTCGGACCTTTTGCAAACCCCATGCCCTCGATAAGCTGCGCGGTTCGGCGCGGGTCGTATGTCCAGCGCACGATTCTATTCTTGATCGAGTCGTAGGCCGCCTCGTCAGGCGGAATGATTGAATCGGCGACTGGGGCAAGTCCGGCAGCGAGCGATTCGGCCAACTGCTCACGATCGATGGCCTGGATCAGCGCACGCCGGAACTCCGCATCGGCTAGAGCCGCGGGGCTTGGCGCGCGAAGCTGGGGGTACATCATCGTCCAACCGGTGATGCTCGGAACGATCTTGCCGTCTTGCCACTGATCGCGAATCTGGATCCCTTGCTCGATGGAGACGGCACGCGAGAACGTGAGATCGACGACGCCCGCGAGGACGTTTGCCACGAGCGTGCTTGGATCCGCTATGAATTTCACCTCGATCTGATCGAGCTTCGGGCGGCCCAGGACATAGCCGTCAAACGCACGCAGTGTAACGTGGCTTCCGGCCTCCCAGCTCTCGACCTGGAAGGGACCGGTGCTGACGAACCTGACGTTCCAGTACGGAAGCTGAAGAAACGCCTCCCGGCTATCCGTATAGGGTTGCTCCAGGAGGTGCCGTGGGAGCGGCTGGGCAAACCCGCCCGAGCCAGAGCCGAACATACGATCAGCGCGGATATATGGTTGCTTCCATGAAACGACGATTGTGCGCGGATCGGGCGCTGTGACGGCGTCGACGAAGTCATACGCGGGATCTCGGAGAACAGCAAGGTCACGATCCTGGCCAACGCGGGCGGTGAAGAGAAGGTCGTCAGACGTGAAAGGCGTGCCGTCATGCCAGCGGGTCCCCTCGCGTAGCTTCCAGGTGATCCGCATTCGCCCGTCCGGATAGAGCTCCCACATTGCGTTCTCGGTAGTTGGCACAGTCTCGGCAAGCTGAGGATGGAGGGTCCCTGCCACGTCGTCGACTGCGAGGCCCGCGGTCACGAGCATCTCGAGCTGACCGATACCGGGCACTGTGCCTCCCGCAACCTTGATGTCATCCCACACCAAAGGCGGCTCGCCGAGCATCGCCACGGCGATGCGCTGCGGCTCAGCCGGGGTTGCCGGCGCCGCAACGCTCGCACCGGTTGGCGCGGGCTGCCGTGCGGTGGCACAGCTCGTTCCGACGATCAGCGTCATAACCGCGCAGAAATGCCGAAACCCCGTGTGGTGCATCGGTCCCTCCAGAACGTGACGCGCGGCAGCCCTCGCCGGCAGGTCTTTGATTCCGCAGCGCGGATGTCGATGGCGTCACTACCGGATGTCCCACTCCTGGACGTTCCAGGCCTGGGTGAAAGAATCCCCGCGGGCCGTGACATTCACCAACCGGTTGGAGATCAGGGTGGGGTCGCTGCCGTGGAAGAGCGGGAGCTGACTCAGATTCTCCGTCTGGTGGTGGACCACGGCGGCGAGCGCGCGCATCCGATCGTTCATGGGAATGGTCGTGACATAGCGCTCAAGAGCAGCGTCCAGCTCTGGATTCTGGTACCTGCCCCCATAACCCGTCGCGCGGAAGCCGTTCTCGGGCAGGGGGACCTGCGAGCCATGGAATCGCCAGATCTCGCCGACCAGGAGACTGTTGCCGCGTTCCACAATCTCGAATGACGGATACGTGGTGCGGTACTCCTTGTCCAGCGCCCGCTGGATCGGCACTGGTGTCTGTTCCACCGCAATGCCGAGCGCCTGCCAGAAATTGGCCACCGGCGCCGCCGTCTTGGCGTGAATGTCGTTCTGCAGCGGCACCCGGATGTCCAGGGCCAGCTTCGCGCCCGCCCGGTCGTACAGGAAGCCGTCCGGGCGCTTGGTGTAGCCCAGCTCCGCCAGGATCTGGCCAGCCTGCCGCGGATCGTACCCGTACTTCACGATCTCGGGTTCAATTGACGCATACCCAGCCGTATCAGGACTGACGTAGCTATGCGCGATCGTACCCTGTCCCGAGAAGACAAAGTCGGCCAACTCCTGCCGATCCAACGCGAGGATCAACGCCCGGCGGAAGCGCACGTCCGAGATGATGGGCGGGTCCGGGTTGATGAATTGCGGATTGATCGGCGTCCAGTTCTGCCGCTGCACCTCGACTCGACCGTCCTTCCACTGGTCCTGCGCCCCGAGCGCCATGTCCAGGGAGATGGTCTTCCCAAGCGTCAAATCCGTCCCGGCGAGAATGTTCGCCAGCAGCGCGTTGTTGTCGGGAATGAACCGAACCTCGATCTCATCGATCTTCGGCCGACCGAAGATGTAGCCATCAAAGGCGCGCAGCGCCGTGTGGCTGTCAGGCACCCAATCGTGGACCGCGAAGGCGCCGGCGCCGACAAACTCATCCGTCCAGTACGGCAGGGCGGTAAAGCTTGCCTTATCCTGGAGATATGCGCTCTCCAGGATGTGTTTTGGCAGCGGCATTCCCGCCGACCCGTAACTGAACAGGCCATCAGCATCGATATACGGCCGCTTCCAGACCACGGAGATCGTTTGAGAATCAGGCGTGTTGATGGACTCGATCATCCCATACTCGGCGAATGACTGAATCTCAAGCTGCTTGTCCTGCTCAATCATGCTGGAAAAGACAAGGTCGTCAGTCGTGAGTGGCGTGCCGTCCTGCCATCGGGCGGCGGCCTTGATCTTCCAGGTGGTTTCCATGCGGCCGTCCGGGAAAACCCGCCAGAGTCCATTCTCAATGCTCGGAACCGCCTCCGCGAGCTGCGCCGCGCGGCTCCCGTCGCGCACGATATGGGTCAAGCCGGCGTGCGTGAGCTGCTCAATGGCGTCCAGCCCACGCAGCGCTCCGCCACGTTGCGTTTTGAGCAACACCAGCGATGCAGGCGCAGCCCGGATCGCCGCGGTAACTCGCTTGTACGCCCCGGCGGTTGGCGCGGAGTCAGGGCCTGCCGGTGCAGGACTATTCGCCGCTTGCCGTGGCGCACAGGCGCCCATGATCAGCGCCGCGGCAACATAAATGAAACAGACTCGCCTCGTTGGTGACCCCATAGCACGCTCCTCCCGCCCCAATTCACCCCTTCACATCCCATTGCTGCGCATTCCACGTCGGCGTGGCTGACCGCCCAAGCTGCCTCGGGACATTCATGAGCCGATTGCCTACCAGGGTTGGGCTCAGGTCGTAGAAGAGCGGCAGGAACACGAGCTGATCGGTCACGTAGTTCACGATTCTGCCTGCGATCTGCATGCGCTCGGTAGACGGAATGGTGGCGTAGAACCGGTCGATGAACCGGTCAAGCTCAGCGCTGGCGTACCCGGAGCGATTACTGCCCGTGTACCGATTTTCGGGCGTTTTAGCTTGCGAACTGTGGAATGCATAGAACTGGCTCGTGCCGTTGTTGGACCCCGCTGCGTCGAATGCCGGGAAGGTTGCATAGAACTCGCGATCGGACCGCTGTTGCTGAGTCAGAACGATCGGCTCCACGGCAATGCCCAGCGTTTTCCAGTCGTCGACTGACGCGAGCACCGACTTGATGAGGATGTCCCGTGGGACTGTGCGCGCCTCAATCGTCAACCTCTGGCCGGCGGTATCCCGCCAAGCGTCATCGGCGCCTCGCCGGTACCCCAGCTCCGCGAGGAGCTCAGCGGCAGCTCGCGGGTCGTACGGGTAGCGGACAATGCTCCCCTTTAGTGCTTCGTACTCCGGATCCACCGGCGAGAGACTGCTGTCCGAGACGGGCGATTGGCCCAGGCTCAGGCTATCCGCCATCTGTTGCCGATCAATCGCGAGCAACATGGCACGTCGGAAGCGCACATCCGCGACAACGCGCGGGTTGGGGTTGCGAGATCGG